>Ga0210409_10006335_pt1 | contig 12332 bp, 10 predicted proteins | sample IncBWH17MmetaG_FD_161649 | JGI IMG/M metagenome (GOLD analysis project Ga0210409, IMG submission 161649) | Forest soil microbial communities from Barre Woods Harvard Forest LTER site, Petersham, Massachusetts, United States - Inc-BW-H-17-M | ecosystem: Environmental > Terrestrial > Soil >...
CGGTACTTCCAGGGCGACTTGGTCACGGCCTATGCACTACTCGAGCGGCGGTTCGGTCTGGGCGCTCGCCGGTTCGCGTCTATTGTCTTCATGGTTACGCGCGGGCTGGCCGATTCCGTTCGCATCTTCGCCACCGCTATCCCGATCTCGCTCATCCTGGGCGCCACCCTGCGCCCGGCGCTGGTCATGCCGATCGCCATTCTCATCCTCGGGGCGTTGACCGTCTTTTATACATACCAAGGCGGCATGCGCGCGGTCATCTGGACGGATGTCATCCAGACCAGCGTATATCTCATCGCCGGCATCGCCGCCGTGGTCTTGATCGGCAATTGGTCCGCGATCTTCTCCCGCGCGGCCGAACTGGGCAAGCTGCGCATCATCAATCTCTCGACGAATCCCGCGCAGCCTTACACGCTCTGGGCTGGCGTGTTCGGCGGGGCGTTCCTCACCATGGCATCGCACGGGGCCGATCAGCTGATCGTGCAACGACTGCTGGCCGCGTCGTCGCTCCGCGACGCGCGGAAGGCGTTGATCGGTAGCGGGCTGGTCGTACTTGCTCAGTTTGCGCTTTTCCTTGTGATTGGAACCGGGCTGTATAGCGTGTACCACGGGCGGGTGTTCCAGCGAGCGGACGACGTCTTCCCCACGTTCATCTTGGACCATATGCCGCCAGGCTTGGTAGGACTCGTCGTGGCGGCGATATTGGCGGCGACCATGAGTACGCACTCGGGCGCCATCAATTCGTTGGCCGCATCGACGACGCACGACATCTATCTGCCGATCACCGGGCTTAAATCCGAGGATCCGCGAGTATTGAGAATGGCTAGGGTGTTTACCCTGGCGTGGGGCATCGTGCTGACCGGGGGCGCGCTGTTGTATCGGGCACAGGGAACCCCGGTGGTCGCGGTCGCGCTCAGCATCGCGTCGTTCACGTACGGGGCGCTGCTCGGGGCATTTTTTCTGGCCATCCTATCGCGCCGAGCACAACAACGGGATGCGATTATCGGGATGATCGTGGGGCTTGTCAGCATGTCGATCGTCGTGTTCTATCCGCCAGTGGCACGACAGATCGCGTGGCCATGGTACGTGCTGATCGGCACGACCATCACTTTTGCCTTTGGGACCGTGTCGTCGTGGACCAGATCGTTGTAGGAGTTGACGGGGGCGGCTCGAAGACTCGCGTGTCGGTCGCCGACGCCAAGGGCACTGAGATCACGAGCCTCGATGCGGGGCCGAGCGCCGTGCACCCGGGAGAGACCGAACGCTCGGCCGACATTATCGCGGCGGCTATTCGCCAAGGGTTAGCCGAGGCGGGCGTCGACACCATGCCCGCCGTCGCGTGCATTGGCGTGGCCGGCGCCGGACGCCAGGCCGAGCGCGACGCGTTGTGGCAGGCGCTGGTGGCGCGCGACGTAGCCGACGAGGTCGTCGTCCACGTGGACGCGACGATCGCCCTCGAGGATGCGTTCGGTGATGGCCCCGGCGTGCTCCTCATTGCCGGCACCGGCTCGATGGCGCTTGGGCGGGGGCCGACTGGCGTGCTCGCGCGGTGCGGCGGGTGGGGACCCGTGTTCGGCGACGAGGGCAGCGGCGTCTGGATCAGTCGGCGCGCGCTCGGCATCGTCGCCGCGGCCGCCGATGGCCGTGAGGCCGAGACGGCGCTCACCGGAGCGATGCTCACGGCCGCGGTCGTCGATTCGGTCGAGGCGCTCATCCCGTGGGCCGCGCATGCGACGGCCGCGGAGCTCGCCACGCTCGCGCCCGCCGTCATTCACTGCGCCGACACGGGCGACGCCAGAGCCGAGACGCTCGTGGCGTTCGCCATCGAGGAGCTCGTGCTGCATGTGCGCGCGCTCGCGCGGCACCTGTTCACCGATGAGCGGGCGGCGACCCCAGTCGCGGTCGTGGGTGGGTTGCTTTCACGTGGGTCATTCAGAAGCCGGTTCGAGCGGCGGCTGACGACCGCAGTGCCCGGCGCACTACTCAAGGCTGGAGAAGTCGTGCCGGCGCGCGGCGCCGTCCGCCACGCCCTGCGCTACTTAACCGTAGAGACGTAGTCGCCCTCCCAACGGGCGACCACGGCTGACGCCAGGCAGTTGCCCACGACATTGACTGTCGTGCGCGCCATGTCCATGAAGGCGTCGACGCCCAGAATCAGCGCCACTGCTTGAGCCGGCAGGTCGAACTGCGTGAGCGCGCCGGCGAGGATCACGAGACTGGCGCGCGGCACGCCCGCGACGCCTTTGCTCGTCAGCATCAGCGTCAGCATCATGATGAGCTGCGTCTTGAGCGGCATCGCGATGCCGCCAGCCTGGGCGGCGAACATCGCGGCGACCGCGAGATACAGCGTACTGCCGTCGAGGTTGAACGAATACCCGGCCGGAATGACGAAGGCGACGATACGGCGCGGGACGCCGAAGCGCTCCATCTGCTCCATCGCGCTCGGGAGCGCGGCCTCTGACGTCGCGGTCGAGAACGCGATAAGGGCTGGCTCGCGAACAGCCTTCAGGAATCCGCGGACTGGTACGCCGGCGATTCGCGCTACCGGCAGCAGCACCAGGGCGATGAAGATGATCAGGGCGACGTACAGCGTGAGGACCAGCTTTCCCAGGTTGCCGAGCACGCCCAGGCCATTGTGGCCGATCGTCGCGGCTAGCGCGGCGCCGATGCCGATCGGCGCGAACCACATCACGACGTCGACCATGCGGAAGCTGATCTCGGACAAGCTTTCGAGAAATCCGAGCATCGTGGTCTTGGCGGCGGCTTTCGCGCGCGTTACGGCCACGGCGAAGAGGATTGCCCAGAAGACGATCTGGAGGACTTCGTTGTGAGCGGCGGCGTCGATGACACTCTGAGGGACGAGGTGTTCTAGGATGCCTGAGAAAGTGGTCATCTTTCCCGCCAACTCGGCGCCCGGCTGCGCCGAGGCGGTGGCCAACGTCAGGCCCTCGCCGGGACGCGCCACGTTTACGACGACCAGGCCGACGACTAAGGCGAACGTCGTGACGACTTCGAAGTAGATGACGGAGCGGAGGGCCAAACGGCCGATTTTGCGGAGGTCATCACCGTGACCGGCGATTCCGACGACTAGCGTCGAAAAGATCAGGGGGACGATCAATGACTTGATCATCCGTAGGAACACGATGCCGAGCGGCTCCAGCGCTATGCCGGCGGAAGGCCAAGCCCAGCCGATCGCGACGCCGACCACCATCGCGATCGCGATCTGGTGGGTCAGCTTGAGCTTCACTTCGTCGGCTGTCTCAGCCCGGACTTCCGGATGCCGTACAGGAAGTACAGCACGAGGCCGATCACGAGCCAGCCGGCAAAACGGACCCAAGCCTCTGTCGGCAGCCCGGCCATGAGATAGATGCACGCGGCGGCGCCGCCCAACGCCACCGGCCAGACGAACGGAACCCTGAATGGCCGCTTCCGATCCGGCTCCTTGTAGCGCAGCATCAGGACGCCGAGGCAGACGAGCACAAAGGCGAACAGCGTCCCGATGTTGGTCAGATCATAGGTTTCACCCGCGTCGCCGATGAGCGCCCAGCAACTGACGAAGATGCCCGTCGCGATCGTCGTCGCCCACGGCGTGCGGAACCGCTGGTGGACGTGCGATGCCCACTTCGGCAGCAGACCGTCGCGGGCCATTGCGAAGAAAATCCGCGGCTGGCCGTACTGAAAGACCAGCAACACCGCGGCGAGGGAGAAAATCGCACCGAGCGACAGAATGCTGGCGACCGTGTTCAGACCCGAGGACTGGAGGGCGACGGCCAACGGATCGTCGACGCCAAGTGCCTTGGTCGGTACCATGCCAACGAGCACAGCGCCGACGATAATGTAAATGACCGTACACAGCGCCAGTCCGCCCAAAATCCCGAGCGGCATGTTGCGCTGCGGATTCTTCGTTTCTTCGGCCGCGGTCGAAATCGCATCGAAGCCGATATAGGCGAAGAAGATGATCGCCGCCCCATGATGGATGCCGGTGAATCCGTTCGGGGCGAACGGGTGATAGTTCGCCGCGTGGATATGCGAGAACCCGGCGACAACGAACAATGTGAGGACCAGGAGCTTGATGATCACCAGGCCGTTGTTGACGCGGGCGCTCTCGCGCACGCCCAGGAGCAGCAGGCAGGTAATGAGCGCGACGATACCGAATGCTGGCAGGTTCACCAGAATGGGCACGCCAAACGCGTGGGGCGCCTTGTCCAGCAGCCCGTGAACCACGGGGTCGGGCGACAGCAGGGCCGTGCGGTATCCCGTGCACAACCAATCGGGAAGGCTCAGGTGAATGCCCGCGAGCAGCGTCCGGAAATAGCCGGCCCAGTTGATCGCGACCGCCACGTTGCCCACGGCGTACTCGAGAATCAGATCCCAGCCGATGATCCACGCCACGAGCTCGCCCAGCGTGGCGTACGAATAGGCATACGCGCTGCCCGCCTGCGGAATCATCGCCGACAACTCGGCGTAACACAGGCCCGCGAGCGCACAGGCGAAGGCCGACAGTATGAATGAAAAAATGACGGCGGGACCCGCGCCGCTCCGAATGACGTGGCCGGCGGCGTCCAGCTGCCCCGCGGTCGCGGTGCCGATCGAGCCGAAAATGCCGGCGCCGATGACGGCGCCGATCGACAGCGCGATGAGATCCTTGGCGCTCAGCGCGCGCTTGAGCGTGCCCTCACTCTCGGCGACGAGCGCCGCGATCGGCTTGCGTTCGAAGCAATCCTGGACGACGCTCGCCATCTCAGATAAACAGCGGCGCGAGCACGAGCGTGATCGTGCTGAGGAGCTTGATCAGCACGTGGAGCGACGGACCCGCGGTGTCCTTGAACGGATCGCCGACGGTATCGCCGACGACGGCGGCCTTGTGGGCATCGGACCGCTTGCCACCATAGACGCCGGTCTCGATGTACTTCTTGGCGTTGTCCCAGGCGCCGCCACCCGTGTTCAGGAAGAGGGCCATCAGAATTCCAGCGATCGTGGCGACCATGAGGAACGCCGCGACCGCCTCGGCGCCAGCGCCTACCATACGGAAGCCGACGCCGACGACGATCGGGAAACCGACGACGAGTGCGCCAGGAACGATCATCTCTCTCAACGCCGCGATCGTGACGATGTCGACGGATCGGGCGTAGTCGGGCTGCTCTGTGCCCTTCATGATGCCCGGTCTTTCTTTAAACTGGCGGCGCACCTCATTGATCACTGCGTAGGCCGCCCGACCCACGGCCTTGATCGCCAGCGACGTGAACCAGAAGACGAGCATCGCGCCAAGGAGGCCGGCGACGAACAACTCCGGGCGCGCGAGGTTGACCGAGATATGCTGGTGCGTGTAGTTGAAGACTTCGTCGAGGTAGGCGGAGAACAGCAGGAACGCGGCCAGGGCGGCCGATCCAATCGCGTAACCCTTGGTCAGGGCCTTCGTCGTGTTGCCGACCGCATCGAGGCGGTCGGTGATCGTGCGAACGGACTCGGGCTGCTGCGACATCTCGATGATGCCGCCGGCGTTGTCGGTGATCGGGCCGAACACGTCCATGGCCAGGATATAACCGCACGCGCCGAGCATACCCATCGTTGCCGATGCGGTACCATAGAGGCCGCCGATCTGCTCACCCGCGGCGTTCACGAGGCCACTCGAGCGACCCAGGAAATAACTCAGCACGATCGCGATGGCGATCGTGATCACCGGGAGCACGGTCGCTTGCATGCCGACGGCCAGCCCCGAGATAATGTTGGTGGCCGGCCCCGTCTGACTCGCTTCGGCGATTTCCCTGACCGGCTTGTACTGGTAGGCCGTGTAGTACTGCGTGATCAGCAGGAACGAGAACGCGGTCGCGAGGCCGATGCACCCGCACAGGAAGAAGTGCCACCAGGCGTTCGGCGCCTGGGGTGTGTCGAGCAGCAGGCGGCTGGCGAAGCCGAAGCCAATGAGCGCCAGTACGGCCGTGAGATAGAACCCACGATTGAGCGCGTGCATCGGGTCGCCGTCCTCGCGCGTGCGGACGGTGAGGACACCGACGATCGACGCGACAAGGCCGATAGCGCCAACGACCAGCGGGAATAGGATCCCGGAGACGCCGAAATACGGAAACAGCAGCACGCCGAGGATCATGGCGCCGATGTTCTCGGCTGCCGTCGACTCGAATAGATCGGCACCGCGGCCCGCGCAGTCGCCGACGTTGTCGCCGACGAGGTCAGCAATCACCGCGGGATTGCGCGGATCGTCTTCGGGGATGCCCGCTTCGACTTTTCCGACGAGGTCAGCGCCCACGTCAGCGGCCTTCGTATAGATACCACCACCGAGCTGCGCGAACAGAGCGACGAACGACGCGCCGAAGCCGAAGCCGACGATCAGGAAGGGGATCTTGCTGGAGCCGATGCCGAGGGCGGTCAGGATCCAGAAGAGGCCGGCCACGCCGAGCAATGACATCGCGACCACGAACAACCCGGCGACCGCACCCGAGCGGAGCGCCACCTGAAGCGCGTCGTTCAGCGATGACAGGGCCGCAGCGGCCACGCGGATATTGGCGCGGATCGAGACCCACATGCCCACGTATCCGGCAATGCCGGATGAGAGGGCGCCGAGCAGAAACGAGGCTGTGATGTAGAGCGCCAGCGACTTGGAATCGCCGACGGGGTCGGTCGGGTTGGGCGTCCGCAGATAGCCGTACCCGACGTAGATCAGCGCGGCGACCAGGATCGACAGCAGCGTGATGGTACGGTACTGCCGGGCGAGGAACGCTTCGGCGCCTTGTTGGATGGCGTCCGAGATCTTCTGCATCTCGGGCTTCCCGCGCTGGCGGGCGAGCACCCACCGTGAGAGCCAGAGGGCGAAGCCGAGCGCGAGAACGCTCAGACCCAAGATGAGGCCGAGCAGTTGGAACTGCGTTGGGTTCATGATATCAGTTGGAGTTGGAAAGGCGCTGCCATGCGTAATAGACTGGTACGCCGATCAGCACGAGCCCGAGCCCGACGAGGGCCTGGGCGCGCGTCTTGTCCGCGATCAGCAGGGCAATGCTGATCGCCGACGCGAGGACGATGTAGAGCGCCGGCAAGACCGGATATCCCAGCGCCCGGTACGGACGCTCGACGTCCGGGCGACGTGCACGGAGCACGAAGAGGCCGACCGTCGTCAGCGCATAGAAGACGAGGGCGGCGAAGATCACGTAGTCCAGCAGTTGACTGTACGTGCCGGTGAGACAGAGGAGCGTGGTCCAGATCGCCTGGACGATCAGCGCCCCGGCCGGCACGCCGCGGTCGCTCAAGGTCCCGACGCGCTTGAAGAACAGGGCATCCTTGGCCATCGCGTAGTAGACGCGCGCGCCGGCGAGAATCAATCCGTTGTTGCAGCCGAAGGTCGAGATCAGAATGGCGACAGCCATGATCACGGCAGCCGAGCTGCCGAAGACGACCGCGATCGCCGCGGTTGCAACTCGATCTTGCGGAGCGGTCGCGATGGCGTGCAGTGGGAGCACGCTCAGGTACGAGACGTTGGCCGAGACGTAAAGGAGCGTCACGAGACCCGTGCCGAGCACCAAGGCGAGCGGAAGATTGCGCCTGGGGTTTTGCACCTCGGCCGCGGCGAACGTGAGGTTGTTCCAGGCGTCGCTCGAGAAGAGCGACCCAACCATGGCTGAGGCAAAAACTATTGCGAACGCTCCCGTTAGCGACGAAAACCCCGGTGCGAAGTGACCCGGGGCGAAGTTAGCGGCAAGTGCAGTAGCGTTACGACCGACCGTGAGGCCGAGCAAGATCAAGGCGATGAGCGCAGTGACTTTGATCGCCGTGAGCGTCGTCTGGATCAACTTGCCCTCGCGAATGCCGCGAAGGTTGATCCACGTCAGCACCCAAACCGAAAGAATGGCGACGATCCGCTGTGGCGAGAGCCCAATCTCGATCGACCCACCTGGTGTCTTGACCGTAGCATGCGGGAGCCAGGTGAAGGTGTCGGGGGTCAGCGAGGGGATGAGGACGCCGAGAAAACGCCCGAACGCGACGGCGACGGCAGCGATGGTGCCCGTCTGAATGACGACAAAAAGGGTCCAGCCGTAGAGAAACCCCACCAGTGGTCCGAGCGATTCCCGCAGGTAGACGTACTGGCCGCCGGCCTTAGGGAACATGCCTGCGAGCTCACCATAGGCAAGCGCGCCGAGCAACGTGATGACGCCAGTCATCACCCAAGCCGCGAGGAGCCAGACTGGCCACCCGACCGTGCGCGAGATATCGGCGGAGACGATGAATATCCCCGAGCCGACCATGGAGCCGGCGACCAGCATGGTCGCGTCGGTGAGGGTCAGCGCTCTAACGAAGTCCGCGTGCGGTCGTGAGTCTTCAGCTCGTGTCGCGTCCGGATGCGCGGCGACGCTGCTCATTCCACCTCGGGCGAGAAAAGCTTGGCAAAGCTAACTACGCAGCGCGCTTCGCGCGACTCTAGTAATCGGCCGTCACAACGACTGTGTCCGTGACCGGCGTGCCGTTCGCCAGCGTCGCGGGACGGAACTCGGTCTCCAGGAGATGATCCCGCATCCTTTTGTTGAAGTCCCCGTCATCCGCCTTGTTCACACTCAGGAGACGGGCCACGCCGTTGGCGGCGACCTCGAAGACGGCGACGAGGTGGAAAGGACGCGGGCGTTTGGGGGGATCGACCGAGTAGGCGGTCACCAGTTTGGCTGTGGCTTTGATCTTCGCGGCGCCGTCACCGCCTGACCCGGGGTCCTTGCCGTTCCCGACACCAGGGCCGGTGCCGGCACCGATACCGCCCCCAGTGCCCGGCCCCGCGCCGCCAGTGCCTGCCGCACCGCCAGTGTTCGTCGAGGGGGCAGCCGAGTCTTTCGTTGCAGGCGCCGATGGCGCGGGAGTCGGCGTTGGCGGCGGCACCTGTGGTGGGGGTACCCGTGGCGGCGGTACCGGTGGGGCGGGCTTCGCCTTAGTAGTCGCCGGCGCCAGTGGTGCGGCACCCATGAAGTGCAATTGCTCGGGCGCAGCGTTGCCGCCGCCACCGCCGCGGCGAAGGCCGAGGAAGCCGGCCGTACGCGGGTCCATGACGATCAGGGCCGCGACAGGAGGGATGAGCAGCAGTGCGATGATCCCAGCATGAATCGCGATGGACGCGACCAGGCCGCGCCATCGGCGCTCCGGCCCTTCCGGAATGCCGACCGGCGGCCGATAGGGTCGTCGGCCGCCGGTGGGTGCGTCATCAGCCACGGTTGAAAGCTAACCGCTATTTCGTATCCTTGGGCGGAACGCCAATGACTTTGACGCCACCGCCACGGGCTACGTCCATCGCCGTGATGATGTCCTGATACTTCGCTTCCGGACATCCTTTCACGAAGATGATCTTCTCGGGGCGTGGATCGTAGATCTCTTTGATCTTCGCGGCGAGCGCCTGCGTCGTCGGGTCGATCGGCTGCTTGTTGATCGAGTAGCTGTTGTTCTTGCAGACCTCGAGCACGATCTGGTCGGACTTCGCGACCTGCACGGGCTGCGGCGTCGGATCTGGGAGCTGGATGTCGATCGCCTTCCGCGCCATCGGCACGACGAGCATGAAGATGATCAACAGCACCAGCAGCACGTCGATCATCGGCGTGACGTTGGGCTCATTGGTGAGACCGGCGCCACCTCCTCCAGCGGACATCGCCATTAGGGCTTCCCTCCACTGGACTGCTTCTCCATCGGGTTGTCCCCGGCGACGGACGAGCTCGTACCCGGGCGCTGATCGGAGATCATGCCGGTCACGCGCACGCCGTTCTTGGCAGCCACGTCGATCGCGTCGATCACCTTGGAATACTCGAGGCCCGCATCCGCCTTGAGGTACAGGATCTTGTCCTCAGTCCGCGTATCGTAGATCTGCTTCAGCGCGGGGCCGAGGTCCTCGTGGCGGATCGGCTTCTTATTCAGGTAATACACACCGTTGATGTCAATGCCGAGCACTTGATCGTTCCCCTCCTCGGGATGCGCTTTCAAGTTCACGCCCTTGGGAGGCTGGGCGTTGAACCCGGCACTGATCGCGGGAATCACGATCATGAAGATGATGAGGAGGACGAGCATGACGTCGATCATCGGCGTCACGTTCGGCTCGGCTTTGACACCGCCGCCTGCCGACGCGGACATCGCCATAGAGGCTCCTTACTGCGCGATCGGCGCGTTGGCGCCGGACGCGGTGTTGAACTCGCGGGTGAAGCGCGACCGACCGAACTCGCCGGAGACGCCCTTGATGAGATAGTCGATCATCTCCTTCGAGGAGTACGTCATCTCAGCCGTGAGGTTGTCGATCTTCGTCTGGAAGTAGTTGTACGCCCACACCGCCGGAATGGCGACCAATAGACCGAACGCGGTCGTGATCAGCGCCTCGGCGACACCGGCCGAGATCGCCGACAGACCGCCCGAGCCCGATGCGGCCATACCCGTGAACGCGTTGACGATACCCATCGTGGTGCCGAGCAGTCCGACGAACGGGGCCGTTGCGCCGACCGTGGCGAGCACGCCGAGGCCACGCTTCAGGAGCACGATGTTCATGAGCATCTCGCGCTCGACTGCGCGCTCGGCCGAGTTGATGTCGGCGACCGTTACGGAGCCTTCCTGGATCAGCGGCTTGATCTCGCCGAGGGCGCCGCCGAGGACGCGGGCGACGTGGGACTTCTTGTAGCCTTCGGCCAGCTTGATGGCTTCGCCGAGGTTGTCCTCTTCGAGGAACTGGGAGAACTCGGGGGCGAACTTGCGGGTCTCGACCTGGGCCGAGCGGAGGTTCCACCACTTTTGGATCATGATCGAGAGCGAAAAGATCGACATGATCGCCAGGACCACGACAATCCCCTTCGCGAAGGGTCCCATCGATACGAAGAGGTCTATTAGCGAGAGATTCATTGTGACGACGCCTCGTTACAGGTTCTGAGTGGCGCTTCGCGCCGCTCGCTTCGCTTCGCCAGACGCCGCATGCGTTGGCGTTACCTGCTCAGTTCACTTGCTCAGATTGAACGCATACGGTTGCTGGACGAGCTCTTTCACCTTGCGACCGCCGATCTCGGCGGGGAAAAACTTCATGCGGGGCAACGCGCGCTTGACCGCGTCGGTGAACGCATCGTTCGTCGACTTGAGCACCTTGAACGTCGGCATGTCGACCTTGCCGCTGGTGTCGACGACGAACTGCGCGAGTACCTCGCCCTCGATGTTCGCGGAGCGGAGCATCTCCGGGTATTCAGGCGTCGGGCTGCCGGGGACGGGGCCGGCCTGTTTTTCGACCTGGAAGTCGAAGTAGGGCTGGTCCGTCACAACGCCGGTTCCACCCTCTTTGCCCTTTGCCACGCCACCCGCCACGCCCTTACCGGAGAAGTCGGCCTCGTCGGTCACTTTCTTTGACAGGTCGACGTTGGGGAGGACGTCGGGGATGTTGACCGGCGCCGTCAGCACCTGGAAGCCCTTGGGCGGCGGCGGAGCGACCGTCACATCGGGCGGCGGCGGCTGCTTCGGCGGCGGAGGCGGCTCCGGCTTCGGCGCCTCGGCGAATTGGATCTTCTCTTCCTTGGTCTTCTCGTTCTTGATGGCGGCGTGCGCAGTGGCCACCGCGGCCGCGGCGATCAGGACCGAGTGCATGACGATGCTAAAGACGGTCCCGCTTCCCCGCTTCTCCTTTTTCGGCCGGGATTCCAACAGCGTGTTGAACAATGGGGCTCCTGGCGGTGGGACTTGGTGCTCGTAAGGCCAGAAGCTAGCCATCGCGCCTAGATGCGGAATGACTATGAGATTAAGAGTTGCTTAAATCGAGCGGCAGCGTCACGGTAAACACGCTGCCACGGCCGAGGCGCGAGCTGACGGTGAGCGAGCCGCCGTGGGCGTATGCAATGTATTGCGCGATGGCCAGTCCCAACCCGAAACCGCCGCGTTCGGATGCGCGGGAACGGACGCGGTCGGCGCGCCAGAATCGATCGAAGATGTGCGGCAAGTCATTGGCGGCGATTCCGATACCGCTGTCGCGCACGGTGAACGTGATCGCGTCCAGCCGTTTGCTGAGACTCAGGTCGACGCGGCCACCGCTCGGTGTGTACTTGATGGCGTTGGTCACGAGATTGAGAAACAACTGCCGGAGTCGTGTCGGATCGCCGGATACGGTCACATCTTCCAGCACCGGCAAGTACACGCTAATGCCGGCATCCTCGCCCAGGATCATCGCGGTCTCATAGACCTCGCGAACCAGCGGCTCGAGCGCTACGGGCTCACGGACGAGATCGAATCGCCCTTCGTCGGCTCGCGCCAATGTCAAGAGACTGTCAACGAGATCGGACATCCGGCGCACCTCCCGGAGCGCCTCCTCGAGCGCCTCGAGCTGTTCGGTCGAGGCATGC
>Ga0210409_10006336_pt1 | contig 12332 bp, 14 predicted proteins | sample IncBWH17MmetaG_FD_161649 | JGI IMG/M metagenome (GOLD analysis project Ga0210409, IMG submission 161649) | Forest soil microbial communities from Barre Woods Harvard Forest LTER site, Petersham, Massachusetts, United States - Inc-BW-H-17-M | ecosystem: Environmental > Terrestrial > Soil >...
AAATGGCGCCCGCCACATGGGATAGATGCTTACTGTGTCGTGGCCTTTATGCTCTTGCGGATGATCCTTCGCCACTCTCTGGATCCGCGTGGTCATTTCCTGTTGCGCCTGGTTGGCCGTCACTCCCGGCTTCAGCCTCCCTAGAGCGAACAGCCAGAAATAATGATAGTCGTGCAGCAAATCTCCTTGCGGCACGATCTGCGATTCCATCATGATCGGCAGCCACAGGTCCGACCGCAATCCCGTCTGGCTCCCCTGAAAAATAGCTGGCGTTACTCCCACGATCGTGTAGGAATGCTGGTTGATGTCCATCTTCCGCCCGACCACCAGGGGATCCCCGCCGAAATGCGTCTGCCACATACGGTAGCTGATCACCACCACCGGCGCGCCATTTGGCTTTTCATCTTCGGCAGGCAAGAAACCGCGCCCAAGGATCGGTCGCACTCCCAGCACATCGAAATAATTTCCCGACGCCACCACGCCCCACACTCGCTCCGGCTTCCCCTTCCCCGTAAGACTCATGGGCGTGGTGTTGAATACCGTGAGCCCCGAGAAGCTCTGTTGCCCGTCGCGCATCGCCTCGTAATCAGGGTAAGTAAACGGGAAGGGGTTTTCTGCCGACTTGCCGAGCGATAGTGCCACCATTTCGTTCGGGCTCGCCAACCCCGGCACAGGGTTTAGCAGCGTCGAGTTGATCCAGCTGAAAATCGTGCTGTTCGCGCCAATCCCGAGCGCCAGGGTGAGGATGGCAACCGCCGCATAGCCGGGAGCTTTTAGGATCATCCGCAGGCTGTACCGCAAGTCCTGCCAGAGCGAGGTCATTCGCGCGCCTCCAAGGAGATGTTGGAGTATCTTAGAGCATGTCCCAGCCCACGGAAGGCGCCCACTAAGCGGATGCTGAGAAACCACTTAGCATAGGCAGCGTTTGCGCAAGCAGCAGTGCCTGTGCGATTATGGGACGGTGAGGATGCAAGAGCGGGCACCTGAAGAACCCGCTGACTACGACCGCGCACTTATTTCACCCGGACAAATTCCTCGATCCGCTTGGTCCTGTCAACTTCGAACATTTACAGATTCCCCTCGGCGTCCGAAGCGGTATGGTCCACCGCGTGGAACCGCCCGCGTTCAGGAAAGCTACTTGCCCACTAACAACGCGGCAAATGTCCCTGACTTCATGGGGGGCCTCCGTTCACCTGGCGGCGTTACAGCTTCAAACTCAGCTACCGGCAGGAAGATATTATGCGTCTTCACGTCGAGCGCCAGCGTTCGCGCATACTTCTTTGTCGGAACATCCTCTACCACCGTGTATTTGTCCGGCGTGTCCTCGTGAATCACCGTCAACGTGCCTGATCCGCCATTCGAGCTGAATGCAAGCTGGGTTGCTGGATCAAATTCCGCGCCATCGGGCCCATCACCAATCGTTGGTGTGGCGACGATCTTCCCGGTATCGGCGTTGACGATTACCATCATCTTGTTGCTACACGCGGCAAACAGCCGCCGGTTCGCGGCATCCATCGCCAGTCCCGAGGGTTCGAGGCAAGGCGCTAGCGGCCAGCGGTGCACTTCTGCGAGTTTTCCAGCGTCAATCTCGACCACTTCGGACTTATCCTCAATGTTGACGAATACTCGCCCCTTTCCGTCCCCCGCCGCAAACTCTGGCTTGCCGCCAACGGGAATCGTGCCCAGAACCTTCCCATCCGCCCCATTGATCGCTGTCGTATTGTTGCTGCGCCCATTGAAAGCAAAAACACGCTTGGTTGCGGCGTCGTAATAAATCGCGTCTGGATTCTGTCCGTTTAAATCCACGGTCCCAATGGTCGCGAGCGTCTTCAGATCGAAAACTGTGACGGTGTTCGCGCGTCCGTTGCTCACGAATCCGCGGCTCAGATCCGGTGCCAGTGCAATGCCGTGGACTCCCTGCGTATCAGGAATGTCGCCTGCTTTCGAGCCCGAGTCCGCGTCCAGCACCACGACGTGCGTCGCGTGGGACACATACACTCGCCGCGCAGTGCTGTCCACCGCAACCATGTCCCAACCGCCATCACCCCCAATCGGGATCGTCTTAATCATGTGATATCCCGATGCTCCTGGTGCGCCGGCCGTCTTTGTCGCAAGCCCGTTCACTTCTGCTCCCGCAAATCCAATCAGGCAGATCGCACCTGTGAAACACAGCATTCCCGCTACGATTGCAAGCACCCTATTGCGACGCATCATGTCCACCCCTTCGATCATTAAATGAATTCTGTCTGTCCGCGGTCCTCCGGCCATTCGCATCGAATGCGAACTCCTAGCCCCACCCAAAATATACACCACTTTTGTGAATGGACAGCGACAGGAGCATTCCTGCGCAGGCGATCGCGGGCTCCGCTTTGGGACGGCCAACCCTGGCTTTCCACTTCTAGGGAAGCGCTCACATGTGTGCAATCTTTATAGAAGAACAACAAGCTTAGGAATCCCGCCCCGACGCCCCAGCCTTCCGCCTTTCCCATGGGCTGCGAATCCGGGTAGTCATCATTCGAATCTCGCCAAATGTTGGCTCAGGCGGGAGCGTTTCCTTGATCAGCGTTAGTGGCGAGTAGCCCAGACGCGCGCAAGCGGCCTCAATCGTCGCCTGGTTTTTCGCATCCACCCAATCAGGCTTGAATTGCAGTTTTCCTCGCTCGACCAGGTCCGTCATCATCCCCATGACCGCCGAAATCAGTCGTCCGCGAATCTTTGCAATCTCCTCGAAGCTGCGTGCCATTCGCGCACTCTTTCACCATATAGCGCAGATTCGGGCGCTGAAAACTCAACTTGTATTTGTCTGGCTCGCGCGGTTGGAGCTTTTCGACGATGTCTTGCCGCACGGGCTGTGTTGCGATCGCTGTAAACTCCGCGATAGACAGCTTGGGGAACTGCGCGCGCAGGCCGTTGCACTTCTTGTTGTGCCCGCCCGGCCGCCGCGAAGAAAAGTACTGCGAGTGGCAAGAGGGTAGTTTTCTTGATCGCGGTCGTTCGCTCACGACCCCCGCCGCCAACTGCTTCACGCCCTGCCTATAGTAGGGACGCCTCCGGACCTCCCCCGGTATCAGACTCCTGCCAACGTCGTATGAATCAATAAGATCCGTCCCCGCACCCATGAACCGAATCGCAGGATAAACAGGGGAATTCTGATTGCCGCGCCCGATTAATCAGCATTAGAATTGTCCATCACTTGACGCTTGGTGCGCATCAGGATGGCCTCATGCTCCGAGCAAGCCAGTTCTCCACTCTGCTCTTCCTGGCATTAAGGATCACGGTCCTTAGCCCCTTGACTGCTGGGCAATCCTTCAATCCGACTTGGTTTCCTGATTGGGATTCCACGAACCAAGTTTTATTCTTCGGCCGCGGGTCCCCCAGCCCTATTGTTCGAGCCTATGTGGACGCTCATCAGCGCGGCGCCGACATCGAATTAAGCAAGGACTTTCCAGGCATCCAATCCGCCTACATTGATAATTTGGCCGCAGGGCCGGATGGCACGACCTTCATCGCAGTCACATTGAACTTTGGGAACCACAACATGCGAGAGCTGGTTCTCACCTATGATTCCACGGGCCAATTGCTCAAAACTTGGGACCCGGCGCCGCAATATATCGAAGCGATGGCCTATAGCAAGGACGATGACGCCCTTTTTGTCCTCGGTGGACGTGATCTCCCGCCCGGTCCCTACGCCCCTACCTATCCTCTGTTGATCGAGTACAGACGAGATGGCCGCATCATGAAAACCATGGCTCCCGTCGGCATCTTGAAGGAACGCGAGAATTCCTTCAATTTGGGCGGCCAAAACGGAGAGCCGCTGCTGAGGGTTACCAAGGATCGCATTTATTTTTATGCATCTACGAATCGCGAAGCCGTGGTGTGCGACCGCGACGGAGTTGTCCTTGCATATCGTAGCTTCAGCGACGCTGTTGAGAAAATCTCGACGGAAGACGGCTATCACCTGGTTCAAACTCATCAGTCGGATTTCGCGGAAAATGGCGATCTAGTAGCTGAGCTCCTGCTCTGGAACGATTCTACAAACAACTATGTGATGGAAGTCGTGCGCCTGAGCATGAAATCCGGCGAAGCCGTCTCAGTTCACAAAGACTCGAACAGCGGGCGGCTCTGGTTCGTCGGAATGAAGGACGATCAATATCTCTACTTGGAGCACTTAGAAGGTGGACAGAACCTCTATACGCAATCAGCCGCAGGCCAAGAGCCAAAGCTACTCATCACCGAACCCATCAACTGACCAGAAAATCCTAGTCCACCTTCCGCTCCGCACGCGTTGGCAGTATTCCGGATATCTGTTCATTCTCGAAGCGTGCCGTCCCAGAATCGGACCAGCTGGATGAAGTCACCTTGCCCCCACCCGCGCTAAGCCACTGAAACAACTAATGTCTAGAGCGAAAAGCGGGTGGAGTCTAACGTGCCATGAACTATAGCGCCTAACGGCATAGTCGGGCTCCGGATGGAAGAGTTTTCCCCGAGAAAGAACAAAAGCGCAAAGGAAGGATCTGAACATGACGCGAAAAGAAATGACGCGAAGAGCATTGCTCCAGGGATCGGCCGCACTCGGCTTCATGACATCTCTCCCCTTCTCATTCGCCGGTGCCGCTTCGTACGGCGAGGGAACCGGTCAGACCGCTGGCCCCGCTCAGGACGCGGCCAAGCATCTTGCAGGACCGAACCCTCTGACCCCGCCGGCGACGGGAGCAATTCCCGTAGCCTTTCCGATTTCCGATGGCGCAGTAGTGATTGATTTCTGCGGGCCCTATGAGGTCTTGCGGGGCGTGACCGGGCTGGACGGCAATTCCGCGTTCCAGCTCTACCTGGTTGCGGATAAGATCGCCCCCATCAAATGTTCAGGTGAAATGCTCGTCATGCCGAACTACACCCTTGAAAATGCGCCGGCGCCAAAAGTGATCGTGATTCCCGCGCAGAATGGAGCGAGCGAGGCGATGATTCGTTGGATTCGCGCGTCCACGAAAGCCACGGACGTCACCATGTCAGTTTGCACCGGGGCGTTTGTATTGGCACAGACCGGCCTCCTTTCCGGGAAAGCCGCTACCACCCACCACTACGCGTACGCGGATTTGGCGTTACAGTATCCAAATATCCAGGTGATGCGCGGCTATCGCTTCGTTGAAGAAGGCAAGATCGCCACGGCCGGAGGGCTTACATCCGGCATGGATCTCGCTCTGCGATTGGTCGAAAGGTATTACAGACGCGAGAAAGCTCTGGATACCGCGGACAATTTGGAATACCAGGGCAAGGGATGGATGGATTCCAGCGGCGCCGCGAACCAGATCTACGCGAAAGCCCCGACCGGAACGGTGTGTGTGATTTGTGGTATGCCCGTGGACCCGAAAACCGCATTGAACTCCGCATACCAGGGCCACGTCTACTATTTCTGCAGCCAGGGCCACAAGGATACTTTCCATGCCGCTCCGGAAAAGGCTATCCAAATGGCAGCAAGCCAGTGAACGCTGAATTTCTCGAAGAGCAGCTCGAAATTCGTCCGGAATCAGCGGGCTTCGGATCAGGCCTGCGCCGTAATCTTTGAACTAACGAGCGGCCTGTCTCGGGCGCGGGTCATGGGGAGTCGTGCGCCGCCGTCACCTAACGCACTGTTGACTTGGTTCCCGCATATGTTAGGTAGATGCCGAGCAGAACTGAAAACGCGTTATACAAATAAAAGAACCGCGCGTAGTAGAGCGCGCTGAGAAAAACATCTGCTTCTTCCGCCGGCGACAGTAACAAAATCAGCGCCCCTTTGACGAGCGCAGCCCAACCGATCAGCGTGACGAGCACGGGAGCCGCTCCGCCGGACCACACGTTGTGGCACAGCACAATCGCCAGTCCCGCGGTTAGCGCAATGAGTCCAGTCACGAACAGCAACGGGGGGTCATGAATCAGCGCAATCGCCATCTCTACCGTGGCTTGCTTGTGTGCAGACAGCGTCAGCGATACGACAATGCAATAGATCCCGATCAACTTGCTGAGAAACGCAGTACGTGATGACATAGCTCCCCCCCAGCTGCAATCAACAGCGATTTCCAGATCTTGCTGTCATCCTGAGCCATACACCGCCAAACCCTCCGGGGCCTGCTCGCAAGGCAAATTCATTGTGTCCAGACCGACAGAAGCATACGATGTGCGCACGAGAATTCGAAACTGGAAATTGTCGTTGAATCACACATCTTGGCCGATATGCAAGTTCGCGAGCCTGTGAGGAGCCCGCTATGGTTTACAACCCCAGACACATGAAATGGTGGGGTTGGGGCAATGTCGAGGAAAGTTTCAATTCGATTGCGCATCCCGGCTTCTGGCCCTTCGCCAAAGCGCAACTCGGGATCGAAACAGAAAATCTCCCTGCGCCTCCCGTGCAGCTCGAAGCTCTGCAATTGCGGGAGCCAAATATCAACTCCCAATTCCTGGCCGAACTGCGCTCCGCTTTGCAAGCCAACCAGATTTGCGATAGCCGCGAAGAGCGCGTGATTCACGCATACGGTAAGGGCTTCCGCGATCTTTTTCGTCTACGACGCGGATCAGCAGAAGGTGCGCCAGACGTGGTGGTCTACCCGGAGAACGAAAACGACGTTTTGCTCACGCTGCGAGCAGCCGCAGAGCACGACGTGATGGTCATCCCGTTCGGCGGTGGCTCAAACATCTCCGGTTGTCTCGAGCGTATGGAAGCGAATCGCATGGCCGTGTCGCTTGACATGCGCCGTATGCGGCGAGTATTGACTGTAGATGCCGAGTCCTTCACGGCACGTGTCGAGGCTGGAGTTTTCGGCCCGGATCTCGAGGAGCAGTTGGGCGCGCACGGCATGACGCTCGGCCATTTTCCGGATTCCTTTCTGCACTCCACTCTCGGCGGCTGGATCGCCACTCGTTCCGCCGGAATGCAAAGCGACAAGTACGGCAAGATCGAAGACATGGTGGTCGCGCTGCGCATGGTGGCGCCCGAAGGCGTATTGGTGACTAGAGTCGTCCCGAAGTCCTCAAACGGAATCGATGTAAACCACCTTTGCATCGGCAGCGAAGGAACGCTTGGCGTAATCACGGAAGTAACCATGCGGGTCCATCCCCAGCCCGAGACGCGCGTTGTTCCTGCCTACCTATTTCCCGAGTTCGAAGCTGGCGCGCATGCCATGCGCGAATGCGTGCGCAGAGAGTGCATGCCTTCGATGGTGCGGCTCAACGATCCGGACAAGACGGCGTTGTCACTCGCATTCAAACCGCCATCCTCGCGCGTTTCGCAAGTAGTGAGCAATATCTTCAAGGGCTACCTGCGAGCGAGGGGCTTCGATCTGCGGCGCGCATGCCTGATGCTGACGGCTTTCGAGGGCCGCGATGCTGATGTCGCCCGACAGTTGCGCGAAGTCAGTGCGGTTTACCGCAGGTTTGGTGGAATCAGTCTGGGATCGAGCGCGGGCAAATCCTTCGAATCCACAAAATACGATTTTCCGCACATACGCGATTTTCTGTTGGAGCGCACTGTGACCTCGGACGTCAGCGAGACCTCGACGGTCTGGAGCAACATCATGCCTCTCTACCAGGCGGCGGCAAGCGCGATACGCGGCGGAATTGCAGAAAGCGGCGTCCCGCCCTGGGCAGGCTGCCATATCAGCCACACTTATCGGTCTGGCGCGAGTCTCTATTTCACGTTTGCTTTCAAGCAGCGGCCCGAACGAGAAATGGAGCAGTATCTTAGGGTCAAGCGTGCCGCGCAGCAGTCTTTCATGGATCACGGTGGCACTCTCTCCCACCATCACGCGGTCGGGACGGAACACTTGCCCTGGCTGGCAACGGACATTTCGCCGCTCGGTGTGAAGGCGGTGGCCGCGATTAAGCATGGACTGGATCCCGGCAACAACATGAATCCCGGACGCCTACAGCCCTCTCTTGATGCGTTCGAGGCGTGGTCGCAAGTCGCCAGCCCTCCTGAACTGAGAAGGAAAGCCAAGGCCGCTCCCCTTCGCTAGCGGGAAGATATCCACAGTCAGATCCGGCAAGGGAAGCCTGGCAGTGTTTTGGATCTGTCTTGTAACTCAAAATCGCTCAGGACCCTTTCTTCTCATCCAGCCAAGGTTCCAGAATTTCCGCCGCCACGGCGCCACCGTGCGGCGACCAGTGCCCATCGCAGCTAAGAAAATATGATTGGTAGTCGCCTTTGGATCGCGCATCCATCTCCGGCAGCAGATCCTTCACCGGAATTCCAGCCTCGCGTCCCCAGCTTTCCAGCACCGGCCCCAGGCGATCCGTCCCCGCCTGATGCAGCCGTTGGAAATCAATCGTGCGTGGAATCAGGAACACTGCCGTCTTCGCTCCGTGCGCGTCGGCAGTGCTCTGGATGTCCCGGAGCGCCTGCTTCAATCGCGCGAGATCCACGTCGTCGTAATCGTTATATCCCGAATAGGGATTGTAGCTGCGCCGGTACCAATACATTCGCGTGTAGAGATATTGTCCCACCTGATACGACGCCAGATACGCGCGCATCGCCGCTTCCACATGATCCCAGAATCCCTCACCCCCGTTCGGTTTCAACTGCCCTTCATAGACTACGGAGAAATCATCTGCGTAATACGGACGGTACCGCCCCGCATGGTGAATTCTCCCGTACGTGAGCGACATGTCGCGAAAATCGTTGTCCGGCAGCACGCCCACCACTACCAGATCGTGGTCAAACGCTGCCGCCATGGCCTTGTAGAGCAAAGCGTATTGCAGCGGCCCGAAGTCTCCGCCCGTCCCAAAATTCAGGTGCTCGCGCCCGGTGTCCCTCTCCAAAACATTGCTCAATCGGTCCCGCTCACGCACTCCCACGCCTTCGATGAACGAATCCCCCAGCATCACCGTACGCGACCGAATCGAATGCACGCTGCGTTCCACGTCGCGCGCGCCGTAGCTATTTGTGTCGTATTCAACCGTGTAGCATCCGCCTCTGTGCACGAAGTGCCCGTTAGGGCGGTGCCACACGCCGAACACCGGATTCAGGTCCACCCAGAACCAGTTGTCGCTCATGTGGTAGCTGGGCTTGCTCGATGGCCAATTCGTCAAGTTGATGAACAGCAGGCAGCCAAGCTCCGCCAAAACAGCAAACACGAGAAAATTCAACACGACCACTCGCGCCACCGAAAGCGCTCTCCCGAGCAGCGAGCGCTGCGGCGGCGTCCTCTCGCTAACTCGAATCGTCTGGTTCATTCGTGTCCCTATTTCCGCCCGTCATGCTTCTGTGCGATCACCAGACCACGCGGCGTCGAAAGCAGTACTGTGGAAATCAAGCCTTCCTGCTCCATCCGCAGGGCAAACTCGCGCACCGATTTGTACTGTGAGCTCGCGTCATGAATCAGAATCAGCCCGCGCGGGTCGACCTGGGGCAGCAGTCGGCGAATCTCTTCTTCGCGGATCGCCAATTTGCTGTCGCTGAAAAGAATATCGATCTTCCCCTCGATCCGCGTCTCCAGGCTCGACTCGAGCCGATTCTCAATCCACCTTCCCAGTCCGGAGGCTTCAATCCGTTCTTTAGCTTTCGCAAAAATCTCGGGATCGTATTCGATAGTGATGATTCGCCCGAAACCATTGGCCTTGAGTCCTTCAGCCATCTTGATGGTGCTATATCCCAGGAACGTCCCGGTTTCGACGATCAGTTGTGGTTTCATGGCCACTACCAGCACCTTCAATAATTCGATAACCTCCAGCTCCGTGGAAACCGAATCCGCCATGTGCCATCGCTCTGGATTTGGGCACTCCCACGTGGGTGGTGTGTATTCCGCTTGCACTGTCTCTGACTGCTCAGCCAGATGCCCAATCACGCGATGCCCCTCGTAGCCCTTCAGAAATGGCGGAACAATCACCGCGAGCAAAATCCCGCCCGCCGCAATCGCCGCAATGTAGGCGACGCGCGGGCCCAGCCCATGCGACACTCCGTGCCAATCGCTCGCCCAAAAAATAAAAGACGCAATCAACTGATACGTGCCCCCGAGAATCAGCCACTCGCTCGCAACAATCCCCCTCGGCCGCTGAAACTGTGCTTCACGCTTGCCTTCTTTCCAGAGAAACGCAAAAACCAAAATTCCCGCAAGCATCGCCCATGGGACCGGCGAATCGAGTAGCACAGCACGATCCGCGAGGACGTCGGGAGCGAGGAAAACCGCGAGGCCAGCGACGCTGCCAATCGTCAGCGCCGTGCAAACGACGTCCAGCAGCGTTAGAGAGTGCCCGCGCACAAGTTGCAGCAGCGAAATCCTCCGCCGCCGTAAATCTGCACGCAGCGCAACTACCGCAACGATCACGCCCGCGAGGAAAACTATCATGCCGCCGATGCCTTCACCGCCCGCAGGCCCTTCGAGTAAGAACAAAACTCTCCGTCAATTTCGTTTCACCCCTGATCAGATTGTCGTCTGATTGCGCGCCCAAATATCAAACAAGAATTATAAGCCGTGCGAACCACAATCTCCAATCCGCGTCATGAATTGGAGCTTAGCGGCAGCCCAACAACTCTTCCGCGCTCGACAAATCACATCTCCTCCTTCGCCCAAATTCTCACCACCTATCGTCTTATCGACCCATCGGATTGTCTCTTGAGTGGGCTAAGTGGAGCTTGTTCGCGTGCCCGAGCTTGACACCAAAGCGTCAGAGGGATATGTTTTTTTGAGAAAGGATAAAGCGGGAAATCTGAAATGTTGAACCAAAATCTCTAACCAGTGCCAAGTCTCCTCAGCCCGATTCACGATTGAATCAACGAATTTGAATTGGGAGCGCACCATGAAAAAGAATACTGTGTTGAGCGCGGCAACCATTAACCTCTTGGTCTGGTTGGCCCTTGCCGGCGTCTTGCATGCACAGAACACCAATCAAGTGATGGGGCAGGTGAACTTTGAAGGCAGGACCAAGATCGACAAAAGCTCGGGAGTTTGGGTTGATGGTCAATATTTGGGCTATGTCAAGGAATTGAAGGGAAACAAGAAGGTCTTGCTCGTCCCCGGAAAACACGAAGTGGTCGTCAGGCAGGCGGGGTACAAGGATTTTGCGCAAGAAATCATTGTCGAGCCTGCGGGCACAGCGGTCGTGGCCGTCAGAATGGAGCGGGATCCGGACGCCAGATATTCTAGCGTGACGGGCGAGGTGAAACTTGAAGTCACACCGGACAGAGCTGCCGTCTTCGTTGACGACAAATTTGCCGGCTACGTACACGAATTCGGTGGCGTAAAGCGCGCGATGCTCATCGCGCCTGGAAAGCATCACATCAAAATCGCGCTGCCGGGTTATCGTAACTTTGAGACCGACATCGTGGTCGAAGCCAACCAGAAGGTCACGGTAAAGACGGAGTTGGCCACAGCTAGCATTGTCACCGAGGGCTCTGACTTAAAGAAGGAGAAGCCGGCAAGCCAGCCGTGATCTTGCGCGTCGTCTGGCCGCAGCAGGGACTGGCTTTCGAGATTTGACCACTTCTGAAAAAGGTCTAAGATTTTTTCAGCGAAGAATCTCGAACCTGAATGCAGGCGTGTGGGGCCACGGCCGGAATGACGACTGCCGCGAACTCGCCCGGGCACTGCGCCGCGGGCCCTACACGTGAGATTTCTGGACGAACAGATCACAAAAGGGAGACCAAAAATTGGTCTCCGAAATAATCCCCGCTCGCGGCGTACTCCGCTGCGCTCGCCCCGTCTTCCAAGGTCAAATTATCATAGACCCGGAGCACTCCCCTGGAACATGGCAGATGGACCGCTTCCGCGAAGACCCGGGGTTCAGGACACCGCTGCCCGTCCATCATCACGCCAACGAGCAGTTCTACGTCCTCGGCGGCGTTCACTCCATCCAGAGCAACGGCGCCTGGGACGACCTGACCACCGGTGAATTAGCCCTTGCTCCTCGCGGGACTCCCAACGCGCAAGGCAATACCGGCGCGCAACCAGTCCATTTTCTGGGCTCCGGAAATTCTGCCGGTTTCGGAAGGCTTGTTTCCCGCTATCGAGGCCCTCGTGAACCGCCTCGCGCCCTTCGATCCACACTTCCCCGCCGAGCTAGCAAAAATCTCCGCACAGTTCGACATCGAGTTCCTCGGGGCCGCCCCTAGGGGTAACACTTCAAGGAACCCGCCGCGCCCCCTCGCTCAATACTTGCTATGAATCGCCAGAGGAGGCAGTCCGGTTCATGATCACGCGACCTGCCGCTGAGACGGGCATTAGCGACTTGCACCCACATTGGGCTCACTCCCATGAGGTGAACCCCTATCGTGGCACAATTTTCTTGGACACAGTTTCCGCTTTCATAAAAGCGTTCTTGCATCTCCTAGCAGGAGAAGGGGTCTGGGGAAGGGGACGGCACTT
>Ga0210409_10006338_pt1 | contig 12332 bp, 13 predicted proteins | sample IncBWH17MmetaG_FD_161649 | JGI IMG/M metagenome (GOLD analysis project Ga0210409, IMG submission 161649) | Forest soil microbial communities from Barre Woods Harvard Forest LTER site, Petersham, Massachusetts, United States - Inc-BW-H-17-M | ecosystem: Environmental > Terrestrial > Soil >...
TGCCGCACTCGCCCCGGCGCCCCGCTGGCAGCGTGGGGATCGTCGTCGAGCGGCGCCGCGCCGCGCATGAACTGGATGGATTCTCCTGGTACTGCGAGAACTGCGGCAATCGTCTTTACATCGAGCGGGTTGCGGTGCGCGACATCGAGAGCCAGTTGCCGGAAATCTTTTCGCGCTTCTATTCGAGCCTGCAGCATCGCACCTGCACTGTTTGCGGCACCATCATGCAGGTCCCCGCCTGACCGAAACTGCGCGCCACTCTGCGGTTGCGATGGCCCGGGACGCGGCCGACCCTCTGGCGCGCTATGCGGGGCTGTTTCACCATCCTTACGACAGCGAGGGGCGAAAGCTTACGTACCTGTGCGGTCACTCGCTGGGGCTGCAGCCGAAGTCGGCCGCCCAGTATGTCGAGCAAGACTTGTCGGACTGGCGGCGCTTAGGGGTTCTGGGACACGAGGCCGCCGAGCGCCCGTGGATCGGCTATCACGAACGCGCCGCGCCGGCGCTCGCCGATCTGCTGGGCGCCGATCAGAGCGAAGTAGTTGCCATGAATTCCCTGACCGTAAATCTGCACCTGATGATGGTGAGTTTCTTCCGTCCGGATTCGCAGCGCAATCGCGTGCTGATCGAGAGTTCGGCGTTTCCTTCGGACCGCTACGCCATCGTGTCGCAGCTCGAATTTCGCGGCCTCGACGCGGCGCAGAATTTGATCGAGGTCGCGCCAAGAGCCGGAGAGCGAGCCTTGCGCACCGAGGATTTGACCGATCGCATCGCAAAAGAGGGATCCCGGCTGGCGCTGGTCCTGTTGCCCGGCGTTCAATATCTCACGGGACAGTCGCTGGATCTGCAACCGCTGATCGGCGCAGCGCATCGGGTTGGAGCGGCCGTAGGCCTCGATCTCGCACACGCAATCGGCAATACGCAGCTGCGTTTGCATGATTGGAATGCCGACTTCGCCGTGTGGTGTAGCTACAAATACCTCAACGCCGGCCCCGGTGCCGTCGGCGGCTGCTTCGTTCACGAGCGGCATGGCCGGCGCTTCGAGCTTCCCCGCTTCGCTGGCTGGTGGGGACACAACAAAGCCGCGAGATTTCGCTTCGAGCCTGATTTTGATCCGATCGCCGGCGCGCAGGGCTGGCAGATCAGCAATCCGCCTATTTTATCCACCGCGCCGCTGCTGGCGTCACTGGAGATTTTTCAGCTCGCCGGCATGGCTGCCTTGCGCGAAAAGTCGCTGGCGCTGACCGGATTTCTACAGCACCTGCTCGAAGAGTTGATCCCCGAATCGGTGCAGATCATTACACCAGGCGTTCCCGAGCAGCGCGGGTGCCAGCTCAGTCTGCGCATTGCGCGCACCACGGCCGAAGCCCGGCGCTGTCAAGAGCGGCTCAAGGCCGCGGGCGTGATCGGCGACTGGCGGGAGCCCGATGTTCTGCGGCTTGCGCCGGTGCCGCTTTACAACTCATTCAGCGACGTGGCCGCTGCGGCCGGCGCGTTGTCGCTCGCGCTGCGCGCGTGATGCCGGTGATGCGCATCGTCGGCGCCGGGCCAACCGGCACGCTGCTCGCCATCCTTCTTAAGCGGCGCGGAATTGCCGAGATCGAGATGTACGAGAGCCGGCCGGACTTGCGCAGCTCGGCCGCCGAATCCGGCCGTTCCATCAATTTGGCGTTGGCCGACCGGGGAATTCACGCCCTGAAGGTGGCGGGCGTCTTCGAGACGCTGCAGTCGGCGATGCTGCCGATGCGCGGCCGGCTCATTCACCACGGCAATGGCGATACCTCGTTTCAGCCCTACGGTCAGCGGCCCAATGAGGTGATCTATTCGGTTTCGCGTCATCGGCTGAACCAAGCTCTGCTCGAAGTAGCCGCACGGCACTCCGGCATACACATTCAATTCGAGCATCGCTTCGAGGCGGCCGATTTCGCCGCGGGCACTGCGCAGATCCGCGACCTGCGGCGCAACCTGATGCTAACCGTGCCGATGCAGCCGCTGCTCGCAGCCGACGGCGCAGGCTCGTCGATGCGCCGCGAGATGGGCGCGCTGCATCTCATTGACGCGCGCGAGACCGATCTCGAGCACGGCTACAAGGAATTGTCCATTGCGGCGGGCCGAGGCGGCAGCCATCGAATGGCTGGCGACGCGCTGCACATATGGCCCCGCGGCAACTACATGCTGATCGCGCTGCCAAACGCCGACGGCAGTTTCACGGCGACCTTATTTCTGCCGAAGCACGGCTCCTTGAGCTTCGAGTCATTGCGCGATCCTGAGGTCGTCGAGCGGTTTTTTTCGCAGCAGTTTCCCGATGCGCGCGATCTCATGCCGGATTGCGTCGCGGAATTCCTGGCTCACCCGGTCGGTTTCCTCGGAACGGTATATGCGAGCCCGTGGCACGCTCGCGGCTTGGCGGCGCTGATCGGGGACTCCGCGCACGCCATGGTGCCGTTTCATGGTCAAGGGTTGAATTGCTGCTTCGAGGACTGCGTCGAATTCGACGCCTGCGCCGCGCGCCATTCCTCATGGGAAGCGGTCTTCGCGGAGTTCGGTGCAGTCCGCAAGCCGAATACCGATGCGATCGCTGCGATGGCCCTGGAAAATTATTTGGAAATGCGCGAGCGCGTCGCGGACCGCCAATTTCAGCTGCAGCAGGCATTGTCCTTGGAACTTGAACGGCGCTTCCCGCGGCAATTCATTCCGCGCTACTCGATGGTGATGTTCCACCATGAAATTCCCTACCGCGCAGCCCTTGAGCGCGGCAGCACGCAGGCGGAAATATTGGCCGATTTGACCGCCGGTACCGTTGCCGCCGTGGCGGACGTCGACTTTGCGCGGGCGGCCTCAGAGATAGCCGCGAAGCTCGCGCCCGTCTAATTCGCGCCCGCCTAGCTCGCTTGCGGCGCGGTGCGCTCGAGCGTGAGAAAACTGTAGGCGTAGGCATTCTGGCCGTCCGCTTCGTGGCGCGCGCGACTCGATTCGCGCCATTCCGGCGTGCGCCAGTCCGGGAAGAAAGTGTCGCCGCCCGCTATTTGGGCGTGCACCAAGGTGAGATGGATGCGGCTCGCAAACGGCATACAGATCCGATAGATTTCCGCGCCGCCGATCACCATCAACGGCGATTGGTTGCGCGCGGCCGCACGCGCCTCGCCGAGCGTAGCCACGACTTTGCAATCGGCCGGTGCGAATTGCGCGCTGCGGCTCAAGACTAAATTGGTTCGGTCCGGCAATGCCTTGCCGATCGACTCATAGGTTTTGCGGCCCATGAGCACATGCCGGCCGACGGTCAGCGATCTGAAATGCCGAAAGTCCGCCGGCAGATGCCACGGCAGCCCCCCTTCGCGGCCGATAACGTCGTTTTCCGCCGCCGCCACAACCAACTCCAGTGCCGCATGCTGCATCCGTTTTTCGACCCTCTCTACAGCTTCGCGGCCAGCGTCGGGCTGGATGGATCCAGCGTCTTGGGAGTCAGCGCTTGGATCGTACCGCGCTTATTCGTCGAACAGGTTGCGGTTGCGCGCAGCACGCCGGTTTTCGCGTCATGAGCTTGAAGATTGAACGTGTATTCGCGGCCATAGTAGCTTGCCAGCGCGCTTTCAGCTTGAGTGCCGCGATAGTCCAGTTTGTAGGAAGGTGCGGCGGATCCCGGCGCCGCGATGCTGGAGGCAAATGCGCGCGCACAGGCCTGCAGCGCGACGCTTTGCGGATTTGCGTTGGATATCGACGGGGAGATTGCGGCACTGGCGGCGGCGGCCAGAGTCAGTTTGCGAATGTCCATGGTGGTATTCCTTGATGCTCAAAAATACCAACCCCCGAAGCACACCCTAGGCGGCGCCCACGCCCGCGACAAACGAGAAATATTCTCCGTAGCGATGATTTCCCTCATGTGTGCCGCGCCACCTCAGGCAACCCGGCACTCGCTCAAAATCCACTGGGTGAGCTCCTGCAAATCCTCGCGCGCGCGATCTTCGGGTCTGTGCAGCAAAACGTAGCTCTCATTGGTGGTCAATTCCGCATCGAAGAGCTTCACCAGGCCGCCGGCGTTGAAGCGATCGGCGCTCAATCGCGACGGCACCAACGCCACGCCGACGCCTTGTTCAGCCGCCCGTACCACCGCCGACATCGTGTCCAGCCGAACCAGCCGATTGGGCTTGATCGGCTCGATTCCCAATCCCAGCGTCCAGCGTTCCCACGCCTCGCGGCGCTCTTCATGCAGCAGCAATGTCTTGCCGTTCAGGTCGCCGTAGGTATCGATTGGATTCTCGAGTAGAAACGCCGGCGAACAAGCCGCGATGAAGTTCTGCGCGAATAATTCGTGAACCGTCAATCCTTCCCAGGGACCCGCGCCCACGACGATGGACAAATCCGCATCCGGTGGATGGGTCTTCGCCGCGGAAAAGGTCGTTTCAATCCGTATGTCGGTTTCCTCCCGGGCTTGGGAAAAAGACGCCAGCCGCGGCAGCAGCAATTCGTTGGCGAAGAATGGCGGCACGTTCAGGCGGATGATGGTGCGGCCGTAGCGCATCTGCAGCTGCTCGGTCACCGATTCGAGTTTGGAGAAGATGTCGTTGATGTGTTCCAGATAGTGCGCGCCGGCATCGGTCAATGTCAGCGTGCGCACGCCGCGCTGGAACAAACTCACGCCGAGCTGCTGCTCGAGCGACTTTATTTGATGACTTATGGCGGACGGGGTGACGAACAACTCTTCAGCCGCGGCTTTGAAGCTTTGCAGCCTGGCCGCGACCTGGAAGGTCTTCAAGAATTTGAGCGACGGCAAGCGCATGACGACAACCCATTATATACCATTCATCCGAAGCAACATTCGTGCCAGCCGCGTAATCGCCTTAGTTTATCGCACGTTGGCAAGACAGCAGGCCCGGCGCTGCCTTGTTCGCGGGCGGACCAAGGCTTGAGCCGCACGCTAGTGGCGCACGACGCGGCGAACTAATCGCGCGCGCGGAACCAACCGCTGATGCTCAAGCGGTCGCGCTGCGCCGGCAGCACGGCGTGCTCGCGGCCGGGCGTCAGGAAGCAAACCAGCCGGCCGGCAATGGGCTCGATATCGCGATACCCCTCTGCAGCGTCGAACAGCCGAAGCGCGCCTCCCGCAAGCGGCTCCCATCCCATGTTCAAGTACAGCACCAGCGAGACCCTGCGCTGCGTGCCGCCATGCGGCTGATCCACGTGGCGCGCGTATCCGGCGCCGGGTGGATACCACGCATAGTGCAGCTCCAGCTCGAACAGCCCGAGAAAGGCCTCGCGGTTCAAATCCAGGCGCAGCTGTTCCAGTTCCGCAAGCAGGATGCGCTCCGCCGCATGCAGCGGCTCGCGCAGCCAACAGGTGAAATCCCCGCGAATCTCCGCGCGCCGCTGCAAGCGCGTATTGCTTCCGACCCGGGCTGCGGCAAATTCACCCTGCGCACGACGCGCGTGCGCACAATCCACCAGGGAACGAATCTGCGACGGCGCGAGGAACCCATCTCGCATCGAGATCCCATCCGCGCTCAAGCCGGCAGTCGCACTCATCTCCGCGTCCTGCGCTTGCGTTGCGGTTTCTTTTCCGGCGCCTCCAGCATGCTGCCGCGGCAGCCTTGCGCTCCGCAGCGGCAGGCGAAAATCGCCTCGATATCGACCGGGTCGTCGTCGTCGCGCTGAATTTGATAGTCGTAGGCGAGTTCCTCGCCCGGCTGTATCGTGCGTATCGCCTCTATGAATATTCTCTTGTCCATGTTGACGGTTTGGCAATTCGGATCGCAGCCATGGTTCACATAGCGCGCCTCGTTGCCGTCGACGCCTGCGTCGATCACCGTCCTGGCGTCGACGGTAAACAAAAATGTATGGTTGTCCTTCGGATCCTTGTTCGCATAGCGAGCGTTCGCCTGCTCGTGGGTCACGCGATCGCCGCGATACTCGAGGACGGTCGTGCCTTTGCGTATGCGCCGCAGCGCGAATACGCCGTAGCCGTGAATGGCTGAATAGCGCACTTCAATCAGCGGAGTGCGCACGCGCGGCACGGCCTTCTTCATACCGCAATGGGTGCCTTGATCGCGTCGTGGCAGCGGTAATCGAGAATCTCGAAATCCTCGAACGCATACTCGAACAAGCTCGCCGGTTGCCGGCGGATCTTGAGTTTCGGCAGCGGAAAAGGCGTGCGGCTCAGCTGCAGATCGGTCTGCTGCAGGTGATTCACATACAAATGACAATCTCCTCCGGTCCATACGAAGTCGCCGACTTTGAGATTGCATTGCTGCCCCAGCATGTGTGTCAGCAACGCGTAGGAGGCGATGTTGAACGGTACGCCCAGCAGCGCATCGGCACTGCGCTGATATAGCTGGCAGGATAGTCGGCCATCGGCCACGTGGAATTGAAACAAGGCATGGCATGGCAACAGCGCCATGCGCTCCAATTCGCCCACGTTCCAGGCGCTGACCAGGATGCGCCGCGAATTGGGATCGTGCTTCAGTTGTTCGACCACCTGCGCCAGCTGGTCGATATGGCGCCCGTCTGCCGTCGGCCAGCTGCGCCACTGTTTGCCGTAGACCGGTCCTAACTCCCCGTCCTCGTCCGCCCACTCGTCCCAAATGCTGACATCGTGTTCGTGCAGATACTTGACGTTGGTATCGCCTCGCAGAAACCACAGAAGTTCGTAGATGATGGAGCGCAGGTGCAGCTTCTTGGTGGTCACGAGCGGGAAGCCGGAATTCAGATCGAAACGCATCTGATACCCGAAGACACTCAGCGTACCCGTGCCGGTGCGGTCGGCCTTGGGCAGGCCGTGCTCGCGGATGTGGCGCAGGAAATCCAGGTACTGCCGCATCTTACGCGTTCGCCCTGGCGGTGTTGCCCGACGGCAAGCTGCGCCGGTAGGCGTAAACCATCACCGCGGCACCCGCCACAATCATCGGTGTCGTCAGCAGCATGCCCATGGTCAACCAATCGCCCGCCAGGTAGCCGATGTTGGCATCCGGCAGGCGCACCCATTCCACCGCGAAACGGCAGCAGCCGTAGACCAGCAAAAACAAACCGATTGGCGCCAATCGCGGCCGCGGTCTGCTGGTAAACCATACCAGAATCACCGTCAGCAACAGCCCCTCAAGGGCGGCTTCGTAGAGCTGCGACGGATGCCGGGCGATCAACACTGCTTGGGCATCCGGCACGCCAAACCCCCACGGCATATTGGTAGGCTTGCCCCACAGCTCACCGTTGATGAAATTGCCAAGCCGACCGGCCAGAAGGCCGATGCCCGGCAGCGGCGCGAGAAAGTCCAAGACATCGGCGACGTGTTTATGCTTCACACGGGCGAACACGATGGCCGCGCACAGCACGCCGAGCATGCCGCCGTGAAACGACATGCCGCCATCCCAGATATGGAAGACATTCAACCAGCTTTCCGCGATCACTTCATGGCCGTAGAAAATGCACCAGCCGATGCGGCCGCCCGCGATGACGCCGATGGCGCAGTAGAAAATGAGATCGTCGATGTCGAGCGAAACCCAGGTCGAATCTGCGCGCCTGGCGCGATATCGCGCCAGCCACCAAGCCGCCACGAAACCGATGAGGTACATGATTCCGTACCAATGAACCTTCAAGGGTCCAATGCCGAAAATCGGTCCGATGGAAACGGCGATGGGATTGATGTGCGGGTAGGTGAGCATGCGCGCTACTTTAAACTGTCGCTGACCCGACAGAAATAGGCTTTAAGATATCGGGTCTCGGGAATCGCGGGATGCACCGGGTGGTCTGGCGCCTGACCGCCCATTTCGATGATTTGCAGGTGTTTGTCCGCTGCACGCGCCGCCTTGGCAATGGCTTCCTGTAATTCCTCGGCGCCGACATGAAAGGAGCAGGAGCATGAAACCAGGAAGCCGTCGTCCACGACGGCCTGCATGGCCAGCTGGTTCAAGCGTTTGTATGCGGCGAGCGCCTTGGGCAAATCTTTCTTGCGCTTGGCGAACGCCGGCGGATCGATGATGACGACGTCGAATGCGGCGCCCTCCCTCAGCAGATCCTCGAGCACATCGAATGCATCGCCCCGACGCGTCGCAATCTTGACGCCGTTGCGTTCGGCGTTCGCAGCGGCCAATTCGAGCGCACTTGCAGAGCTGTCGACGCACACTACTTCGCGCGCGCCGCTCATCGCCGCACGCACGCCCCACGCGCCCACGTAGCTGAATACATCCAGTATGCGCGAACCCTTCTGCACATATTTTGGCAGCGCCCGCCGGTTGGCGGCCTGATCGAAGAACCAACCGGTCTTCTGGCCCGCGGCCAAGGGTGCTTGGAACTCAACGCCGTCCTCGAGCACCGCGGCGAACTCGCCGAATGTGCCCGTGGCGGCCTCGACATAACTGGGCAGGCCCTCCAATTCCCGGGCGGAACTGTCATTCTTGAAGAGCAGGGCCTCGCAGCGCAGAACTTGCCGCAACGCTTCCTGAATCTGTGGCTTGAGCCGTTCCATGCCCGCCGTGCCGATTTGCACCACGCACGCGGAGCCGTAGCGGTCCACCACCAATCCCGGCAATCCGTCGGACTCGCCGTACACCAGGCGATAGTAGGGCTGCGAATACAAACGCTGCCGTAAATGCAGCGCCGCGCGCATACGCTGCGCCAGCCACGCAGCGTCCGGAATCTGCCATGTTTCCAGCAGCCGCGCGCAGATCAGGGATCGCGGATTGACATAGGCCAAGCCCATGGCGCGGTCGTTGTGCGCCATCACGCGCACCAGCTGGCCGGCCTCGAATTTGCCCAGCGGCGACTGCCGAGCATCGACTTCGTTGCTGAAGATCCAGAGATGTCCGGCGTGTAGACGGCGATCTTCGTTGCGCAGCAAGCGCAGGACGGGCAAGTGCGCCGCATTTTTGGAATCAAGCATTGAACGTACTTAAGCTATAGTGAACGGCATTCTAACCGACTGCGGACTTCCGCATGCTGCGCAATCGCCTCGCCGAGGAGACCAGCCCGTACTTGCTGCAACACGCGGATAATCCCGTGGACTGGTATCCATGGGGCGAGGCGGCTCTGGCTCGCGCCAAGCACGAAAACAAACCCATCCTGTTGTCGATCGGCTATTCAGCCTGTCATTGGTGCCATGTCATGGCGCACGAATCGTTCGAGGACCTGAGCACGGCTGCACTGATGAATGAATTGTTCGTCAACATCAAAGTCGATCGCGAGGAACGTCCGGACCTGGACAAGATTTATCAAATCGCGCAGCAGATGATCACCCATGGATCGGGCGGTTGGCCGCTCACCATGTTCCTGACGCCGCGTGATCAACAGCCTTTTTTCGGCGGCACCTACTTCTCCAAGGAACCGCGCTTTGGGCTGCCGGCATTCAGCGAAATCCTGCGGCGCGTGGCCGCCTATTACCGCGACCATGGCGATCAGATAGCGGCGCAGACCGAGCAGCTGCAGGCGGCGTTCGCGGCGCTCGCGCCGGATCCGGCGCGCGGCGCGATTCTCGATGAATCGCCCCTGCTGCGGGCGCGCGCAGCGCTCGGGAATTGCTTCGACGCGGGCGGCGGCGGCTTCACCCAAGCGCCGAAATTTCCGCACCCCACCAGCATCGAACGCTGCCTGCGGCATTGGCGCGCGACTTCGCACACCCCTCGCCCCGATCTCGAGGCCCTGTATATGGCCACCTTCACGCTGACTCGAATGGCACAAGGCGGTGTGTACGATCAGCTGGGCGGCGGATTCTCGCGCTACTCGGTCGACGCAGCGTGGATGATTCCGCACTTTGAAAAGATGCTGTATGACAACGCGCAACTGCTTTGCGAATATGCGCGCGCCGGCCTCGCGACCGGCGAGGCGCTGTTCGCGCGGATCGCCAACGAAACCTCGGACTGGGTTTTGCGCGACATGCGCTCGCCCGAAGGCGGCTTTTACTCCAGCCTCGATGCGGATTCCGCGGGTCATGAAGGAAAATTCTATGTCTGGACCCGGACTGAAATTCGCGCGCTGCTGACCGCGCAGGAATACGCGGCGTTCGCGCGTCGATTCGGCCTGGAGCGCGAAGCGAATTTCGAAGCCGCCTGGCATTTGCATGCCGCTCAGTCATGCGACGAAATCGCGGCAGCGCAGGGCGCGCCCGTGGCAACCATCGATGCGCTGATCGATTCCGCGCGCCGCAAATTGTTGAAACAACGCAACCTGCGCGTGTGGCCGGCGCGCGATGAGAAAATTCTCACGGCGTGGAACGCGCTGATGATCAAGGGGCTCGCGATTGCGGCACGGGTGCTCAAACGGCCTGACTTGGCCGATGCGGCGGTCGCCGCCGTCGACTTCGTGCGGCGCAGATTGTGGCGCGACGGCCGCTTGCTGGCGACGTACAAAGACGGCCGGGCGCATCTGCCTGCGTATCTCGATGACTATGCCTTTCTCGCCGACGCCCTGCTCGAGCTGTTGCAGACCCGCTGGCGCAGCAGCGATTTGGAATTCGCGCAACAAGTGGCGGATGTATTGCTGTCGCAATTCGAGGATCAGGGTGCTGGGGGATTTTTCTTCACGGCCAAGGATCACGAGCAGCTGATTCATCGCAGCAAATCCTTCAGCGACGAGTCGGTGCCTGCGGGGAACGGCGTGGCCGCCTCGGCGCTGTGCCGGCTGGGGTTTTTGCTCGGCGACCTGCGTTACCTGGACGCCGCGCAGCGCGCGTTGCAGGCCGCATGGAATGCGCTGCGAGACTACCCCTTAGCGCACATGGGCCTGATCAATGCGCTGGAAGATTTCTTGGCCCCGGCGCAAATCCTGGTCGTTCGCGGCGACGAGGAAAGTGCGCGGCGCTGGAGCAGCGAGCTCGGAGCCCTGTATGCGCCTACGCGCATGATCTTCGCCATTCCGAGCGGCGCCGAGGGGCTGCCGCCCGCGCTTGCGGCGAAGCGGGCCATGGACACCACGGTCGCGTATCTCTGCACCGGCATGACCTGCTCGGCGCCGCTGGGGAATCTTCTGGAGATTGCCGCTGAACTGACCCGCACTAGCGCAGGGCACGCCGCTTCGCAAGCTCCAAGCTGACGCGCCGCTTGAAATCGCCGTACAGCGATTCCGAGTAAATCGGCGCGGCGGTCCAGTCCAGCGCCCACGGCTGCAGGGTACGCATTGCGGGAGGCTCGGCGCTGTCGCGCGGAAAGATGTGGGCGTGCAGCGCCGGCTCCACATTGCCGAAGATCGCGTAATTGATGCGCACGCCGCCGGTTACCGCCAGCAAGGCATCGCCAATGAGCGCCATGTCGGACATGAACTGATCCCGCAATGCCGGCTGCAGCGCATTCAGATGCGGCACGACGGGATCCGGCAGCAACAGGCAGTATCCGGGAAGCACCTGACGCTCGCCCATGACAACCCACCCTGAGGGCATCCTGCCGATGGCACAGTCGCATTCAGCGGCTCGACAACGCTCGACCAGCGCATGGATGGCGGTGCCCTGCATCGGCTTAGCGGGCCTGCGCGACCGTTGCCGCATCGACAGGCGGCGCGGCGTTGCCGAAGTTCGAGCGGATATAGGTCAATAGAGCAGCCACATCCGGATCCTTCATCCAACCGAACGGCAGCATCTGAGTCGGATAACGCCCGGCCGGGATCGATTCCGGGCGTTTTTGACTCAAGATCCAGCGCGCCAACTCGCCAGGATCGCCGAGCACGGCCGGCGATCCGGCCAAGCTGGGATAGACGTTGCGCACGCCTCTACCGTTTTCCCGGTGGCAGGGCAAACAGTTCAGCGTGTAAATTTGTGCGCCGCGATCCCCGGCGGCGCCGGCGCCCGGCTGACTCGCGTCGCTCGAGGGCCGGGAGCAGGCCGCGGCACAAGCCATGATGCCCAACAGCAGGCCCCGTGCTTTCATGCTCAACCGCGCCAGGTCCGAAAATTGCCGGTATCCAAGTGCACGAAATCCGAGGCGCGGTAATACCCGACGCCGCCGCGCCGCAAACCCTGCGCGCAGGCGGCAAGATCCCTGCAATCGATCTTCGGCAGACGCACATCGATCGCGCGGCCCTGCATGTGCAGACTGTGCAGCGCCACCCCGCGGCTCCGCTCATGCAATCGTTCGTTGGTCTGCGGCGACCGGTAGCCCGAGATCACGCTGAAGTCGGGCACTGCCCCGACACTGGCGGCGACGTCGACCAAGTAATCCATCAGTTGCGGGTCAATGGTGTGCTGCGCGCCGGTGCGAAAATCTCTCAGCACGCTTGCGATCGCCGCGAGCGCTTCGGGCACATAGGCTGCATCGTGAAAATATTCGATCTCCAGCCGCTCATCGGTGTGCAGATTGAGCAGCGCAATCCGCTTGGATCGCGGCTCGGACTGTGGAGCGCCGCGGGACGGGCGCGGCCGGAGC
>Ga0210409_10006339_pt1 | contig 12329 bp, 11 predicted proteins | sample IncBWH17MmetaG_FD_161649 | JGI IMG/M metagenome (GOLD analysis project Ga0210409, IMG submission 161649) | Forest soil microbial communities from Barre Woods Harvard Forest LTER site, Petersham, Massachusetts, United States - Inc-BW-H-17-M | ecosystem: Environmental > Terrestrial > Soil >...
GGCTGCAGATCGTGCAGACCGTCGCGACCGTGGTCCTTCTGGTCGCTCTCGCGATCCTCGCCGTGGGCGCGATCGTGGCGTTCGTGGTGGTCCGCCGTCAGCTTCAGCGCGGCAGCGAAGAAGTCGCGAAAATTCTCGGGACAGCCGCCCCGATGCTCCGGGATGCGACGGTTTTGGTCGGCGAGCTCAAGGAGTTCGCAGTCCAGGCCCGAGAGGACGCCTCGGTCGTCCATCGCCTCGTAACGGATGCCGATACGCGCCTCAGGGAAATCGGGCATCGGGCCGACGAGCATCTAGGCGAGCTCGACGCGGCATTCGGGGTTCTGCGTGACGGCCTGGAGGATGCGGTAGTCTCCGTCGCGGCTGTCGCGCACGGGGTTCGTGCGGGGACTGCAGCGTTGGGACTCAGCCACAATGGGAGGGAGAATGGCGACGACGACCTTGCACGATCATCTGGACGACGCGCACAGCCACGAATCCGAGGCCAACGGCGTGAAGAGTAAGCTCAAAGACCGGTTTCCCCGCCTGAGAAAACGGTTGGCCGACCGTGAAGTCCAGACTGATGTAGTGGCGGCAGCACTCGTGGGCGCGGCCATTGGCGTGGCGGCGACCTTATTGCTCCGCCCACGCCGGCGCCCCCGGCTGGGCGACGTGGCGCGCGACACCGCTGGTCGGGCCAAGAAACGGGGCGCGGCGTGGCTCGATTCGCTGCCGAACGGCGAGGAGATCAAGGAACGCCTGACCGAATACGTCGAGACCGCTCGCGACTCGATCGACCGCACCGTCGAGGGGGAGCTCCGCGCGCTCCGCAAACGGCTTCGCCGATCCCGCATTGGGCTATAAGTACCTAGCGGTCATCGTCGTCCTCGCCGTCGTCGTCGTGGCTCTCACGCCGGCGACGGCGTACGCATGGACCCCCGGAACCCACGTGTTCTTGGGCGAGGCCGTCATACGGTCGGTGAGCCTGCTGCCGGCGACGATCGCGGACCTGCTGCGGGCGTTCCCGTATGATTTCTTGTACGGGTCGATCGCCGCCGATACGAGCATGGCCAAGAAGTACGCCCCGGTCGGCCGTCATTGTCACTCGTGGCACGTCGGATTCGAGATTTACGACGCAGCGAACGACGGCCCCCTCCGGGCCTTTGGCTTGGGCTACCTCGCGCACCTCGCGGCCGACGTCGTTGCCCACAACTATTTCGTGCCGCGGCAGCTGGCCCTCACGTCCACCACGATCGGCCTCGGCCACAGCTATTGGGAAAGCCGGTTCGAGGGTCACCTCGGTGAGCGCCCCGGCCATCGCGCGGTTGAGCTCCTGCTCCTCGACCATTCCCGATCCGACGAGCATCTCGACCGGATCTTGAGCCCGACGATTTTCAGCACGCAGACGAATCGCCGGATTTTCCGGGGCATGGTCTACGTGACCGACACGGAGTCGTGGCAGCGGATCGTACAACTCGTCTCCGAGAACAGCCGCTGGGATCTCCCCGACGGCGACATCGCGGCCTACATCGCGCGCTCGTACGACTTCGTGATGGATCTGTTGCAGCGGCTCGATGCTTCCGAGCCCTATGCCCTCGACCCGGCCGGCCACGAGCCGCTCCAACTCGCGAAGCGCGTCCGCCGCGCCGCCCTTCGCCGCGGCGACGTCCACCTGGCCGAGGACGCCGAGCGCCAATTCGGGTTGCCACCGACGAGCCTGCGTTACGCGGCCACGCTACCCGCGCCGCTCTACGGGCCCGGATGACCGATCGCCGTCGCTTTCTATCGCAACTGACAGCAATGCTCGTTGGCGCTCGGTACGTGTCGCTGCGCGACGACTTGAGCGACGTCGAGCAACGTCTCGGCGGCCATCTCGGCGTCGCCGCCCTCGATCTGCGCACCGGTCATCGTCTCGAGTACCACGCGACCGATCGCTTCCCCATGTGCAGCACGTTCAAACTCCTTGCGGCTGCCGCCGTATTGCGCCGCGTCGACCGGGGAGAAGAACACCTCGACCGTCGCATCCCATTCGGCGAGAGTGACCTGCTCGAGTACGCGCCAGTGACGCGGGCGAGCGTGCAGGAGGGCAGCATGACGCTTGGCGAGCTCTGCGCCGCGGCCGTAGAGCAGAGCGATAACACGGCCGCCAACTTGATTCTCGGGACAGTCGGCGGCCCACCAGCCGTCACTCAATTCGCCCGCGCACTGGGCGACCCTGTCACGCGTCTGGACCGCACTGAGCCGGCACTGAACGAGGCCGTGGCCGGCGACGAGCGAGACACGACGACTCCCGGGGCTATGCTCGGCGACATGCGCGCCCTGCTGACCGGCGATGCCCTCTCGACCGCGTCGCGCGACCGTCTCACAGGATGGCTCGTCGCCAGCGCCACGGGCGCCGCTCGACTCCGCGCCGGGCTTCCCACAGGTTGGAAAGCCGGCGACAAAACCGGAACGGGTCGCAATGGCGCCTCCGGCGACCTGGCCATCGCCTGGCTGCCCGGGCGACAGCCGATCCTCATTGCGGCGTACGCCCTATCGCCAGGTCGCACGGATGCGCAGCGCGACGCCGCGTACGCCGACGTCGCCAGATTCGTGAGCGCCTTGCCTGCATGATCCGCGCGACTCCCTGAATAACAATCGCAGTCGCCCGCGCGTTCATACACAGTAGGGCATGCTCATCGCCTTTCTGTTGCTGACCACCGCGTCATGTCGCGACCATCAGGTACCGAATCAACGCATGGACGCGCAGTCCGTCCGCCGCGTCGACAGCGCGTGGAGCGCCGCGTACATTCGCGCCGATACGACGTTCCTCCGCTGCTTGCTCGCCCCTGACTATCGGGGGTTCAACCGCGCGGGAGTCCTGGCCGACGCGAACGCAGAGGTCGCCAAGGCAGGTCGCAGTGGAAGCCCCAACAATCCGCTTGACGCGTTCCCCAAGGCTGAAGTCCAGGTCCATGGCGCAACGGGTGTGGTCGGAGGCCTGGTGCCGGGCAAGCGATGGACCGACGTGTACGTATTCGAGAACGGCGTCTGGCACGCCATTCTCTCAGTCGACCAGCCACTCCAGTGACCACACGTTGTTATTGCCGCTGTCCCACTGGGCAAGCCGCGCCGCGTCCCGCACGGCTTGCTCGCGCGAGCGCGGAAACGTCACGGGCAGTGAGCGGTTGCTGCTAAAGTAGAGGAGCCGCCGATCCGGACTCAATCGCGGCTCGTTGTCGTCGGCGTTCGAATCGAGGCCCTCGTACGCGACGCGCGTCACCGGACCCCAGTCCGCGCCCTGCCGATGGGCGACGAACAAATGCTCATGCGTGTCGTTCGCCGAAGACCGGCCCGCGCTGGCGAACACGATGAACGATTCATCCGGAGCGATCTCGGGGTCGACATCCGACGTCGTGCCACTACTGAACGGCAAGGGCATCGCCGGTAGATACTGACCGTGGTCGCACGGCGCGCGATACAGGCGCATGGTGCGATCTTTGATTACAAAAAAATAAATACTGCCATCCCGAGCGACACTCGGCCGCCAGACACTGGTGCCGATATTCACCGCGTCCGGCAAGCGAGCCGGCGCGCTCCACCCGCTACCCTGCCGCTCAACCAGCCAGAGGTTCGCCACGTGCTGCCGCACCGAGACGAACACGAGAAACGAACCGTCGGGCGCCATGGCGGGCTGCTGATCCGACCATTCTCCTGAGAATGGTGCGACTTGTGGCGGCGACCAGCCATCGGCGACTCGATGGGACTCGACGATAACACTCCATCGTCCACCCGAGCGGGTGAAGTACATCGTGTTGCCATCGGGCGTGAACGTCGGCGACCCGGCGTTGGCCACCCCCGAGACGACACCCGGCGCGAAAATCGCCGGCTGCGCTGTCGTCAGAATCGCGATGGCGAGCAGTAGTGGTGTATTCATGCGTCAAAGTCGAGCGGCGCGTCGGGCACCGCAAGCGGCGGCGCCGCCAGGCGCCTGCACGATCCGGCACGACGGCTGCAAGCCATGCTCCGTTTGCCGCGACCGCCGAGCGAGTTGGCTGCTCAGTGTAACAGCAGCAACTCGTTGACGCGCTGTGGATCGGCCTTGCCCTTCGATTTCTTCATCACGAGGCCAACCAGCAGCTTCTGCAGCTTCGTCTCACCCGCGACAAATCGCGCCCACTCAGTGGGATTCTCGGCTTTGACCTCCACGATCCACTGCCGCAGCGTGTCATCATCGCCAACCTTGCGCAGGCCGAGTCGGTCGGCCACGCGCTCGGCGCGCTCACCGCTCTTCTCCATGTCATCGAATATGGTCTTCGCGGCGGTGTGTGAGATCACACCCTTTTTGACCATGGCCAGGAGCTCCGCCAGTTGTGCGGGTCGCACGGCGAGCGCAGACGAACTCATTCCCCGCACCCAGTTCGCAGCGGACTTGGCATCGCCTAGTGCTGTGGCCGTCTCCTCGAAATACGCGGCGAGCGGCTGATCGGCGACGAGCTCGTCAATCTCCTGGTCGCTGAGCGCGTATTGCTCCCGATAGCGCGTGCGTCGGGCGTCGGGTAACTCGGGGAGGGCGCGGCGTATCTCTTCGATGTAGCTGTCAGAGAGCACGAGCGGTGGTAGGTCCGGCTCCGGGAAGTACCGGTAATCATGACTCTCTTCTTTTGATCGCGCCGGTCTCACTTCGCCTTTGGCGCCATCCCAGAGCATGGTCTGTTGCACCACTCGCCCGCCCGACTCGAGGACGGCCACCTGTCGCACGAACTCGGCCTCTAGCGCTTTCTCGACACCCGAGAACGTGTTCATGTTCTTGACTTCGGTCTTCGTGCCGAGCTTGGTCTCGCCCATGCGGCGCGCCGAGACATTCGCATCGACGCGCAGGCTTCCCTTCTCCATGTCGACATCGCTTACATCGACGTATTCCAGCACCTGCTTGAGTGTCTGGAGGTACCGTCGGGCTTCCTGTGCCGAGCGCATGTCGGGTTCGCTCACGATCTCAATGAGCGGCACGCCCGCGCGGTTCAAATCGATCGCCGTGGCGCCCGTATAGCGATCATGGATCGACTTCCCGGCGTCTTCCTCCATGTGCACGCGAGTGATGCCAACACCCGCGAGTCGCCCTGCGGTTGCGAGTGGGCGATCGTATTGCGAGATCTGATAGCCCTTTGGCAGGTCTGGATAGAAGTAGTTTTTTCGCGCGAAGATCGATGTACGGTGCACGTTGCAGCCGAGGGCGAGCGCGGCGCGCACCGCGAGCTCCACGGCGTGGGCGTTGAGCACCGGCAGCGCGCCTGGCAGCGCCAGGCAGACCGGACACGTGTTGACGTTCGGCTCGGCACCGAACGTGGTCGGCGAGTCGCAGAACGCCTTCGTCTTGGTCTTGAGCTGCACGTGCACCTCGAGCCCGACGACCATCTCGTAGTTACTCATAGCCTTTCCAACGCATAGGCCGCCGCGAACATCGTTTGCTCGCCGAAATGGGGGGCGATGATCTGGCCCCCGATCGGCAACCCATTGACGGTGCCGATCGGTACCGAGATGGCGGCGTTGCCGGCCAGGTTGGCCGTGCACGTGAAAATGTCGTTCAGGTACATCTCGTACGGATCAGACACGGCACCGAGTTTGAACGCCGGCGTCGGCGTCGTCGGCGTGAACAGCACATCGACGCCGCTGGCGAACACGCGGCGAAAATCCTCAGTAATGAGCGCTCTGACCTGCTGCGCCTTTCTGTAGTAGGCATCGTAGTATCCGGCCGAGAGTACATACGTGCCCAGCAGAATGCGCCGCGTGACCTCGGTCCCGAACCCCTTTGACCGCGTGGCCTCGTACATGGCAGTGAGTCCCTCGCCTGTGATGCGGAGCCCATATCTCACGCCATCAAACCGGGCCAGGTTCGAGGATGCTTCGGCCGGCGCGATGATGTAGTAAACGGGAATGGCCAGCCCGCTGTGAGGCAGCGACACATCCCTGATGGTCGCTCCCTGCTCCCGCAGGCGATCCAGCACCTCATCGCACCGCTCTCGTATCGCCGGGTCGAGCGCGTCCGGGAAGTATTCGATCGGCCGCCCGATGGTCAGCGTAGACACCGGCCGCGTAGCGGCCGCACGATAATCCGGCACCGGCACGTCGGCCGAAGTCGCGTCCATCGGATCGCGCCCGGCGATGATCCGTAGAGCGAGCGCCGCATCGTCGACGGTCTTGCCGAACACGCCGACCTGGTCGAGCGAAGAAGCGAACGCCACGAGGCCGAATCGACTGACGCGCCCGTACGTGGGCTTGACCCCCACGACGCCACAGAATGCGGCCGGCTGCCGAACAGAGCCGCCCGTCTCAGAGCCGAACGCGATCGGGACCACGCCAGCGGCGACCGCGGCGGCCGAGCCGCCCGATGAGCCGCCGGGGACGCGGGTGCGATCGACGGGATTGAGCGCGGGGCCGAACGCGCTGTGCTCGGTCGACGAGCCCATCGCGAACTCGTCCATGTTCGTCTTGCAGGCGATCACCGCTCCCGCCGCGCGCAGACGCGATACAACGGTCGCCTCATAGGGACTGACGTACCCTTCGAGAATACGCGAGCCACAGGACGTCGGCATGCGCAGCGTCGCGATGTTGTCCTTGATGGCGACCGGAACATCGTACAGCGGGCCCTCATCAACCGACGGCCGCGCGTCCCGATCCTCGGCCAGGATGATGTTGAGCCCGGCCGCGCGCTCGAAGTTCGCGTTCATTCGTCCACGTCCTCGTGCGTGGCGAGGCGTGGCACGAGAAAGAATCCGTCGCCCATGGCCGGCGCGAACGTCTCTCGCGGCCGTGCGAGCGGGTATTGCCGGCCATCGTCGGCCCGGAGCGGCATGGGCGTCATGCCCGCGGCGAGGTCCGCGGGGACACCGCTCACGTCCACGCGCTGCAACTCCTCCATATGTGCGAGGATCGCGTTGAGCTCGCCCACGAGCGTCGGCAACCGCTCCTCGCTCACGTCGAGGCGCGCCAAAGCCGCTATGTGTCGGACATCGTCGAACGTGACCGCCATTATTCCCACCCTCGCTCGAGTCCCGCTTGTGCCGCGACCAGCGTTTTGCGGCCGATCGCCGGGTCGTCGAAATCCACGCGCACTTTGAGCTCCCGTCCGTTGCCTGACATCTCGGCGATGACGCCGGAGCCGAACGTCTTGTGCTTGACGCGCTCCCCGACCCGATAGGCCGCCGCATCTTGCGAGACCTCAGCCTCATCGGCAAACCGCGCGGGGCCGTACCGCGAGAGCGACACCGGCACACCCGGCCGTCTGATACTCGGCCGGTAGGTCTCCTTATCACCCTCATCCCGCTGGCCGAATGTCGCGAACGCGGATCGGCCCTCGCTTCGTGCGCGAATCGTTTCTTTGGTCTCGAGCATGCCCTTGGGGATCGGCGTCAAGAACGCCGACGGCCGTCCCGGCAATAACTCGCCATTCCGCCGCCGATGATCGGCATACGTGAGATAGAGTTTTCTTTCCGCTCTCGTGATGCCGACATAGAAGAGCCGCCGCTCTTCCTCGATCTGCTTCGGATCATCGTATGCACGCGCGAGTGGGAAGAGTCCATCCTCTAGACCCGTCACGAATACGATAGGAAATTCCAAGCCCTTGGCGTTGTGCAACGTCATCATCGCCACCGCATCCGCATTGGCATCGAGCTGATCGATGCCGGCAACGAGCGACGTGCGCTGCAAGAAATGATCGAGTGGGCGCAAGCCGACCTCCCCACCGTCGTCGACCACCGTCTCCGCCGCGCTGGTGATGAGCTCGCGGACGTTATCGAGTCGCTCGGCCGCGTCCGGTCCCTCGGCCCTCAGAAAGTCTCCGTATCGAATGGTGCCGATGATGTCCTCGATGAGCTCATCGACGCCGGCGTCGACGGCCTTCGCCCGCAGCGATGCGACCAGAACGGCGAATTCACCGAGCGCGGTCCTCGGCCCGGGTCGCTGAGTCCCCAGCAGGTCGGGTCGGCCGGCCGCGTCGAGCATGGACACCCCCGCCCCTCGCGCCGCCTCGCTCAATAGCGAGAGCGCCTGATCGCCGACTCCCCGTCGCGGAACGGCGATCGCGCGTCGAAACGCTTCCTCGTCGGCCGGATTCGCGATCAACTTGAGATAGCTCATAACATCGCGAATCTCGCGCCGATCGTAGAATCTGACGGCGCCGACGATCGAATACGGCAGGCCATTGCGCCGAAGGGCCTCTTCGAACGCGCGGCTCTGGGCATTGGTCCGATACAGGATGGCGACGTCCCGCAACTTGGCGTCGCGATCCAATCTCCGCCGGCCCAGGATCTCGTCGATCACATACGCCGCTTCATCGCGCTCGTCAGCGGCTCGCACGAGGGTGACGCGTTCCCCGCCGGTGCGACTGGTGCGCAGCGTCTTTCCGAGTCGCTGCGTGTTGCCCTCGATGACGACGTTCGCCAGATCCAGAATCGGCTGGGTCGACCGGTAATTCTCCTCTAGCCGAACGACTCGGGCGTTCGGAAAATCCTTCTCGAAATCGAGGATGTTCCTGATGTCGGCGCCTCGCCAGCCGTAGATCGATTGATCATCGTCACCGACCACGGCCACGTTCCGATGCTGGCCGAGGAGCTTGATCAGCATGTATTGCGCACGATTCGTATCCTGGTATTCGTCGACCAGGATGTAACGGAACTTGCTCGAATACTTCTGGAGCCGGTCCGGGTACTTCTGGAAGATCTCGACCGGAAGCACGAGCAGATCGTCGAAATCCACCGCGTTCTGCTCTTGCATCGTGCGCTCGAGATCTGCATAAACCTGAGCGGCTACGCGAGAGAGCGGGTCGGCGGCGAGCGCGGCGTATTCCGGCGGGAGCACGAGGGAGTTCTTCGCGTCGGAGATCACGGAGTGGACCGCCTTGGGCGTAAAATCCCGTGGCGAAATGCGCTTCGACTCCATGATGCGCTTCACGGTCCCGAGGATGTCATCCTCGTCGTAGATCGTGAACGCCGAGGTGCGTTTCACACACGCCGCCTCGGCGCGCAAGATGCGCGCGCCGATCGCGTGGAACGTACCGACCCACATTCTGGTTGGCTCGCCGCCGAGCAGGCGGCTCAACCGCGTGCGCATCTCGCCCGCCGCCTTGTTCGTAAAGGTGACGGCGAGGATCTGGGAGGGTTGCACGCCGTGCTCGCGGATCAGGTTGAAGATCCGCGTCGTCAGCACGCGCGTCTTGCCCGACCCCGCGCCGGCGAGGACGAGCATAGGACCCTCGGCATGCAGAACCGCCTCGCGCTGCGCGGCGTTGAGATCGCCCAACATCAAGGCAAAATAATCTCGAACGTCGCGCCGCGGTCCGACGGAACGAGCGCCAGTCGGCCGCCGTGATTCTCCTCGATGATCCGTTTGGCGAGCGAAAGCCCGATGCCCCACCCCCGCTGCTTCGTGGAGAAGCCGGGCTGGAAGATTTGCTTCCGGATCTTGGGCGGGACGCCAGGCCCGTCATCGCTGACCCGGAGTCGAACGCCGCCCTCTGGGTACGGCGACGCGGTGAGATCGACGCGCCCGCCGCGGCCGGCCAGGGCGTCGATGGCGTTCTTCACGATCGCCTCGAGGGCCCATTCCATGAGCACCGAGTCGCCTTTGACGATGAGATCGCCCGGCTCGACCTCGGCGCAGACGGTGACGGTGTGCGCCAACGACGGCACCCGGGCCCTGAAATACGCCGCGACCCGTTGCATGAGCTCCGCCGTGTCGACCGGGTCGGCCCGTGGAGGCCGGCCGATGCGCTCGAACCGGTGCGCGACCCTTTCTAAACGCACAAGGTCGCTCTGCATGTGATCGAGGAGCGACGACGACCCAGCGGCCTCGTCCCGCTCCCGGAGCAGCTCGACCCAGCCGCTGAGCGAGGACAGCGGCGTCCCCAGCTGGTGGGCGGACTCTCGCGCCATGCCCGCCCATACACGTTCGCGATCGGCGTGCGCCCGCGTCCGCAACGTGAAGATGCTGGCGCCGAACAGGAAGGCGAGCAGGATAATCTGCAGGATCGGAATGATCCTCAGGCCCTCCACCAACGGGGTGTTCCCGATATGCACGATGCCGATCCCGGGCTCGATCACCGGTGGGTTCTCGGCGTCGAGCTCATCGACATAGGCCTTCATGCGCGGGCCGTTGAGCGGCGCATTGAAGGGAATGTTCGCCGTATATCGCGGCACGCCCTTGGGGTCGGTGACGACCACCGGCACGCCCATCTCGCGAATGTGCTTCGCCAGGTCGAACAGCGCGTCGGCGTTGGAGCGCTCCGAGGTATCGCTGAGCGCCTTGAAGATGCGCGCGTACATCTGCCCCGACCGCGCCGCCTCGCGGCGCAGCTCGGCCAGCACGCGTTGGGTCGACACGACGTACCAACCCAGCAGGACGGCGAATCCGAGGCCTAAGAGTAGCGTTGGCAGCCGGCGCGCCATCGTGAGTGCCTCAGCCGATACGATCGGCGCCGAGATACGGGCGCAGCACTTCGGGGACGACGACGGAGCCGTCGGGCTGCTGATAGTGCTCGAGCAGCGTGGCGATCGTACGGGGGAATCCGAGCCCAGAGCCGTTCAACGTGTGCACGAACTCCGGCTTCTTTCCGCCTGGCGCCCGATATCGAATATTCGCGCGGCGCGCTTGGAAGTCCGTGAACGTGCTGCACGAGGAGACTTCGAGCCACTTCCCGACGCCGGGCGCCCACACTTCCAGGTCATAGGTCTTCGCGCTGGCGAAGCCCGTATCTCCCGCCGCAAGGAGCAGGACGCGGTACGGGAGGCCGAGTCGCTGCAGTACCCGCTCGGCGTGCGTCGTGAGCAGCTCGTGCTGGGCTGGCGAGTCTTCAGGGGCGCAGATTCTCACCAACTCCACTTTATCGAATTCATGCACGCGGAGTAGGCCCCGTGTATCCTTGCCCGCCGCGCCGGCCTCGCGTCGGAAGCACGGCGTGTAGCCAACAAGGCCCATGGGCAAGTTGGCGCCATCGAGGATGTCATCACGGAACAAGTTCGTGATGGGGACCTCGGCGGTCGGGATCAAGAAGAGATCATCACTTTCGACCCGGTACAGGTCATCCTCGAACTTGGGGAGCTGGCCCGTGCCCGTCATCGTCGCTCGATTGACGACGTAGGGTACCCATGTCTCGTCGTATCCGTGCTCGCTGGTCTGGAGCGTGATCATCCAATTGATCAACGCTCTCACCAGCCGGGCGCCAAGACCACGAAACACGATGAAACCCGAGCCCGTGATTTTGGCGCCCTTCTCGAAATCTATCAGGCCTAGCTTTGTCGCGATCTCCCAATGGGGCTTGACGCCATCGCTCGGCCTGGGCGTACCCCACTCTCGGATCACGCGATTGGCTTCTTCTCCGCCTTCGGGAACATCATCCAGTGTCGCGTTTGGGATTTGCAATAACAAATCATCACGCTCGCGCTTCGCTTCGCTCGCGCGCGCGTCCAGCGCCGAAATCTCGTCACCAACGCCACGGCTCTCGTCGACCAGCGCGGTGGCGTCGTGACCTGAGCGCTTGGCCTGTTGGACTTCTTGCGTGATCCTATTCCGGCGAGCTTTCAGTTCTTCGACCGACGCCGTAAGTCGGCGCCACTCAGCATCCAGCGACTCGAGTTGCGCGAGCGAAGCGAGCGCACTCGTTGCCCCGCGACGCTGCATGGCGGCGCGCAGCGCCTCCGGCCGCTCGCGGAGCACTTTCGGATCGTGCACGGCGACCTAGTGTGTAGGGATGGCGCCAGGTACCAGCGTGTCGTAATCGCAGTCGGGGTCGACGACCGCCCGAAAGTGAATCAACCCACCCGACTGATCGATGCTGTCGATCTGAAATTTGGCGTACAAGAGCTCTTGCGACGTGATGCTCACGGGCGAACAGGCGACCGTATTCTGCGTCACGACCTCGAAGATCTGCCCCGGCGCCACGAGCAGCGAGTCGTTGAACTCGTAGCCGTTGTGCTGGGCGATGGTGATCTGCTCGAAGTTGGTGTGCTGTATGAGCTGCAGCCCAACCACGCGCGGCGTGCCGACGGCAGTGACGATGAGCCTCGCCGGGTAGATGACGACGTAGTTGCCCTCGACGTTGAGGGCGAAGTCGAAATTCGCGCTTCCAGTTGGAATGACGAGGGAGTTCGTCGCCAGATCGAATGCGGTCGGCTGCGTCGGTGGTGCCGTAGCCAACGAGTACGCCGTCAGCGTGTCGTAGACGATGGCAATCTGCGCCTGGGGTTTGGTGGGGTTACCACACCCCACGGCCGCCAGGGCCGCGGCAGACAATAGAAGACAGACGACGCCGAGACGGGCCGGTGGCGGGCAAAGTATCATGACCACGCGTACATTAGAGGTGGGGGACGGTGACTGCA
>Ga0210409_10006340_pt1 | contig 12329 bp, 11 predicted proteins | sample IncBWH17MmetaG_FD_161649 | JGI IMG/M metagenome (GOLD analysis project Ga0210409, IMG submission 161649) | Forest soil microbial communities from Barre Woods Harvard Forest LTER site, Petersham, Massachusetts, United States - Inc-BW-H-17-M | ecosystem: Environmental > Terrestrial > Soil >...
ACGTGCTCTCAAGGTTATCGCTGGCCGAGCCGGGACATCTGATCGATGAAACGTCGGTCGACAACCTTCTCGGACCTGCATGCAGCGAGCGGCGCCCTGAAAGGGCGTCGGGCAGCGACGGGCTCGAACATGGCTTGCATGAGATTCAGCGCGCCCATGTGCTGACCGCGTATGCAGAAACCGGCAACAACATCAGCAAGACCGCGCGCCGGCTGGGCGTGTCACGCAATACGATCTATCGCGCCCTTCGTGACAGGCAGAGCTAACTTCATCGCCGGCGCCAGCAATGCAGCACGATCTGTCCTTCACAGAAAGCGCAGTATGCCAGAAATCGGATTATCACCCTCTATGGAGCGTCGTCGTGTTTGAACCGGAAAACAGTCTCGAAGCCCTGATGCAGGCCGCCGGGAAAGATCCAGGCATCGTTCCCGCATTCTATCGGGCGCTGCTTGAGACCGAAATTTACGTTCTGACTCCTGAAGCGCCAATGAAGCCGGGCCGTCGCCGCTCGCTCAAATTTCAGGAACAGATCAGCGTCGCCACCGTTGAATTCCAGGGTATGAGATGGCACCCCGCCTTTACTTCGAAGAAGCGCATATCCGACTATGTCAAAGAGCCCGAGACCTGCCTTGGCGCGGCCGCGCGCAATCTGTTCGAGATGTTGCCCGGCTCGAATTTCTGGCTCAATCCATTGTCCGAATGCCAGAAGCCGCTGCCCGCGACTGAAATCGCACTATTGATGAACGGCGAGATTTTTGAAGTACTACAGCGAACGAGATGAGGGTTCGCGTGCTGGGCCACAGCGCTAGGTCGTCGTGGCGCGGGCAAACACCACAGCAAGGTTGTCGAAGCGTGCTCGTACGAAAGAATCGACTCTCGGTAAAAATTGCTCCGCCAATTCCAACTTGCCGAGCGACTCACCCCAACCACCCAACGTGGAACAGGAAAAGCCTTCGCTACCGCTATTTTTGTGAAGAGCTGAAGAGCTAATCCAGACGGGGGAGTCGCGACGAAGTCCATGTCAAGAATGCCGTCCTTCGGCGGCACTATGTAGACGAAAGGCGCAAGGTCCGGATGTGACCAACCCGTGGTGGGCACTTGACCCGTCGCCGAGACATAAATGATTGAAGGAATTTCAGGAGTTGTGACTAGCTTCTCAACTTGTACGTCGTCAATCGAATAAACGCGTGACATAGCATCTCTCCAAATATGACTGAGCAAATAAATAGAAGCGACTACAACCTTTAGTGGCTCACACGAGTTGTCAATCAAAACTTGTAGTTTGCGCGAGAGGTTGTGCTGCGGCAACAGCGCGCGCTCGTACGAGCGTAAAGCTCAATACCGACTGTCGTTGAAGATATCGCGCGGCGAAGCCGCACTCAGCGGCACGTACCGGGATCGGATAAGCGGGCGGCTTAAATCACTATGGCTATCGGGTCGGACACTGTGTCCGACCCCGGGACGCGGAGAGCATGCCTAGAACGGAATAAGGGAACGGTAGCGAACCATTCCCCTTTGTGCCTACGTCATACTCAGCGATATTCCGAGCTTCGCTGCCTTGACGGTCGTTGCACCGGGCGAGCGTTTCAATGCCTTGGCGATTCTCTTAACGCCAGTTTTCGCCTTTGCCATCGACTTCAATGTGCGAACGTCGTCTTTCGTCCATGCACGGCGAACAACTTTCTTCTTGGCCAAATGACCGCTCCGTTTCTTGGGGAGCGGCCTTCTAACATACCGAGTCACGATTGCAACGCATGTTTGCGAAGTTAGATCGCGTCTTTCATTCAACAGAGACGGAGTACTCGAAGACTGTATTGCCTTCCTCGTCAACGACGCGGACGAAACTTGATCCGTAAAAATCACCGCCCTTTCTCAACTCCTCAACAAGGACCTTGGCGTGTCGTTTTGCGGATTCAAGAGTTGCTAGACTACGTCCCAGTTCGTCGGGAAACAGTTCCGAATCACCAACGATGTGAAAGAAATAACGCATCGCGTCGCAATAGTTCGTGCGACGGCTGGCATCCAGTGACAAATAAGTCAGATATTAAAACGTATCCATATTGAACGGCCCCGAGCACGGCACGTCGGCTTGGGCACGCTGGGGCTGCCCAGCTTAAGACCGACCTTTCTTGGTCGGCACAACAACCAGTATACTCCGAAGTTCGTCGATCTGACGAGCGAAGTCCATTGCATTTGCCTTCAACACGTCCATGGCATGACCTCGATGACCTTCATCTTCCAACTCTGCGATCCGCTCATTAAAGGCGTTCAGTTCGTTTTCTAGTTCCTGAATTTGGTGCTGAATCGGAAACAGCCGTGCAGGAAATTGATCGACCTTTGGTCGCTGCTCTGTGCCGCTTGCCAGCCTGTTGCCGGTTCTTCGTTTCGTTGCCATAGCCCCTCCGAATCGTGAACCCGGGTTGTGTCACTCTACCTCATTTGCCAACAATGATTGAGAACAGTGGGAGTCAGAGGACAATGTCGAACTAGCGTGTCAAGGCTTGGAAGCTACTAAAGGATGGCTGACATTACCTGCGGTTACGCAAACGGTTGGTCACCAAACATTCTAAAGCCTGCTCGATCGCGACGCACCGATGGATACGCCGACAGCAACCTCTGAACCAAATCTATCGTCGTGATGGCCGACGCATTCGTCGCGGCCTCTACGCACGCCATTTGTTCGTCGCTGAGCCTTGGCTCTTCATTGCCCGGCACCGCTGCAGCTGGCGACATTGCCAGCAACGCTGCGACGGCTCTCGCGTAGCGCATTGCTCTGCCCCTCCCATGTGCCCGGTGCGTGCACCTTAACGTGCAACCAAACGTGCACAAGTGGCCACCTCAGGCGGCGAAGCAGCAATGACACGGTGGTGTTATAATCACGGCCGAATCAACCAGAGGGCCCAAGAATGGGACATCCCACTCTCTCGTTCGAAGAGGTTCGCCAGCGCAACGAAGAAATCGTCGCCTATGCGAACCAGCATCCTGAAGTCACGAATACCGCTCTTGGGGCGAGGTACGGCCTGAGCCGGGAAACCGTTCGCCAGATCCTTGATCGGGGTCGACAGCGGACCGAGCGAAACCAGCGCTTGGCAGCGAAGGCCCAACATTGGGGGTTTAGGGGCCACTGACTCAAATCTGAAATTATTTCGGCATTCAGAACCCGTATAGCTTGGTGGCCATAGGCGCACTGAGTGGCGCGCCATAAACCTTGGTATGGGCCCCGCCATCCCTTTGGGTATCCGACGACTCCCTACGTTCAATTGAGCCGTTGATCGCGATCGTCTTATGTATAGCCCATGCGGTAGCGACCCCTCCCTAGCCCCCAGGGCCGTTATCGTTGCCCTCAGTGGGCGTTTCCTCCCTAGACTTGAGGCCCGCTTGTGGCAACACAGGGCGGGCCCTTTCTTTGGGTGCAGCTATCGTCGCCGGAATCCGCTGTTAGCGCCGAAGCGCCTCGCCCGCGGATATTAAGCCGTCGACAGGATCGCGAAACGCCAGAAGCAGGCCGGCGTAAAAGCGCGGCCACATCTAGTGAACTAGCTCATACTTGCGCGTGGTCCACGCGGCCAAAATAGCGAAGCCCGGAGGACCCAGTCTGTGCCCCAACAACGCATCCCCGATTGGCTCACGGTCGACTTGCTGATCATCGGCTTGGGGATTGTGATTGTCTTGGTTGGGGTCTGGATAGCTCCTTAGTCCTCCCATACGTCGGGCCGTGCGCTGTCCTAATTATTGCCGAATTAGAACACACGCCGATTCACATTTCTAACCGATGTCGCCAATTTCGCGTGGTGAAGTGCCCTTCGGTACAGGGTGATTTCAATGGATACGTTTGAACGCTGTTGCGCGGCAACAGTCGCAACGGGATTTTTTGTGCTAGTCGTTTCGGTGGTGGCGCTGATGATCGCGTGACCACACTCGCCGCAGTTTGCGGAATGCCCGTACCGGGGGCCCTCTGCTAGGGCATATCGTCCGGCCGATTAATTGCGCATCGAGGGCGTCGCCCGAAGTGCCCGGCGCCCAACGAAGCGCAATGCATCGGCGTCTCGCTCGCCATTTGAAGCGCTCTCGAGGATTTTGGAGGCAACAAAGGTCTTCTTGCTGGTTTCATGCTCAGCCATGTCGCCGCAGATTTCGTCCAAGACATTGCGAAGCAGGGCAATGATTTCTGAGCTGAACATGTGGACCTCCGAATGCGGGCCTAAGTAAATGCACTGTTTGAACTTGAGGTGTGAACTGGCTTACAAATTCGTGATTTTGATCATGGCTTGGTGAACGCTGAATAGCCTACCGAGGTAGTATCTGAGCGCCTCATCCAAATAACTGACGTACGAGAATACTCATCGGCACGAAGCGTGCCCGGACAGGAACGCGCTGAGACCCTTCCACGTGCGCTGCCGGCCTCACTGAGGGCACGCCGGAGCCGCGTCTTCGGTAATCCCGAAGGCGCTGCGTGTAAGCTCCTCAAGCTTGCTCACTCCTTCGAGCCCGTCCAGGACGGACGCATCCCCATCGAGAAGATCAACGCGCCGATGCCGTACGAGCACAAGGCGACACCCGCGGAATATAAAGCCGGCCTTGACCTCGCGATCGAACGCGGATGGATGGATCTGCATGAGAGCGTACGTTTGTACGCTTCACCCAGACCGGCGCGGACCTGTTCGCATAGAAAAACCCCGCCTTGAAGCGGGGGTTTGGTTTAATTGTCGTGGGGGCCCCGGTACGGAGTTTGGGGCTCTTCGGGACGGCCGGCGACGGGGTGCCCCAGCTACGCCGCTTGCCGACGCGCCGTAGCTCGCGGCTTGCCTAAAAAATCGGCGCGACCATTCGCCAATCTTAAGCAACACTCTACGCTGTGGGGCGCAGGGCAGATGGTGACTGCCAATGGCGAAGATTATCCAGATAGAAGCAACGTGCTGCTCGCGCTGTGACACCATGATTAATGCGATCGAGCCGGTCGGTGATACGCCAAAGCTTGGGGCGGCACCGATGAATATCACGCTCTGCGTCTGTTGCGGCCATCTCATGATGATCGAGCACGACCTCACACTCCGCGAACCAACAACGGACGAACTTCGCAAGTTGGCCAAGCATCCGGGCGTCGTTGCCGAGATGCGAAGCTCGATCAATTGAATGAAAGCCCGTTTGCTTGCGACAGTCTGGGCGCCGGTAGCTGCTGGCGCCCGGAGAGAAGGCGCTTCCGTGCGCTCTCAGCGCGGCCTTAGACTAGCTAACTGCCGTCCACCGGCACCAGGCAAATACCCGCGCCGTACTCGTCGGTTACCGAAACTGAGCAGCTTTGCCCAACCAAGTCAGGCCGAGTCTCGCGTATCGACCGTGCAAGCTCGATTGCCGCCTTCCGCGCGGCGGCCTCGTCAGCTAGTTGGTGAACGCCGTGGTCCGAAACAATGCGGCTATCGACCAGCTTAAAATAATAGAGGGGCATGCACAGCAGACTGCAAAGCCGGTGCCAAGAACGGCTGGCTGGCGCTGTAAGAGAACGGAACCACCCTGCGCGCTGCTTAGGCCAATCGCTGCTCAAACTTCGGGACCGATGGTTAGTGTTTAAGCGCGGAAAGCATTCGCCGCGGCTATAGAATGCGCGGATGGGCTGTGCCGGAGCGCCGAGATGACAATTGGACTCACGACCCTTGCAGTTCTGACGATCATTGCGATCAACGAAATCCGCCGGACGCAACGCCAAACATTCAAAGGCAAGAAACGGGATTAGCGCCGTCGGTGAAGCCGCAGCGAACAAGGTCGTCGAGATCGCCAATAACTGTCGCGCCCGTCCAGGACGGACGCATCTACATCGAGAAGATCAACGCGGCTGCAGGATTAGCCCTCATGCAGCGGCCCATTCTCTACGGAATTAGACTGCGAGCAAATCAAAATGAGCCACGGGGTTCACGTTTTCGCGCAAAGCGGAATTGGAAGAAGGTACCGCCTCGCCAAGGGGAAGTATCGCCGTTGCACTGATGTCCCGATCGGCAAACCAGCAAAGAGCAAATATCGCCGGCGGGATTCGCGGCCGCCATCGCACGCGCCCGCTTTGGCTTCATGCCATCGCCTCATCAAAGTTTGGTTTAAGGAACCGAAATGACAAAGGGGTTCCCTTGGACACCTGCGGGGGATGACAAGCTCAAATCGAAGGCGATCGCAGGCCATAGCGCTTGTGAGATAGCCGACGCATTTCATCGATCTGCTTCAGCTATCTACGTCTGAGCGCAAAGATTGTGCTTTTCCCTGCCCCATTTTGCCGACTAGACCGCAACGCTACCTGTCCGGTTCCCGGTTGGCGATCGCCGACTCACAAGGTATTGCCAGTACCGGGGGCTCAAGCCTTTGTGGTTGAATCGCGCCGGAGCGAAGTGGCGTGCGGGTCAGCGGCAGTAGACGTCGCGCAGGCGAAAGGCCCTCTTCACAATTTGCGCGAACGTGCGGTGAGCGGGCTGAACGTCCGACAACCGAAGCTCTTCGTCGTCCGTCGCACGCCCTCCCCTTTGAAAGCTTTGTCGTGCACATCTGCAACCATCCATAAGAGAGAGAGAGAGACACCACCCGCGACGCGCCCGAGAGCCATAACCAAGAGCCATGACGCGGGGAGCTGTCAGCCATCACCACAGAGCCGTCATGGCGCGCGCCATGCCCCTCGACTCCGCCTGGATTGTCATGTGGAATATTGCAGCAAACATGCACATGGCGGGGTGATCCAATGGCGGAAGCTTCTGTTCTGGCCGCGCCGAGCGCGCATCTGGTGGACAACTCCCGCAAGGCGACCTGGGCCGCCGCGATCGGTAACCTCCTTGAGTGGTACGATTTCGGCGTCTATGCCTATCTTGCCGGGCTGATCGCGACAAAATTCTTCCCGAACAGTGATCCAACCGCCTCGCTGCTCGCCGCCTTCGCGGCCTATGGCGTCGGCTTCCTGGCGCGGCCGCTCGGCGGCATCGTGATCGGCCGCCTCGGCGACACCAAAGGCCGCAAGACAGCGCTGGTGCTCACCATCTTCCTAATGGCGTGCGGCACGGTCGGGCTTGGCCTGTTGCCGCCCTATGAGGCGATCGGCGTCTGGGCGCCGATCCTGCTGGTCTGCTTGCGTGTTGTGCAGGGGTTCGCGGCCGGCGGCGAATGGGGCACCTCGACCGCCTTCATGGTGGAATGGGCGCCGCAAGACCGCCGTGGCTTGTTCGGCAGTTTCCAGCAGGTCTCGACCGCCGGCGGCTCGTTGCTCGGCTCAGCCGTCGCCGCCATCATGACTTCATCGCTGAGTCAGGCGGCGATGCTCGACTGGGGTTGGCGCGTGCCGTTCCTGCTCGGCGTACTTTTGCTCTTCGTCGGCGCCTATCTGCGTCAGAACGTCGACGAGACGCCGTCCTTTGAAGCAAGCCGTCAGGCCGCCGCCGATCAGCCTGTTGTCGCCGGCTTGCCGCTCGGGGCTCTCGCGTTCGGCTTCACCATCTTCTGGACCGTCGCTTATTACACGCTGCTAGCTTGGATGCCGAGCTTCACCCAGCGCTTCGCCGGGCTCACGCCCTCGCAGGCGCTGTGGTCCAACACGATTGGCCTGATCGCCATGGTAATCGCGGTTCCGATCTGGGGCTCGCTGTCGGACAGGGTCGGCCGTAGGCCGCTCCTGATGGCAAGCGCGATCAGTATCGGGCTGCTCTCCTATCCGTTGTTCTCGCTGATGACCAACGGCACCGGGCTCGCGCTGGTAATGCCGCTCCAGATCATGCTCGGCATCCTGCTCGCACTCTATTCGGGCGCGGGACCCGCGGCGATCTCGGAAATCTTCCCGACGCATCTGCGCTCCACCTGGATGTCGAGCGGCTATGCGCTCTCGGTCGCCATCTTCGGCGGGTTTGCGCCGTTCATCGCGACCTGGCTCATCCAGGCCACGGGATCGCCCGTGTCGCCGACCTATCTCTATCTGTTGCCTTCGGCGGTGATATCGCTTGCCGTGATCTGGAACCTGAAGGAAACCGCTGGGACAACACTGAGATGAAAAGCTGAAGAGCCAACCATGCTCATTCGGTTCGATGGACGCACCGCGATTGTGGCGGGAGCCGCGCGCGGCATCGGCCAGGCCATCGCGCGATCGCTGGCCGATGACGGCGCGCGCGTCGTCGCCTGTGACCTGCTGGTCGAGGACCTCGCCGCCATTGCGGGCCGCGTCGATGGCGGCGGCGAGATCATGGCTGTCAAAGTCGACGTCACCGATGAGGCCTCCATTGCCGAGGTCGTGCGCACAGCCGGCGGCGCCGATATCCTGGTCTATGTCGCCGGCGGCGTGCGCGGCCAAAAGCCCCGACCGCTGGAAGAGGTGAGCGCGGACGATTTCGATGCCATCGTCGATGCTAATCTCAAGGGCGCGTTCCTGTTCATCAAGGCTGTCGCGCCCGCGATGAAGACAAAAGGCGGCGGCCGCATCGTCACCATCTCGAGCCGCGCCGGCCTTGCCACCAGCCTCACCGGCATCCAGAGCTATCCTGCCGCCAAGCATGGACAAATCGGTCTGGTCAAACAGCTTGCCCAGGAGCTTGGGCCCTTTGGCATCACCGTGAATACTGTTGCGCCCGGCTTTATGACGACCAGCCCCGATTACGAACGCCAGTGGAACAACTGGCCGACCGCGTTCCGCGACAATTTCGTCAACACAATTGCGATGCGGCGCATGGGTGCGCCGCAGGACATCGCCAATACGGTGACGTTTCTCGCCTCCGACCACGCCTCGTGGATCACGGGGCAGACCATCCCCGTCACCGGCGGCCCGCTGTAACGAATCATTCGGGAGGACCATCATGAACGAGACGTCGAAGCTCGAACCCTGGCAATGGCCGGAAAAACACTGGCGCGGTCTGGTCAATCAGGTGCGCGCCGGCAGGACCTATCGGCCCAAGACCTGGAAGGGCGGTGCGCGATGCGCGTTCGCGCTATCGTTCGATTCCGACCACGAGACCAACGAGCTGCGCGAGGGCGGCAAATCGATCGGGCGCATGGCGTGGGGACAGTACGGCAACCGTGTCGGCGTCCCGAGCATTCTGAAGCTGCTGGCGAAATACTCGGTGCCGGCGACCTTCTATGTGCCGGCCGTGTGTGCGCTACTCTACCCCGACGAGCAGCGCCGCATCATCGCCGAAGGGCACGAGATCGGTATCCATTCCTGGATCCACGAGCTGAACTCGGTGCTCCCCTATGAGGCCGAAAAAGACCTTATGACGCGCGCGGCCGACGTGCTGGAGAAGACGACCAAGGTTCGGCCGGTCGGCGCGCGCACGGCGTCCTGGGATTTCTCGCCGCATACGCTACGGATCACCAAAGAGGCCGGCCTGCTCTACGATTCTTCGCTGATGGCCGACGTCGATTGCTACGAGCTGCTCTTGGATGGCGAGCCAACCGGCGTCATCGAATTTCCGGTGGAATGGATCCGCGACGACGCGGTCTATTTCATGATGCACCGGTTCCAAGGCCTGCGTCCCTATACACCGCCGTCGGATGTGTTCGATGTGTTCCGGCGTGAGTTCGAGGCGGCCTATGAGGAAGGCGGAGTCTTCCAGCTCACCTGCCATCCGCACATGATCGGCTACCGCTCGCGGCTGTGGATCATCGAGGAGCTCATTCGCCTGGCCAAGGCGAAGGGCGACGTCTGGTGCGCAACCCATGCCGACGTGGTCCGCTACGCGCGCGACCAGGCCGCCTGAGACCGCCACATGACAAAGACAGCCCTCGTCACTGGCGGCGCGCGCGGCATTGGCCGCGCCTGTGCGCTGGCGCTTGCCGATTCCGGCTTCGACATCGCCCTCGTCGATCTCTTGGAGAAGGAAATGGCGGCAACCGCGCGCGATATCGAGGCGCAAGGCAGGCGCACGCTGACCTTCCAGGCCGACGTCACCGATTTCGCCCGCGCGCATGCGATCGTCGAACTGATCAACACGAAATGGGGACAGCTTGACGTGCTCCTGAACGATGCGGGCGCGCCGAACCCGAAGCCGATCCTCGAGATCACCGAGGCCGAGTTCGACCGCACGATCGCGGTCAATCTCAAGAGCTGCTTCAACTTCATTCATGCGGCCGCGCCGATCATGATGAAGCAGGACTCTGGCGGGCGGATCATCTCGATTTCCTCCATCAACGCGCTGTCAGGCGGCGTGACCAGCGCCGTCAGTAAGCATGCCTATGCGGCAGCCAAGGCCGGAATCCTCGGCCTCACGCGCTCGCTCGCCAAGGAGCTCGGCCCCAAAGTGTCTGTCAATGCTATCTGCCCGGGCATCATCGCCACCGACCTCCTGGGCGGCCTGCTCGGCGATCGGGGCGCAGAATTGACCGCAGGCATTGCCATGGGACGGGTCGGCAAGCCCGAGGACGTCGCCAGCATCGTGCGCTATCTGGCCGTCGAGGCCCATATGTTCATGACCGGCCAGCATTTCGTGGTCGATGGATTTCAATGGAGCTGCTGAGCAGAGCTGCTCCCCGACTGACTAGCGCATGAACCGGAAAAAGGCCTGCCCCGCACTTGATGCGGGGTGTGCGGCGGATTTCCGATTTGTCGAAGTATGCGCGCGCTAGTGTAGCGGCGGTTCGAGAGCGGGGTGGCTGGTCGCCTGCGACGGCAAACCGATCGGCTACGTCGCAACCCGAGACCTCGCTTATCCAGTAATGTCTGCTGTTAACACTTTTCGGACCTAACGCTTCGTCGAATGTCCGCTTCGCGCCGAGAGCGGCCGTTCGATAGGCGCTCATTCCGCGAATTGGAGTAGATGGGTCTCGTCGATATCCGCCCCTGGCGAACGAGATCAAACCCTCTCAGAGATATTCACAGCCGCTGACACCCAGGGTGTTTGCAACGCCTGCTCTCGTTGGGTGTTTCTAGATTTTGTTTGACCTCCCGGTGCACACGTCGTGCACACACGGCCATCCAAGCGATTGAAAAGCCAAAACTCTCGTTCCAATCCATCATGAGGAAGTTTGAGCTAGGTCAAGCCAACGAAAGCCAGACAGATCTAATATCTTCACGTGACCGCTCGCACCGTAAGCGGTCGTTCTATAACCGGTCGTTTTCCCAATTTGAGCCCCATCAGGTGAACAAAGCGCCGCTCGTGCAGTTTGCGGTGAGCCATCAGTTATGAGCGACATCATACTTTCGAACCTGGGCCAGAAATGTCGTCGAACATCGCACAATATCGAAGCGTGGTGCCGTGAGAGGGAATCGCACCCAATCATCGACACGACGAACCGCTGTTTGTGCCTCGTATGCTTGCGTGAGTGCTCGACATGGTAACGGAGGTCCGCTACGTCGCCAGCCCCGCTATTGGAAGCCCTGCTTTCTTATCGGTGAGCGACGCAACTGGCTTGGTGACATGCGGCTACCAAAAGGCCGCCACCTCGCTGAAGCGGGGCGGATCGGCGCCGGCGCGGGTGCAGGTCAAGGCTGCGCACTGGCAGGCGAATGATAGCGCCCTGCGGAGGTCATTGACGCCGATGGAATGCAAGCTCGCCCTCTCGATGCGCTTCAACCGCGCCAGCGCAAACAGCAGCGCGGCCTGGAAACTGTCGCCGGCGCCGATGGTGTCGACGACCTCGACGACCGGTGCCTCGACCTCGATCATGCCGGCGTTGCGGTGCCAGGCCTGCGCACCGCTCCCGCCGTGGGTAACGACGAACAGGCTCGCGCCGCGTGCCAACCGGCGTTCGGCGCAGGTCGCATAGGCGTCACCGCCATAAAGATAATTGAAATCGACATCGGACATCCGGACGATGTCGGCGCTGTCGGCAAACGCGTCCATGCGCGTTCGATAGACTTTCCCGTCGCTAACCAGAACAGGCCTGCAGTTGGGATCGAACGAGATCGTCGCCGATGCTCTCGCGTCCGCGATCAGGGCGACCGCTTCCGCAGCGCCGCGCTCGTGGACCAACGTGGTCGACCCGATATGGATCGCTTCGACGGCATCGAACGGTATCGAGCCGCGCTGGTAGCTCCAATTGGCCGTAGCGGTCTCTGCATCGTAGAAAGCATATTGCGATTCCCCGTCGATGATCCGCACGAAGGCAAGCGTGGTCTGATGCGCGCTCCGCGCAGCGAAGCGCAGATCCACCTTCGAGTCGATCGCATGGTCGGCGATCATGCGGCCGAACAGATCGGTGGAGATGCCGCCGACAAAGCCCGAGGCAACGCCAAGCCGGGCGATGCCGGCCGCAATGTTAAGACAGGAGCCGCCGACCGCCGGCCGCACGGCGTCGCGACCATCCGCGGCGATCACCGGCACGAAATCGATCAGCGCATCGCCACAGCTCAGGATCACGATCTCAATCCTTCTCTTGCACCAACG
>Ga0210409_10006341_pt1 | contig 12328 bp, 12 predicted proteins | sample IncBWH17MmetaG_FD_161649 | JGI IMG/M metagenome (GOLD analysis project Ga0210409, IMG submission 161649) | Forest soil microbial communities from Barre Woods Harvard Forest LTER site, Petersham, Massachusetts, United States - Inc-BW-H-17-M | ecosystem: Environmental > Terrestrial > Soil >...
ACAACGGCAAGCCCGCAGTTCCCGATGTGAAAGTTGGAGACGTGCTGGTTGGCGTCGATGGTGCGCCCGCGACCGGAGCAACCATGGGACAGGTGTGGTCGTTGCTGGGAGGAACACCCGGCACAACCCGCATGCTCACCCTCGAGCGCGACGGCAAACGATTTTCGGTGGATGCAACCGTACGCCGCTTTCTCGCGCCGGCGCAGAATTCGAATCCCAAGACAAGACCGCAGACAAATCGCTAGCGGGTAGCGCCGCCGTCCCGGCGGCTGTCCGGCGAGCATCGTGCCCGCCTCTTTCGGCAGAACACGGTTACCTATCTCGCTCCACCCGCAAAAATCTCTCGCTCCAGGCGATCGGTAGTCTGCGCATCCAGACTCTCGCAGACCAGTACCGTATCTCCGAGCACCTCCAGAAATACGGCTCCTTCCTCTGTCGTCCAGCTGTGTTTGCCGCTGACGGTTTCAATCGTGTAGGCGGCCGGCGAATTTTTCGTCGACGGATCGCTCACCATCTCTACCCGTTTGTAGCGCTGCTTCAATCCTTTTACGTAAACAGAAGCAAATTCCGAGGCGCGCTCCGGGTTCGACCAGCGCGAGACATATAGCAATCCCAAGGGCGCCTTCGTATCGCTCTTCGGCCGCGCCGCGTAGTAGTAACCTCCTCGCCAATCCGGATACAGGCGCTTGGCGATTTCATTCCCCTGATACTGCTCGATCAGGATAGCGACATCGAACTCCCCGACGGCGCCCACATCGAACTTCTCGTAATTCTTGAAGTCGGTCTTAAAGTCGGGAAGAACCATCGGTTCCAGCTTTTCACCCGATAAGTACGCCGTCGGCTCCATGATTTCGCGCGTGGTGCGCGGAGGCTTCTGAAAAACCGAGGCAAATGCTTTTTCTTTTCCGAATTTGGTGAGCAACTCCGACTCAAAATCCAGACCATAGCGGTACGGAAATGTGAGCGCTTCTTTGATATAGAGCGGCGCGCCGCGAAATTCCACGGAATCGGCGGTGCCCTGCATCATCGTGTTCTTTAACGCTTGCACAATCTCGGGCGAATCGACGATCGATTGGTGTACGGCCGCGAGTTCGTAATCGATAGACACCACCATGGCTTGTCCTTCTACGACGGCTTGGTGAGCAGACCCAGCTTCGTCGTTCAGGATGTCTTCCGGAGTGGGGTCGTTCTTCATGCTGGCCAGGTCCACATCGCCGGCCTTCATGTATTTTTCCAGATCAAACGACTGATCCTGCAGAGCGTGGGTGAGTTCGTGCGCCATCACCGGACGCTGCTGCTCCGGTTCCACCCAGTCGAGCATATTCACGGTCTTTGTCTGCGGATCGTAATAACCCTCGACTTGTTCGCGCAGCAGCTTCAGAAGAAAAGGCTGCAGTTCGAAATCGTGTGGCAGCAGGCCCCACTTCTTCAGAATCAGCTCCGATCGCGCCAGGCGCTGCGCGTCTTTGTCCTCCATCATGTGCTTTTGAATGAACGCGACTACCTCGTCGCGGTTAACCATCCGCTTCTTAATCGGCTCGCGGATCGGGAGTCCCGTATCTTTGCTGGCGAACTTTATGATTTCGTCAATCGACCGGAACAGCTCCTCGGCGGCCTGAGGGGAGATTTTCTGGTCAGACGCAGCTTGGGAGGACGGAGTAGCTTGCGATTTATCTTTCGTGGGGACCGTGCCGGTAGGCGATTGCCGCGAACGCGATTGTCCCGCCGCCCAGGAAATTGTGGAGGTGCAGACAAGCAGCAATCCAACGACACAAACGATCTCGAAGTGTTTTCGCTGAGAGTTTTGCAAGTTTACCTTTCGATGTGAAGAGCACTTGACGCGAACGATGCCCAAAAATGGACTGCAGTGTTCCCGGAGCGTGTTGTTGACGTTGGCAGAATCAATTCCCTCCAACCCGCTGGGCGATCCACTCGCCCACTTCCTTCGTCCCCAGCAGGCCGCCAACATCCTGCGTCGTCTTCTTCTCCCGGACGGCATCCAGCACCGCCGCCTCGATTCTTGCCGCCTCGGTAGCGAGTCCTAGATGGTTGAGCATCATGGCCGCGGTCAGAATTGCTCCCATCGGATTAGCGACATTTTTGCCTGCGATCGGGGGCGCCGATCCATGCACGGGTTCGAACATCGACGTCTGTCCAGCATGAATATTCCCGCTTGCCGCCATCCCCAAGCCGCCCTGCAGAGCGGCGGCAAGATCGGTGATGATGTCGCCAAACATGTTGTTGGTAACGATCACATCGAATGGTCGCGGATCCCGAACCATCTGCATGCAGAGCGCATCAACGTACATGTGCTCGGCTTTGATCTGGGGATATTCGCCGCTGATTCCTCGAAAGACGCGCTGCCACAGACCACCGGCGTGGGTCATAGCATTTGATTTGTCGCACATCAGCACCTTGGCGCGCCGGTTTCCGTCGAGCTTCGTGTGCTTCTCGCAATAATCGAACGCATAGCGAATCACGCGCTCGACCCCCTTGCGCGTGTTGATGTCTTCCTGGATAGCCACTTCATCATCAGTGCCCTGCTTGAACACACCGCCGGCATCGACGTAAACGCCTTCCGTATTTTCGCGGATGACCACAAAATCGACGTCTCTTAGCTCGACGCCTTTCAGTGGACACAAAGCGGCATCCAGCAAGCGCACCGGGCGGACGTTGGCGTACAGGTCCATCCCGAAGCGCATACCCAAGAGAATTTCTTTGGCGTGGACGTTTGAGGGCACTCGCGGGTCGCCAAACGCGCCCACGAGGATCGCGTCGAAGTCACGCCCCAGCATCGAAAAACCATTTGGGGGGACGGTGACGCCATCGGCCAGATAACGATTGGCGCCCCAATCGAATTCGGTGGTTTCGATCGCCGCGCCGGAGGCGGCCAGCACCTTTACTGCCTGCGGAATGACTTCCCTTCCGATCCCATCCCCGGGAAGGACGGCGATTCTCTTTGCTTGCGTCACGTGCAAAGAGCTTATCAAGTGACGCGCAGCATTGCCATTCTCCAACATCCAACTAAGCGCCCATCGACGTTGGCACAGCTTCGAAGATCGTGGCCGCGAGCCTTCAGAGACTGTTTACTTCTTTTTCTGCATCTCGAAGCGGAAGTGGGTGTCGTTCTCGGCGTGCTTCCAGGTCCAGTCCTCGCTGTAATGGTCAGCGTCGCCAAAGATATAGACAACTTTGTGCATGTGCCCAGTTTGCGGCGAAGCAAGGTTCGTGGCATCCACGAAGTCGAAGGTCACCGACTTGCCATCGGGCGAGATGGTCGCTTTCATGCGCGGCTGATTGTTGCTGGGGCAGAAGTGCGTCATCAGCAGACGGTCGCCATCCACGTAGTACATGCTGGTCATGGCGTCGTCGCCCATCTTGATGTCGGCCATCACTGAGGTGCCGCCCGCCATTACCTTGTAAGTCACTTCCGCGGTCTCGCCCTTCGCGCCCGTGCCCGTCCACGTACCTGCCAGGGACTTGAAGCGGTCGAGAGTCTTCTGCGCATCGGATTGCGCCCAGGCGGAAGAGACTCTGATAAAGGCAACAGCAATCATTACTACTTTGCAAATCGCTGATCTGCTTCGAGATTTCATCGCTTTCTCCCTTCGCGCGCTGAGTCGCTCGAGCCTGGTCTTGGAACTCCCGCGCACGCCGGAGGCCGTTTTCCTCCGTTATAATCAGAGGATTCGGTCATGCCGACGACACCACAGAACGATCTCGCCGTCTTCGCAGGAACGGCCGCAGGACAGCGGAACTCCGCCGTGTCCGGCAAGGTGAGAGACGCGTTTCGCGCGTTAATGTCAACCTGCGCCTTGTATGAACTTGGGTCTCGCGCCAAAATTCGGCTCACGGGCGCGGATCGAACGCGCTGGCTGAACGGAATGGTGACCAATAATGTCCGGGATCTGGCTGTGGGGCAGGGGGCCTATGCATTCCTACTGAATCCGCAAGGGCACATTCTCGGAGACCTCTACGCCTACAACCTGGGCGAGGAGATTGTTGTAGATACCGATTGCTCCCAACTCGAAAAGATCCTCGCGACCTTCGACCACTACATCATCATGGATGACGTGGAGGTCACGAACCTGAGCAACCAGATGGCTGCCGCAGGAATCGCAGGACCGGAAGCGAAGCAAACTCTGCGGGCAGCGGGATTCACGATCGCCGAACTGAAACCGCTGCAGATCACTGAAATCGAGTGGCGCGGAGAAAAGGTGCAGGTCGTTTGCGGCGAGCAGGAGCGCCATCCATCCTTTGAAATCTGGACCTCCCCGGAGAGCGCCCGTGCGGCGCTCGCCTCGCTGGCCGACGCCGGCGCAAAGCAGGCCGACGGCGAAGCGCTCGAACTCTATCGGATCGCGCTCGGCGTGCCGCGTTATGGTCAGGACATTCGCGAACGTGATTTACCACAAGAAACCGAGCAACATCGAGCGCTGAACTTCAGCAAGGGTTGCTATGTGGGGCAGGAGATTGTGGAGAGGATTCGCTCGCGCGGAAACGTTCATCGCAAATTTACCGGATTCCGCATCGACGGGCCGCCAGCTTTTGCCGGATCAAAGATTCAGTTGCAGGATAAAGACGTTGGCGAGGTCACGAGTTCCGCGCTGATTCCATTGCCAAGTGGAGATCAGGCGGTAGCGCTGGGATATATCCGGCGCGAAGCGGGCACTCCAGGAAAAGAGATTCGTATCGGCGAGTCGGTCGCTCGCGTCTCCGAACTTCCATTCACGGACTTGCTGGCGGGGTAAAAGGGGAAAGTTTATGGCTGACAAGAAACAAGACGGGGGCTTTACCGTAACCGATCGCAGGCTCTTTACCTCTGATGGCGATCTGCGCTCAGATGTACCCGAAGAAAAGCCGGAGCCAGCGCCGAAGCCGGAAAGCGTGCCCAAGCAACCTCCAGTTCCCGAGGCTACATCTACAAGTCCGCAGGCCACACGGCCGGCTGCGGCCCCCATCACAGACCCGAACGTGCCACCGCCCCCAACCGTCGCCGAGCAGAAAGCGAACGCCGACGCTTATCGCGAGTCATCGAAAGATCTGGACGCGCGCGTCGAACTGAGCGGCCACTCGGCCAAAGAGCTCGAGATGACCTTTGAGCGCTTCATGGCGTCGCTCTACATGAGCGCGATGTTGCAGCTCGGCATGATGCATGAGGAAGGTGGCCAACCCCGCATCGACCTGATCGGCGCGCGCCAGACCATCGACACACTCGCTCTTCTGCAGGAAAAAACCAAGGGCAATCTGACTGGTGCGGAAAACAACTTCCTGCAAAATTGTCTCTACGAACTGCGCTTGGCGTACGTCGAGGTGACAAACGCACTCGCGCGTCCGCCGCAAGTTCCTCCGGGAGCCGCCACCGGCAGCAAGGCTCGATGAACGCAACCCTGACGGTGCTGGGCAGCGGCACGTCGATGGGCGTTCCTACCATCGGCTGCAGCTGTGCAGTGTGCCGCTCGACCGATCCGCACGATCGCCGCACCCGACCTTCGGTGCTGATCCGGTACGCCGGCAAGTCGATTCTCATCGACACCACGCCCGACTTCCGTGAGCAAGCCATCCGCGAGCAGATTTCGCAAATTGACGCTGTGCTCTACACGCACAGCCACGCCGATCACATTCTCGGAATCGACGACCTGAGGCCGCTGAGCTATCACCGAAAAGGCAAGATTCCTCTTTATGCGCGAGCTGAGGCAGCCGACTACATCCGGAACATGTTCCGGTACATTTTCGATGCAGACTATAAGTTCGGTGGCCTGGCGCAGTTGGAACTCAAGCCGGTCGATCGGGCGTTCGATCTGTTTGGCGCAAAGTTTGAGCCGGTTCCCGTCATTCATGGGGAAACGGAGATCTTCGGCTACCGTTTTGGATCGGCCGCGTATCTCACGGACTTCAGCCGGATTCCGGAGGCATCGTTGTCTCTGCTGCAGGACCTGGATGTGCTGTTTCTGGATGGCTTGCGCCATCAGCCCCATCCCACGCACTCCACCGTGGAGAATTCCATCCGGATTGCGAACCAGCTGAAGGCCAAGCGGGTGTTCTTTACGCACATCTGTCATGACCTGCCGCACCAGGCAACGAACGCGGCTCTGCCCGATCACGTGCGGCTGTCCTATGACGGCATGAAGCTGGAGTTTGAGATATAGCGGGCGAGCGGACGGTGGTCGCAGTGTTCGTCGTTTATCCGGCCATCGGTGTTGGAATCGGGCAGCGGTCCTGTATCAGGTATCGGTCGTGTACAGGCATCGGGGCGTATAGGAATCGGCCCTGCATTAAGCATCGGTCGTATACAGGCATCGGTCTGTATCAGGCCATCGGTTTTGTATCAGGGCATCGCTTCAGCGATGCCGCAAGAATCCTTCTTGGACGAGCCCCTTAGGGGCGGGCAATTCTCGCGCTTGAGTTGAACTCTAACGAGTTCGTTTACTAGCATGCAGATCTTCCACAAACTCGAAGAAGTTCCTGGCGATTTCGGTCCGACGATCGTCAGTGTCGGCAACTTCGATGGCGTGCATCGCGCTCACCAAGTCGTACTGAAAGATATCGCCGATCGGGCGAAGCAGCGGGGCGCGAAGTCAGTCGCCGTCACTTTCGACCCACACCCAGCGCGCATTCTTCGACCCGACTCCGGCCTCAAATTGCTCACCCCTACCGCCGAGAAACTGCGCCTGCTCAAATCAACCGGCGTTGATGCGGTTCTGTTGCTGCCTTTTGGGCGCGACCTGTCGCTGCTCACTCCCCGGCAATTTGCCGAAGACATTCTCAGGAACAAACTGAAGGCGTGCGAAGTGCACGAGGGATACAACTTCCGCTTCGGTCACAAAGCCGCGGGAGACGTGAACACTCTGACCGAATTCGGCCGGGAGATGGGATTTACCGTCAAGATCTTCGACCGCATGACCGTGCGTGGCGAGAGTGTTTCAAGCAGCCAAATCCGGAAGTTGCTGACTGCTGGGAGGGTCAGCCGGGCTCGCCACCTGCTCGGTCGTCCGTTCGCGATTTTGTCCACACCCGGACGTGGCCGCGGGTATGGCAGCAAATACACTGTGCCCACCATCAACCTGAGCCGCTACGACGAACTGGTGCCGCAGGATGGCGTGTACATTACGCGCACGCGTGTGGCCAAAGAGTGCTTCGATTCAGTCACGAATGTGGGAAACCGCCCGACGTTTGGAGCCGATTCCTTTGCGATCGAAACTCATTTGCTGAACTTCCATCCAATCGAGTTGATGGCCGACACCGAGGTTGAGATTTGCTTTCTGCAGCGTGTACGCGAAGAAATCAAGTTCCCTTCCGTGGAGTCGCTGCGGGAGCAGATCGCGAAGGACGTGAAGAAGGCGCGAAGATATTTTCACCTGTCCGCTCTCGCGCACGCCTGACGGCGATCTCGGGTTAGTAACAACAACCGCAGTTTCCTGTTGCCAATCTCCCCTCGCAAATTGACAATCACCGCGGTTGACAATCTCCCGAATGCCCGCCGCCTCGGCAAGCTTCTCGAACATCACCGTCGCGCAGCGCCGCACGCTCATTGCGGCTGCGCTCGGCTGGATGCTCGATGCCTTCGACGCCATGCTCTACGCGCTGGTCCTGGCCCACATCATGCGCGATCTGAGCATGAGCAAAGCGACCTCGGGATTCCTGGCGACGCTCACGCTCCTGGCTTCGGGAGTCGGAGGCCTTCTCTTCGGCTTCATCGCTGATCATATCGGTCGCAAACGCGCGCTGATGCTGAGCATCCTGACGTATTCGCTTTGCTCGTTCGCGTCCGGCCTGGCGACGTCGATCCTGGTGTTGGCGATCTTCCGCTTCATTCTCGGGCTGGGCATGGGCGGCGAATGGAATACCGGGGCGACGCTAGTGGCCGAGACCTGGCCGACGGAACTGCGCGCCAAAGCCATGTCGATCGTGCAGAGTTCATGGGCGATCGGCTATGCGCTGGCCGCCGTGGTCGCGGCCGTGGTGCTGCACTACGCCAACTGGCGCTTCGTCTTTTTCGTCGGCGTTCTGCCCGCACTGATGATCCTGTGGATTCAGAGCAAGGTGCCCGAATCGGAGATGTGGAAGGAGCACCGCCGCCTGGCAGAGGAATCCACGCGTGTCGCCGAAGCACAGGAAACGTACGAGCACCACAGCTTCGCGCGGATCTTCAAGCCACCGTATGTGCGGTCGACGTTCGCCCTTTTGTTGGCTAACTTTTTCGGCATGTTTGCATGGTGGGGACTGTTCACGTGGTTGCCGCCCTATCTTTCCCTGCCGGTCGAGCAAGGCGGCCGCGGCTTCGGCGTCATGGGGACCACCACCTTGCTGGTCGTTCTCAATCTGTTCGGCATGTTTCCTGGCTACGCCTCGTTCGGATGGGTCGCCGATAAGTTGGGACGACGGCGCTCGTTCGTGCTCTATACGATGATGGCGGCTATCCTCGTCCCGTTCTACGCCATCGCGCGAGCGCCCTGGTTGATTCTGATCGTCGGCACTGCGACCGCTTTTTTTGGTACGGGATTTTTCTCCGGATCCGCGATCATCGGCAGCGAGATCTTTCCGACGCGTGTCCGCGCACGGGCACTTGGATTCACTTATAACGGCGCACGCACGATGAGTTCAATTGGCCCGTATGTGATCGGCCGCGTCGGGCAAGCGCGCGGGCTGAGCTGGGCATTTTTCCTGTGCAGCGCGGCATTCCTCCTGTCTATGGTCGCCGCCACGCAGCTAACGGAGACAAAGGGAAAGAAGCTGGAGTAGCGGACCCGGTGTCCGGTATCGCTGTTGGGTCTTGGGTGTTGGGCACTGGTGGGTCATTCCCATGCTAACGGCGCGAAAACGGACACCGACTACTCCATCGGCTCCACGATGGTCGCCTCCGCTCCGTGCCCATCTGGCAATTGCACCAGCACGATTGCGGCCAGCACGACGACGATTCCCAATGTCTGCACCGGTCGCAGCACTTCTCCGAGCACAATCGCAGCAATCACGATCGAAAACACAGGCTCGAGGCAGCTGGCCACGATTGCGCGCGTCGGTTCCAGATGCTGCAATCCAGCAAAGTAAAGAGAAAACGGAGCGAGCACCGACATCACCGCGAACACCAGCAAGAAGCCCCACGCGCTCGCGGAATATTGCGCGGCGACCAGTTTCCAGGGCGGATTCACGAACAGCCAGAAAAGGCCTGCACTCAGCGTCGTGTAGAGCAGGACGATCCAGCGGTCGTAATGCGTGAGGAGGCTGTGTCCCGCAACGTTGTAAAAGGCAAACGAGACCGCGGCCACCATTCCGGCAGCCACGCCAAGCACGTTCATTCGAAATCCTCCCGCACCGACAATGCCAATCGCGAGCGCGCTGCCAACAACCGCCAATCCAACTGCCGCGACCTTGGGCAGTGTGGCGCGTTGGAGTCCTCGAGCCACCGTGTAGAGCAACACTAGTACCGGCGCCGTGTACTGCAGGATGATGGCCGTCGCCACGTTCGTTTTTTGGATCGCCAGGTAATAGAAGTAGTTCGACGCGGCCACTCCGAACACTCCCAAGATCACCAGCCTGCCTAGGTCGACCTTCGGTAGTTTCAGCTGCTGCCAGCCACGCCGCATCAGCAGCACCGGACACAGAACCAGAAATGAAAACGTCGTGCGGCTCTGCGAAAGGATCAATGGATCGATATGGAGTGCTTGCCCGGAAGGAAGGAAGCGGCCCGTGAAGGCGGCACGACCGAGCGTGGCCGCGATGCCCCAGAGCAGCGTCGCGCTCGCAATATACGCGTAGCCGCGGGCCGGATGGGCTCTATTCGCCAAGAATTTCGTCGAGGCGTTCAGGATCGAAGCCAATCATTACTTCTTCGCCGATCACCAAGGTAGGAGTGGAGTGGCTTTTGTACACCTCGAGTAACTCTTTCACCGTGGCGGGATCTGCCTGAATATCCCGTTCCTCAAATGCCACGCCTCTTTCCTCGAGAAATAATTTTACGATGTGACACGGCGGACAATCCGGTTGAGTGAAGATTACAACTTTTGGTTTCGTCATGTGAGAGTAGTCTGCAAAAGCGCTCAGATTTTGCGAAAACTACTGCGACCACGTCGAACAAAATATTTGGAAATCTCTGTCCCTGAAGGGCTCCAAATTCGCGTCCGTTGGCTGGGCGCTACCTGAAATCAGTCTTCCGCAAGTTCGATCTCAGCCGTGATTTTCGCGGTCTTTTCCAACATTGCCGAGACCGAACAGTACTTCTCCTTCGACAAACGTACCGCATCTTCCACAGCTTTTCGCGAGACCTTGCCGCCCACCCTGTAGATCAACTTTATTTCTGTGAACACCGTCGGCGGCTCAGGGGCGCGCTCGGCCTTGGCTCGAACCTCCAGGCTCGTGTAAGGCTCGCGCTTCTTCGTCAGAATGCTGGCGACATCATATCCCGTACATCCGCACAGGCCGATGAGCACAAGTTCCACCGGACTATTGCCGGTCTTCTTGTCGCCGTCCACAACGATGCCGTGCCCGCTGCTCGACTCCGCCACGAAGCGATGATTGTCGATCCATTGTGCCTTGGCTTCGGTCATTTCATCCTTTCTTGCCGCTCAGAGCCGATAACGCCCAAGTCTTATCGCCGGTTATCCGTGCTTGGTTCCGGATGAATCAGCACGCGAAACAATTCGGGTGCATCCTGTTTGAAGCGAATCTCCAGATCGGTCTGGATGTCATGCACTCGGGATAGCGGCAAATCGTCCGACAGTGTGCAGTGGCACGATACGTAGATGCGGCCCCGAACCCGCTTGATCTGGATCTCGTGCATGTCGAGCACCTCGGGAAATTCCGCGGCAATCGCCTTGAGCCTTCGCTCCAGCGCCGCGTCGCGCACAATCTCGTCGCCTTCTTCGATGGTCGCGGGCTCACTTTCGATGTGCGTCAGGATCGACGAGATCTCCGGGATCTCTTCGCGCATCTCCGCCTCGAGGGCGGTCACGCGGTCATGCGCGTCTTTCAATAAGAGTCTCTCGTCAAGTTCGAGGTGCTGCTCTACGTGCAGACGGCCGCCCAGATCTTGCACGCTGACGTCGTGGACGTTGAGGTTGTGGCGGGTCGCCACGGCGCGAATCCTGTCAAAAATGTTCTCTGTCTGGTCGGCGCGCGGTACCGAGTGGACAGTCACATCTGCATCGGGCAGGACGCGACGGACCGCGTCGGTGACTTCGTCGGACACCTGGCCGGAACGCTGGAAGGTGACCGTGCGCGCCAGGCCAATCGAAAGATCGGCAAAGTAGCGGTTCCCAGCTCGACGGATGCGGGCGCGATCGACTTCGAGGACGCCATCCACTTTCGCGACGGCCGCGATGATCTGATTGCGCACTCCGGCCGGGGCGGCGTCGAGCAAAGCATCGATGGTGCGGCGCGCCAGACGCCAACTCACATGCACGACGATGACCGCGACGATCAAGGCCGCGATCGGATCGGCATCACGAAGCCATGCGATTCGATATGCGCGACCGAGTAGCACCAGAACAAGGCCCAGGATCACGACGCTGCTGGACCAGACGTCGGTAGAGAAATGCAGTGCGTCGGCCTCAAGCGCCTGGCTATCGTATTTCTCGGCAATTCTTGCCAGCGCCTTGGAGCGCCAAAGGTCGATCCCGATGGATGCAAACATCACCACAAATGCCCAGGCCGTCGGCTCAATTTCCACATTCCTGAAGAACAGCCGCTTGCATGCCTCGTAGACGATCCAAACGCAAGTCAGCAATAGGAGGCCAGTCTCGATGAACGCAGAGAAATTCTCGACTTTGCCATGGCCGTACTGGTGATCGGCATCGGCGGGTTTGTCAGAAACGCGCACCGAAAAAAACGTGATGAGTGCGGCGATGAGATCGAGTCCGGAGTGCGCCGCTTCCGACAGGATACCCAGACTGCCCGTAGTAACGCCGACCACGATCTTCAGGGAGGTGATCAACACCGCCGCCAGTACCGAATTACCCGCGACCGAGCGCTTCTCGGCTCGCATGGTTGCTGACGAATAGGGCATGGGCGATTCGGCCATCGCCGTCGATTATCGCCGCTCGCCGCACATTGCGCCAATTGCATTGTGTGAACGTCGCAGGTTGATTCGAAACAGCCCCCCACGGTTCGTGTGCTACGATTTCGGAAACGCTCCGAAATTTGCGGAGGAATTCTGTCAATGCGCAATTTGTCGCTGGCTCTCGCGTTGCTCATCACAGCGGCAACCGTTCGGTCCGTCCGGGCTCAGGCGACGCCGCAACAACGACAAGCGCGTCCCGCTGAGTCTGCAGAGCGCGAGGACGAAGAACGCATGGCGGCTCCAGCAGGCGCCAGTAATCTGCCGCCCGACGCT
>Ga0210409_10006342_pt1 | contig 12328 bp, 12 predicted proteins | sample IncBWH17MmetaG_FD_161649 | JGI IMG/M metagenome (GOLD analysis project Ga0210409, IMG submission 161649) | Forest soil microbial communities from Barre Woods Harvard Forest LTER site, Petersham, Massachusetts, United States - Inc-BW-H-17-M | ecosystem: Environmental > Terrestrial > Soil >...
GATGCCAGTTTGCACCGGCTGGCTGACGGATTTGCGGCGAATGATGCCGGGGGCGATTTTTTCCACCGGGTAACTTGTATCGGAGCGGACAGGGCCTTTGCCATCGACGGGCTGGCCCAGGCTGTTAATGACCCGCCCCAGCAACCCTTTGCCGACGGGGACCTGCAGCAGTTTGCCGGTCGTGCGGACTTCCTGACCTTCTTTGATTCCCGTGTAATCGCCCAGGATGATGGCGCCGACTTCAGTTTCCTCCAGGTTGAGCGCCAAACCGGTGATGCCATTGCCGAAGTCAAGCATCTCGTTGAGCATGGCATCGTTCAGCCCCTCAATCTTAGCGACGCCGTCTCCGATTTCCCGCACGGTCCCCACGTTTTGTTTGGCAACGCTGGTTTTCACCCCCGCGATTTGGGCTTCAATTTCCTGTAATAACGTACTCATTTTCTAAAAGTGCTGGTTGAGGTTCGACAAGGAGCTCTGATAGGCCGGCTTAAAAGCTTTCCTGGAGCGCGCGCAGGCGTGCCTTGATACTGCCGTCGTAAACATCGCTGCCCACCCTAATTCTCATGCCCCCAATCAGCGAGGGATCCGGGGCAAAGGTGATATTCAGGCCCGCTCCATAAACCCGGCCCAATGATGCCAGAAGTGCGTTCTGCAAGTCGGCAGCCAATGGCGCAGCGCTTTCGACGCGGGCGGTGCGCCGTTCGAGATCTAATTTTACCAAACGTTGGAACCGGGAGAGAATGGCAAGATAACCCCGGGGCTTGGCGGCCACGACGCGCTGGACGACCAGGCGGACGCGGCTCTCGTCCAGGAGCCCGTCGACCAGGCAACTCCGAAAGAGCTCTTTTGCCTCACGCCGGGCTTGTTTGGGGATCTTCATGAGTTCAGGCGGAAACCTGCCGGGCCGTTTCCTCGGCCAACCGCCGTTGATCTTCGGGGGTTAGAATCCTGCCGGTGACTGTCGCCGTCGTCTGGACTACTAGACGGCCGACCTCACGCTTGAGCTCGGCCAACATTCGGACGTGCTCCGCAGCGGCCGCCTCGCGCGCCTTGACAATGATTTGCTCGGCGGCGGCGATGGCTTTTTGGGTTTCTTGCTCTTGCACTCGGGCGGCAGCGGCGCGGGCTTCTTCGATTAGTTTAGTGGCCTGGGCATTGGCCTGGGAAAGGACCTCGAGCCGTTGAGCCTCCGCGCGGGCCAGTTCGGCTTTGATTTTCTCCGCGTTGGCCAGGCCCTCGGCGATGCGTTCGCGGCGCTCTTCCAGCATCGCAAGCACTCGCTTATAGGCGAAGAAATAGAGCAGCGCGGCAACAATGCTGAAGCTGATGACCTGGGCAATAAAGTGCGGCAGATCCCACCCAAACTTGTCGGCGGTGTCTTTGGCGCTGTTGGCGAGATCCGTGCCCAGGTCAGCGAACATGACTAATTGATTCATGACTTTGAGGGAAATTCGCGGCGTAGAGGGCATAGGGCCCTCCACGCCTTTGGCATCATTTGGCCAGATAAATCGCGTAGAACACGATGGCTTCCGACAAAGCCATGCCGAGCACGGCTAAGGTGATGATCCGGCCGAAGGCGCCCGGGTTGCGGCCGACGGCTTCGGAAGCTTTCATACCTACTAAAGCCACACCGATGGCCGATCCCAGAGCGGCCAAACCGATATGGATGTTCCCGGTCATCCCTTCTGCGAACATGGGAGCTAACATATTTTTTCCTTTTTGTTTTGTTTCATTGCCAACGGCTCCCGCGATTGAACACGGTCAAGCCGCTGAAATTCTTAATCTTCAGTGGTGCTCTTTCCCGGGTTCTTCCTCGTGCGCGCAGATCAGCGCTGTGAAGACCGCCGTCAGAAGCATAAATACGAAGGCTTGCACCAGACCCACCAGCACCTCCAGGAAGTAGAAGGGCACCGGCAGCAGCACGCTGAACACCGCCTTGGCCCAGGCCGGGTGTTGAATGGTGTTGGACATGGCTTCGAGCAGATTTTCGCCCGCGAAGATGTTGCCATAGAGCCGGAAACTCAACGAGATCGGCCGGAAAGCGATAGAAAGCAGTTCCAGGAAACCAACCAAAAAGAAGACTAGAATCATGAAGTACTTAATGATACCGGAACTCTCGCCTTTCGGTCCGAACAGGTGCAAAGCAAACCCCCAAATGCCGTTGGACTGTAATGCCCAAACCAACCACAGGACCATAAAAACAACGGCCATCGCCGAAGTCATGTTCAGGTCAGCGTTGCCACCGCGCAAGATCGGGCGAGTGACCTCAAAGCCGTTAGGAGTGGAGACACCCCACCCGACCGTTCCAACGCCGGGAATCAGGCCGAACCAATTCGTGAATAAGATAAATATGAAGATGGTTGCGAAAAACCAGAAGGTCTTCTGGACCAGCTGGGCACCGATGATTTCGCCCAGGAAGTCGTGGAGGCCCTCGACCAACCACTCCCAGAAGTTCTGAGCGCCTTCGGGGACTTCCTTCATGTTGCGAGTGGCGGTTTGGGCGAAAACGATCAGCCCGAGAGCCACAATCCAGGTGACTACCATGGAATTGGTAATCGGGAATCCGAAGGGTCGGGCAATCTCGAGAGCTTTTTGAGACAGCCCCTGCTCTTTTTGCTCCACAGCGGCGCCACCTGCGGCCGGAGCCTGGGCCTCCGGTTCGGCGCTCCTGCTTAGCCACGGCGCGCCCACCAACAACAGTGACACTAAGATAGTTCTGATTATTCGCATCTGCTGAACCGCTGTTCCAAGGGACACTAAGCCCCTCGGTGTCAAACCGACGTTTTGAGGTCGAAGCCCGCAAAAACTGCCTTATTGAAAATAATTTCACAAGGGTTTTTTTCAAGGAAATCGCAGGCGGATTTGCCTGAAAATGGGCAGATTACCTGTCCTCGCTGGCAAGTTGCTGGATTAGCTCCCAAGCTTGTTGCACATGAGCGGCTTCGGTGTTCGTTTGCCCTACGCAGAACCGCAGGGTGAAGCGGCCGTTCAGAACCGTATGTGTCAGGTAGAGCCGGCCGGTCCTGTTAAGGCGTTCAAGCAATTGCCGGTTGAAGGCATCTCCTGCACGGTGCTCAAAGCAAACGAGATTTAGCGGAGCGGGCGCGGCCAGCTCAAAATCAGGCGAGTCCTGGACCCAGCGGGCGAATTGTTGTGCGAGCTCGACGTGGCGCCGGATATGATAGCGCAATCCCTCGGTGCCGTAATGGCGGATGACAAACCAGAGTTTGAGCGCGCGAAACCGACGTCCGAGAGGCACTTGCCAATCGCGGTAATCAATCACCGCGCCCGATTCTGTGGCCTGGTTGCGAAGGTATTCAGGCAAAACGCTGAGCGTCTTGATGAGTGCGGCGCGATCCGCAATGTAAAAGCAGTCGCAGTCGAAATTCGTGAACATCCACTTGTGAGGATTGAACGCGTAGGAATCGGCCAATTCGACTCCGTCCTGGTAGTGGCGAAATTCAGGGCAAAGCGCCGCCGCGCCACACATCGCGGCGTCGACATGAAGCCAGAGCCCCTGTTCCCGGGAGATATGGCCAAGCTGAGGCAAGGGATCAAACGCGTTGGAAGAGGTGGTGCCGAGAGTAGCGCAGACAAAAAAGGGCTGGAGGCCTTGTTGCCGATCCCGTTGAATCTGCTGCACGAGTGACTCAGGCCGCATCGCAAAGGAATCGTCCACATCAACCAGCCTGAGTTGCCGTCGTCCCAGACCCGCAACCTTTACCGCCTTTTCCACGGACGAATGGGCATGGGGAGAAGTGTAGGCCATCAGAGTTCGATGGCAGCCTTTGTCGTTGGTCTGGAAAGCCGTGGCCCGTTCGCGGGCGGCCAGCAGGGCGCACAAGACCGCGCTGGAAGCGCTGTCCTGGATCACCCCGCCCCCTGCCCCGCTTGATTTGAAACGATCAGGCAAGCCCAACAAGTCAACCATCCAGTCCAACACATGAGTCTCCAATTCGGTGCAAGCCGGGCTGGTGGCCCATAACATTCCTTGCACGCCAAGGCCGGCGGAGAGCAATTCGCCCAGGATCGAAGGTCCGGAGGCGTTGGCCGGGAAGTAGCCGAAAAAATTCGGGGACTGCCAATGGGTGATCCCGGGTAGAATCAATCGGTCCACGTCCGCCAGGATCGTCTCGAACGGCTCACCACGCACTGGCGGCTCGGCGGGTAAAGAGTCACGTATTTGGCCTGGTTGCACCTGCGAAAGAACGGGCAGAGCTTCAACCCGGCGCTGGTACTCAGCGATCCAATCAACTACGGCGTGGCCCCAATTCCGGAATTCATCGGGACTCATATGAAAGTTCCTGGCGTCTGACATAGACGTTGAGGATAAAAGCAACGGACGAAATTCGAAATGAATACTTTGTTTTGCCGTATAAATCATGGCCCGCTTTGTAATTGCAGCGCGCCGGCTGGCGGCTATCGTTGAAGCGGAACCTGGTAAAACCTATGAAAAAACTAGCCATCGGCTGCGGTGTCCTGGTGGTGCTCGGCCTAATCGGACTAATCCTGGTGGGTATAGCCGGGGGCAGCTACAATCATTTAGTCAAGCTTCAGCAACAGGTCAACACGCAGTGGGCCCAAGTACAGAACGTCTACCAACGCCGCGCCGACCTCGTACCCAACCTCGTTGCCACGGTCTCGGGCGCAGCGAACTTCGAAAAATCCACGCTGACGGAAATCACCTCGGCCCGAGCATCGGTCGGGCAGGTCAAATTGGATCCGAACAGCGCGCCGACCGATCCGTCGAAGCTGGCCGAATTCGACCGCGCGCAATCGCAGCTCTCCGGCGCATTATCCCGGCTGCTGGTGGTGGTCGAGAGGTATCCGAACTTAAAAGCCACTCAGAATTTTCAGGATTTGCAGGTGCAATTGGAAGGAACCGAGAACCGGATCAGTGTGGAGCGCCGCAATTTTAACGAAGCGGTGCAGGCGTACGACACGGCGATCAAATCCTTCCCCGCAGTGTTCTACTCGGCAATGCTGGGGTTCAAAGAACGGCCGTACTTCACGTCGACGCCGGGCGCGGAAACGCCGCCGAAAGTCCAGTTTGATTTCAGCAAGCCGGCCTCGGCGCCAACTCCGGAAAAACCTTAACAGCTGAGGACCAGCCAACGTTTTGTTGTGAGCAGCCGGATTGAAAAGAGCAGCGCGGCTCGAGCGCATACCCGGCTCGGTCTTTGGTGTCTTTCGAGTAGCCGATCGGCGCCGGCCGCTCTCGGGCTAATGTTCCTTTCTTTCATCTTCCTGCTACGGCTGCCTGTGCAAGCAGCCGAACGCATTCCGCCGGTGCCGCCGCACTATTTCAACGATTACGCTCACGTGATTTCACAGCCGACGGCCGAGCGCCTGGACAGAACGCTCGAGGATTTTGATCGTAAGACCTCGAACCAAATCCTGGTCGTCATTTATCCAAAAATGGAATCGGACTCCTCGATCGAGGACTACACCGTCCGGGTCGTCCAGAACTGGCGAGTGGGCCAGAAAGCCAAGAACAATGGCGCCGTGCTCTTTGTGTTCATTCAGGATCGCAAGATGTTTCTGCAGGTGGGCTATGGGCTGGAAGGGGCCTTGCCCGATGCGCTGGCCAAACGCATCATTGAAAACGAAATCAAGCCGCGGTTCAGGAACGGGGACTTCGACGGCGGGTTGAGCGCCGGAGTCGCCGCCATTCTTGCCGCGACCCAAGGGGAGTACAAGGGAACGGGGCAGACCGCGGGAGACCAGGGCGGCGGCCTTCCGGCCGGGATCATCGTCCTGGTTTTCGTGACGATAATGATTGCCCTGCTTTTGATGGCCGCGCGCCGGCGGAACAATGGGCCGGGTTCCGGCGGTTGGATCATAGGCAGCGGCGGCTTCTCCGGCGGCCTGTGGCGCGGAGGTGGGGGAGGTTGGTCTGGAGGCAGTGGAGGCGGGGGCGGAGGTGGAGGCTTCTCCGCCGGAGGCGGTGGTTTCGGCGGCGGCGGCGCGGGAGGAAGTTGGTAATGGATTATGAAGGCCAGGAAGTTTCTTAACCAACTTAGTCATCAGGAAATTGTAAAGGCCATCCGCGATGCGGAAAAGAGCACCTCCGGAGAGATCCGCGTGTTCATCAGCCGAAAATCAATCCAGGATGCAGTGCCGGCCGCACAGGCCCATTTTATCGAGCTTGGAATGGACAAAACCCGGGATCGTAATGCCGTGTTGATCTTCGTGGCGCCGCGAGCGCACCAGTTTGCCGTCATCGGCGATACCGCGGTTCATGCCCGTTGCGGTGACGATTTCTGGAAGCAATTGGCTCATGAAATGTCGGGCCATTTCCGCAAGTCAGAGTTCACCACCGGCATCGTTCATGGCGTGCGCAAAGCCGGCGAATTGCTCGCCCAGCACTTCCCCAGAAGACAGGGGGATACGAACCAGTTGTCGGACGAGGTGGAATCTGACTAGCATGGGCTGCAGGATCGGACCGATCGGTCCGATCAGACCGATCCTTGCTCCACCCGACCGAGCGGACCGCTCTGGTTTCCGGATCATCTTTGGTCCATTGGCGGTGGCCGTGTTGCCGAAGGTAATCCTCAAAATCAAGCAGCAGCTCATCCAAGCTGGCCCGGGCGACATTGACCAAGCGGAGCTCGGTTTGGCTTGAGGTGGCGGACGCACGGCTTCCCTCGCTGATATTCTGCCGGCCACTGCGCGCCGCCTGCACCATTTGGTCGACTGTTCTGGAACGCTTATCCATAAAGCGTTGGCAGAACGAAGCGGTGGCATCGTAAATGATCGTGGCTACCTGGAAACTTCTCAATTGCCGATACCCTCCGCTCGCTCGCAGCCGGCCGGGCGCTGATCCGACCGATCGGTCTGATCTGCCTGATGAGCCATCCTCCGCTGTCATTGCGCGGCCCACAGTGAATCAAGCAATAAGTTAGTTCAACTGAATTCTTGATTATTGCCGATAAGCAAGATGCGCCCTGCCACCTCTCCCCTTTGCTCTAGCCAATCCCAGCGCGAGCCCACATTATTTCACGCTGATTATGCCTGGGGTTGCCCTTAGCAGTGATTCTGAAAACCGGTATTCCACCGGTGAGCTTGTGCGTCGATTGCTGGCTTTGGCCTGGCAATTTCGCGCGGATTGCCTGCTTTCGGCGCTGTTGAGCCTGACGCTGCTGTTGCTCGGGCTAGCGGGCTTGCAGTTGTTGGGAGTTGTGATCGACGTTATCCGCCACGCCCTGGATCCCCTGCAGCGAGCGCCGATTTATCCTTTCGGATGGAGTCCCCCCGCCGGATGGGGGCCCCTGCAGATCGTCACGGCTTTGTCGGGCGCCATCGTGTTGCAAGCCGTGCTGCGGGCGTGGCTCACGTACGAGTACAACATGGTGACCGCCCGCCTGACGCAGGGGAAAATCGTGCCGGGCCTGCGCGACCGCCTTTACGCCCGGCTGCAGCTTTTGAGCTTTCGCTTTTTCGATGTCCACGGCTCCAGTTCCATATTCAATCGCGTGACCGGGGATGTGCAAAATACCCGCCTGTTTGTCGATGGAGTGGTTTTGCAGGGTTTGAACATGCTGCTGACGCTCGCCGCTTATTTTATTTTCATGTGGCGCATTCAGCCATCGCTGACGCTGGCGTGCCTTTCGGTGACGATCGGGCTTTGGTGGGTGACGCATTACTACTCCGGGCTGCTACGCCCGGCCTATCTGCGCAACCGTGAGTTGTATGACGAATTGGTCCAGTTGTTTACCGACGGCGTGCGCGGCATGCAAACGGTGAAGGGCTTCGCCGCGGAACCGCACCAGATTCGCGCTTTCGAGGCGGTGAACCGGGAAGTGTCCGATCAACAAAAGCGCATTTTTTTCGACCTGTCCATGTTCACGCCCGCGACCCAGCTCTTATCCCAGCTCAGCCTTGTGATCCTATTTGCCTACGGGGGGTGGTTGTACGTGCAGGGGCGGATTCCTTTGGGCACGGGACTGGTCGTGTTCGCCGGCTTGCTGCAGCAGTTCAACGGCCAGGTAGCCAACATCACCACTATCGCAAATTCGGTCCAGCAGAGCTTCACCGCCGCTCGCCGGGTCTTTGAAGTGCTGGACACCCCCACAGAAGTTCAGAGCAGGCCCGGCGCTTTTGTCCCCGCGAAGGTCAGTGGCCGCATCCAATTTGAAAGTGTCACCTTCGGTTACCATCCGGAAACCCCCGTATTGCACGAAGTCTCTTTCACTGCGGAGCCGGGACAAGTTGTCGGAGTTTTCGGAATGACGGGTTCGGGCAAGACCTCGTTGCTCAGCTTGATTCCGCGCTTTTACGACCCACAACGAGGACGCATTTTGGTGGACGGCCGTGATATACGCGACCTGGACCTCGACGGCTATCGTCGCCATGTCGGCATCGTGTACCAGGAGAGTTTCCTTTTCTCCAACACGGTCGCCGCCAACATCGCCTTTGGCAGTCCCCACGCGGCCCAGGAGCAAATCGAGCAGGCCGCGCGGATCGCCTCGGCGCACTCCTTCATTTTAAGTTTGCCCGAAGGGTACGACACGGTCTTGGGCGAGTCCGGGGTGGATCTCTCCGGGGGTCAGCGCCAGCGGTTGGCATTGGCTCGAGCACTGCTGCTGCAGCCGCCGGTCCTCATTCTGGACGATCCCACCGCCTCGGTGGATCCAAAGACGGAGCACGAAATTGTCTCCGCCTTGCGCCAGGCAATGGCGGGGCGAACGACCTTTGTGGTCGCCAACCGACTGAGCCTCCTGCGGCGGGCGGATGTCATTCTGGTGCTGTCCAAGGGCAGACTGCTCCAGACCGGGACGCATGATGCGTTGGTCGAAGCGACCGGGCCGTACCGCGACACGGCCCTGCTGCAGTTGATGGATGCGGAGCAACCTGCCACGGGCGCGGGCGACGGAAATCCGAACCGGGCTCAGGTCCAGCGGGGGACCATCGATCAATTTCAAAGGAGCGGATGAGCAAACCGGTTTCAACCAATCCGGGGACACCTCTGAACGCTGCCGCCAACGGTGCGCTTTCGGTTAAGAGCGAACTGGTGGAGCCTGCACCGGTTCACGCAACGCCCCCCTCGGCAGAACGTGAAGCCATTACGTTCTACCGGCCTATGGAAGATCGCGAAGCGGACCGGGCGCCTTTGAGCGCGCATCTGATCCGACGCATTTTCGTTTATACCCGGCCCTATCGCCGGCGGCGGACGTGGCTGTTCATCCTGACTTTCCTGCGCGGCTTGCAGCTGCCCGCGTTGGCCTGGATGATTGGCCAGACCATCAACGGTCCCATCGCCGGACAAAACCTCCCCGGTATTTACTTGCACGCTGGGCTTTACCTGGCCCTTTCGATTTCCATGGTCGTCACGCTTCACTTCCGCCAAAGGCTGGCGCTCGAACTGGGCGAGGCCATCGCGCACGACATGCGCTCGGACCTTTTCCGCAAGCTCACTTCCATGCCCCTGTCGTTTTTCAACAAGACAAAATTCGGCCGAATTATCAGCCGAATGACCTCGGATATCGACAACGTGCGGGTGGCGGTCCAGGACGTGGTGTTCGTCGTGACGATCCAGGCAGTCCAGATGAGCGTGGCAGCGCTTCTGATGGCGTGGTACAACTGGAAACTCTTCTCGATGATGCTGCTGTTCGTTCCGATCATCTGGGTCATTAACGAAAGGTATCGCCGCGAGGTGGCGCAGCAATTGCGAAAAATGCAGGAGACCTGGAGCCGGGTGACCTCGACGCTGGCCGAATCGGTCAGCGGGATACGAGTAACGCAGGCTTTCGTGCGGCAGGAGATCAACGCCGGCTTCTTCCGCAAGCTGATAAATGTGCATGGGGAGAATAACGTCGGCGTGGCGCACGCCTCGGCGGTGTTCATTCCCCTGCTGCAAATGAAAAGCCAGCTTTTTCTCGGCGCGATGGCGTTGTTAGGCGGGTATGGGGCGTTGCGGTGGCAAGGCTGGCTCCACATGGAAGTGGGCGATCTGGTGATGTTCTTTTTTCTCGCGAACTTCTTTTTCGACCCCGTACAGGTGATCGGCAATCAGTACAACCAGGCGTTAAGCGCGATGGCCGGCGCGGAACGCTACTTCCGGCTGCTGGATGCCAAACCCGAGTGGGCCGACGCGCCTAGCGCCCGGCCGCTGCCGCCCATCGCCGGCCGCGTGCAGTTTCAGGACGTCAGCTTCGAATATGAGCCCGGCCGGCCGGTCCTGAGCAATATCTCGTTCGATGCGGCCCCCGGCCAAACCGTCGCGCTGGTCGGCCACACCGGCAGCGGCAAGACCACCGTCGTGAGCTTGCTGCAAAAATTTTATTTGCCGACCGGGGGCCGAATCCTGGTCGACGGCCACGACCTGCTGGAGATTACGAGCGAATCGCTGCATTCCCAGATGGGCAGCGTGCAGCAGAACAATTTTCTCTTCGCCGGCTCGGTGGTTGACAATATCCGCTTCGCGCGCCCGTCCGCGACGGAGGCCGAGGTGCTCTCGACGTTGAATGCTTTGGACTGTCTGGACCTGTTACAGGCCCTGCCGCAAGGCTTGCAGACCCAGGTGGGTGAAAAAAGCGCCTCGCTCTCCTTGGGCCAGCGACAACTCATCTGTTTTGCCCCGGGCGCTGCTGGCAGATCCGCGGATCATCGTGCTGGACGAGGCGACCAGCGCCATCGATACCGTGACCGAAGCGCGGCTGCAGCGCGCGCTGGAGGCCCTGCTGCGCGGGCGCACTGCTTTTGTGGTGGCCCATCGCTTGAGCACCATCCGCAAGGCCGGGCTGGTCCTGGTGCTGGCCGACGGCCGCATCGTCGAGCGGGGCACGCACTCGACCTTGCTCGCTGCGAGCGGCGTTTATGCGAAGCTTCACCAGGAATTTATCCTCGGAGGCCTGACGGTCTAGGACCGGCGAAGTGTCACTTATAGTCTGTTGCGTAATGCCTTACGCTTTCGACCAGGCGGTATCCTTGACAAAGGCCAACGTGAAGAAAGAGTTCGGAGCTGCCGTTCGAGCCTATCGGCAGCAACTGGGCATTTCTCAGGAAACTCTGGCTGAGCGGGCGGAATTGCATCGTACCTATGTCACGGATGTCGAGCGTGGAGCGCGCAATCTCTCGCTCGAAAGCATTTCCCGCCTCGCCCAGGCGCTGGATTTGTCGATTAGTTCCCTGTTTCCCCCGCCCCGCCTCGGCCGCACCGAAGAGAGGGAATCCATCCTGGCCCGGCAACACATGCCGCATATTCTGCTGGTCGAAGACGACGAAAAGGACGTGGAACTCACTTTGGAAGCGTTCGCCGCGGCCCGGCTTTCGAATCCGGTGAAGGTGATCCGGGACGGGCCAGCAGCGCTCGATTTTCTTTTGGGGCGCGACCCTTATGTGCGGCGGCGGCAGCCCGAGCACCCGTTGGTGGTTCTGCTAGACTTGCATTTGCCCAAACTGCACGGATTGGAAGTATTGCGCGCTATTCGCAAGGATCCGAGGACCCGAAACTTGCAGGTCGTCGTTTTGACAAACTCCCGCGATAGCGCTGACGTCCGAGAAGCGATGCGGTTAGGGGCCCAGGCCTACATCACCAAGCCGCTCAACTTCGTGTCCCTTAGTTCGGTCACTCCCCGACTCAACTTCGGTTGGACACTTCTGAGCCAACAAGGCCCAGGCCAACGCACAAGACGTTCCGGCGGAAGGAGCTTGAAAGATTAAGTCAAACAAGTCTTTCTATTACAAAAACAGCCCTTGAAATTATGCCAAGAAAGGCGGCCAGGCACGGACCGCAAATGAAGCCACCCGCGGCGGAAGACCTCTCCGCGCGGCTCCTGCTGCAGTCCACAGCTTTGGCCGCGACGGGAAACGGCATCATGATTACCGACCGGAACGGTGCGATACTCTGGGTAAACCCGGCCTTTAGCAGCCTGACGGGATACACCCCTGAGGAAGTGATCGGAGCCAACCCGCGAATACTGAAATCGGGGCACCAGGACGCCTTCTTTTACCGGGATTTCTGGCAAACGATCCTCGCGGGCGGGACCTGGCGAGGCGAATTCGTCAACCGCCGCAAGGATGGAACTGTTTACGTCAATGAAGAGACGATCACGCCGGTGCGCCTGCTTGGTGGTGACATCACGCATTTTGTGGGCGTTATGCAGGATGTAAGTGACCGCAAACGCGCCGAAGCTGAGATCCGGGCGCTCAATGAGCGACTCGAGGACAGAGTACGCCAGCGCACGGCAGAGTTGGAAAGCGCCAATCGCGAATTGGAAGCCTTTGCCTACTCGGTATCGCATGACTTGCGCGCGCCGCTCCGGCACATCAATGGCTTTTTGGGTCTGCTCAGAAATACCGCTTTGCCCGCGCTTTCGGACCAGGA
>Ga0210409_10006346_pt1 | contig 12325 bp, 13 predicted proteins | sample IncBWH17MmetaG_FD_161649 | JGI IMG/M metagenome (GOLD analysis project Ga0210409, IMG submission 161649) | Forest soil microbial communities from Barre Woods Harvard Forest LTER site, Petersham, Massachusetts, United States - Inc-BW-H-17-M | ecosystem: Environmental > Terrestrial > Soil >...
CGCTAGCTTGTTAATGTGCGCGTCGGCGCCCTTCTCCGTGATTTCGACCACTTTGCCGCGAATTTCCAGGTAGCGGTAGGGATTCTCCGGGTCCTGGATGGCCAGCGACACGCGCGGGTCGCGGCGGATGTTCTTGTCCTTGACGCGGCCGCGCGCGGAATTGATGCGCACGAACTTTCCGTCGTAGTCGACCCACACCGGCGTCACTTGCGGACTGCCGTCGGGGTTCAGCGTTCCCAGGTTGGCGAACGCTTTTTTTTGCAGCAGATCCGCGTATTTGTCAGGTAGTTGCTCAGCCATACGAACCTCCGGAGGATGTTGCTCCTCGCTTTGTCTTTCTTCAAAACCTTGGCGCGGCCGCGAGACCGGCGTCAGATATTTGCCGCCAGCTTCAATGGCTTGTCATCGCGCAAACGCGCCATCAAGCCGCTGTGCTCGAGCCAAGCGCCGGTTTCCGTCCCGCGCAAATCCAAGCGAACGAGCGCGCGCAGATCGGCTTCGTCGTCAACGTCCATCTCCAGGCGCGCATTGCGGCGAACCACAATCTGCGCGCCGGCACGCTCGGCCTCGCCGCAATGTTTCGCAAAACTGCCGCTGCCGAAATGCGACGGAAACAGCGCCGGCGGCGTGCGCCGGATGGCGTTCGTGCCGGTCCCGTCGCGGGACGGAACGATTACGACCGCCGGCGCGGCGCATTCCACCGCGAGCAATGCGTCGATGTCGCTGGCTTGCACCAGCGGCACGTCCAACGGCAGGCGCAGCAATGAAGTTACTCCGCGTTCCGCACAGTGCCGGGAAGCGGCATCCACGGAAACACTTTCTGAGATTTGCCGTTCCTCGCGCAGAAGCTCCCAGCCGTTCGCTTCCGCCGCCTGCATGGCCGGAATGTAATTCGTCACCACAAAGATTTTTTCGGCTCGCCGCACGCCGCGAACGGCGCGAATCGTATCCGCGAGCATGGCCTGGGCGAGCGCGAAGCGCTCTTCGGTATTCAGGAGCGGAGCGAGGCGCTGCTTCGCTTGACGCAAATCCTTTATGGGCAAGAGCAATGCGCGCATGGCCTGGCCTCAGTACGCGCCTTCGGCGTAGGAAACGTGAGTCCCGTTTTGCAGCAGATTCAGCTGCGGCTGCGCCTGCGCGGCCGGCTCTTCGTGGCCGTCGTATAGGCGGCGAATTTTGTAGGTGGTAGTGCGTTCCGCGGGCACGCGCGCGATGGAGCGAATCAAACGTCGGAAATCCTGCGGCGAAACGTACTCGCCGAACGTCGCGCCCGCCGCTTTGGAAATGTTCTCTTCCATCAGCGTGCCGCTAAAATCGTTGGCGCCGGCGTTCAGGCAAGCCAGCGAAGTCTCGAAACCGAGCTTCACCCAGGAAACCTGGATGTTCCGGATCGCGCCATGCAGCAAAACGCGCGCCAAGGCGTGCACGCGCAGATGCTCCTCGCGGCGGGCGCCGGGCCGCGCGCCGCCGTGTTTGAACAGCCGTGTATTTTCGTGGATGAATCCGAGCGGCACAAATTCCGTGAATCCGCCGGTGCGCTTCTGAATGGAGCGCAGCAGCAGAATGTGGCGGACGCAATCGGCAGGCTCTTCCACGTGGCCGTACATCATCGTGGAAGTCGAGGGAATGCCCAGCTCATGCGCGGTGGTGATGATTTCCACCCAGCGTGCGACGGGGAGTTTGTTAGGGCTCAGCTCGCGGCGGACGCGGTCGTCCAAAATTTCCGCGGCGGTGCCGGGAATGCTGCCGAGCCCTTCGTCTTTCATCATCTGGAGATAGTCGCGCAGCGGCATTCCGGTTTTGTCGACGCCGTAGGAAATCTCCATCGGCGAAAACGCGTGCACGTGCATGGCGGGAATGGCACGCTTGATGGCGCGCAGAATGTCGCGGTAGAAGAAGCCGTCGAGATCGCGCGGCAGGCCGCCCTGGATGCACACCTCGGTGGCCCCGGTGTCCCAGGCTTCGCGCGCTTTGCGCACGACGTCGTCCACGGAAAGCGAGTAAGCATCCGGTGCGCCCGGGCCCTTGCCAAATCCGCAAAAGCTGCAGCCCACGAAGCAGACGTTGGTGAAATTGATGTTGCGATTTACGACGTAGGTGACGGCATCGCCGACGGCTTCGCGTCGCAGGGTGTCCGCGAATGAAACCAGCGCCTCGAGATCAGCACCGTCGGCGGTCGCCAGCAGCAGCCCTTGTTCAAAGCTGAGTTCGTGCCCTGCCTGGCTCGCTTCCAGGCACTCGCGCACGGCAACGGAGCACGGCGAGAGAGCGGCGTGCGATTTCGTTTCTTCGGAGTCGGCACTCATCGGCGGCATCCAGGCCTAAGCCATCCCAGGCCTCGGAAGGGTTGATCCATCCTGACGTCTGTATCCTATCAGAGATGAATTCACTCCATGTATTGAAATAGGAAGGGCTCACGCGGCCGCAGGCGCTGGCTTGCTCCGTTTTGGTCCGCTACTATGTGGAGCGATTATGAGCCGTGGGAATGCGATTCTGCTGGTGGCCGTCGTCGCTATCGCCTTGATAGCGGTTGCCGCGGCTTCTGTCTTGCACGATGGCGTGAGCTCGCGCGCGAAACCCACGGCGCTGGAAACCATGATGGCGCGCGAAGTCCGCCATATGGCCATTCCCGCAAGCGCGCGCGGCATGCAGAATCCCGTCGCGGAAACGCAGGAAATTCTTCGCGACGCTCGCTTGCATTTCGCGGATCATTGCGCCATCTGCCACGCCAACGACGGCGGCGGCGATACGTTGATAGGCCGCAATCTTTATCCGAAGCCGCCGGACCTGCGCCAGGAAGATACGCAAAAGCTCGCGGACGGCGAACTTTTCTGGATTATCGAAAATGGAGTACGTTTTACAGGGATGCCCGCGTTTGGCGGCGCGCATGGGTCGGAGGAGGATAGCTGGAAGCTGGTGCGCTTCATCCGCCTTCTGCCGCGGCTGACCGAGGAAGAGCGTATGGAGATGGAACGCTACAATCCCAAAGGACCGGAAGATCTCGAAGAAGAACAGGAAGAGAATGACTTCCTGCGGGGTGCACCAATACAACAGAAGCCGGAAGAGGCGCATCATCATTGAGTGCAGATATTGAGTGCGAACGAGATTCTTGGAGTTGCGGCGCCGGGAGAAAGCGATGACGACTTCGATCCAAACGAAACTGTGTGGCTCGTTGGCGATAGTGGCGCTCATTGCGAGCGTGGCGTTGGCGCACGGTGACAAAAAGCACGTGATAGGCACGCTGGAAAAAATCAATGCCGATTCCGTAGTGGTCAAAACCGCGGCTGGGAAGTCCGTGGAAGTGAAGTTGGTGGCTACAACGATGTACCTCTCGCATGCCGGAAACGAAGACAAGCCCGCCAAACTTGCCGACTTGGCGGTCGGCGATCGCGTGGTGATTCACGCCACGCCAAAGGGCGAGACGCTGGAGGCCAACGAGGTCAAGTTTTCCGCATTCGTTGCAGCCGCTGCCGTCAAATCGAAGCCCTAGCCTTCGACGAAGTGGCAGGAGTGCGTCTTTAGCACGAGCCAGACCTTTTTCCCTGCGGCAAGTTCCAGCGTTCGCTCAGCGCCGGGCGTCACGTGAACCGTGAAAACCGCGCCGCAATCCACGCGGGCCACGACCAGTGTGCCGCGCCGCTCCAGGGTGAGGATTTTTCCCTCCAGGACATTGCGAGCGCTCAATGCTTTTGGCGGCTCCGTGGCCAGCAAAATGTCGCCGGCGCGGATCGCTATGCGGACGCGATCGCCGGGCGCGGCATGGCCAAGAGGCACTTCGATTTCGCAGGGGGAATCCGCAAGTCGAACGCGCATGACGCCGTCCGGCTCCCGCAAATCCATCACCGTGCCGCCGAGCAGATTCTCGAATCCGGCCGCTTGCGCCAGCCGGCGGCGCCGCGGCGCGTCCAGAACCTCGCGCGGCGTTCCCTCGCTCACAATTCTGCCGTGTTCCAGGGCAATGACGCGCTCCCCCAGCGCGTCCACTTCTTCGCGGCTGTGCGTGACGTAGAGGATCGGAATCTTGTGGGCCGCGTTCCACGCTCGCAGGTCGTCGATGATCGATGCTTTCAGTTCGGCATCCAGGCCGGTTAGCGGCTCGTCCAGCAGCAGCACGCGTGGCAAAGTCACCAGGGACCGCGCCAGGGCCACGCGCTGTTTTTCGCCGCCGGAGATTTCTCTCGGTTTTCGCTCGCGCAGTTGTTCCACGCGGAACATTTGCAGGATTTCCGCGACCCGCCCTCTCGCTTGCTGCGGCGCGTCCAGCAAACCGTAGCCAACGTTGGCTTCCACCGTCATGTGCGAAAACAGCGCGAGTGACTGAAACACGTAGGCGGTCTGCCGGTGCTGCGGGGGCACGCTGACTTTCTTTTCGGAATCGAACACGACTTCGCCGTCGATCGCGATTCGGCCGGCGTCGGGTTGCGTGAGCCCTGCTATGCAATCCAACAGAGTTGATTTTCCCGCGCCCGAGGGGCCGAACAGGATGGTGATGCCGGGAGCCAATTCGACATCGAGATCCAGAGCAAACGATGGCGCGGCGTCGCCACGATGCATTTTCCGCACGCGCGCCGCTAATAGGGCGGGGCTCACTTCGCGGCCCACGGTAGCCAGGCGCGGCGCCCGGTTCGCCGGTTGATTCCGTACACGGCGGAAAGTACCGCGAAGGAAATCACCAGCAGCAGCAACGCCGTGCGGTTGGCGCTCGCATAATCGAGGGACTGCACGCGATCGTAAATGTCAATCGAAACGGTGCGCGTAACTCCGGCCAGATTCCCGCCGACCATCAGCACGACGCCGAATTCGCCCAGCGTGTGCGCGAAGCTCAGCACCAGCGCTGTGAGGATTCCGGGGACGGACAAGGGCAGAATTACGCGGCGAAATGTGCGCGCCCGGCCTGCGCCCAATACCGCGGAAGCATCGAGCAGCTTGCGATCCACCGTTTCGAATGACGCAATCAGCGGCTGCACTGCAAACGGGAAGCTGTAAAGCACCGACGCGATCACCAGGCCCGCGAATGTAAACGTAAGCCCATGTCCAAATGCCGCGTGCCACAATTTTCCCAGCGGACCGCGTGGCCCCATGGCGAGCAACATGTAAAATCCCAGCACGGTTGGCGGCAGGACGAGCGGAAGCGCCACAACCGCCTCCAACAAGAATTTCCAGCGCCATCTCGAATAGGCAAGCCAATACGCTAGCGGCATGCCCACGACAAAAAGAATGGCGGAGACACAGAGTGCCAGGCGGATGGACAGGAGGAGCGCTTCAATGTTCATTGGCTCGGGGCGCTCGCTCCGGCAGAAGCCGGCAGCGTGAATCCGTACGATTCCAGAATCTTCCGGCCCGCGTCACTCTTCAGAAACGTCAGGAAAGCTCGCGCGCCTTCTTTGTCCTTGGCACTCTTCAGGATGATGGCGCCCTGCTCAATCGGTTCATGCATATTCGCCGGAATCTCCCAGCGCTTGCCGTCTCTCATCGCAGGAGAAGAAGCTAGCGACAAGGCGAGAATTCCCGCCTGCGCACTGCCAGACGCCACGAATTGCGCCGCTTGCGCGATATTTTCACCGTATATGAGTCGTCTGCGAACTTGGTCGTAGATTCCGGCACTACGTAGCGCCGCAACCGCCGCTCGGCCATACGGCGCATGCTCCGGATTCGCGATGGCAATCCTTTCTACGCCGGGCTCCAGAAGCGCTTTCCATCCAAGCCTTGGCAAGTCAGCGCGCGCATCGGCAGGCATCCAGATTACGATTCGCCCGACGGCATATTCATAAAGAGTTCCCGGCTCGGCTAGGCCCGCAACTTCCAACTTCCGCGGATACTCGATGTCCGCCGACAATAAGACGTCGAAGGGCGCGCCATTCTGGATTTGCGCGAAGAAGTTTCCGCTGGAGCCGTAGCTGACGTTAATTCTCCTTCCCGTTTGCTTCTCGAATTGCGCGCCTAGCTCATCCAGCGCAAATTTTAAATCGGCTGCCGCGGCGACGCGAATCTCCTGAGCATTGGCGTTTCGGAAAGCCAGCAGACAGGAAACCAGCACCAGGCAGCGGAGGAAAGGGTTCACACAATTCATCAGCTTTGCGCTATCCGGTGCAGGCGGCCTTCATACGCGCAGAATCATAACTTCGGTGGACTTGATCAGCGCCGCGGCGCGCTCGCCAGTTTTCAGGCGCATCTCCTTGGCCGCATCCGCGGTGATGATCGCGGTGATTTGCTGTTCCCCGATTTTCAGCGTGACCTGCGCGAGCAGACCGCTGTATTTCAAGTCCAGCACCCGGCCAATCAATTGGTTGCGGCCGCTGATCTTGCGAAAATTTCCCCGCCGCGTCTCAATGTCTCCACGTTCGAGTTTTTTTGGAAACAGGCGGTCGATTTCGCTTTCCGGAACACGATGGTGTCCGCCGGGCGTCTTGGCAGTCTTTAACTTCCCGCGGTAAATCCACTGCTTCAGCGTCGGATAGCTTATGCCCAGGATGTTGGCCGCTTCGCGCGGCGCCAGCAGCTTCTGCACGGAGCACCCTCGAGCCGATAGAGTAGCGTACCAGAACCGCTATTTCAATACGCTTTTGTACGTTTTATGAGATTTTTCCGCCGGCGCTAATTTCGCAGAGGCTTGCCGGTTTTCAAGGTATGCGCGATGCGTTCCTGTGTTTTCTTTTCGCCGCACAGCGACACGAAAGCTTCACGCTCCAAATCCAGCACATATTGCTCGCTGACCATCTGCGGCGCGGTCAGCGGTCCACCCGCCAGGATATTGGCCAGCTTGCGCGCCACCTGTGCGTCGTACTCAGAAGCATACCCGCCGCGCACCAGCAGATGGATACCCATCTTCGCGGCGGCAAGAAATTGCTCGCCCAACACCTTGATTTGCGTGGTCTGTGCGCCTTCCTGCCAATTTGCCGCCAGCGGTTTATGCCCGCCATGGACCAGCGCCAGCGCCACTTCCTTCGCATCCGCCACCAACCGGTCGCGGTTCATGGATACGCCGTCTTCGCGGCGCAAGAAACCCAGCTCGCGCGACTCTTCCGCGCTGGTTCCCACCTTGGCCATGGCAATGGTTTCAAAGATCGGGCGCAAGGCGTGGAACAAATCCAAATCCGCTCCGCTGGCGGCGCGCTCGTTCGCGCGAATCAACATTTCTTTGGAGCCTCCGCCGCCTGGAATCAGCCCGACGCCGGTTTCCACCAATCCGATGTACGCCTCCGCCGCGGCTTGAATGCGCGCCGCGTGCAAGCCGATTTCGCATCCGCCCCCCAGCGCCATACCCTGCGGCGCGGCTACGACCGGCTTCGGCGCATATTTCAACGCCAGATTCACGTTCTGAAATTGCTTCACTGCCATGTGGACTTCATCCCACTCCTGCTCCTGCGCGGCCACCAGCACCAGCATCAAGTTGGCGCCCACGGAAAAATTCACCGCTTCGTTCGCGATCACCATGGCGTCAAAGTCGGTGGTCAGCCGCTTCAGCCCCTTGTGCAGCATGGCAATCAAGTCCGCGCCGATGGCGTTCATCTTGGCGTGAAATTCGCAGCACACCACGCCATCGCCTAGGTCGATCAGGCTCGCACCCGAATTGCGTTCGACTTCGCGTCCGGCATCTTTCAGCGATTTAAGAAGCAGCACCCCACTCGGAGGTTCCACCGCCTGCGCAGCGCCGCTTGCAAGATCAAAGACGGTCGTCTCACCCTTCGCTGATTCATAGAACGCGCCCCGGCCGCTCGCCAGCAGTTTCTCAATCGCGGCCGGCAAGGCGCGTCCTTCCTTCTGCACCTGCTCCGCGAACGCCTTTACGCCAATGGCATCCAGCACCTCGAATGGACCCAGCTCCCAGCCGAAGCCCCAGCGCATCGCGCGGTCCACGTCGACTACGTGGTCGGAAATCTCAGGTACGCGGCGGGCCGCATAAAGGCACGTTTCCGAGATCGAGCCCCACAAAAATTGCTGCGCCTTATCCCCTTTCTGGCCCTCGAGCATCGGACCCAGCAGCGCGCGCAAACGCTGCCGCGTGTCTTCAATCGTTTTCCCGCTTTCAATGGAAGCAAATCGCGCTTTCTGCCGCGTCCGGTATTCCATGGTGTGCACATCGAGGGTGAGGATTTCCGAGCCTGCGTCGCCCTTCACGCGCTTGTAAAAGCCCTGCCCGGTCTTGTCCCCCAGCCAGCCGCGCCGGACCATGTCTTCGACCAGCGCCGGAAGGCGGTACATCTCGCGCGATTCGTCGTTGGCCACCGACTCGTAAATGTTTTTCACCACATGCGCCAAAACATCGATTCCCACGAGGTCCGCGGTTCGAAACGTCGCCGACTTCGGCTGCCCGATGGCCGGCCCGGTGCAGGCATCCACTTCTTCGACGGTCATGCCCAGCGTACCCATCAGCCGCAAAGCATTCAGCATCGAAAACGTCCCGATGCGGTTGGCGATGAAGTTCGGCGTATCCTTGGCGATCACCACGCCTTTGCCGAGCCTGCGGTCGCAAAACTCGCTGAGCGCCTCGACCACTTCCGGCGACGTGTTCGGCCCCGGGATCACTTCCACCAATTTCAAATAGCGCGGGGGATTGAAAAAATGCGTGCCTGCCCAGTGCTGCTGAAATTCCTCGCTCATGCCTTCGGCGATCAAATGTACGGGCAGCCCGGACGTGTTGGTAGTCACAATCGCGCCTGGCTTGCGAACCTGCGCGACGCGCGCAAGCAGTTTGCGCTTAATCTCCAGATTCTCCGCGACGACTTCGATGATCCAGTCCGCTTCCGCGCAGCGCGCCAGATCGTCTTCAAAATTGCCGATGGCCACCCGTTCCGCCTGCGCGGAGGTAAAAAAGGCCGCCGGCTTCGACTTCTTCGCCGCTTCCAGCCCCGCTCGCACAATCTTGTTGCGTTCCGCGGCCGGCGCATCGGCCGGTAAATTGGGCGGTACGATATCCAGCAAAATGCACGGCAGCCCGGCGTTGGCAAAATGCGCCGCGATGCGCGAGCCCATCGTCCCCGCGCCCAGCACCGCAGCCTTCTCAATCCGACGTTTCATAAATGCTCTTTTCAAGAACTAGACGGTAGGACAGGTTACAAAACCGGCATGGCCCGGTCAAACCTGATGTCTCTGGGCCTGACTGGCACTAGAATGAATACAACAATGCTGGAAGACAAGGTAACCAACGCCCTCGACTGGCTGCGGAACGCGAAGGATAAACTTCATTCCTTCGCCACCGGCGGAGAGCGCCCGAACAACGAGCGCCCTCGCGTGGGGCTCGCGCTGGCTGGCGGATTCGCGCGCGGCATCGCCCACGTTGGTGTGCTTCGCGCGCTGACGAACGCCGGCATTCCCATCGATTGCGTCGCAGGGACCAGCGTCGGCGCCCTGATCGGCGCCTGCTACTGTGCGGGCGTACCGCTTGACGACATGCAGCGCATTGCCAGCAACACCAGCTTTGCGGATTTTGGACGCTGGACGCCTTCCTGGCTCGGCCTCGCCACCAACCAGCGCATGGAAAAATACTTTACGCGGTTTACGCACGTGAAAACCTTCGAGGAACTGAAAATTCCGTTTGCCGTTGCCGCCACCGACATCAACGCGGGGATTTCCGTGTTCTACACTCGCGGACCAATCCTCCCGCCGCTGCGCGGCTCGTGCGCGTACCCGGGGCTGTTCGTTCCCATTCAATTCGAGGGGCGCACACTGGTGGATGGCTTTCTCACCGCGCCCGTTCCGGTGGAAGGTGCCATGCTGCTCGGAGCGGATATCGTCATCGCCATCTATCTCGAAGCGGGCAATCTGGAAGATCCCCGTACGGCGGCCGACGTCATCAGCCGCTCCTTCAACATCATCCAGCGCCACGGCGAAATCGCCTGGCGCCAGCAAGCCGATGTCATCATCGAGCCGGACGTGAAGCCGTTCGTGTGGGACGACTTCACACGCACCGACGAACTCGTCGCCGTCGGCGAAGCCGCGGTGCGCGCCGCGCTGCCGGAGATCAAGGCCCTGCTGGGCGGTGAGACGCGCGACTCGGCAGCCTGAACAATTCAGCTCGTCGTCGCTACTTCCACCCGCAACGCCTGCCCTTCACCCTTCCCCCGCTGGGTCAGCCATGCTCCCAGGCCCTCTGCGAAGCGTTCGGGGGTAACGCGAAAGCTCGCTTCCACAATCCCATCGGCCACGGGCAACGTATCGTCAAACTCCACCGCATTGGTGAAGTTCCGCATGCAAAATTGATCCAGCCACTCCAGCGGACACTTTTGCCGTTCCCCGCGTATCACCACTTCCACCCTGAGTTTCTGCGCGTACACTTCGCCATCATACCATCGCAACTCCGGTGGCCTTTTGTTGCGGGCATTGCAGAAGCTTATGGGCCGGCGGTCAACGGAATTTAATCCGGCGATACCCACTCCCCGGCGATGGCGTAGAGCTGCAGTCCAACCGCGTACAGGCCTCCTTCCGTGGGCACGCAATACACGACACGCGCCCTCGACCGGTAGCTTCCCAGCATGGAGCGCACGTTTAGCCGCTCGTTGGACTTCAACGCCTTGCTGGTCAGCACCCGCGCTCCGTGCGAACTGACATTGTCCGTAACACCGGAGTGCGCGGGTGTTCGTACGTCCACGCTGCATAAATCCACTCCTACCTTCAAGTGCTTGCGTTCTTCTGCTCGCTTCCCCTTCACGTCTACTTGCATGGAACACCGCCGAACTAAGGCGGGACCGGGTCGGCCTAGAGATGTAATGTGGGAAATCGAGGGTGGGACTACTGAGACGCCGCCATCATAAACCGACAAGGGGCGAAAAGCAGTAGTACTTGAAGACTATCGCTCAACTCGGTGTCCGGTGACGCAACCATCCATCCCATGAACGGACATTCTCACGCCGTTCACACCGCCTCAAGATTATGCTAAACGGCGCTGCGTCAAGCACTTACGGGGCGGCGATTAGGGCAAGAAAATTGCTCTCGCCATGACCAGGTGGGTGTGCCTCGTTTCCGTGCCCAAGCGAGCGGGTCGTCAAGGAGACGTTTATGAAAAAGATGGAGTGGATTCGAGAAGCTCTTTCGGCTTGGCCCAGCGCGGATTACCTCAACCAACGAGAGGCCGCCGGATGGCGCATGGTTGCTGTCGAGTGGGAGCGCGAGGTGCAAGTGGAAGCCGCCGCCGCGTCCACCGAACTAGTCCCTGGCGAGGAAATTCCCTACGGCACCCGCGTCGCCGGCGATTGCCTGCACCTGGAAGAGAATCCCACCGAAATGCAAGTCCTCAATTACCTCGCTGAAATGATTGTGCAGGATCAATCTTATAAACACATGGCCGAACTGCTGAACGAGCGCGCCTTGCGCATGCGGGACGGAAAGCCCTGGACGGCCCTCGCGGTCTTCAAGCTGACGCCCCGGCTCATCGAAGTGGCACCGCGTATTCTCTCCGGCGCGGAATGGGAAAATCGCAAGCGCCAGCTTTCGCGCGTGGCGTGGAACTCCTAGCGCGTTCGCGCGCCGGTCAGCGCACCAGGCTCCACGGATAAACCCCCACATTTAGCTTCATGATCATGTAGCTGAACCCGCCGGCGTCCGGCTTCGGCTGGTGCGGCGTGTCCGGCGGAATCAGCAACCAATCACCGGCCTTGACCTTGAAGGTCTGCCCGCCTTCGATTGGCTGCCCGCGATATTCGCCGGGGATGATTCCATCCTTGTCCCGCAAATTCTGACGGTTCGCGATTTTGCCGCCCACGATCATTTCGCCGGTTCCGCCGGTGATGACGTAAAAATCGTAGGCTCCGGCGTGCATCTCCGCGTCGTCCCACACGCTGCTGACCTTCGTCAAACTCATTACCGGCTGCTCGCGGTGCGCTCGATAGAGCATAAAGATGCTGAAGTTTCGCGTCTGCACGTGCACTGGCCCGCCGCCGAACGACTGCGAGCTTCCAGTGCCCGCCTGCGTCAGCGCCTTCGCTGCCTTCTCCGCCAATTCCGCGTGCGCCTTGCGAATGTCGTCGATATTCCAGTACGTGATGGGTGGCGCGTCGGGCGCCAGCGCCGGCTGGCGGGGCGAGTTGTAACCGAATGGCATTACTTCGCCTTTGTCCTGCGCGAGCGCGCTCGGCATCATGGAAAGCTCATCGAAATGCCCGCTCAGCACACCCTCCGGCCGCGGCCGCACCGCCAGACCAGCCACGAATCCCGCAAGCGCCGCGCCGATCACCAACACTGGCACCATCTTCTTCATACCGCCTCCTCACCAATCGAAGTCTTCATTTCGCTTCGGGCTTCGTCGCTTCGAACCGAATCTCTCTCAAAAACTCCACCTGCTTCTGCAATTCCGTTTTCCCCGCCGGAAATTTATTAAAGCTCAGCAAGT
>Ga0210409_10006348_pt1 | contig 12323 bp, 8 predicted proteins | sample IncBWH17MmetaG_FD_161649 | JGI IMG/M metagenome (GOLD analysis project Ga0210409, IMG submission 161649) | Forest soil microbial communities from Barre Woods Harvard Forest LTER site, Petersham, Massachusetts, United States - Inc-BW-H-17-M | ecosystem: Environmental > Terrestrial > Soil >...
ATGCCGCCGAACTTCAGTTGAAACAGCAACACGTTGTGCGTCTGGAAACGCGACCACCGAACATTGAAGGCAAAGGCGCCGTGCGCCAGCGGCAGCTCGTGATCAACAGCTTGCGTATGCGTCCCGATCGAATCGTGGTGGGCGAGGTGCGCGGCGAGGAAGCCTTCGACATGTTACAGGCCATGAACACCGGCCACGAAGGATCGCTGACGACGGTGCACGCGAACTCGCCCCGTGACGCTATGGCCCGTGTCGAGAACATGGTCTCAATGGCCAACCTGAATATTCCTGAGCGTGCAGTGCGGCATCAGATTGCGTCCGCGGTTCATGCGGTGGTGCAGATTGCGCGCCTTTCCGACGGCACGCGCAAGGTCATCACGGTCTCGGAGATTACCGGGATGGACAGCGAGAGCATCGCAATGCAGGACATCTTCATCTTTGATCGCACCGGCATCGACGAAAACGGCAAGGTACGGGGGGTGTTCCGTGCAACCGGCATCCGTCCGCAATTTGCCGAGCGGTTGGCAACCTCCGGAGCGCGCTTACGTCCCGCTCTGTTTGAATCGAAGGCTGAGGTGTAGGCTTCGGATATGGCTGCCAAACTCATGGCGCTCCTGGTTCTGGTGATCGTCGCGGTGACGACGTTTGCCGTGGCGTGGCTGTTCGACCGGCGCAACTCGCGAGCCCGCATCATCAAAGATCGATTGGCTGCGGAGCGCAAGGCGCCGGAGCGCGCTCCTGAAGAAGAACTCGCGCTACTGCGTGACGAGCAACTGAGCCAGATTCCCGCCCTCGACACCTTTCTGCGACGCTCCACGCGAGTCTCCGATTTACAGAAGATGCTGGCACAGGCGGACATATCTTTGCGCGTCAGCAATTTCCTGGGGATTTCCGCCTTGACGGGAGTCGCGGCCACGATCATCGCATATGTCCTCAGCAAGCGCGTAGAGGTGGCCTGGGTCGCGCTGCTGGTAGGCTTTGTGCTGCCTTACTCCTACGCATCGATCCGGCGCAACAAGCGCTTCGAAAAATTCGAAGAGCTTTTTCCGGAAGCCATCGATACACTTGCCCGCGCAGTTCGCGCCGGACACGCGTTTACTACTGCGCTGGAGATGATCACCGCGGAGGTTTCCGAACCGGTGTCTGGAGAATTCCGCCAGCTCTATGAAGAACAGAAATTTGGCATGCCGGTTCGGGATGCGCTTCTGAACCTGACCGACCGCATGCCACTGGTCGACGTGAAATTCTTCGTCACAGCCGTGATGTTGCAACGCGAAACCGGCGGCAATCTGGCGGAGATTCTCGACAATCTTTCGTACGTAATTCGGGAACGCTTCAAGATTCAGCGGCAGGTGCGGGTGTACACCGCTCAAGGCCGGCTCACGATGGCGTTGCTGATGGGCATGCCGCCCATCATTGTCACGACCATGTTGCTGCTGAATCCGAGCTTTATTCGCCCTTTATTTTCCGATCCCATCGGCCACTTTTTGCTGGTCGCGGGAATCACGTTGCAAACGATCGGATACTTTGTGATCCGAAAAATCATCCGGATTCAGGTGTAGTCCAGTTATGACGCCGTCTTTGGCTCTCGTTATCGTCGTATTCCTGACCGTCGTGGCAGCGGTTTTCGCTTTCGGCGCGGCCGTGGTCACACCCAACTCGGTGCTAGGCGCACGTCTGCGCGCTTTGGGCAGCCAGCAACCGCGACAACCTGAGAACAAGCCGGCGATTCGCGAACGCATCGAGCAGACCCTCGGCCCGATCAGCAAGGCGATCCCGCTTTCCCCTGCAGACGTGTCCCGCACCCGCCGTTGGCTGATACAGGCAGGATTCCGAGATGCCATCGACGTCAACTACTACTTCGGCGCCCGGATATTAATGGGGGCAATTGGATTCGCTGCAATTGCGCTGACTACCGATTTCAATAATCCTAACCCTGCCCTGCTCATTGGTGTTCCGGCGCTGGGATTTCTGCTGCCCCGCTTCATCTTAAAGCGCATGATTCGTGACCGGCAGAATCGCATTCGCCTGGGACTACCCGACGCACTCGACCTGACCGTCATCTGCGTCGAGGCCGGACTGGCGCTCGATCAGGCGCTGATGCGCGTAGGCCAGGATCTTCATCACGCTCACCCCGATCTGAGCGATGAATTCCACTTCGTAAACCTCGAGATGCGGGCGGGCAAGCCGCGCGCCGAGGCGTTGCGTAATCTCGTGGAGCGAACCGGGGTTGACGATATCCGATCCCTGGTGGGTACACTCATTCAGACGGATCGCTTTGGCACGAGCGTAGCGCAGGCCCTCCGGGTGCATTCCGACTCCCTCCGCACGGAACGCAGGCAGCGCGCCGAAGAGCAAGCAGCGAAGACTACGATCAAGATGGTTCCCCCGCTGGTGATCTTTGTTCTGCCGTCGATTATCTTCGTCACGATTGGTCCTGCCGTCATCGAGCTCATTAGGCAGTTGGGACCGATTTCGGGCGGCCGATAGAAGATCCCGAATCTTTAAGACACGGGACAGGAATGGGCTTTTTTCCCTCTGACGGGCGGGCATTCAATCGCACGCGCCAGGCGCATCTCGCCACGGCTCTTGCTATCGCCAACACGCACTGGAGTCGTCTTCGCGGCCTGCTTGGCCTCGGCGCCGATGACTTCCGTAACGGCTCCGGACTCTGGATCGTCCCCTGCCACGGCATTCACACGCTCGGCATGGGCTTTCCGATCGATGTGCTCTATCTGGATGATGGATTGAAGGTTGTAGGCATCCAACCGGACGTGAGGCCCTGGCGTTTTACTCCGGTGCTGCGCAGTGCCGCGTCAGTACTGGAACTCCCGTGTGGCACCGCGGCCGAAACAAAAACCGCCGTCGGCGATACAATTGACATAACCCTTCCCAAGGATTGCAATCAGCTTCCCACATGAGCCCAACTCTCGAACTCGAAGGAGCGGTCCATACCCGCGACGCCGCCCCGAAGTTGCTCGTAAAATGGTCTTCGCGCTGGGAAGAGTTCGTCGGCTCCATCAAGCCTGCGCTCACTCGCTCAGAAGCGCGGCTGGCAGGGGAGGCCCCGTTTGGCCTGATTCCCTTGCGCATCATGGTCCCCTCCTACGTCCTCGAGGCTCTCCTGATCGCGGCCGCAATATTTGTGAAGGTGAAGATCGATGAATTGCAACCGTACGTCGCGCCCAGAATCTCCACCCATGATGTGATCTATTACAGCGGTGACGAATTGCCACGCACCCAGGATCTCGGCGGCGCGGAAGCGGGGCGCACCGGAGAAGCCGGGGGCGAGGAGGCGCGCCATCGCACGCAAACCATCAAGGTGGCCCGCGGCGGCTCCCTTGTGCCCAAAGTGGTGGATGCGCCGAACTTGAAACTGCCTTCGTCGCGCGATGCGGTCGCCAATTTACTGGCGATCAGGCCAGATCCTGGTCCGCCACCGTCCGAAGGACTGCGCTCGACACGATCTGCGCCGAATCTGACCGCGACTCTTGTCGCACCTGCTCCGAACGTCATTCGTGATTACACGCGGAATGGAATCCGGCTTGATCCGGTGATCGGTCCCGCGCCCTCAGTGACGCGCGACCAGCCTCTTACGGCACCGAGTCTCAGCACGACGCTGGTTCCACCCGCCCCCAATGTCTCGAGCGATCGCACGGCGGTCGCCCCGGCGCTGGCATCGGCGGTCATTCCACCAGCGCCTGCAGTAACGCGGGATCATCCATTGGTTGCGCCGGCTTTGGATCCGTCCGTAGCACCGCCGACTGAGAACGTCCGGCGTGATCCGTTCCGGGCTGGTCCAGTGCTCGCAGCTAACGTGGTGCCCCCGCCTGCTCCGGCCGCGATAAGCCGCCAGCTTTCCGCAGCACCGATTCAAACCATGGATCCCTCCGTAGTCCCTCCGCCGGTTTCGGCGCCGGAGCGAGCGGACCTGCGACGGTCCAAGCTCAACTTGCCGGCTCCTGCTGTGGTCGCGCCACCAACTTCGACGGATGTCACCGCCGATATGCGGCGTCTGACCGGCGCCACTCCTCCCGATCCATCGAAGGCAGTAGCGCCACCACCGCCGTCCGCCTCGGCCAGCGGATCGCTGATGAGCAATTTGATCGGCCGAATTTTCGGCCCGACCGAAGTGGTCGCGCCTCCACCAACCTCGGTGAATGCGAAGGGGACGTCCAGCGGATCGCGGCCCACCCTACCCGATAACGTTGCGCCTCCGCCGGCTTCGGTATCGGCTGACGGTGGCGGCACTCCGCGCGGGAATCGCAACGGTTCGGGCGCGTCGCTCACTCCGAATGTCGTGGCTCCGCCTCCCTCTGTCGGTTTGAACGGAGGCACGGGTACTCCATCCCGTAAAGCAGCCGCGCCTTATGTAGGAAATCCTAGCGTTGTTCCACCGCCGCCCGCGCTCGCTGGGGCGGGCGGGGGCACCGGAAAAACCGGCGGTGCCGCGGGAGCAGCCGGCGTACGACTGTTGGCAGATAATGTTGTACCTCCTCCTCCATCGGTCGGAGGAGGTGCCAGTACGACAGGCTCGGGACTGGGGCGAAAAGGACCGGGTCTAGGAGCGCCTCTTGATGCAGGATCAGGTTTGACACCTGCAACGAACGGCGGCAGCGGCAAAGATGCCGGTACTGTGATGTCGAGCCAACCGGGCACGAAGATTGGAGTGCCGCCCGACCCGAAAAGTGGATTGCTTGCACTGTCGCCGGCGGGCGGCAACAAGCCAGGCGTAGGCGGAGCGGGCGGAGGCACTGGCATCGGACGTGGCAATGGCCCGGGCAGCGGCATGACCGGCGCTGGAAACGGGGCGGGCAAGACTGGCGCAGCACGCGGCTCCGATCCCAACGCTCACGCCGGTATCTCTCCAGCGAACGGCCCGGGCGGTGCGGGCAACTTTCCATCCGGCAACCCTACGGTTCCCGGCGTAGATATCAGCGGTGGCAACGGGATTGTCACGCTCCCCAGCTTCGGCTCGGATCCGTCGGGCAACACACCAGCCACGCCGGGACGCTCGTCGGTCAAACAAAACAAGCGGACGTTCGACGTGGATGTCGTCAGCTCTGCAAGTGCTGCCGGCGCTTTTGAGCCGTACAAGAATCTTCTGCATGGAGAGAAACACACGAATTATATCGATACGACGATCGGCCTCGTGGTGATGGAATATGCCGACGAGGCGCAGACAACTCACGCCTTCGGAACCCTGACCGCTCCCTCTGCACTCCGCAGTGATCTCCCGGAGGGTCTGCCCCGCGGACGCATGGTACTAACATGCACACTCGACGCCGACGGCAACGTCAAGAACCCGCGTGTACTCGAAGCGGGCCCCGCTCCAATGACCGCTAAGGTGCTGGCCGCTCTTCGCAGTTGGAAATTCCAACCAGCCACCAGAAATAATCAACCGCTGGAAGTCACCATGATCCTCGGCTTCGGGATCGATACCAGCGACCACTTCTAAGCGGCTGGAAAACGGCAAAGTATTGTGGTTCGACCCTTTCGTAGTCCACTTTCTAAAAAACTTTGTCATTCCGAAGCCAGGCTCCATCCGGCGAGGAATCTGCTGTTTGCCCGTCAGCAAGGGAAAGCAGATTCCTCCCCGTTCTCGCCGCCAGGGCGCGGCTACTAACGGTTTGGAATGACAACGGTTTTGTTGAAGTCCGAAGATTGTCTCCCGAAGCCTGTCCTGATCGCGGTGGCGCTACTTCGCGCTTCGTCGGGCTCGCCGCCGCGACGGCGGAACGATCCCCTTCTCCGGCACTTCTCTCTCGATCTTGTCCGAGAGTTTGTGCAAAGGCTTGTCGTGCGCGGACGAAAGCTGCCGTGCTGATGCAGCCACGCTCAGGTCCTTGGCTGTGTAAATGGCTTCCTTGAAGGTGGGGGAGCCGCCGAAACCGACATCATTCTTTTGTGCGACGGCGAACACGCCATGCGGCACACCGTTCACAAATGCGGTCGCGATGTAGTCTCCTACCATCAGCCCATTCTGCGAATTGGCCAGCCAGTTCAGCGGCATCGCGGCAGAGGTTAGAGTTGTCGGAGTGTTCCAGGTGGACCCGTTGTTGGCCGAGGAGATGTATCCCACGAAGAGTTGACAGGTCGCTGCCGAGCAACTGCTTTGCGGGTAGTAGTAGTAATGCAGCGCGACGTGAGCGCTCGTTCCTGAGGTTGCCGGATCGATTCCAATCCCGGGAATGAAATGATCGACGGTACTCGAAGTGTCATCAATCGGAATACGGGTGACCGCGCTCCAGGTCACTCCGTCTGCGGATGTGCTGTAAACCAGGTCATTGGTCAGGCATCCCGATCGAAAACGGCAGTCTTCCCAGACGTTCCAGATGGTTCCGCCACCATCGACAGCCGCTGAGGGCAACGGCCCGCTGCGAATCCCACCTGCATCGGCGTGAAGGTGAATGGTCGAGATCGTGACCGGCGCAGTCCAACTCGCGCCGCCATTGCTGGAGAGGAATGCAGCCATCACCCCCGTTTCTATCGGCACAACGACCGTCCCGTTCGGCTGGACGAGTGGTTGGCCGCCGATCCCAGCGGCTGAATTCGCAGTCGGAGTAGGGACACCCCACGTCAGCCCGCCGTCCGTCGATGTGCTCATCAGGATCTCGTCGTTGTTGAGGGGATCGTCCCACTCCACGTAGCAGTTCCCGTAGTGGGGGCTGTTCGGCCATGAGTCACAGACAATCCAGTTCTTGTCGGAACTCGGAGCGAGCGGATCGACGCTAATCGGGTTTCCCCAATTCAATCCATCGGTAGAGCGACTGACTACAACGGCCGGCGTTTGCGAACTGCTGGATAACGGCAGTGACGCAATCATCCACATGTTGTGCTTCGCATCGAACGCGACTGCCGGATCGCTGGCCGCGTCATAGGGACCGCTTCCCTCCCCTTTGGTCAGGCCGGGCAATGAACCTTGCGTCCAGGTTGCACCGCCGTCTGTCGATGTGGCCCAGCCAATATCGGTCGCGCCGCCTGGGGCGATTCTTCCGACCTGGAACGCCGCAACCATCGTCCCGCCATTCGACAGCAAGTGCGGCTCGACCTCGGTCGCGTGCTGGCCCGGCGCAACGGTGAACGGATCGGAGCTTACCTGGATCAGATTCGGTCCGAGAGGATTTCCCTGTTGCGTGGACGTGGACGAAGAACCACCACAGGCGGCCAGTGCGAGCGTGAAGGCAAAGATGGCGCCCAGGGCCCATCCGTAGGAACTGAATACAACTGGTTTGGTCATACGATGCGATGTAGGTATTCTGGGACTGCTCCCATCATCTGCGGAATTGGATGCGGGCGCAATTGAATTTAGTGGTCCGCGGTACGATCTCGGCCCTCCTCGATTTGGCTTCGGAGAAACACAATCGCCACGTCATCGGAATAAACCGGCTTCCACTCCGGCATTTTGCTGAGGACCACTGACAGCGCGGCAGTTCTCGGCAACACCTGGCAAGAGCTGCGCCACTTGAAGAAGTCCTCCCATCCTGGCTCTACCTGCATCATCGTCAAATAGGACCTCAGGAAGGGCTCGCCGTAGAAGTCATGCCGATCATCGATCACCACCTTATTGCGCGGATAGAGGCGGTAAATCAAGTAGCCGCCCCAATAATCAGGACTGAGCACCGGATCGCGTACGCCGCTCTGTGCGATAAAGCTGACGGCATCGACCGGCATTCTGCGTGCGTCAAAGTGTGCATCCATCAAAGGCGTTAAGCCGATGCGCCCACTGTTGAGAGCGATCATCAAGGTCGCAACCGTAGCTACGATTGGCCATAGATGACCGCGCCGGGTCGAGTCCATCACCCCCATCCTTTGCCCGAATCCCTTGGTAGCCGCCAAAGAGATCAGCGATCCGACAATTACTGCCAGAAAAATAGAAGAGATCGGGATGTTGCGTGAGGAGTACAGCGCCGCGTAGACCGCGAAGAGCGTCAGCAGAATCTGGCTGAGCCTGAGCCGGTTGCCACGGCACGCCAGAACTGCAACGGCAATCAGCAGGAGCACGAGAAAGCATCTCTGCGCGATGCCGTGGAAGTTGGGCGACTGGAACTCGTCGATGTGATCCATGAAGAAGCGGTTGGAGAGGTAGGAATAGATGTGCGCGTGCAGATGCCATCCGTACGGATTCACTAAGCTCGCGACCGCTGACGTTAGACCTAGCAGCGTGAGTTGCCGCACCTGCTTCCCTGCGGCGATCTTCTGAAGCGATTCCTCGATGCGTGACTCCTTCAAGCGTAGCCACGCCCACACGGATCCCAGCCAGAAAATTCCCAGAAGCACAAAGCCGACTAGGAAGCCTCCGTGCACGTTGACCCAAATCAGCATCAGAAGCGGCAGCAGCCATAGACGCTTATCGCTGTGGTGCTCATCAGATTCCCTTGAGTCAAGCATCCAGAGCCAGATGAGCACGAACAACCAGCTAAGCACGTGTGGACGAGCAAGAAAGTGGATCGTCGACGCGGACATGGCCAGCAACGTCAGGAGCAACGCGACCAGTACGTCAGTCCCGCGCTTGACCAAGAGGCGAAACACCGCCGCAAATACGGTGGCGATGACGACAGCCGTGAACCAGACCACTCCATTCAAACCGGTGGAGAGTTCCAGGCGGCCCACGATGACGTCATACAGCCATTCCCAGGCGATCCAGGGCTGGCGGATTTGCGCAGAGAAGGGATCGACACGCGGAATCGCGTGCGTCGCGAGAATTTCCTGCCCGGTGCGAATGTGCCAACCGATTCCAGCATCCCCCAACAACTTCACGGATAGCGGAGTGAATACCAACGAGGCCAGCAGCGCGACGAAAATCAAGTCCGCGACGGATGGCATCAGCCAGCGCAGTAATGCGTTCTCCGGGGTACCTGCGAGCAAAGAACTTCTGGAACCGTCTGCCATCGCGTGAATCTTATAGATGTAGGGCCGCGTGCAGCAAGGTGACGGAGCAGGAACATGACTAGCAAGACTCGAGTTGTAATTGTGGGTGCCGGCTTTGGGGGCCTGAACGCCGCCCTCGCTTTAGGCAAGGCCGCGCTGCAGATCACCGTGATCGATCGCAAGAACTTCCACACCTTTCAGCCGCTTCTCTATCAGGTCGCGACCGCCGGCCTGTCTCCGGGCGAGATCGCCGCCCCGGTCCGCTCCATTCTTCGCTCCCACAAGAATGTCGAGGTGCTGATGGCCGAGGTTACAGGATTCGATCTCGAGCGACGGATCGTGCAAACCGCGGACGCGGACATTCCCTACGATTACCTGATTATCGCCGCGGGGGCTACTCACTCGTATTTCGGGCATGAAGACTGGGAACCTCTCGCTCCCGGGCTCAAGACAATTGAAGATGCGCTCGAGATCCGGCGACGCGTGCTGCTGGCGTTCGAACTGGCGGAGCGCCAGGCGGCCGCCGGAGAATCGGAATTGCCCCTGAACTTCGTGGTTGTCGGTGGAGGCCCTACCGGCGTCGAACTCGCGGGCACGCTCGCCGAGATCAGCCGCCACGCTCTGGCTCATGAATTCCGTTCCATCGATCCGAGGCGCACGCACATCCTGCTGATTGAAGGCGGGCCGAGGGTTCTGCCGACATATCCCGAAGATCTTTCACGCAGCGCGGAGGAGCAACTCCGCGGACTCGGAGTGGAAGTTCGGACTTCAGCGATGGTGACCCTGGTCGAACCAGGGGCGGTCGACATCGGCGAAACCCGCGTGTCGGCGACAGTCGTGCTCTGGGCTGCCGGAGTCGCTGCGTCTCCGCTCGGGAAGAAGCTCGGCGCTCCCGTGGATCGAGCGGGAAGAGTACCCGTCCAAGCCGATTTGAGCCTGCCAGGTCATCCGGAAGTATTCGTCATCGGCGATCTCGCGGCGGCCAAGGACGAGCAAGGCAAAATGCTGCCTGGCGTTGCCCCGGTCGCCATCCAGGAGGGGAAGTTCGTCGCCAAACTGATTCGAGAAGAAGTGGAGCGAGCCGGAAGCAACGGAAATCCCGAGGGTGCTCCACCCTTGTCGCGTTCTCCGCGACAGGAGCCTGTCCTGAGCGGACCCGAACGCAGTGAGGGGAAGTCGAAGGGTGGGGGTTTTGACTCCCGCCCCGCCTTCCACTACTGGGACAAAGGCAGCCTCGCCACGATCGGCCGAGCCGCTGCCGTGGCGCAATTCGGAAAGATTCACATTTCCGGGTTCATAGCCTGGCTGTCCTGGCTGTTTGTGCACATCCTGTTCCTGATCGGCTTCCGCAATCGGTTGCTGGTTTTCATCCAGTGGGCGTGGTCCTACGTGACTTACGAGCGGGGAGCGCGTCTGATCACCGGCAGCACGTATCTTCCGGGATGGACCACACCGAACCGGGCAACAACGGTTACTCCCCGGCAACAAGTGGCGCAAGAAATTCACTCCGGCACGCCGAAATAGGTAGACAATGTTGGGGAGCGCCGCCATTGAGCCGTGATTTGGGGCGTGTGACGCTATGAAGAAATTTGCCATCACCAACAGGTTTGTCTGCCTAGTCCTTATCGTTGGTTCCTCCTCTCTGTCAGCTGAGGTCCTAAAGGTCGTGGTGAACGACACCATTCAGCCCATTAGCGGGGAATACATCGCGCGTGCTATTGCCGAAGCTGCCCGTCGCAACGATCAAGCCCTCTTGATCGAGATCAACACTCCGGGAGGCATGGTCAGTTCCACGCGGGAGATTATGGAGAAGATTTCCACCTCCACGGTTCCGGTGATTGTGTATGTGACACCAACAGGTGGGCACGCGGGTTCGGCTGGAATTTTCATTCTCGAGTCCGCTGACATCGCGGCGATGGCGCCCGGCACGGCGGCCGGCGCCGCGCATCCCGTGATTCTGATTGGGCCCGTACAACTCAAGCCCGACGAGGAGATGAACCGCAAGATTGAGAACGACGCTGCCGCGCTAATTCGCTCGGTGGCATCGAAGCGAGGTCGCAATATCGAGGCTGCAGAAGGCGCAGTGCGCGAGTCGAAGTCATTTTCAGATCAGGAAGCGATGGCCCAGCACCTGATCGACTATATCGCCTCTAGCCCCGAAGACCTGTTTCGGCAGATGAAAGGAAAATCGTTCAAGCGCTTCAACGGCGAATCGGCGACCCTGGACCTCGAAGGACAGCCGATCGCAACTTTCAGCATGACGTTGAAAGAGCGAATCCTGGACGCCCTCATGGAACCCGATCTGGCCTTCTTGCTTCTTGCGATTGGAATTCTGGCCCTGTACATCGAGTTCAATCACCCGGGTGCAGTGATTCCGGGGACCGTGGGTGCCGTGTTCATACTAGTCGCCGCGTTCGCGCTCAATCTGCTGCCGACACGGTTTGCCGCGCTTGGGTTGATTCTTGGCGCATTTGTTCTGTTCGCGGCCGAAGCCAAGTTCGTTTCTCACGGAGTGCTCACGGTAGGAGGCATCGTACTGCTCACACTCGGGGGCCTTCTTCTGGTAGACGCGCCGATTCCGGAAATGCGCGTACATCTTGCGACGGCTTTGGCAGTGAGCGTTCCGCTGGGGATTATTACGGCATTCCTGATGGGCATCGCTTTGAAGGCGCGGCGCAACAAAGTCGTCACAGGAGAACAGGGCCTCGTCGGCGAAACTGGTGTCGCTCAGACAGCGCTCTCGCCGCAGGGAAAAGTCTTCGTCCACGGCGAACTCTGGGATGCGATCGCACCGTCTCCAGTACCGATTGGGCAGTTGGTAGTCGTGCGCCGAATCGATGGCCTCACGCTGCAGGTTGAACCGCTGGCCGTCCCATCATCAACAGCCGAGCATCACGCACTGGCATAGTTCACCACAGGACACAGGGGATCACACAGGAACTCGATCACCCGGAATTCCTCTGTGTACCTCCCTGCCCTCTGTGGTGAGTCTTTCTTCTACTTCAAATTGAACAGCGCATTTACGTGCGCCGAGACGATGACGGCCTGGGCCGAGAAGTCTTCTGTCGGGGCCGGAGTGGCGGCATTGGGCGCCGCAGCAGCCATGGCACGAGCCATCCGTGGCATCACAACTCGCGGATTCTCAAAGGTGTCGACCGAGGCGTAGGAAAGATCACCCAAGGTTCTTCCACTGGCACGGGCCACGGTTTCAGCGGAGTTTCGTGCACGCCGATAGGCGTCTTCCACCGCATGATTCTTGGCCTCGTCCATATTTTCCAGAATGTAGTTCAGGGTTTGGGTTTCACTGACATTGGCTTCGGCAAGCTGCTGCGTGATGGGGCCGATCTTGGAAAAGTCCTTCAGTTTGAGCGTGACGTCGGTCGTGACGCGATAGCCGATTACGCGCTGCTTCGGCTTCCACTCGTAGATCGGTTGGACGGACAGGAATCCCA
>Ga0210409_10006349_pt1 | contig 12322 bp, 8 predicted proteins | sample IncBWH17MmetaG_FD_161649 | JGI IMG/M metagenome (GOLD analysis project Ga0210409, IMG submission 161649) | Forest soil microbial communities from Barre Woods Harvard Forest LTER site, Petersham, Massachusetts, United States - Inc-BW-H-17-M | ecosystem: Environmental > Terrestrial > Soil >...
CCCTCTTTGTCCGTTGGTAACCGCAACGCTGGTATTATAATTTGTTGTCAAGGCGGCGGGGTTAGTGCCCGAACCCTGAAGGGCCGCGCCGGGAACCAAAGAAATGAGCGATTCGTAGTGCCGCTGGTTCAAGGCCATATTCTGTACTTGCTGCTCCGTGATGGTTGTCGAGATTTCCCCCGATGTCGTATTAACGGTATCTCCGGCGGCGGTTACCGTTACAGTTTCTGTGACCGCGCCGACTTCCAGACTCAAGTCCACTGTCAGACGGCCACCAGCTACCAGAACGTTCCCAATTTTGGTGGTGGCCTTGAAACCTGGCTGCTTGACGGTCACGGTATAAGTGCCCGCGGCCAATTCGTCGGCGGCATAGTACCCATTCTTGTCCGCCATAACGGTGCGAGCAATCTGCGTGGCCTCATTGGTGATTTCAACTTTCACGTTTGGGACCGTAGCACCGGATGAGTCGATGATAGTCCCCACGATGCGGCCGAAAATATCCTGGGCAGCGGCAAACTCTCCCGCAACAAACAGCAGCGAAACCGCGAAGAGAATTGTCAGGGTATTGAGCGCTCCCAAACGAAAGCGTTTTATCGATGCGAAGCGAATAGACAACCATTGGTTTCTCGGGCGCAGCAGGATCATTCTGGTCACTCCTAGGGCGGCGATACAGTTTTCTTGCTGAACTGCTCCTCTGACCGGCCGCCTTTTGGGGCGGTTCAGGAAGCTGCACCGCAAATGGGGTGAATCAAATTAATCGATGGCAGAGTAGAGCAGGTATGCATTAGGCTTGGGAAGTTAGACAACTGTGAATTCACGGTTAGAGGTCAACGGGGATGAAACCCTTTGTCGGGGACTTCCAGCCTAAGTCCATGAAATCCAAGCGTTTGGGGCTGCGACTGTTTGGTCCAGTGTCAAGTCGCGAAAATTCGGTTATACTCCCCTCCAAAATACTGGATGGTAGGTCGAAGGGACCATTCTCAAGGGGATAACCACGTGCAATCGGCGATCAGCAAGCTTGAGGCGGAGCGGGCTGAAGTAGAGGGCCTTTTGTCGTCTGGTGTATTCGGGCGGACAAACAACCATGTTCGGCTTCTAACTTTTGTTTGTGAAAAGTACTTCGAAGGAGCTATCGACGAAATCAAGGAGTACAGTATCGCGGTACATGCGCTAGGCCGTCCGGAATCCTTTGATCCACAGGTGGATACGATCGTCCGGGTCACTGCTCACGCTCTGCGAAAGCGCCTCGAAGATTACTATAGGAGTTCCGGGGCTGAACACGCCGTTCATATTTGCCTGCCCCCCGGCCACTACGTTCCAAAGTTCATCCATATAAGCACCTTGGAACCGAGGGAAGGGGAATCCAAAACTGACGAAATTCAGGACCCACCTTCTCCGGACGGTGTAGCCTCCCGAGGGAACGGCCGGCCCAAAGATCGGCAATTCAATCCTGCCACACTGTCGCAGGAGACAAAACCGGACAGCGTTGCAAAGAGCCACGATGGAAACGAAGCAAGAATAGAATTCACGTCGTGGACTCGCATGGCGATGGTGTCCTCTATTCTGGTGATTGCAGCCCTCGTTCTGGCGGCTACCGTATGGAGGAAATGGTTCCCCAGGAACGGACTTAGCACCTCCGTTCCGACCTTGGTCGCTGCTAATACTGGCTTCCCCTCTACGAACATTCTTCGCGCTATGGCGGGCAGTGCGTCTGCCCCCTTCCTGGATCATGGCGGTGCTACCTGGGATAGCGATCATTTCTGCTCTGGAGGAAGCTCATTCTCAGTGACGAGCCGCGCTATCCAGGGCACTGAAGATCCGCAACTTTTCTCTAGTGGACGGCGCGGGATCTTTCATTGCAGTTATCCTGTTCCTCCTGGAACATACGAAGTTCACCTACTTTTTGCTGAAACGTCAGGGCTTCAAGAGGCTAGTCGCAACGTAGCATTCACAATCAATGGTGGGCCGACTAACAACTTGGATGTGGTGGACGACGCCGGCGGGGATGACATTGCAACCACGAAGATCTTTACAGACGTCACGCCCGCGAGCGACGGGACGATTCACCTGGACTTCAACACCGCGGAGGCATTCCTAAATGCCGTTGAAATTCTGCAGGGCACTCCTCATCGGATGCTTCCGACCAGGATCGTCGTCGGACATTCTCCCTACCGGGATTCCAAAGGCAATGTTTGGATGCCGGACCGGTACTTCTTCGGCGGCCGCCTGAGCAGTTTCGGCGGCGATTTATCCCAAGTCGCCGATGGTCGTCTTTACGAGTGGCACCGCTTTGGGCACTTCCATTACGTAGTGCCTGTTGCCGCGGACGGTAAATACACTTTGAGACTGTACTTTATGGAGCATTGGTTTGGTGTCCAGAATGGCGGCATTGGAGGCGTGGGCAGCCGTGTGTTCGATGTCTCTTGCAACGGGTCGATGCTCTTAAAAGGATTTGATATTTTCCGGGAAGCCGGCCCCGAGCCGTTGGTCAAGTCCTTCCAACATATCGAACCCACGCCGCAGGGCAAAATCGAGATCTACTTCACTCCAGCTGCGAACTACCCATCTATAAGCGCGATTGAAGTCATCCCCGAATAAAAAAAATCCTTCGAATTCGGCAGATTTGGCCCTGCAACACACAGCGTATTTCATCGGATAGCGATGTCTCACACATCCCCGCCTGGGTCAAAACCGCGAAGCAAACGACCGATGGTCATCTAGTGCGACTCGCCAAAGCCGAGGGCGCGATCCTTGCGACGCTGGATCGAAGCATTCCAGGAACATTCTTTATCCCCGTCCTAGAATAGAATCATTGACTTACTGGATGAACAGCGGTCGCCCATCATCCACATCTGTCCTAGAAGCGGTGTGCTGGGCCGATCAGGTGCCAGTGGACGGAGAACCAAATAAGAAAGAGACAGGCTGCGGCGACGAGTGAAAACTTGACTTTGGAGATGACACGAATCTCAGAGCGGCGCCAGATGCGCAAGCCGGCCACGATTGCGAATATGCTGAGAACAATTGCGGCTCCAGTCACCCAGTTCATCATCACAAAGTATTTGTCGACGGCGTGAGTCGGAAGAATCGTCTCGCTTTCCAGGCGCGACATTAGCACCGCCGTTCCCACCACCAGGACGCTCCACGCACATGCCGAAAGCCTCGGCCCCATCGTCAGCCACACGGTCCCTGGTTGCTCTTTGAGCGCAGGCCGTTTCGACAAAAAGATTCGCCGGCTCAGGCGACCCACGGTAGCGCCAACCACCAGCAGAACGATTACCAGGCTGCATCCCAGAACCGGAAAAATCCATTGGCTGTTTTCATACCAGGGGACGCGTTCGTACTGCACTCCCGGAAAACCGACCGCGATACGCACGATTTGTCCGTAGCTATCCCGGATGGCGAAGATCCGTCTTTGCTCGTTCTCTTCCTGCCACAAATCCTTGCCAATGGGCTTCCATCTGCGGACATGTCCGCGCAAATCCTTGAAGTCTTCCAGTTTCAGGACGCCGTCCTTGTCCACCGCAGCGTCGCCCTGTCCGATAAGGTTTCCCAGCTTCAGCCGGGTGCTCTCGAACCGCCGTGTCGATTGATAAGTGCCGACGATGGCGTTGAGGTCGCCGGACGAAAGTTTTTGAAACTCCGCTTTTTCCGAGTAGGGATAATAGCGGTCGGCAAATGCGGTCACGATTTCCGCCCGCGTCTTGCCGGCGGAGCCGGCGGAATTGAAGGAAACGAACAAAACCAGCTTCTCCTTGGGTTCCAGCAGAAACGTGCTGTGAAAGGCGATGAGGTCGCCATCGTGCCCGATGAAATGCAGTCCGTTGCGCCAAGTCTGGTAGAAACCCATGCCTATGGGGGGCAGCGAGTCGGAAGCCACGAATTGCTTCGTCCACATCGCTTGCAGCGTTTCGGGCTTCAGAATCCGGTGGCCTTCCCATTCGCCGCCATTCAAAAGAGCTTGCGCGAACCGCCCCATATCCGAGGCAGTTGAGGAAACCCCGCCGGCAGGAGCCGGGCTGAAAATCTCAAAACCAACCGCGGGCTTTTCTGTATTGCTGCGGTAGCCATCGGAAGCGAATGGGGAAAGCCCCTCAGCAAGCGGCTGATTGAAACTGGAATGTTTCATCCCCAGCGGCTGGAAAATATGCTCCTCAACATATTTTTCAAATGGCTCGCCGCTCATGCGCTGCACGATATATCCACCGAGCCCTACGCCGTAATTCGAATACGCAGGCACTTCCCCCGGCGGAAAGATCCGATGCGGCTGATTCTGGATCAAGAATTCGCGCAAGGGCGTCGCTTTCTTCGGGTCGGTGAGCAGCACGTCGCGGATCTCCTCCTCAAAGCCCCCAGTGTGAGTCATGAGGTTCCGCAGTGTGATGGGCTTTCCAAAAGCCGGCGCAATTTGAAAATCAAGATACTTATTGACGTCCGTATCGAGATCCAGCTTGCCTTGCTCCACAAGCTGCATCACGGAGATCCAGGTGAAAAGTTTGGAGATCGAAGCCAGGCGAAAAATGCTGGTTTCCGGATCAACTGGTTTTTTCTTCGCGACATCGACAAAGCCGTAGCCCTTCTTCAATAGTTCCTTGCCGTCCTTCATCACCAGCACAGTCGCGCCGGCGACATCGCTGCGCTCCAATTGCAGTGGAATGATGCCGTCGAAGAAGGCCTCGAGGTCGGCTTTCTCGAGCGCGTGAAGGGTGCTTGCCGGGCTGGTACCGGGAGTCTTCCCGGCAACAGAAACTGATGTGGGTTTGGGAGCAACGGCGGGTTGCGGGGACTGCGCCTGCAAGGAAATCGAACTGCACATCGCCATCGCAAGAATTAAGCCACGCAGCCGCGCCATGCATCCTCCCTGACTCGGAAACAAAGCACCGAGTTTCGTGGATAAGCGGGAGGCATGCAACTAAAAAGTTACGAGCAAAGCTCCGGCATCAGGGATTGGACGGCTTTGGGGTTTCTGCCGGGGGCGGAGGTGGCGGCGCGAACTTGGCGTCGTCAACCGGAATGTTTTGCTGCAGGTCGTCGACCTGGATCGTGAATCGATTTCCCGGCCGCGCAAGAGTCCAACGGAACGGCACCTTCACGCTGTTGGCATCGCGGTAGTCGGCAAAGTCAATCTGCGTGGGATTCCGGCCAAGCGGCGTCTCGGCGTAGCGCACCAGGCGCAGCAGCAGCCCCGACTGTTGATCGAAATAAAGCCGCAGCGGCGGCTGGCCTTCCCTTCTGGCAACGACGAGATATGTGTCGTGGCCATCGATTTTTTCGCCGACGTCGACGCGAAATTTCTCATACGACGACTTCACGTGCACGGCAAAATACAGGTCCGCGTCCATTCGCGCCGCATCATTCTCCGCGGCAGACATCATGTGCACGCGACTGGGCACACCGAGCCATCCCTGCTTTCCATCAAACGCGGTTATGCTCTCCCCAGCCTGCAAATGCATGATGGAGATTCGCTTGCCAGGAGCTTTGGAGTATACCTCGACCGAAAAATGCTGGCCGCCGAATGCAGTGAGCGTTCCCTTTTGCACGCGACTGGTGATTTTCTGCAATGCGTCGGCGCCGCCAAGGGCCGCCACATACTTGTCGAGCAGCTGCTCGGCAGCAGGCAAAGCCGGCTTTGCTTCACCGGGTTTTTTCTCCTCGGCTGCCGGCTTCCCTTCTTCATCGGTGATGATCGGCGTCGCCACCGGATTGGCGGCGCCGCGATGGCAGGAGAAGCAGGTTACCTCGCGGTGCCCTTCAAAGTTGTCTTTGTTGATGGCCATCATCATGGCCATCATCTTGCGCGCCGTGACTTTGGGCTTCTTGTCGTCCTTTTCCATGGAGCCGCGCACATGGCAGTACTCGCATTCGACTCCAAGTGAGGCGGCAATGAACTGCATCGAGGGAATCATTTGTTCCGCGGGGATGCCCTTGAGTGTCTGAATGTTCTTGAATTGCTCTTCCGTGAGTTTCGGAGAGGTTGCGCCGGGGACGGACGATTGTGGTGAAGCGGACTGCGCTCGTGCACCGGCCAAAGCCATCGCAAGACTCAACACGATTCCACCGACCACAAGCAAAACTTTCAGACCATTCCGTCGCATGGATTCACCCCTTGCAGAAAATTGGACGAACGCGCGCGTAGCGTGGTTACAAAAAAGCTTTAGATGGATCGCCAACCGGAACAACGTCAGGTGCTAATCTCGCCGCGCTTCGCCAGCGCGGTGATGCGGTCCGCGGCGCGGAACGCAAGCGCTTCGATGGTCATGGTAGGCTGGCCGCGCCCAGACGTAACCAGGCTGCTGCCATCGCAAAGGAAAAGATTCTTGACGTCATGAGTACGGTGATCGGCATTGATGACCGAGGTCTTCGGATCGTTCCCCATGCGGCAAGTGCCGAGCAGATGCACTGCAAATTGCGCTTCCTGGGCAGGAAAACCCCAGTGCTTTCTTGCACCCGCGGCTTCCAATAGTTCGTGAGCGCGTGCAAACATCCAGTTCGCGAGCTTTAAATCGTCGGGATGATCCTTGTAGGTCATGCGCAGCGCCGGCAGTCCCCAGGCATCCTTCAGCTCGGGATCGAGCGAAAAGCTGTTGTCTTCGACCGGCAACGAAGTACCGTGGCAGAAAATCTCCAGGGTATGATTGAAATTTTGTGCGAGAGCGGCTTTGAACTCCTTGCCCCAGCGCGGCGTATCGGGCGGAAGCCCGCCGAACGCAAAGCTAATAGGCGTGAAATCGAAACGTGCGTCGAGACCTCCACCCCCGTAGAAACCGACTTTGTCGTGATCCAGTTCGTAAAAATCATGCATGATGCGGCTGACAGCGAAGCCTTTGTAGTCGTTGAGAGGGTGTTCAAACTGAGCGTAAACGTTGCCGCCGCTGTTGAGCATTAGATTCTTGCCGACGTAACCGCTGGAGTTCGCCAGCCCGTCCGGAAATTGTTTGTTGGCGGAAAGCAGCAGCAGCCGCGGAGTCTCCGCTCCATTGGCGCAGACCACCACCGCTTTCGCTTTCTGCAGGTGCGTGTTGCGCTTCTCATCGAAATACATCGCTCCGACAGCTCGCCCGTTCGCGTCCGTCTCGATGCGATGAACATACGAATTCGGACGGATTTCGCAGCGACCGGTCTTCTCCGCCATGCGAATCGCCGTAGCCAGCGAACTCGATTTCGCACCGACCTCGCAACCGAAGCCCAGACAGAATCCGCAATTGATGCAAGCGCTGCGGCCCGGACGCGGCTGTGAAAGAATGGCCATCGGAGCAGGAAATGGATGCCAGCCCATTTTCCGCGCAGCACGTTCGAACAGAACTCCGGAAGCCTTCACAGGCAGCGGCGGCATCGGGTATGGTTTCGAACGCGGCGGATCAAACGGACTGGCGCCCGCGAGGCCGGACACCCCGATTTCCCATTCCACTTTCGTGTAGTAGGGTTCGAGATCGGCGTAAGTAATGGGCCAATCGGCAAACGTTGTGCCAGGAATCGGACCGACTTTGCTGCGTTCAATGAAATCGATTTCGTGGAAGCGCCAAAAATTCGCGGTGAAGTGCACGCTGGTCCCGCCAACGCATCGCCCGTAAACGAGCGCACGCTGCGGCTTGGCTTTCTCCTGCGGCGTCTTGCGAAACGTGTTCGGCTGAAGCTTCGGATGATTGGTGAGTTTGTCTTCGGCCAAAATCTCAATTTCGTTGTGCGTGAAATCGGCTTCCGTCAGATACGGACCTTGCTCCAGCACCACAACGCGAAATCCGTTGGTCGAAAGCTCCTTGGCCAGAATTCCTCCGGCGGCGCCGGAACCGATAATGACGAAATCGACTTCCTCTGAAGTCTTGTACTTGGGTTGGTCGACCGTCATTTCTTCTCCGCTTCTTTCGCCGCTGCTTCCCAACCCGGATAATCCTTGTCGTAGTATCCAAATGGCGCCTGGAACATATGTTCCCGCTCTCGCCCGATGACTTTCCATCCGGCCCCGCTATCGTTGCCGCCGTAGTCCGGATCGATCAAGAACCCCGCAATCGTGTGTTGTCGCAACGTTTCAAAGAAGTCTTGCGCGCCGGGACGAGCGCGAAACGGCCGCCGCGCCGGCTTGCCGCCTTCATCGAAGGAGTGCAAGACTTCATCCTGCTGTTCGGCCGTCAAGCCAGAAAATCTCGTAGCGCCCGGGAACATCTCCGTGACTCTCGCCTGCAACTCTGGCAGCCCCTCCTGATAACTCTTTTGGTCATCGGCGGCAAAAGTGGCCAGGCTCCGGTCGATAAAATAGACAACGCCGGCTTCGCGAGCTCCCGGCAGTTCATCCGTGGGAATGATGCGCGCCGTTATGGCATCAATCTCCGCCGCCTGTTCGGGCGTGAAGAACTGAAATTTCGGCGGTGCGGCCGATTTCGCGGCCTGGCGCGCGTAACCGGCGGCCGCCACCATCGCGGGCAAGTGCGCGGAAACCCAGGCAGCGGAAAGGCCACTGATGCCTTGAGACAAGAATTGACGGCGGCTGACAGGTTCTTTCATTTCGGCTGTTCCTTCATCACAACTTTTGGACTGTAAGCTGGCGAATACAGAGCGTCAAGCAATTCTTCATCAAATCAAATTTTTTTCTGCAACCAATTTGACCGCAGCTAAATCTCCCCTCGGCGCGCCAGCGATGTGATGCGGTCGGCGGCGCGATAGGCCAACGCGCTGATGGTCAGGGTCGGCTGCCCGCGGCCTGAGGTCACCAAGCTGCTGCCATCACACAGAAATAGATTCTTCACGTCGTGCGTGCGATGGTCCGCATTGATAACCGATGCTTTCGGGTCATTCCCCATTCGGCAGGTGCCCAGGAGGTGGTAAGCAAAGTCTTGTTCTGCGACAGGTTCAGTCCACTTTTGTTTGGCGTCTGTGGCGTCAAGCAACTCCATGATGCGGGCACGCAGGAAGGCGCCCAGTTTGATATCGTCGGGATGATCCTTGTAAGTCATGCGCAGGGCCGGCAGCCCCCAGGCATCCTTGAGATCCGGATCCAGCGAAAAGCTGTTGTTCTCGACAGGCAGCGACGTGCCGTGCGACACGATTTCCAGGGTGCGCGTGTAATTGTGCGCCAGGGCTGCCTTGAATTCTTTGCCCCACCTCGGAGTCCCGGGCGGCAGCGCGCTGATGCCGTAACCGCTCAGAGCAAAGCTGATGGGCGTGAGATCGAAGCGCGCGTCAAGTCCGCCGCCTCCGCAGAAACCAACCTTCTGCGGATCAAGCTCATAAAAATCGTGCAGAATGCGGCTGACTGCAAATCCTTTGTAATCGTTCAGCGGATGTTCGAATACGGCCACGCCGTCGGGACCTGAATTCATCATCAGGTATTTGCCCACTAGACCGCTCGAATTGGCCAGTCCATCGGGGAATTGCTTGTTGGCGGAAAGCAGCAACAGCCGCGGAGTTTCGGCGCCATTGGCGCAAGCAATCACGGCCTTGGCCTTTTGCAGATGGACAGCGCGTTTTTCGTCGAAGTACGCTGCCCCGGTGACGCGCCCGTTCGCGCTGGTCTCGATGCGGTGGACGTAGCAGTTGGGGCGAATTTCGCAGCGGCCGGTTTTTTCCGCCATTCGAATGACGGTCGCCAGGGTGCTGGACTTCGCCCCAACTTCACATCCAAAGCTTTCGCAGAAACCGCATTGCACGCAGGCGCTGCGCCCCGGCCGAGGCTGCGAAAGAATCGCCATCGGCGCGGGGAACGGATGCCACCCGAGCTTGCGAGCCGCGCGTTCGAACAGAACACCACCCGATTTCACCGGCAGTGGCGGCATGGGATACGGCTTCGAACGCGGCGGATCAAACGGGCTGGCCCCGGCCAAACCCGAAACACCAATTTCCCATTCCACTTTTGTGTAGTACGGCTCGAGGTCGGCGTAGGTGATCGGCCAGTCGGCGAGCGCGGCCCCCGGAACCTCTCCCACTTTGCTGCGCTCGATGAAGTCAATCTCATGGAAGCGCCAGTAGTTTGCGGTGAAATGGACGCTCGAGCCACCGACCATGCGGCCGTAGACATACGCACGATGGCGCTTGGCTTTGTCCTGCGGTGTCTTGCGAAAAGTGGTGGGCTGAAGTTCAGGATGATTGGTGAGCTGGTTCTTCTGTAATACTTCGATTTCGTTGTGGTTGAAATCCTTCTCGGTGAGGTAGGGGCCTTGCTCAAGCACAACTACTCTGAAGCCATTGGTCGATAGCTCCTTGGCAAGCACTCCACCGGCCGCGCCGGAGCCCACAATCACGAAATCCACTTCATCGGTAGTCTTGTACTTGGGCTGATCCACTGTCATGTAGGAGCTTTGTCCTCTTCGAAAGACCATCACTATAGCATCGGAGCCGCCCGCAATTGCGGTGTTAGGCGCTGCTAGTGTACGATTCCGCGCGATTCGCGAGTGCGGCTCGATTTCGCGAAAGTAGCTGCGATTTGAGACACTACTGAAGGCATGGCTACGTTTACAGGCATGATCGGAAGCGGCAGCAAGTGGCTGCTCGACAGAATTGTCGGCGCCGTCGCGGCCACGGGGATCAACCCCAATTTTTTGACATTTCTTGGCCTGGTCGTGAATTTCATCGCCGCGGCCTTTTTTGCAGTGGGCAGCTTCTTCATCGGCGCACTCATTATCTTGTTTGCAGGTTTCCTAGACATGCTGGATGGCCAGGTCGCGCGCAGGCAAAACCGCGTTACTGCGTTCGGCGCATTCTACGATTCAACCCTGGACCGCTACGCGGACATGGCCCTGTACATGGGATTACTCGTCTATTACTCCGTGAGCGGGCGCACACCGTATGTGGTGCTGGCGGCCGTAGCCACTGCAGGCTCCGTCATGGTGAGCTATGCGCGCGCGCGCGCCGAGTCCCTCATTCCTCTCTGCAAAGTCGGTTTCATGGAGCGTCCGGAGCGTCTCGTGCTTTTGATCATTGGCGGGCTCTTCAACCGCATGGGGCCAGTACTCTGGGTGATCGCCGTGGTTTCCACTATCACCGTCATTCACCGCATCGTCTACACCTGGCAGGAAACCCGCGCCGGGCCGCACCATTCCCGGAATTAAGCTCTCGCTATAGCGTCGCGCTATCGCTCAACGCCTCTTCTACAGGCGCGGCGATGATTTTGCGTACGCGTTCGCGCAAAGCCGGAACATCATCCTTCGTGAGTCCCTTTGTATCAATGGTGTCGTGCAAATACACGGTGATTTTTGCCGGCCAGAGCATCCAGTGGCCCGTGCGGTGATGCTGGAAGGAGCCCACCAGGCTGACGGGCACGATCGGAATGCCGAGCTGCTGGGCGACGCGGAAGCCGCCGTCCTGAAATTGGTTTACATGGCCGTCGCGCGTGCGCTTGGCTTCGGGAAAAATGATCAGGCTCGTGCCGCCGTTGAACGCGTCCTGCGTTAAGCGCCACATACGTTTCAAATCCGACGGACGCCGAATATCCGGGACGGGAACGTTTCCGAAACGCTTCATGAGCCAGCCGTAAGCGGGAATCTTGAAATGCGATTCCAGCTCCCACCCGCGGACAAACTGCGGGATGGCGCAGTACAGCATGAAGGGATCGAACAGATTCACGTGATTCGACATGAAAAAGCATGTTCGGTTGGGGTCGAAACCCGGAGACCGCCGAACTTCCACCCGCGCGCCGGAAAGAAACGCGATGCGCCGGCAGAGGCTGCGCTGTAGCCAATCGTGCTTGCGAGTATCGAGAAAAACGCCCAGGAAGATAAGCACTGGCACAACGATGAAAAAGTGCAGCCCGCTGAAAACCCACAGAATCGCGCTGCGCAACGCCAGCCAGGGCTTTTTCATATATAGATGTCCACCGCGGCGGGAAGCACATCGAGGGAACGGCATTCCAGAGTGGCGACTTCTCCATCAATCATCACGTCCACCGGCACTCCCGCGTTGAATTCCACTCGGCGGACCGCTCGGCGCGAAGCGAGCGGATGCTCGATATGTGTTCCGTCATACAGACGCGGCAAGGTCCGCAGCAATCCCATCCGACCGATGGGGCCCCAGCGCACAAATTCGATGAGCCCGTCAGTAGGATCCGCTTGCGGCGCGATGAGCATTGTTCCGCCGGTGTATTTGCTGTTATTGAATGTGAGGAACAGCGAGCGACGCTCATCCCACTCCTTATCATCGTCGCAGCGAAGCGCAAAAGAGCGTCGCCGCAATTGCACCACTCGCACAAAAACTCCCATCAGGTAGCCGAGGTGGCCGAAAGGCTTAAACATGCGATTGGTGAGCGCCGCGACGTCCGCGGTGAATCCGACACTTAGTAGATTGAAGGAAAATACTTCGCCTGCCGCATGAGTCAGCCGAATCAGATCCACGGAACGCT
>Ga0210409_10006352_pt1 | contig 12319 bp, 12 predicted proteins | sample IncBWH17MmetaG_FD_161649 | JGI IMG/M metagenome (GOLD analysis project Ga0210409, IMG submission 161649) | Forest soil microbial communities from Barre Woods Harvard Forest LTER site, Petersham, Massachusetts, United States - Inc-BW-H-17-M | ecosystem: Environmental > Terrestrial > Soil >...
AATAGGGCTCTCTTAAAGTAAGGACCCCGAAATCGGGCCTTGCACGCTACAATAGTCTTACTCAGAGAGACAGGGATTGGCCGGCTGTGAAATTTATAGGTTCGTCCGTCCGTAAGATCTAATGTCAGGCGGTTTCCATCTCTAGGAGCAGGGGTGTAGATGGCGACTCCAGCAAATTCAGCAAGACACGACCTGGGCTCGTTGCGCATTGGGGAGGGCCAGCGCAAGGGCTCCGGCATGGGCAAGCGGGTCATTTACGCGGCCATACCGGTCCTCATATTCGCGGGCATCGTCGCGGGGGCTTATGCGTTGCGTAGTCAGAAGCCCATAGTAGAGGTGGCCACCGCCGCGAAGCCCGACGCGGGCGGCCCCCAGACGGCTCTCAATGCCAGCGGCTACATCACGCCGCGCCGTCGCGCCACTATCGCCGCCAAGATCACCGGGAGGGTCACCGGCGTCTTCTTTGATGAAGGCACGCGGGTTGCGGAGGGGCAGCTGCTCGCCACCCTCGATGATTCCGACGTCAAGCGCTCCTTCGATTCCGCCAAGGCCGACCGGGATGCCGCGCAGGCGGCCATCGCCGATTACGAGGTTCAGCTCAGGAACGCACACATTCTGCTGCACCGCGCTGAGCAACTCCAGAAAGCCGGAGTGCAAACGCAGGAGGCGCTGGACAATGCGCTGACGGCGGTGGACAGCCTGAGAGCCAAAATTGAACTCGCCAAGCAGCAAGTGGCGGCCTCGGAATCCCGTATCGCCATGGCCCAGCAAGCTGTGGACAATTGCACCATCCGCGCACCATTTGCGGGCGTGGTCGTTTCCAAAGACGCCCAGGTGGGCGAAATGGTCTCGCCCAATTCCGCCGGCGGCGGTTTTACGCGTACGGGCATTGCCACGATTGTGGACATGAAATCCAACGAAATCGAGGTTGACGTGAACGAGTCGTACATCGCGCGCGTCGAAAACGGCCAGAAGGTTACTGCGACTCTGGATGCGTATCCGGACAAGCCGATTCCCTCGAAGGTTCGCACCGTCATCCCCACTGCCGACCGGCAGAAGGCCACCGTCAAAGTGCGCATCACCATCCTGAACCTGGATAAATACAATTTCATTTTGCCGGACATGGGCGTGAAGGTGGCGTTCCTGGAAAATGAGAAGCCCGTGGCAAAAGATAAGAACAAAGACAAAGGGCCGCAGGCGGTGGCGTTCGTTCCCAAAGGGGCGGTGCGCTCGGATGCGAATGCTTCTTTCGTCTTCCTGGTGCGCGATGGAAAAGTCGAGCGGCGGGCGGTGAGCCTGGGCCTGGACCGCGGCACGGACGTGGCGGTGCTGGCGGGCGTCGCGCCCGGCGATTCCCTGGTGGTTAAGGGTCCGGAAACTTTGCGTGACGGCGACAAAATTGAAATCCGTCAGTAGGAGCTGAACATGATTCGAGTGGATGGAAACGGCAGTTCGTCCAGCCTGATCCGCGTCCGCGGTCTGAACAAGACCTACAGCCGCGGCGGCGAAAAAATTCAGGTCTTGCAGGGACTCAACCTCGACGTGGACAAGGGCGACTTCGTCGCTTTCATGGGCCCCAGCGGTTCCGGCAAGACCACCCTGCTCAATCTTCTCGGCGGTCTCGACGTGCCCTCCGCGGGGAGCATCACGGTCGACGGCGACGAAATCACGCACATGTCGGGCAGCAAGCTCACGCAGTGGCGTGCCCGCCATGTTGGTTTTATCTTCCAGATGTACAACCTCATTCCGGTCCTCACCGCCTATCAAAACGTGGAGCTGCCGCTGCTGCTGACCAAGCTCTCGAAAGCGGAGCGCCGCAAGCACGTAGAAACCGCGCTCGGGGTAGTCAATCTGACCGATCGCACGCATCACTACCCGCGCCAGCTTTCCGGCGGGCAGGAACAGCGTGTCACCATCGCGCGCGCCATCGTCTCCGACCCGACGTTCCTGCTTTGCGACGAGCCCACCGGCGACCTGGACCGCAAGAGCGCCGATGAAATCATGGCGCTGATCGACGAGCTGGTTGGCAAGTACAACAAAACGATTCTGATGGTCACGCACGACCCGGTGGTCGCCGCGCGCGCGCACACGACACTGCATCTGGAGAAGGGCGTGCTCATCGAAGGCGGAAAATCCAAGCAGCCGGTGATGGCCGGAGGTGCAGCATGAAATTCAGCCGCTTGATCCTTGCCAATCTGTTCCGCAAAAAGGTTCGCCTCATTCTTACGGTGGGTTCATTTGCCATCGCGCTGGTGCTATTCACGTTTCTTGTAGTGGTGAAGAGCGCCTTCAGCCGCGGCGAGGAAATCGCGGGCGCGGACCGCCTGATCGTCGTCAGCCGCATCGGTCTAATGCAACTCCTGCCGATCTCCGATGCCGACAAAATCAGGGCCATTCCGGGCGTCAAGGCCGTCACGCACAATCACTGGTTCGGCGGCGTCTATCAGGATGAAAGGAACTTCTTCCCACAGTTTGTCATCGACCCCGAAAATCACCGCAAAGTAATGACAGAACTGGTGGTGCCGGACGATCAGTGGAACAATTTCCTGAAAGACCGCCAGGGCGCCATCGCTGGCGCTCGTACCGCCGCGCGCTTCCATTGGAAAATTGGTGATCGCATACCCATCAAAACAACTCTGTACGGCGGCGGCTCTTCGGAGTTCAATCTCGACGGGATTTATCACAGCGACCGTCCCGGCGGCGACGAAAGCCAGTTTTGGCTACAATGGAAATACTTTGACGAGAACGCACCGGCCCCAGTCAAGAGCACGGCCGGATGGTACGTGGTCAAGCTCGATAGCCCTGATGACGCCGTGCGCGTCGCCAAGGCCATCGATGAAAAGTTTGCGAACTCGTCGTTTGAGACCAAGACGGAGACGGAATCCGCCTTCGCCGCGTATTTCGCCAAGCAGTTCGGAAACATCCAGCTATTAATCCTCACCATCGGCAGTGTAGTTTTCTTTACGCTGCTGTTGGTCACCGGCAACACCATGGCTATCTCCGTGCGCGAGCGCACCTCCGAACTGGCCGTGCTGAAAGCCATCGGCTTTTCCGGGCGCGCCATCCTTTTCTTTGTTTTGGCGGAGTCCATCGCCATCGCTCTGGCCGGCGGCTTCCTGGGCTTGGCGCTGGCTTACATGGCTATCCCGGTCATCAGCGTGGCTCTCACCGGCCTTCTCCCGCCGCTTCTCCTCTCCAAGTCACTCCTGACGCTTGGAATTGGTTTTGCCCTCTTTGTTGGCGCGGCCAGCGGACTGCTGCCGGGGATCGGCGCCATGCGCATGCGCGTCGTGAACGCGTTGAGGAGAGCCTGAAATGCCCATTCCACTCATTTACAACGTTCGGAGCGTCAAGGCTCGCTGGACCTCCACGATCGTTGCGGTGGTGGGGATTGCCGGAACCGTGGGCGTCTTTATTGCCATGCTATCGCTCGCGCACGGATTCAAGGCCACGCTAGTTTCTTCTGGCTCCGCGGACAACGCGCTCATTACGCGCGCGGGGGCCACATCCGAAATGACCAGCGGCGTCGCGATCGATTCAGTCAAAATTATCCAGGATGCTCCGGGCATCGCCCGAGGTGCCGAGGGGCCATTGCTGACTCCCGAGGCGGTCCTGATGGCGCCGATTCCGTTGATTTCCACCGGCACGGATGCCAACGTGGTGTTTCGCGGCGTCTCGCCTAACGTCCTTACCATTCGCAGCAACGTAAAAATCGCCGAGGGGCGCATGTTCCGGCACGGCCTGAACGAAATCGTGGTCGGCAAAAATGCCAAGGCGACCTATTCGGGCTTGGCCCTGGGCAGCACCATCGGGCTCGGCAGTGCAAGTTGGCAGGTGGTGGGCATCTTTGACGCCGGCGGGAGCGCCTTCGATTCCGAAGTATGGGGCGACCCGCACCTCATTAACGGCGCTTATAATCGTCCAGACAGTGTTTCTCAGTCTGTTACCGTACACCTCACTTCGCCTGCCGCCCTGCAAGAGTTGCGGGACAGTCTCACGACGGATCCGCGTTTGAATGTAGACGTAACCCGCGAGATCGACTACTACTCTAAGCAGTCCACGCGCATGACCCAGCTCATCACCATACTCGGTGGGTTCGTCGCGGCGATCATGGCGATCGGCGCGGTCTTTGGCGCCCTCAACACCATGTACTCCGCCGTCGCCGAACGCGGCCGCGAAATTGGCACCATGCGCGCGCTCGGCTTCGGGGGCCCTTCGGTCGTCTTTTCTTTTCTCTTTGAGGCCCTCTTGATTTCTTTTGTTGGTGGCGTCCTTGGCTGCCTCGCCGTTTTGCCCCTCAACGGCTTGACCACCAGCACCATGAATTTTCAGACTTTTTCCAACCTGGCCTTCGCCTTCAAGATCACCTTTGATCTTCTTTGGATGGGCGTTGTTTTCGCTTTGATCATGGGGGTCCTTGGCGGAATGCCTCCGGCGATTCGCGCCGCGAGCCGCCCCGTGGTCTCAGCGCTTCGTGAACTGTAATCGCTCCGCAACTTGAGGGACGATCAACTCGGCTAATCCGCCAGCTTCAATTTTTCCATGTATTGGTTAAACGCGGCTTTGACCTTGGCGGGATCCGGCGGTTTGCCTTTCGACTCGGTGATCGGGATGATGAACTGATCCATGGCTTTGTCGATTTCATCGAACAGCTTGCGATTGGTCTTGGCAAGCGCGGTATCACCCCCGTACTCTTCCGCTTTGTCCCAGAGTCTCTCCAAGATGGTCCCCAGTTCCGCGGCTGCGGCGAGGTCGCCCTTTTGGAAATCGGAGTAGAGGTGTTGCGCCAGCGCGCGGTACGCTCCCATTTTTGAAATATCCACCCCGTTCTTTTGCGCGATTTTCTTCTCCTGCGCCCAAGTAGGCGCAGAAGCTGCGCTGGCGGTAAGGAATGCCAGTGCCAAAGCAAGGAGGGGCCCGGTCGCTCTGCGGGAACGGAGTGTCATCGCTTCTCCTGGGCCCGCGAACAAGACGGCAGCGCGAGCATCTGCATTCAAGTGAACTTTTGCGTGCGACGCTTTTGTAACACGAATCAGAGGCAAAAGAGCCACGCGAGCCAGCTTTGCTGTTAGCAAAAAGGCACGTCCTCGCCGGATGGAAGTCCTCCGTTCCCCGGAATTTTCCGCGCGCCTGCAGCGGTTGCAACCTTGCCGCATCGTTGGGTTCGTGTCCAACTCTTTAACGCCAAATTCGAATCCGCGTTTTACTCTTTGGCATGAAGTCCCTTGACGCGCCACGAATGCGAACCTAGCCTTGATAGAGGGGTATTGGAACCTGTATGGGGGCTCCTGCACATCACGCCGCGAACACGCAGCGATGCGTGTTTTGCGGCAAGCACTTCGCGGCGCATCTGAGGCAGTGCCCTTTCTGCCGTGAGGCCGTTCCGCAGTTGCAATTGTCGCAGCGCCGGGGACCGGACGGCCGGCGGCAGATGCGCCGCGGCCTTCTTTATATGCTTCTCGCTGGCGTGATTCACTATTTTGCCGCCGGGTACGCCAGTCCCTTTCAGATTCCGCTCCCGGCTCCCGCCCTTCCTGTGGTGACGCAATACCTCACGCCCCTGCTGTTCCTCGGCGGACTGGCGATGACTCTTTACGGCCTCTATCTCAAGATAAAATCTTGATCGACACCGCGCCGCCTCGGTGCGCGGATTTGAACCATCCAGACTTTCCATTCAGCGGAAAATAAACGCCGAGCCAACCAGAGAACCTGTCCGAAGGGCCAGTGTGACTGATTGGCGCAGTTCCCCCTAGCGAACGCACGCGCTCTCCCATCCGTTGTGGCCTACTGAGGTGTGAGGCCGCCCTCCAGCCTTACCCGGAGAATTTTCACTGAGGAGTCACGATGAAAAAATCAATTTTGCTTGCGGCAGTTCTGTTTTTGAGCGCTTCCCTTTATTTGACCGTCGGCGCGGAACACGCATGGGCACAAGGCCCCGCAGGCGCCGGCGCTTCCACGGCCGCGCAGGGCAATTCGGGCTCGTCGAGCTTGCATGGCCCTCATTCACTCAATCCCATCAAGTGGGTGAAGAAAGACAAGAGTTCCCCCGATGCGAAAGGCAGCAGGAGCGACATCGAAAAGAAGCTGACTCCGAAACTGCAAGCCCAGGGTGTTTTGCCGGCCAATGCGAACGCCACTGATGCGTGCGCAGCATTCGTGGGACTGAATGAGTGCCTGGCCGCGCTCCACGCCAGCCACAATCTTGGTCTGGACTTCAATTGCTTACGCGCCAGCGTCACAGGCGTGCATGCGAGCGCCGACATGTCCGGCTGCAAGGTCGCCGATGGAGAGAAAACTCTAAGCCTGAACAAGGCGATCCATGCCGCGAACCCCGATGCGGACGCCAAGGGAGCAACCAAGAACGCTGAGCAGCAGGCTAAGGACGACCTCAAGGACCTTGGCGCGTAAGGCCAAAGCAGGAGAATCATCTCAACGTAGTTGAGCGAGCGTTTCGACGAAAGTCGAAAAAAACGAGAATTGGAACCGGGGCGAAGGCCGATAGTCATGGCTTTCGCCCTTCTTTTTTGAATGCGAGAGCCGCCCGAATAAAATTTCGCGACTAGCGAATCACCACGACAATTAGCCGGATGCAGCGTTCGCAGGGGGAGCAGGGACCGGCGTTGCCTCGGAGGAAGCAGTCGAGGGGGCTGAGGCTGACGACGCAGCGGACAACGGGACGTCAGTGTCCGTGGTGGCGGCGGCGGCAGTGGCGCGGTAGCGCACGATAAGAAGCGTGAGGTCGTCGGCCTGGTGAGCGCCGCGAGCGAAGTTTTCAACCGCTTCGAGGACGCATTTCTGCAGCTGTTCGAGGGGGCATTCCATCTGTCCGGTGAGCAGTTGCTTGAGGCGGGCCACGCCGAACATTTGTTCGTCGGGGTCCGCGGCCTCGGTGACACCATCGCTGAAGAGCACGAGGGTGTCGCCAGGCTCCAGCTGCAGGCACACGGCGGCGTATTGGGCTTCGGGAACGAGGCCGACGGGAAAGGAGCCTTCGGTGAAGGGTTCTTCGGCGGCGCCACGGCGAATGAGGAAGGGCGAAGGATGGCCGGCGTTGATGAATTCCAGGTGGCCTTGCTGGTCGAGAATTCCGAAGAACATCGTGGCGTAGCGCCCCACTTCTGAATGATCGCAGAGGAAGCTATTTATATGACTGAAGACGCGCGCTGGATCGGTGCCGAGAGTCAGGCCCGAAAGCGCGCCTTGAAGCATGGTGGTGAGAAGAGCGGCGCCGAGGCCTTTGCCGGAGACGTCCGCGATAAGAAACGCAGTTCGGCCATCGCTCAGCGGGAAGACGTCGAAGTAGTCGCCTCCGACCGACAAGCAGGGAAGATTGAATCCGGTGACGGCGAGGTGCGGGTATTCGCGGAAATCCCGCGGAAGCAGGGCTTGCTGAATGTCGCGGGCGATGTTGATCTCCTGCTCGAGACGCTGGCGTTCGCGCTCGCGCTCGACGAGGCGGGCGTTGTCGAGGATGCCAGCCGCTTCGAGGGCAAGGGCGTCGAGGATCTGGCGGTCCAGCTTGGAAAAAGCGGCGGGGCGGCGCGAATCGAGATAGAGAACGCCAAGGAATGCGCCGCGTTTGATGTTGACCATGGATTCCTGCGTCTTGGCGCGGGTGATGGCGTAAAGGGGGATCACTACGACGGCGCGCAGGCGTTGCGCGACGATACTCTGCGCGGCTTGCAGGTCCATGTCCGCTTGCGCGAGATCCTCGGTTATCACCGGAGACTGCTGTTTGAGCGCAAGTTGAATAGCGGTCTGGCTGGGCGCGAGGCTTTCGGGGGGTAGACGAAGCCCGCCGCTTCGCCGCGCCAGTCTTACTTGGAGTGTGCCGGACGAGTCGGCTTCAAGGAGCAGTCCGCGATCGGCGTCCGTGAGCGAGACTGACTGGTCCAGCATGTGCGCGAGAACTTCGTCGAGAGGGAGCTGCGAGTGAAGCAAAGCGGTGGCTTCGAGGAGTTGATTGAGTTTGCGAAGGCCGCCGCCGGATGGCTCCGAGCTGGTGATGTGCTCCATGCGCGTGAGGAGTTGGGGAAGGGAATCCGCGTCCGAGCCTTTGGAGGAACGGAAGATGATCTCGTAGGAGTCGTCGAGTCCGAAGCTGATGGAGTCGCCATCCTGCAACTCACGGCTCTCGACTTTTTCGCCGTTGACGAAAAGGCCGCGGCGCTGGCCGCGATCCTCGACATAGAAACGATTGGCTTCGATGACCACGGCGGCGCAATTGCGCGAGATGCGGCGGTCGGAGAGCTGCAAGTGGTTGCCGGTCTCGGCGCCGCGGCCGATCATAAAAGGCGATTGCGTGATGCGCGCGAAGCGGCGCGCGCCGTCCGGGGAGACGACTTCGAGAACAGCTTCACCGGCAAGCGGTACAGTCTCAGGCATGGTCCACTCGTTGCGAAATTGTAGCACGCGGAACGAGACAAAGAGGCTCGGAGCAGAGGAAGTCTGGAGCAAGAGGACGTTATTTGTTCGGCAAGAAAGGATTCAGGAGGGAAACGCCGAAGGCCGCAAAATCGCGTTCGTTGCGGGTCGCCACCGTGAGGCCGTGGATCCGGGCAGTGGCGGCGATCATGGCGTCTTCAACTAGAGTGTTCGACTTGCCGCTCATGAGACGCGCCCACTCGCGAAAGCAAAGCGCATCCATCGGCAAGACCTGGATGGAGTCCGCTAGCTGATCCACCCAGGACTCGATTTCCAGCGCTTTCTTTGTATCTTGGGCGCGAGTTCGCTCAATTCCGGACTGAAGCTCGCCCAATGTAACGGCGGAAAGAAAGAGTTGTTCGTCGTTCAAATGATTGAGCCAAGCGACGACTGCGCCGTGCGGTTTTGGCTTCCGAAGCTCGGAAACCACATTGGTGTCGAGCAGAAACCGTTTCAAGCGAGATTCACAAGCGGGCGTCGCCGCAGTTTGCCGCGTTCCGGAACCAAGTTTTCAAACCGCGGAGCATCCGATCCAAGAAGAAGGCTTTTCAGGCTGGGCCGGGCGGCCTTCTGCAGGCGGCGCCATTCCGCGATTGGGACGAGGACGGCCGTCTCCACTCCGCGCCGCGTAACCACCTGCGGACCTTTCTTAAGGGTGGCATCCAGGAATTCGCTGAAACGCGCTTTCGCATCTTGAACTTGCCATGAAGCCATCGCTCATCTCCTTGCCACAGCTTATGACTAGTCATCTGTCCAGTCAAGTCCCTGTTGTTTGTGGGTAGGGAATTGTCCTGACGGGCGTCACAATGGCCAGCGCGCGTCGTGCGGCGCCACCAGCCCACACAGGGAATGCGGGGCTAGGCGTTTGATGGCTGATGCGCTGGCGTCTTGGGCTTGGCGGGTTCGAGATTGGGCAAAAAGGCGGTGAGGATGCCGATGGCGGGCAGGAACGCGCAGACGTGGTAAACGTAGTTGATCGAAGTGAGGTCGGCCAGCTTGCCGAGCAACGCCGCGCCTATTCCTCCCAGGCCAAAGGCCAAGCCAAAAAATAACCCCGAGACCATGCCGATTCTTCCGGGCATGAGTTCCTGGGCGTACACAAGGATGGCGGAAAAAGCGGAGGCCAGAGTGAAGCCGATGATCACGCTGAGAATACTGGTCCAGAAAAGATTGGAGTAGGGCAAGACCAAAGTGAACGGAAGTATGCCCAGGATGGAGCACCAGATGACGTATTTGCGGCCGATTTTATCGCCCACCGGGCCACCGATAAAAGTTCCCGCGGCCACCGCAGCGAGAAAGAGGAAGAGGTGCAACTGCGCATTCTGAAGGGTCAGGTGAAACTTGCCCATCAGATAAAACGTGTAGTAGTTCATCAAACTGGCGAGATAGAAAAACTTTGAGAACATGAGTGCCACAAGAACGGCCAGTGCGAAAGCCACTTTCTTGGGAGCGAGGACCTCGTGCCGGGGAGCAGACTCCAGGGCCGCGACACGCCCGGGATCCGGGGTGAGTTGCTTCGGGAGATGCGTCGGATGATTGCGGAACCAGGTGCCGATGTTAGTCAACAGCACGATGGCGAACAGAGCCAAAAGCGAAAACCAGGCAATGCTCGACTGTCCGGTGATAAACGCCCAAGCCAGCAAAGGGCCGAGCGCGGAACCGGCGTTGCCGCCCACCTGGAAGAGCGATTGCGCCATGCCATGCTGCCCGCCGGAGGCTAGGCGCGCGATGCGCGAAGACTCCGGATGAAACACGGCAGAGCCAATACCCACCATCGCGGCAGCGGCAAGGATGGTGCCGTAAGTCGGAGCCATGGAGAAGGCCAGCAAGCCAATCATCGTAATTCCCATGCCAACCGCCAGGGAATAAGGCTTTGGGCGGCGGTCGGTGTAGAGCCCCACGAGCGGCTGGAGAATCGAGGCCGTCAGTTGCGAAGTGAGAGCGATGCGGCCGACTTGCCAGTAATTAAAATGAAAGGTTTTCTGGAGCAGCGGATAGATTGGCGGCATTAAAGACTGAATGGTGTCGTTCAGGAGATGGCAGAAACTGATGGTGAGAAGGATTTTGAAGACGGTCTTCTCACCGGTGTCTGCGGGAGCGGCTGCCTGGATCGCAGTCAAGTTTGTGTCGCTAGCCATTTGGAGTGGGATTCCCTAAGCCGTTGGTGAAGAGCCGCATCGGTTTCACCGCACTGCTGAAGCGAGCCGGCGAGTTACATATTCGGTCACATAAGCGTCGAAAAGATCGTTGAGGCGCTCGCACACCGGGCCGGGAGCGGGGATTTTATTTCCAGCGATTTCGCCGGCGCTGATGAGATTGCGATTGGTGGATGAGATGAAGACCTCGTCGGCGGAGTAGAGGTCTTCGGGACGAAGCGACTGCTCAAGGACGGAAACGCCGGCCTCGGGCGCGATTTCCATGAGAATGCCGCGCGTGACGCCTTCGAGGCAGCCGGAGTTCAGCGGCGGCGTAAGAATTTTCTCGCTCTTCACGGCGAAAATATTCGCGGAAGTGCATTCGGCCACTTCACCGCGCTCGTTGAGCATCACCACTTCGTCGAAGCCATCTTTGGCGGCTTCGGCAACGGCCCAAACATTGTTGAGCCAGGAAATGCTCTTGACGCCGGACAGGGGAGACGCGGCGTGGCGTCCGTGTTCGCGGAGGGCCAGACGCACGGTTTCGCGATGTTCGGGCAGACTGGCGGTGTAAATGATGAGGTCGACTTGCGGATGCTTTTCACCGCTCTGCCAGAAGCCCACGGTGTTGTAGACGAAATAGATGCGCGCGCAACCTTCAGCGACCTGGTTAGCGCGAATGACTTCGTGGAGATGCACGCGCACTTTGGCCGCCGTGTAAGGCATGGGGAGATGGGTGAGGTTGGCGTCCTTTTCCAGGCGGCGCCAATGGCGCTCGTAAGCAAAAGCTTCGCTGCGCGAAATGCGCAGCGTGGTGAAGATCCCCCAGCCGCAGATAAGGCCCGCCTGCCCGGGAGAAAGACGAACCTTCTCGATGGGCAGCAGCGCGTCGTTATGAAAAACGTTCCGGTGAATCAACAGTTCCTCGCGGCTCGAGCTTCAGATCCATCTATATTGTATCCGAAAATCGTACGGGAACCGCGCTTGCGGCTTCTTTCACCCAACGGAAAAGCAAAGAGGGCGGACCGAAGCCCGCCCTCTTTGGAAGAAGGATTCAGATCTCGCTCAGAAGAGCAGCTTCAACGCAAACTGAATCTGCCGCGCCGAACCGAAGTCGCCGGTGGGGAAGCGAGTATTGGTGATTTGACCAAAGGTTGTGCTGGTTGGGCTGAAGGTGAGAGCCGGGTTTCCGAAGTTCGGATGATTCAAGATGTCGAACATTTCTGCTCGGAACTGCACATTGAACTTCTCCGTCACTTTCGTATTCTTGATGACAGAAAAGTCTGTGTTGACAAAACCTGGTCCAGTAAGTGAGTTACGGCCGAGATTGCCGGGATGGCAAGTCGTCGTCGTGCCGGTGGTGACGCACGGGGTTGCGAACTCCGATGCGAACACCGCTTTGCTTCCAAACCATGCCGTGGGATCTCCCGTCGTGTGAATCGGCGCGATGATGTCGGGACGAACCGTAAGAGTGATCGGCGTGCGAATCGACACGGTAGGATTCAACGGGTTGCCAGTCTGCGCCTGGGTGATGATGCCGGCCTCCCACCCAGCCACGAGGCGGTTCGCCTTGAACGGCAACTCGTAAAACCCGCTCAAGACAAAGCGGTGGCGGACGTCGAACTCCGATGGGCCATAGTCTCCGCGAGGATTGTATGCGTTTTGCAGGATGTAGGACTCACCGGTAGACAGGGAATTGTAATCGAGCGACTTCGCATACGTGTAGGAACCAAGAAATTCCAGGCCGTGCGAGAAGTGCT
>Ga0210409_10006353_pt1 | contig 12318 bp, 9 predicted proteins | sample IncBWH17MmetaG_FD_161649 | JGI IMG/M metagenome (GOLD analysis project Ga0210409, IMG submission 161649) | Forest soil microbial communities from Barre Woods Harvard Forest LTER site, Petersham, Massachusetts, United States - Inc-BW-H-17-M | ecosystem: Environmental > Terrestrial > Soil >...
GCAGTCGAGAAGAAAGACCCCTTTGAAGAGATCGATTTCGGCTCTTTCTTCCAGGAATACCTTGATCCGGGTTATCGCAGCCCGGGCGAGATGGAAGAGATAGAACGGCCTTCGTTCGAGAACTTTCTCTCCAAGCCGAGCAATCTTTCTGATCATCTGATATGGCAGCTGGGCGCACTCCCTGTACGCCCTGAAGTACGCGAGGCGGCCGAGGTGGTGATCGGCAATCTGAGCGAGGATGGGTATCTGATCGCGAGCGACGATGAGTTGATGGGAATTGCGCCGCCTGCTCCGCCTGAGGTGGACGCCAATATCGCGGAAAGCGTAGTGAAGGAGGCTGCGGCACTCGGCCTTGAGACGGAGGTGAGTGATCCCGCTGCTGTGCAGGATCATGAGGAGGCCGATCCAGCGCTAGCGCCAGAATGGGATCAAACCGGAGAAGCAAGTTCAGAAATGACGGACAACGCCGCGGCCACTGCCGTCGCGCCAGCTCTGCAAAAGGCTGCAGCCGAGCAAACCGCACCCGCTCCAGCACCAGCGCCTGGCAGCGCTCCTCCCAGGCAGCCAGCGTTCCAGCCCACCTATAACCTCAATGAACTCCATGAGGCAATTGAGCTCGTGCGCCAGATGGATCCGCCAGGGGTGGCTTGCCGAGATCTGCGCGAATGCCTGCTCTATCAATTGCGCCATCACCGACTCCACCTGGCCACCACCAAAAACGGCAATGGTGAAGGCACGGCGCAAGTGCTCGCGGATGCGATCGCCATTGTCGATCAGCACCTGCGCGCCCTGCAAAACAAACAACACAAAGAAATCGGCAAGGCCATTGGCCGTCCGATTGAAGCAATACAGCAAGCTTTGGAATACGTCCGAACCCTCGATCCACGCCCCGGTCTACGCTACAACAAGAGCCAGCCTCGTCTGATTGAGCCTGACGTCGCGTTCGTGAAGCACGGCGACGAGTGGTTGGTGATGATGAACGAAGACGATGTCCCGCAGCTGCGCTTGAATCCAGCGTACAAACGCCTGCTGACCCGTGATAACAACGACAAAGACACCCGAAACTACGTCAAAGAGCGCTACAAGAGTGCCATCCAGCTCATCAAGAATATCGAGCAGCGTAAACAGACCATCACCAAAGTCTGTTATGCCATCGTCACCCGGCAGCAGGACTTCTTGGAAAAAGGCATAGATCATCTGAAACCTATGATGATCAAAGAGGTGGCTGAAGAAATTGGCGTGCATCCTTCTACGGTGAGCCGCGCCGTGTCAAGTAAGTATGCGCACACCCCGCAAGGCGTATTTGAATTGCGCTACTTCTTCAGCGAAAGCGTGAACGGTCCTCAGGGCGGCAATACGTCATTGCTCATCTTGAAGCGCCGCGTAAAGAAGCTCATCGGGGAAGAGGACCCGGCCCGTCCGCTGACTGACGAGCAGATCACCCGCATTCTGCAATCGCAAGGCATCCAGGTGACTCGCCGCACCGTCGCGAAGTACCGGGAGGACATGCGCATCCCCAGCACTCACCAGCGCCGAGTGAAGCAGCAATGAAGAGAAAGGCGAATACAAATGGGAAGGGCACGACTTTAGTCGTGCCGACCAAGCGACTTGCGTCGAGGGGCTTTAGCCACAGAGGAACAAATTTCCAAGTTGTAGTGCCCAGTTCGTGAAAGATAAGTACCCGGAGGGGCGCTCATGAACGTGGAATATACCGGCAGGCAATATGAAGTCACTCCCACCATTCGCAAATCCGTAGAGAACGGCCTTGCAAAAATCCGCAAAATTCTGGGCGATAAATTCGACACCAAAGTGATCCTGGCCGTGGAAAAGCACCGCCACAAGGCCGAGATCACAATCAGCCCGCGCAATGGACCGATTGTGGGACTGGCTCAGGCCGGTGATATGAGTGCGGCCGTGAATGAGGCCCTCGAACATCTAGAGAAGCAGGCGGTCAAGTATAAGACGCGCTGGCGCAGCAAAAAGCGCCATCAACAGAAAAAATGGAACGGCCAAGGTGGACAGGAAAGCCTGCAGACGCTAGTCGGTCTTACACAGGCGACCGCCGTGCACGTGGTGGTGCACAAATTTCCCGCTGTGGCGAAAACCACCGAAGTCCACCTGATCCGCTCCGAGGACGCCGTGGCCATGCGTCCGATGACCTTGGAGGAAGCCATCAAAGAAGCCCACTTCCGCGACCGCGACGTGTTCGTTTTCCGCGATCCCCAAGGCAAGGTGATGGTGCTGCATCGCACGCGAGACGGCAAGATGGAGCTGATCGAAGCGCCCTGAGACCACCATGAGCACTGGCTTCCGCCTTGCTGCTCCTAATTTCCTCGTTGTCGGCGGCCGCGTTTAATCACGGTCCCGGTGCCGCGTGAACACCACTCACAGCTGTTCGCGGCAGCCCTCCTCTGGGCAGGCAAAGCGGACGATGTTGCGTTGGCGGTCAACGCTGGAAATGAACATCGGACGGCCGTGTTTTTCGCATCGCCGCTGATTGGTCGAGACTAGAGGTGGCGCATCCTTGATGGGTGTCACGTATCCCAGCGATTCGCTAAAGCAGCGGTGGCAAAATTTGTCGGTGCAGCGAAAGTATTCGATAGAGTAGTTGAAGTTGTGGGGCGCGATCGAGAACTCCATGGTGCGATAGTGTTGGTCGCACAGAGGTAGGATGTCGATCCGCATCGCCCGAGTCTAGCAAATCTACAACTTCAGACTGACATGACTCGCGCCTTTTCCGCTTGGGCAGCGGCCAGTGCATCGATCGCTGGAACCGAGACGGGCACGGTCAAGGTGCGTTCGGGCGGCATGGTGCCGGTATGGACCGCCTTGACGAGCATCTCCAGTGCCTGATCGGTGTTGGGCGGCGCGAAGACAGTCGCAGCCAACAGACCTCTCTTCACCCATGTTTGCCCAGTCTTGGGCAAGCCGTCGCAGCCGGTAAAGGGCAAACTGAGCCATCGATCCCGCGCCGGTCCGTTTGGCAACTCCTGGAACGCTTTTCTCGCGCCCAGAGCCATGCCGTCATCTTGGGCGGCAATGACATCGATGCGATATTGATGTGAAGTGGAGAGGCGCAGCCATGAACTCACCGCTCGATGGGAGCCGGCCTCCGTCCAATTTGCCCGCATGACTTTTACTTGCACGTCGACCGGTTTGGTCTCGTACATGCCGGCGGCCCGCTGTTTGGCCGCCAGGCTTTCCGAGGGTCCCTGGATGTACAAAACCGAACCTCCCTTGGGCATGAGGGCAGCAAACTGGCGGCCCTGGATGCGTCCGATCTCCTCATGGTCGGACGTGACAGCAAAGATTGGAACACGGTACACCTTGCGCAGCTCGGCGATGTATTCGACATCTCGATTCAGCACTACCCATCCCATTCCGGCAGCTGCCGCTGCGCGAGCCGCCTGGGGCAGGGCAGGTCCACCGACAGGCTCGAAGATGATGGCGTCAGGATGCGCTTGCGAGCGCGACTGAATCACTTTGAGAATCTGCTGACTCTGGGTGATGGAATCGTTGTCGGCGTGGACGATCTGAACGTCTACATTCAGCCGGCGCGCTGCTTCCACAGCGGCGGAAGCCTGCTCGATCTGATAGTCGTTATCGTTGTTGGTCAGCGAGACTAAGAAATTCAGCTTTTTCATGACGGTGGGAGTATGGATGCCGGTACCCAAATAATACCTTGACGTTTCGAGCCGACACAGTGACTACAGTAACCAAACGTATCTCAAGCAGGCACCCGAGGGGAGGTTCGAGGAGTGCTAAAATGCGCCGCTCAGGAGAAGGACCGTTATGCGGAATAACGTTGTTGTGCTCATGATGCTTGTTTTCTGCACGACTCTTGCCTGGCCTCAAGCCAAGTTCTCGGTACACTGGGAGGAGTTGACTGCGGCCGATTTCCGCAGCGCGATCGAACAGTCAAAGGGTACTTGCCTGCTGCCTTTCGGCATCCTGGAGAAACATGGAGCGCACCTTCCGCTCGGCACCGATCTGCTGGATGTTCGTTATGCTGCCTTGCACGCGGCAGAACAAGAATACGCAATCGTTTTTCCCGAGTATTACTTTGGCCAGATTTTTGAGGCGCGGCACCAACCTGGCACCATCGCCTATAGCACGCACCTGCAGTTGGAGCTCTTACAAGAGACCACGGACGAAATGGCACGGAACGGCTGCAAGAAAGTCATCATTGTCAACGGCCACGGCGGAAATGAGAATCTGCTGCCGTTCTTTGCGCAGACGCAATTGGAAAAGCCACACGACTATGTGGTTTACGTTCTTGGTTTAGTCGAACCCCCAGCTGGTGGTCCGCCGAAGAAGACTTCGGTCGACATGCATGGGGGAGAGTCCGAAACTTCCAAGATGTTGATTGCGAGGCCAGACCTGGTGCACGTGGATCGGGCGCATAGCGAATCCGGCGCCGACCAGTCTCGACTCAAGCTGCCGGACACGCTGTACACCGCTATCTGGTGGTACGCCCGGTTTCCCAATCACTATTCTGGCGACGGCTCAGCCGCCACTCGTGAGCGCGGTGAATTTGAGATGACCAACTGGCAAGCCGCGATCGTGAATGCTATCCGTGCCGTCAAAGCGGACCAGACCAGCCTGCAACTGCAGAATGAGTTTTTCGAGAAGGCGAAGCATCCGCTCCAGACGCGGCCTTAGCCGGGCATTTCGCCCGGATTGGAGAATCTTTTTGCGTTGCGGCGAATGCTACAATTCGGCTTTTCATGTCCTCCACGTTACCAATCGCTGCCGGGCAGCCAACACTGACCAGCCAATCAGCGCAGCCATCGGGCAGATTGATGGCGCTCGACGTGTTCCGCGGCGCCACCATTGCTGGAATGATTCTAGTCAACAATCCTGGCGATGAGCAGACCGCCTATTGGCCACTCAAGCATGCAAACTGGAACGGATGGACGCCGACCGACCTGGTCTTCCCTTTCTTTTTATTTATCGTTGGCGTCTCTCTGGCGTTTTCGTTTTCCTCGCGCCTGAGGCGCGGTGAGACCCGTGCACAGCTCTTGTCGCATGTGCTTCGACGGGGCCTGATTCTGTTCGCACTAGGAGTATTTCTGAACGGTTTTCCTGATCAATATCATCCGGGCACGTGGCGCTTTTACGGTGTGTTGCAAAGGATCGCGATTTGTTATGTCGTCTCGGCGATTCTGGTGTTGTGGTCTGACCGGCGCGGCTGGATCGTCACCATCGTTACTTGCCTGGTGGGCTACTGGCTTCTGATGCGCTTTGTTCCCGTGCCCGGGTTTGGCGTGCCCACGCATGACATTCCTTTGCTTGACCCCGATCGCAACCTGGCAGCCTGGCTCGACCGCACAATTCCATTTGGGCATTTATACGAAGGCACACGTGATCCGGAAGGTGTACTAAGCACCATACCGGCGATTGCGACCAGCTTGCTCGGAGTACTCACAGGGGAATGGCTACGCTCAGAGCGCAGCGCAAGGACTAAGGCGGTGGGTCTGGCCGTGTTTGGAGCGGCCGGATTGGCGGTTGGAAAATTCTTCGACATCTGGTTTCCCATCAATAAGAAGTTGTGGACCAGTTCTTTCGTGATCTTCACCGCCGGAATGGCGCTGGTTTGTCTCGCGGTCTGTTATTGGGTGCTCGACGTCAAGCGCTGGCGTGCTGGCTGGGCAATGCCATTTCGCGTATTCGGCATGAATGCCATCGCCGCTTACGTCTTTGCGGAAATCATCTCGCACTGGATTGAGCACATGTACATCCACCTTGCAAATGGACGATCTCTAACCTGGCAGGAGATGATTTATCAGCGCGTATTCGCTGGTCTGATTAGCCCTCCGAATTTATCGCTGATTTATTCCCTGGTTTATGTGCTTATCTGCTGGCTAGCGATGTGGATGTTGTATCGCAAAGGCATTTTTCTGAAGATCTGATGGCGGGGTGGCCCACTCAAGCCCTCTTTTGGCTTGAGTGGGGCTGTTCCACTGCTGGACAGAGGCGCGTGGCCCATCCTTCCTCACTCACTCGGCACCTCCACTCGTCACCCACGAAGTTCTCGGACAAAATTCGGGGGCGGCGTCTGCCGGGCGGCCCACCTATTCTTGCCTTGGGAGGGAGCAGGCTTCAAAACCTTGGGTGCCCCATCCATGACGTTCTTTGTCAAGGGTGGGACCGAAACTCGCGCCTTCACTCGCTAGGCGCAGGCAACTGCCCTTGCGCGGCCAAGATTAGGACCATGACAAAACCTAGCCGGCACGATTCCTTCTCACCCCCAGCCTTCGCAAAGAACGCGAAAAGGCTGGGCCACCCGCCCGCTACGACTTTGTGGTAGAGCATGATTCGCAATGTTTTCTGGTGCAAGTCAAATCCTCCACCCATCAGCGTGGCGGCGGAACCTGCTGTCAGGTGCGCGGAAGTCAACATCGGGCTTACGTAGAAGGTTCCTTTGATTTTGCCGCGATCTATCTGATTCCAGCAGACGCGTGGTACATCATTCCGACAGAGCAGATTGCAGGCCAGACCGGTCTTTTTTTCAGTCCCAAGCTCAGAAATTAAAAGTACGGTCAGTACGAGGAAGCCTGGTATCTGCTGCGGGAAAAGCCGCGAGGCGACACAGTTCCCCGCATCGAGGCGTGTGCCGCTGATCTTCAGGCATCGACACAAACACCGGCGTGGCATTAGCTAGGCGCTCTCCACCAAGGAAACCAAAGTCAGCAGCGCCTCGGGCTCGTCGCCCGCGAAGTCCTCGAACAAAATCCAGGAGCAAAAGTTAGGGGCGGCGTCAGCCGCCCCTTTTTCATCTCTACGCTCAGTCCAGTCGAAAGTCCAACTAGCGACGTTCCTCGCGGCCACTAGACGGATGAGATTGCTTCCCCGGCCGAGGAGGACTTTGCGCATGGGCCGTCTCCCTGGGCGGCGCACTCGCGCGCGGCGTACTCTGCGCATGACGCGCGACCTGGGAGTGGGGAGCACTCGGCGCACGAGGCGTACTCGGCGGACGAGACGCCGCTTTGGTGCGAGGCGCGCTCTCCGAACGAGAACTACTCGGACGAGGCACGTTGTGCGCCCGAGTTGTGCTCTCCTGACGGTGCTCATTAGCTTTAGCAGACTCAGATGCACGCTGCGGGCGAGGCACCCTGGGACGAGGAGCGTTTGCGCCACGCGATGCAATCTCTCGGTGAGCAGCCTTGTTTTCCGTAGTGTGTCCTGGCCGCGGAGTGGAGTTGTTGGTCCGTGGGGCAGCCGCAGCGCGTTCGAGGGCAGATTTGTACGGCGCTCCCGCTCGGCTGGTCTTTACCGCTCCGCTGCCGCGGAATTCTGCCGGCTTGGGAGTTGCAGCTACTGCCGGCCGGCCATGATTCACGGACGCGAGTTGCTCGCGGTTGGTGCTTGCGGTGTGCTCATGGCGTGTCTGCATGCCGGTTGGCTGGATGTGGTGCTCACGCGCGGCCATCTCTTCCCGAGCGGTCGGCCTGGCGGTGATTCCGCCGGTGCCTCCGTTAAAGCTGACGCGGTTCACGCGGGTGTTGTTGATTACTGTCCGGTTGTAAACATTGTGAATGTTGGTGATGTTCACGTTGTTCACTGTACGGTTGTAGTAGAAGGCGCCGTGGTTCCAGTATCCGCCCTCATAGCCGAAACCCCCATAGCCGAAGCCGTAATTGATGCCGCCATAGAAGCCGACATGCGGGCCCCAGTAGCCGGCGTGCCAGACATAGAAGCCTTCGCCCCAACCCCAATAGCCTGGGGTCCAGAGAAAACCTACTTCGGGAGCCAGCACCCACGTACCCGGCACCCAGAAATAGCCATCGTCGCCGTAAGCCCAGTAACCGGGCGTCCAGATGTACCCCTCGCCGGGGCATATAGGCTGTACGTAGACCGGCAGTACCGGCGGAGCAACAGTGACAGACACGAAGACGCCGGCGAACGATGCGGCTGGCAGGGCCAACATCACCAGCGCAACTAACAACAAACGAATAGAGCGGCTGATATGCATTGCGCTCTCCTCCTGCCCGACCATCCTTGGCTTGCCCGATGCTGCTTTGCCGCCACGGGTTGCGCGGATGAAGGGCGAAAGTTTCGGCCCAAAACGTCCAGGCCCGATTTTGAAATCTCTCTCCTGTATATAAACTCAGATATTGAGAATATGTTGCTGGGCGAGTCGTTGCATTTGGATTCCCTATAATCTTGGGCGCGAGAAGAAATAAATTCTGATATCAGGCAACGCTTTCCTGCCGGGGCTTCACGCGAAGTGGCGGGCAGTAGGCTTTCTAGGCGTGACGAAAAATGCATCGTGTCGATGCTTCCTTTGCGTCCCACTCTCTGTGATAGATTTGATTTTCCCGCTATGAAGCACATCGCTGATTGGGCTCTGGGTACCGCTACGCTTCGCGGGGCTTCCTATGCCGACGCGCGCATTGGCGATGAGCGCAGCCGAGCGCTCTCCACTAAGAACGGCAAGGTCAGCAGCGCGTCGGATTCGGAGTCGCGGGGTATCGGTGTACGCGTCATTGCAGATGGGGCGTGGGGTTATGCGGCCTCTGACGATCTGAGTCGGGCTGCCGTCGAGTCCACTGCGGCGCGCGCGGTGGAGATAGCCAAGGCGTCGTCGCGAGTGAAGCAGAACGATATTCAGCTCGCGCCTGAAAAACCGGTCACTGGCGAGTGGGCCACGCCCATCCAGATTGATCCCTTTGCTACTTCCGTTGAGCAAAACATCGATCTGCTGCTCAAGATTGATTCTGAACTACGATCGGTCGCGGGTGTGACTTTGGCTGAAGCCAACATGAATTTTCACCGCGAGGAGCAGTGGTTCGTTTCGTCGGAAGGTGCCAACATTCATCAGACAAAATACACCACTGGAGCTGGTTACGCGGCGTACGCATTTGCAGGCAGCGAAATTCAGAAGCGGTCGTATCCCAACTCCTTCGGTGGGCAGTGGCAGAACAAAGGATACGAACTGGTTGAAGAGTTGAAGTTAATAGAAAACGCCCGCCGCGTCGGCGAAGAGGCGGTCGCCTTGCTGAAGGCGGACCGATGTCCGGAAGGCGTCTTCAACATTATTCTGGATGGCTCCCAGCTTGGGCTGCAGATCCACGAGTCGGTGGGACATCCCATTGAACTGGACCGCGTGCTTGGCATGGAAGCGAATTTTGCCGGAACGTCGTTCCTCACCCTCGACAAGTTGCGCAAGCTCCGTTATGGCAGCGATCTGGTCAACATTGTCGCCGACGCGCGCCAGCAGCACGGGCCCGGGCTTGGGACTTTTGGATTTGACGACGAAGGCGTGCCCGCGCAATGCACGCCCATTATCACCAACGGTTTATTCACCGGGTATCTCAGCTCGCGCGAGACGGCACACACTGTCGGCGCCAATCGCTCGGGTGGAACCCTGCGTGCAGAAGGCTGGAACCGGCTGCCGATTATTCGCATGACCAACATCAGCATTCTGCCCGCAGACAAGCCGTTGACTCGTGAGCAGCTGATTGCATCAACCGAGAGCGGCATTTACATGGAGACGAACCGTTCTTGGTCGATTGACGACAAGCGCTATAACTTTCAATTTGGATGCGAGGCAGGTTGGGAGATCAAGAACGGAAAGCGCGTCCGCATGCTAAAGAACCCCTCCTACAGCGGAATTACTACGGAGTTCTGGAATTCGATGGATGCGATCTGCTCGCGCGACGAATGGGTGCTTTGGGGAACGCCGCATTGTGGCAAGGGACAACCGCAGCAGGTGATGGGAACAGGGCACGGAGCAGCGCCGGCGAGGTTTAGAAACATTAAGGTAGGCAGTGCATATAAAGGAAATTAGACGCGCAAGCGAACGGGCGAGCTTCGCTCAGGATGACAATCTTATAGGTTGAATGCTTAAGTACTGAATGCTAACCCAGGATGACAATCTCATAGGTTGAGTGCCGAACACTGAATGTTAACTAAGGAAACCGCTGGCGACGTTTTCGAACGCATCACGAGGTATTCGACTGCCGATGAAGTCGAGGTACTTTTCTTCGGCGGTAAGAGTGCGCTCACTCGCTTTGCCAACAACACTATTCATCAGAATGTTGCCGAAGAAAACTACGGCGTGTCGGTGCGTACGGCATTCGGTCAAAAGACGGCACGGGCGACAACTAATAAGTTCGACGATGAGAGCCTGAACCGAGTAGTCCAGGCATCGGAAAATCTGGCAAAGGTCCAGCATCCGGATGCGGATTTGTTGCCGGTACCGGCAGGCTTACCGGGCGAGCGTGTCCGCGCCACAGCAGCGATTCCCAGCCGACACTTTGAGCTGACTGCCGCGACAACTCCGGAGCAGCGGGCTGAAGCGGTGAAGAAGATCGTGGCCGTGGCGGCCAAGCGCAAGCTCACCACCGCCGGAATCTTCTCAACAGCGGAATCAGTCGAGGGAATTTTCAATTCGCGTGGACTTGCGCAATGGCATACGCAGACTTCGTCGGAAATCTCGATCACTATGCTGGGCAGCAATTCATCGGGCTGGCAGAAAGCCAACTCACCACATGTCGCGAATCTTGATCCGCTGAAACTGGCCGATATTGCGGCACAGAAAGCACTCGAGTCGGCCAGCCCACTCGAGATTCCCGCCGGAAAGTATACGGTCATTCTGGAGCCAGCCGCAGTGCTCGATCTGGTCGGGTTCATGTTTTTCGATTTTGGAGGGTTGGCGATTCTCGATCAGCGGTCCTTCTTAAACAACCGCGTTGGAGCAAAACTCTTTGGGGAGAACATCAATATCTGGGACGATGTCTCTCATCCGCAACAATCGGGCGCGCCCTTTGATGGCGAAGGCATACCTCGTCAACGCGTCCAGTTGGTTGAGAACGGAGCGGTGGCGCGTCTGGTTTACGCTCGCTCCACGGCGGAGAAGACGAAAAAATCGGAATACAAAGAGAAAGTTGGTCTGATCGAACCGACCGGCCACGGTTTCCCTGTTCCCAACGAAATGGGAGAAGCTCCCATGAACATTGTTTTCGACGCGTCCAAAGAGCCGAAGACCGTGGACCAAATGATTGCCGGAACCGAACGCGGAATTCTGGTCACGCGCTTGTGGTATATCCGTGAAGTGGATCCTTACGAAAAGATTCTCACCGGCATGACCCGGGATGGCACTTTCCTGGTCGAAAATGGAACAATTCGGCATGGCGTGCTTAACTTCCGCTTCAACCAGAGCCTGATTCACATGCTTTCGAACGTCGAAGACATGGGAACCCCAGTCCGGGCCAGCGGCGAAGAGTCATTCGATATGGTGGTTCCAGCGATGAAGATTCGGGAATTTAATTTCACCGAAGTGACGAAGTTCTGAGAGCAGCTATGGTTAGCACCATAAGCACTACTTTCAGAAGCGCACGGGAAGCCTTTGCGATGAAACGGTGGCGGGCCTGACGGCATCAGCAATTCGCCCTTCTATCGCTTGATCGTCAGCGCCAGAAGTCCGGTTACTCTTCCCCAATCGTCAGTCTGCCTATTGAAGGAGACATACCTCCTCTGATCCGAGAAGCGGGTATCAACCAGCAACAACGTTCGGATTACGTGTACGTTTGCGCCGCTGTAATATTTGTACTCGTCGAATACGGCTCCGCACATAACGTACAAACGACCATTCCAAAGCATTAACAACGGACGTTGCGCCATCAGGGAACCTATGATGCCTTCCGGATTTACCGATGCTGCCGGCCAATATTGCTCCTCGACGAGGATTGGCAGCCCGCTGCTCAGGTAGTGCTTGCCGCGAAGTTTTTCGCCTAGCTCCTTCAGAGACAACTTCCCAGCAGAAGCGACCTGATCTTCCAGCGCCGAGTTGCGATCGCAACAGACATCTCGTTCCATTACGGCCGTTGCCACCGATGCCGCAAGGGTGGCCGATTCGCTTGTCGAGGCTGCAACGATTGAAGGCAAAGCCGCAACTCGCACTTCCTGATTGGGATGGAATACATAGCTCTCGCCGTCAGTCTGGCTGTGAGCGCTCATCCAGCAGCAAACTAGGATCAGCAGCGGAGTGGATAAGCGAAGGTGCAACGTGAATCGCATGGCCTGCCTCATGGCTGACTTCCCGTCAGTATAACTGCGAAAAAACTCGGGTGTCGGTGACCAATAAACTGTTCTATCGACACGATGCTACTGCACACTTTGATCGCATTGTCCTTGCAACCATTGAAGACTGGCTCTTGTTGCCTCGCTTTTTCAGCGATGAGATTTGCAAGCTCTGAATCTAGCGACAACTGCCTCATTCTCAAGGCTTTATCCCTACTAGTTCCATGACTTCGGTAACTTTTCCAGGCTGATTCCGGGGTGTAAGCTGCGGCCTAATGTCGAACCATGGGC
>Ga0210409_10006355_pt1 | contig 12311 bp, 11 predicted proteins | sample IncBWH17MmetaG_FD_161649 | JGI IMG/M metagenome (GOLD analysis project Ga0210409, IMG submission 161649) | Forest soil microbial communities from Barre Woods Harvard Forest LTER site, Petersham, Massachusetts, United States - Inc-BW-H-17-M | ecosystem: Environmental > Terrestrial > Soil >...
CACCGCTTTTGATCTTTGTCAGCGCCGCCGTCGTGCTGCTGGCAATCCCCGGCCCGGCCGTGCTTTACGTGACGAGCCGCAGCATCGGCCAAGGACGCAGCGCGGGACTCATTTCTGCGCTCGGAATCACTGTCGGCACGCTGGTTCACGTGGCCGCGGCGGCGGTTGGTCTCTCGGCGTTGCTGATGTCCTCGGCGATCGCTTTCAGCGCGGTGAAGTATCTCGGCGCGGCGTATCTGATCTACCTGGGCATCCAAAAACTGCGTCACGAGGATTCGCTTGCACCTTCACACGACGCTCCTCGCACGAGATTAAGGCGCGTCTTCGCGCAGGGCATCATCGTCAACATTCTCAATCTGAAGACGGCGCTGTTTTTCTTCGCGTTTCTTCCGCAATTCGTGGACGCTTCGCGGGGAAACGTGGCGTTGCAGATTCTTTTCCTCCGGAACGCTCTTTGCCGCGATGGGCATGACCAGCGACAGCCTTTGGGCGCTGTTTGCAGGTAGGGTCGCGCAGCGGCTCAACCGCAGTCGGCGCTGGAATCGCACACAACGCTACGTCTCGGGCGGGATGCTGATTTCGCTGGGCGTTGCCACCGCGCTTGCGGGCTCCGGCGCCAAGAAATAATCGGCCCCACGCGATTCCTGGTTCTCCCCGACTACTGCGGGCGCGAATAATTCGCGATATTTGCGGGAATTGGATTCTTCGGGTTGCCGCGCGGGTCGGGCACGGGCGTTTGTGCCATCCATTTCATGGGAATAACGCCGGTCCATCCGGTCGCGGAATATTCCTTGTCGTCATCGACTGCGAACCCGGTGCGCAACTTGGCGGAAGCTTCGACGAGCGGCACGGCGAGGACCATGGTGCCCTTCAGCTCCTGCTCGGTTGGCGGATGCACGGTGGCCCAGCGGCCGCGAATCACGTACTCGACGAAGTCGCGCATGGCCGCGCGCTTGGCGGCTTCGCCTTCGACCTGCTCCGCTTTGCCCATGACCACGACGGAGCGGTAGTTAACGGAGTGGCCGGTGGCCGTGGGCGCGCACACGATGCCGTCGAGCAGCGTCACGCTCAGGCAGAAGGGCGCGCCGCTCCCGAGCGTCTTCATCAAACGGCTGGCGATGGAGCCGTGCAGAAAAAGTTTGTCGCCGACGCGCACGTAGTTGGTCGGCACGACGACGGGCAAGCCGTCAGCGATGAAGCCGACGTGGCAGACGAATGCTTCATCGAGAATGCGATAGATGAGTTCGCGGTCGTAACTGCTGCGATCCGGCTTGCGGTGGACTTTGGTTCGTTCCGTAGGAGTGAATTGGCTCATGACCGCAGGCTAATCCCAGCGAAGTTTTCCGGCAAGTGCCAATCTGGATGGACGCGCCGAATTGACCGCGTTTTGAAATCGTGTACCCTAAAATGCGCTGCATCGGACCGAACATTTGCAAGGAGGCTCTCCATGGCTCCCGCAAAACCCGTATTCACGCGCGAAACGTTTCAGTTTTTCAAGGATCTCGGCCGCCACAACCACAAGGAGTGGATGGAGGCGAACCGCGAGCGCTATCTCGCCGCCGTTGTACAGCCATTCCGGCGCTTGTTGGAGGAGACTTCCTCCGCGGTATTGAAACTCGATGAGCGTTTCGACACGTCCGGGCGCACCGGGCCGAATTTCTCGCGCATCAACCGTGACATCCGCTTTGCGAAGGACAAGACGCTCTATAAGACGAACATGTACTTGAAGTATTCCGTGCCCCCGCCGGTCAAAAGGGAAACCGGCCAACTCTACGTCGGAATTTCAAAAGATACGGTGACCGCGGGCTTCCGCATTTATTCAGGCGGAAAACGCAAAGAGTCCACTATCGCTTTGATCGCGGAACCGCGCTCCATTGCCGATCCGCGCTGGGCTGCGAAGCTAAAGCAGCGGCTAGGCCGCCGCTATGAAAGTTATTGGTACTCGACAACCAAAGGCGAATGGACGCAGCGCGACGGCTGGCCTACCTCCCCTGAAGACTGGAAAAAGATCCAGGCGTGGATCGTGCGCCGCAAATTTGCTCCCGCGGCAGCCTTGCGCGCCAATTTTCCCTGCGAAGCCGCCAAAGTTTTTCGCGAATTGTATCCGCTGCTGCGCTTCACTTCGCTCCCCGATTGAATGTTATCGCGCCGCCCAGAAGCGCAATGCGAGCAGGTGCCACGACCAAAGGAACCCCGTGAGCATGCAACAAGCGGAAGAGACAAGGAGCGAGTGAATCCGCACGCCGCGATGGATTTCCTCTTTCGGCGCGCGCAAGGCCAGCACGAAGCCAATCACGGACAGAATTGGAAAAAGGAATGTACCGAGGAAGATTCCGGCGGTCCAAATGTTGAATGTGCCAATCCGTGGGCCGTTGAGTTGGAGGAAGCAAACCGGCACCAGCAAGAACGCCAGTGTCGCGAAGAGTGGGAACACACGCACCGAAAGGTGGCGGACTTCCTTCATGGCGCCGAAGAGATTTCGGACCAGCCAGACGAGCGCGAACGGGAGAGAAGTCACCATGAGGAAAACGCAGAGCGTCAGGATGGCGATTCGAACGAACGGAATGACCAGGTAGCTGCGTTCGCAATAAGGAATTCCATTCAGCCCGTTGCCGGCTAGCGCCATCTCACCGGATTCATTGGTGAAGAAGACCGTCGTTCCTTCGGGTTCTCTTTCCCCGCGAAACAAATTCCTGCCGACGCAGACGAGAGTTTCGGGCGGCCCGAATAATCCGGAGCGGGTCAGTTTGCCGTTGACCACGCGAATGCGCGTGCCTCCTGTCAGGTCATCCAAGAACGCAAACATCCCGTTACGCGGCGCGCGCGGGGCGTAGAAGCCCGCGAACTTTTCCAGGTCGCTCGCGGCCGGCTTGATGGCAGCCTGCTGCGGCTTTGGGAAGTCTTTCGAAAGAAAATCAATCGCCAGCCTGTTTGTTTCCGTCAGCGCACGGCCCGAACTCGTGCTGTTCAGTAGGATCACGTAACCCCAGTTCTGTTCCGGCATATAGCGATAACTGGAGAGGAAGCCGTCGATCCCGCCGTTGTGGCCGTGCGTCACGACTCCGCCTTCGACGCTCGAATAATTAGCTAGGCCGTAACCGAGCCGCAGGCCGTTTTTCACGGCCAGCGTGGTTTCCGGCGCTTCCATCCGCAGGATCGATTCCGGTTTCACCAGTTGCGCATCTCCGGCCTTTCCGCGCCGCAGAAGAAATTGCACCAGTTTTGCGAGCTCCCCCGGCGAGGATTTCAAATCTCCTGCAGGCCGCAAATAAATGAGCGGGTAACCCACCGGCTTTGGCGGGTTGCCGTCATATGCGGTTGCGAGTAGCGCCTTGCTCGCGTCGGTGAACGGATAATCCGCTTTTTCCATGCCCATGGGCCGCAGAAACGTGTCGCGGATATATTGATCGAACGGGTGCCCCGTCACTTTTTCGATCAGGTAGCCGGCAACGGCGTTGCCGGGATTCGAATAGGACATCCGTGTCCCAGGCGGCCAGCGCGCGATCTGCGGCTTTCGAAATTTCTTGAATACTTCCAGCAGAGGAAAATCGTAGCGGTCGTGCAGGTTGTAGATTTCACTGAATTCCATGTCGTCGAAGCCGGCCGTGTGTTCCAGCAGATTCACGACGCGCACGGGGTGCACGGCCTCCCATTTGTTTTTCACGGGAATTTCCGGCGCTATGTCCTGCAGCCGTGCGTAGAGATTGATTCTTCCCTCTTCTTGCAATTTCAGCAGCGCCAGCGCGACAAAGGTCTTGCTGATGGAGCCCACGCGAAACTCCGTGTCGCAGGTGGCGTCGCGATTCGTGGCAAGGTCCGCCTTGCCGATTCCGCCGCACCAGAGAAGTTCGCCGTTGGCGATCAGCGCAACGCCTGCTCCCGGCACGTGCTCTTTGTCGAGAATATCTTTGATTACCTTCTTGAGTTCTTCGACTGATTTTGGGTGCGGCAGATCTTCCTTCTGTTGCGCTGCACTTTGAGAAGGACAGACTACAAGCGCTGCAGAAAGAAAAAGTGCAATCGCGGCAAACCAGCAAACGCGGCGCACAGAGCTCCTTAGGCAAAGCAGCAATTGTGGGCCGCATTCTAACCGCGATTTTCCGTGGCGCAACAGGAAATCGGCACCGAGTGGACCGCCCTCGGACATTTTGAAGCGATTGACGCTGCTCGCACTCTCGCATACGATGCCGCACGTCACAATTTTGTGTTTCCAGTATCCCCACGAAGGAGTTCTGCCCAAATGAAGCGTTCTATTCGCTTGCTAGGTCTTGCCGCAGTGGTTCTTCTTGGAGCGAATTTCTGTCTGGCCCAGCAACAAGCGCCGCAGGCGGAAAAACCCGCGGAAAAGCCGAAAGAAGAAAAGAAGCCCGCGATTCCCGAAGAGAAGATCGTTCAGACCAAGCATTCGTTCAAAATCGGCGGACAGGAAATCAAGTACACTGCCACAGCCGGCACAATTCTCTTAAAGCTCGAAGACGGCACGCCCAAGGCCAGCATTTTTTATGTTGCCTATACCAAGGATGACGTCAGCGACGCGAGCCAGCGACCCATCACGTTCAGTTTCAACGGCGGCCCCGGCTCTGCTTCGGTGTGGTTGCATCTCGGCGCGTTTGGTCCGCGCCGCGTGCAGATGGGCGACGCGGGCTCGCTGCTTCCGCCGCCCTACAAACTAGTGGATAACGACGCTTCGTTGCTGGACATCACGGACCTGGTTTTCATCGATCCCGTTTCCACGGGTTACAGCCGCGCCGTCCCTGGGGAAGCGCCAAAACAGTTTCACGGGGTCGAAGAAGACGTGCAGTCGGTAGCCGATTTCATCCGGTTGTATGCCACGCGTAACAAGCGGTGGTCCTCGCCGAAGTTTCTGGCGGGCGAAAGCTACGGTACCACGCGCGCCGCGGGGCTTTCCGGGTATCTCCAGCAGCGCTATGGCATGTATCTCAATGGCATCGTGCTGATTTCCGCGATTTTGAATTTCGAAACCGCGGAATTCGATACCGGCAACGATTTGCCGTTCATCCTCTATCTGCCCACGTACACCGCCATTGCCTGGTATCACAAGAAACTGCCTGCGGATTTACAGGGCGATTTGCAGAAGGCTGTTGAAGAATCGCGCAAGTTTGCGGTGGGCGAATACGCGGATGCGTTGATGACCGGCGACGCGCTTTCCGCAGCAAAACGCGCGGAGATCGAGCAAAGACTGTCGCGCCTCACGGGGCTTTCACCGGATTACATCGACCGCACCAACCTGCGCATTGAAATCCAGCGCTTCACGAAGGAGCTTTTGCGCAACGAGCGCCGCACCATCGGGCGCATTGACGCGCGTTTCATCGGCGTCGACCGCGATGCCGCCGGCGAACGCCCGGAGTTCGACCCCAGTATTGCGGCCATCATTGGCCCGTACTCAGGCATGCTGAATGATTACGTGCGCAACGATCTGAAGTTCGACAGCGACTTGCCCTACGAAGTGCTGACGGGCCGCGTGCGGCCGTGGAATTACGCGCCCTATGAGAATCGCTACGTAAATGTTGCGGAGACGCTGCGCAGCGCCATGACGCAGAATCCGTTTCTGCACGTTTTCGTCGCGAAGGGCTACTATGACCTGGCTACGCCGTTTTTTGCTGCGGACTACACGTTCGACCACCTCGGTTTTGACGCCGCACAACGCAGTCATCTCAGCGGCGCGTATTACGAAGCTGGCCACATGATGTACGTTTATCCGCCAGCACTCGCGAAGCTGAAGGCGGACATCGCGCAATTCATCAAGTCCAGCGCGGTGTCTAGCCCCTCAAAATGAAGCGCGTACTCAAGTTGATCGTCTGGCTGGTGGTCGCGCTGCTCGGCGCAGCGGCATTTGCCAAGATCGCGTTCGAGCGCGGCGAACCGCTCAACGCGACATGGTTCGTCGTGGCCGCGGTTTGCTGTTATCTAGTGGCGTACCGTCTATATTCCGCGTTCGTCGCCGCCAAAGTTCTTGTGCTCGATGACACGCGCGCCACTCCTGCCGAGCGCCACGACGATGGCCGCGACTTCGTGCCCACAAACAAGTGGGTTCTCTTCGGCCACCATTTTGCCGCCATCGCCGGGCCCGGGCCGCTCGTCGGCCCCACGCTGGCCGCGCAGTTTGGTTACCTGCCTGGCACGCTCTGGCTGATCGCCGGCGCGGCGTTTGCGGGCTGCGTGCAGGATTTCGTCATTCTTTTTTGCTCGATTCGGCGTGATGGAAAATCGCTCGGCCAGATGGCTCGCGAGGAGGTCAGCGAACGCGGCGGCTTCATCGCGCAACTGGCCGTACTTGCAATCATTACAATTCTTCTCGCGGTCATCGGCCTCGTCGTCGTGAACGCTCTCAAGTCCTCACCGTGGGCCACCTTCACGCTGGCGATGACCATTCCCATCGCGCTGCTTCTGGGTCTTTATCTGCGTTTCGTCCGGCCCGGCCGAGTGCTCGAAGCTTCGATCATGGGGGTGGCGCTGGTTCTTTTTGTGGTGGTCGCCGGGCAATGGGTAGCCGATTCGCCTTCCTGGTCTCGCGTGTTCACGCTGAGCGGTGTCGCGCTGGCGTTCGCCATCATTGCGTATGGCTTCGCGGCTTCTGCGTTGCCGGTCTGGCTGTTGCTCGCGCCGCGCGACTATCTCAGCGCGTTCATCAAGGCCGGCGCTATTTTTTCCCTAGCCGTGGGCATTCTTTTTGTGCGGCCGCAGATTTTGATGCCGCCCCTCACGCGCTTCGTTGATGGCACCGGACCGGTCTTTGCCGGAAAAATTTTTCCCTTTTGCTTTATCACCATTGCCTGCGGCGCGATCAGCGGATTCCATTCGCTGATTTCTTCCGGCACCACGCCGAAGATGATTCTGCGCGAGAGCCACGCCCGCTTCATTGGATATGGCGCAATGCTCTTGGAATCGTTTGTCGGCGTAATGGCCATGGTGGCCGCGTGCGCCATGCCTCCGGGCGTCTACTTCGCGATCAACAGCCCCCCGAGCATTGTCGGCGGCGCGGGAGAGGCCGCGGCTTCAACGATCAGCAGCTGGGGCCATTCGCTGCAAGCGCAAACCATGACCGACCTCGCTCACAAGGTTGGTGAGATCACTCTTTGGAATCGCGCCGGCGGGGCACCATCGCTGGCCGTGGGCATGGCGCAAATCTTTTCCAGCACCATCGGCGGCGATCGCCTCCTTAGCATCTGGTATCACTTCGCAATCATGTTCGAAGCGCTTTTCATCCTCACGGTGCTCGATGCGGGCACGCGCGTGGGGCGTTTCATGGTGCAGGATCTCGGCGGGCGCGTCTGGAAACCATTCGCGCGCACCAGCTGGATGCCCGGCGTCTTGATTTCCAGCGCCATTATCGTCGCGCTGTGGGGCTATTTTCTCTATCAGGGAGTAGTCGATCCGCTCGGCGGAATCAATTCGCTCTGGCCGCTCTTCGGCATTTCGAATCAATTGCTCGCGGCCGTCGCGCTCGTCGTGGCAACTACCATCCTGATGAAGATGGGCCGCATGCGCTGGATTTGGGTGACGCTCGTGCCGATGGTGTGGATCGTCGTCATCACCATGACCGCCAGCTACCAGAAAATATTCGACACCAATCCGCGCATTGGTTTTCTCGCCACCGCCAACGCGATGGTTGCGCAAATCGCGGCCGGAAAAATTCCCGCCGATAGGGTTGCCGAAATACAGCGCCTCATCTTCAACCAGCGCCTGGACGCCGCCGTCACGGGGATTCTTGCAATCATGATTCTTGTACTGATTGTCGAGGCGCTCGTGCATTGGTACGCGATTCTCACCCAGCGTAAAGAGTCCGTGCTCCACGAATCACCTTATGTGGCCACGCAGTGGGCCCCGGACTACTCCGGCGCGGCTCACGGAGACGACTGATGCGGCGCGCCTCAAAAACCGCCGCGCGCCTGTTGCGCCACTTTTGGCGCGGGCTCCGTGAATGGTGTGGCGATGCTGCTTACGAAAGTTATCTTCGGTCGCCACAAACGCGATCGGGCGCCTGCCGCACCCTTACCCGCAAGGAGTTCTACGTCGAGCAGCTCAATCGCCGCTATTCCCGCCCCAACCGCTGCTGCTGAGTTCGAGCCCACACCACTCTTGTTAGGAAATGGCCAGGAGGAGTAAACTCGCGCTATCTGGGTCCGGCCCTGTTTCCAATATTTCTATCGGAGGAACTATGCGACATATTCCCCGTTTGCTTTTGATGTCTTTCGTTACGCTCGCTGCCGGCCTTATTTACTTTACCTCTGCCGCGCAGGAGAAGACTTCCAAACCTGATTTCGATATGACTGCCAGCTACATCGAAGCTTGCAGCTGCGACATGTTCTGTCCCTGCTATTTCAACGATCACTCCACCAACCACATGGCCATGGGCGAGCATCACGCGGAAGAGCATTTTTGCCGCGCCAACCTCGTTCTCAAAGTGGACAAAGGAATGTACAAGGAAGTCAAGCTGGATGGAGCCAAAGTCTGGATTGGATCCGATCTGGGCAGCGATTGGAGCACCGGCAAAGATTCCTGGCTGGTCGTGAACTTCGATCCCAGCGTCACCAAGGAGCAGCAGGCTGCGCTCGCCGACATCCTTGGGCAGCTTTATCCGATTCCCTGGCAAAAGAAGGCCGTGCAAACCGCGGCGTTTTCATGGAACGTTGACACCAAAACAGGTGTGGCGCACGCCAAAATGAACGATGGCAAGGGCGAAGTCATCCTTGAGCGCGTCAAGGGCGATAGTTCCAGCCACGAAGTCGTCATGCACAACTTGAAATACTGGGGAGCGCAATCCAACGATGGCTTCCGCATGTGGAAGAGCAAACACGAAGCCTTCGAAGGAGACGGCCACAAGTTTTCTTACGACGGGACGAATGGGTTCCTGATCACAATTCATTATTCTGGAAACGCAAAGGCTGCCACAGCAGACTAGTCTTCGGCTCTAATGAAAACAGGCAGCTGCGTCTTTCCCTGCGGGCGCAGCTGCCTACGTTTCTTCGTCTTCGTCGCCGCGATGTCTCAGTAGCGTCGTCTTGTGCGTAATCTTGATCTTGTTGCGGATTCCGGCGAGGATGGCGCGCCGCACTTCCACCGGAAGCATTTCCGGTGCGAACACTCCCGAAGTATCTTTCGGAAAAAATTTAATGAAAAGCGCGGCGATGTGCGCCGTGGCATACGCCACCGGCGTCGTGAAGAGTCCTTGCTGGCGAATCTGGTAGAGCGTCGGAAACGTGCAGTCGCTTCGAAGGAGCAGGCGCTGGTCTTCTTTTTTTCCCCGTTTGATGCCGCTTACCAGCACTGCCGCTGCGAACCGCGCGTTCTGCAGGATTCCCTGGCGAATCAGTTTTGCGATCATCCGCGGCGAAGACGTCTGCGGAAACCGTTGTTTCGCCATTCCACGCGATTTCGAAAGTTTTCCCTGCTTGTGCCACCGCCGCAGCCGGTCGATCTCGTTTCCCCCGATTTTCACGTCGAGATTTCGCATCGTAATGGAATACGGCAATGTCACCGCTTCGTCTTGTGCCGCGAGCACCACGCGCGCGCTTCCAATCGGATTGGAGAACCGGAACTTCTCGATTTCCGAGAAGCGCTTGCCTAAATGGAACTTCCCATTTCGATAGATTCGCGGGTTGGAAATAGCCTCATCAAAGGAGCCTTCGGGAGACCATTGGGAAATAGGGTCATCGCTTTCACTGCTTTCATAAAGCCGAATGTGCACCGATTCGACTTCGTCGAGCAGGTCGGCGGCACGCTTCACCAGCAAATTGGTCAGCCCAGGGGCCGCGCCGGTATTGATTAGCGCTATGCGATTCTTCTCTTCGAATTTCTTCGTGTAGCGAAATTGTTCGGCTTTGAAAGGATGGCGCGTGAGGTGCGAGCTCAAATCGACGTAATGCACTCGCAGCCGCAGCGCCGCTCGCATGACAATCTCATTAAAAACCGAAGCCGAAGCATTGACGATCAGCTGGCAGCCCTTCGCGGCCTTCACGATTCCGCGCAGGTTTCGCGCATTCACTTCCGTGACCGCGATCGTGCTTCTCTTGCCCAGAAAGCGCCGCGCGCGCTCCGGGTCGCGGTCCCCGCACCAGACCGCATGTCCTTGCCGTTCCAGCAATTGTGCGAGAAGGGAACCGGTCGCTCCGGCCCCCAAAACGAAGATCCGCATGGCGTGGCCAAAACTCTATCACAATCTGCTGAGCTGTCCTCAACCGCCGCTTTTCCGCTGTCTCAATTGCTTACATCGGGTGAGGCGGCGTAGACTAGGGCTGTAACTCCGACCCCTGCGGCCTACGGGAGAGATAACCCACGGCTGCTGGGGCGATGCCCTAAGAACTTTGGGGCTGAGGGTTTGGGTGGAAACGCCCGGGCCTCCCGTGCTTGGAAAGGAGCGATCCAACCGAAAATGTGCAGTTTTTCGGAGAGCGCCCGATTCCCAGCTGGATCGGGCGGTTTTGTTTTTCAGCTCCACGGAGATTAAGACTTGGGAAGCGGCATCCAAGAAGCAGCACGCGCCATGACTCTTCACGACAAATTCGGCCGTCAGATCACCGACCTGCGTATCTCCATCACCGACCGCTGTAATTTCCGCTGCGTCTACTGCCGCTCCGCCGATCCTGAAAACTATCGCGATCACGACGAAATTCTCTCCTGGCCCGAGCTTGACCGCCTCGCTCTCATTTTCCTGCGCCTTGGCATTCGCAAGATTCGCATCACCGGTGGCGAGCCGCTGGTTCGCGACGGTGTCGAAGATTACATCGGCCGCCTTCACGCCCTCGGCGTCGAAGATCTCTCCATGACCACCAACGGCCACCTGCTCGCCGAACGCTGCGACCGCCTCCTCGCGGCAGGCCTTCGCCGCATCAATATCAGCCTGGACTCACTCGACCCCGCCCGATTCGAACGCATCACTCGGACTAAGTCCTTTTCAACCGTGATGGCCGGTATCGACGCCGCACAAAAATCGCGCCTCGCCCCGGCAAAGGTCAACGCCGTGCTCGTCCGTGGCCTCAACGACGACGAAGTCGAATCCTTCGCCGAATTCGCCCGCGATCGCGGCGTCATCATGCGCTTCATCGAGTTTATGCCCTTGGATGCCGACCGCCATTGGACACGCGATCTCGTCGTTCCCGCCGCGGAAATCCACCAGCGCATTCACGCGCGCTGGCCGCTCGAGCAGATTCCCCACGAGCGCAGCGAAACCGCGCGGAAATACCGCTTTGCCGATGGCGCGCCCGGCGAAATTGGCCTGATTGCCCCGGTTACCCAGCCCTTTTGCGGCCACTGCTCGCGCATCCGTCTCACTGCCGACGGCAAGCTCCGGACCTGCCTCTTCAGCAAGGACGATCATGACCTGCGCTCGTTGCTTCGTGAAGGCGCTACCGACGACGACGTGGTGGATTTCGTTCGCTCCATCGTCATGGAAAAAGAAGAAGGCCATCGCATCAACGCGCCCGGTTTCGTCCCCCCTTCGCGCACCATGGTTTTCATTGGGGGCTAAGAAAAATCCCGCCGAATCGCGAATGTCCTGAATCTTGCATCGACCACGTCCCGCGTTTGCGTTAGCATCAGAGTGGGACAGGTTTTAGACAGTTTGCTCTCAGGCGTGCAACCTCTCCCAGAAACGGAACCTAATGGCCGACGAAGACGACGATCGCGAACAAGAGGAGTCCCCCGAGCCGGAGCAGCGCCTCTTCACCCTGAGCGAAGCCGAGCGCACCCGCCGCGAACTCGAGCCTTTTCTCGTCGAAGCCATCGACTGCCGCAAAAAGCTTTCCGGTCTGGATACCCAGCTTTCCGCCGTTTCCGCGCGCATCATGATGATGGGCGGCGTTATCGTTCCATATGACAAGCTGGCCGCCGTCCGCATGGAGCATACGCAGCTCACGGAAGCGCTGAAGACTTCGCTCAATCGCATCCTGGAGACCGGCTGCCTCATCAAGGATCTCGATACCGGCCTGCTCGATTTTCCGTCGGTCATCGCTAATGAAGAGGTCTATCTCTGCTGGAAGCTTGGCGAGGATCGCATTCGTTTTTATCACCGCCAGGACGAAGGCTTCGCCAACCGCAAGCCGCTCGACCCGCGCGACCTCGGCCCCGGCGACATCGTGCAATAATCTTGTAGTGGCGGGTCTTCAGACCCGTGTTTTTCCCGCTGTCATCCTGAGCGAAGCGAAGGATCTCGATCGCCCGATCTTCGCCGCGCCAAACTGTGAGCCACTTTGACCGACCATCCCGCAAACCGCCTGAAACATTCCGCCAGCCCCTACTTGCGTTCCGCCGCGCACCAGCCCATCGACTGGCACGAATGGGGTGACGCCGCC
>Ga0210409_10006357_pt1 | contig 12309 bp, 8 predicted proteins | sample IncBWH17MmetaG_FD_161649 | JGI IMG/M metagenome (GOLD analysis project Ga0210409, IMG submission 161649) | Forest soil microbial communities from Barre Woods Harvard Forest LTER site, Petersham, Massachusetts, United States - Inc-BW-H-17-M | ecosystem: Environmental > Terrestrial > Soil >...
GTGGTGACCATGTAGTTGTAAGCGAACATCGCGGGAATGGCGACCGAGAGCCCGGCCACGGTGGCCAACAGCGCCGCGGCCACACCCGGCGCCATCGCATTCAGGCTCGCGGCGTTGGCAATGCCGATTCCCGAGAACGTCTCCATGACACCCCACACGGTGCCGAACAGCCCGATAAAAGGTCCACCCGCCACGGCCGTCGAGAGAATGATCATCCCCTTTTCCAGGCTGAGGGCCTCCTCGCTGGCGGCGCGCTCCAGAGCCACGCGGACCGACTCGAAGGAGGCGTGGCTGATCTTGGTGGTGATCGAGCGCGCGATAACGTCGGTATGCGCCTGCGTCGAAATCCCGGGAACAACACTCCGCACCTGCTCGACCTGAACCGGGTTGTTCTTGAGATGGTATTCGGCCTCCTCCGCCCCGGTATAATACAGCTCGAAAGCCGGCGCCCCATCGAACTCCGCTTTACTTCGGTAGATATCCAAGGGATCGCGGGTCGCCCGGTAAGCCGCGTAGAACTTTTTACTCATCCGCCGGGCCCGGATGAGTTGGCGCGCCTTGCTGATGATGACGGTCCAACTGAAAATGGAGACCACCAACAGGGCCAGAATCGTGCAAAAGCCCTCTTTGGTCAGGTGCTTCCAGGCAAACCCCAGTGCATGACTCGACGTGTTGACCGCTAGCAGCGGTGTAACCAGATTCATAGACAGTCAAAACTATGACGGAACGATCTGGCGAACGAAAGTGACGTACTGTTAATTCCTGATGGCTGATTTGTGGCGATCCTGTGACAAATGCCCAGGGCATGTCCGATTCGTTTAACCTGTTGACCTAGAACGAGCTTACGCCTAAGTCCGGGGTCCCTCCTTTAAACCTTTTGTGGCGTTTCGTGTTGGACCCTGTGGCGCCATTGTGAGGGGGTCATTCCGAAGCGTCGTTTGAACAGTGAATTGAACAGGCTCAAACTCCGGTAGCCACATTCGGTGGCGACCTGGAGCACCGTTTGGTCCGAGGAGTCCAGGAGTTCTCGGGCTTTGAGCAGGCGCAGTTCAGTCTGTCGCGACCGAGGCGATTGGCCGAATTGCTCCCGGAAGAGCCTGCTGAAATGACGGGTCGTGCAGCCGCACATATGAGCCAATTGCTCGGCGCTGTGCTGGATCAATTCCATTTCCGGCATGTGAGAAAAGATTTGGTTGAACCGATCATGTGCGGGCGCGCCGCGAGTCGTGTTCTGCTCGGGCGATGGCAAAGCCGGGGCAAGCACCTGGAGGGCTACCAGCAAAAGCTCGCCTCGCTGGATCAGTTCGGGCCCGGCACAATCCTCCAGCAGTTCGGCCATGGACTGCGGCAGTGCGTGAGAGCCGGGCAGGATCTGGATCGAACCGATCGTCACGCCCACCGCTTTCTGAAGCAAGTAGCGTTCAGCCACGGTGAAAAACCCGCAGAGCAAATCCAAATCGAACACGAACCAGTCGACCACGACCGTGTTCAATTGGCTGGCGCGCAAGATCCCCTCGGTTCCCGGGGCCAGAACCATCAGTTCGCCCTGGGCTATCGCTCGCGGCATCGCGGCATCGAGCCAGTAAGCCTCTCCTTTGCTCAACCTGAGGACACGCCATGCGTGGGACGGCAGGGTCCATTCCTGGCCGGGCGCGAGCTGGACCTGATCAATCCGCAAATGCTCCGGATGCTTCATGCCCTATGCAGTGTACGGCATAATCATGCTTGGCAGACTTCTGTTACAGAACCATGACACCCAGGCAACATCTGCATGACGATCCCGAGGCAATCCTGGCCACAAGCCCCTCTCCACCAAACTAAAGGCTTGGCTTGCGCTCGTCCGGCGGCTTGGCAAGAGTGTCCGCGTGCAGGCGACTCGAATGTTTTTCACCGCTTTCTTACTGATCCTTCTGGCTTTACCTAGCCTGACGGCGGCTGACAGCTCCCTTGGACTCGCGGAGTACGCTACTAAGGAACCCGTCGCTCGTTTGCCGGGAGGCCGGACCATGACGCCGGTCAACCAGGTCCTGACTCCCTTTGGTTTGCAAGCGGACCTGCCCGGCCTTAGACCCCAAGCCCTGGCGCTGAGTCCCGACGGCCAGATCCTGGTGACCGCCGGCAAGACTGCCCAGGTCGTCGTGGTGTCTCCGTTCACGGGAAACGTCCTGCAGACCGCCTCGTTGCCCTCCGAGGACGCCGATGACCTGGCCGACCCCGTCTCCAGTCACATCCTGAAACCTGATGAAAAGGGCCAACTGAGCTACACCGGCCTGGTTTTTTCGCCCGACGGAACGCGTCTCTACCTGGCCAACGTCAATGGCAGCATCAAAGTCTTCAATGTGTCCAAAGAACATCGGCTGGCGCCCTTGGGTTCTCTATCCCTGCCGCTGGCCAAGGCCCCGCGCCGTAAGGCGGAGATCCCCTCCGGCCTCGCGGTGTCCCCGGACGGCCAACGCCTTTACGTCGTGTTGAACCTCTCGAACCGGTTGGCAGAAATGGACGCTGCTACCGGCCACATCCTCCGGCTCTGGGACACGGGCGTCGCGCCGTATGACGTCGTGTTGCGGGGCAGGAAAGCTTATGTTAGCAACTGGGGCGGCCGGCGGCCCGATCGCTCCAGTGTCACCGGGCCGGCTGGACGGGGAACGCTTGTTCGAGTCGATTCCACCCGCTTCATCGCCAGCGAAGGATCTGTCTCTATCGTGGATCTGCAGGTCAATCGCGTCGAAGCCGAAATCCTGGTTGGCCTGCACCCTTGCGCCATGGTGGTTTCCCCAAACGATCGCTACCTGGTGGTGGCCAATGCGGCCAGCGATACCCTCAGTGTCATCGACCTGAAGACCCAAAAGGTGGTCGAGGCGATCTGGACCAGGCAAAATCCGGGAGATCTCTTTGGCGCAAGCCCCAATGCGCTGGCGTTCGATGAATCCGGCCAGACTCTTTTTGTGTGTAACGGCACTCAGAACGCGCTGGCGGTGGTCAACTTTTCGCCTCGTAAATCCAAGTTGCTCGGTCTGATCCCCACTGGTTGGTTTCCCGGCGCCGTTGTGTATGACGGGCCGCGCGATCGCATTTACGTTGCCAACATCAAAGGGATCGGCCCGGGCGAACCGCGCAAGTCCGATGGCCGGCCCAAGTTCAATTCACACCAGTTCTACGGGTCGCTTGCCCTGATGGATCGCCCCAGCGTCAAAGAACTGCCCGGACTGACCGCCCAGGTCCTGGCCAACATGCGCTTCCCGCTGCTGGCCCAGGCGGCCTTGCGGCCACGCCAGGGTCAACCTGCCCGCCCTGTTCCTGAACGAGTCGGGGAGCCAAGCGTTTTTAAACACGTGGTTTATCTTATTAAGGAAAACCGCACTTACGACCAGGTCCTGGGCGACGTCGCCCAGGGCAACGGCGACCCGGAGTTGTGCGTCTTTGGCGACCTCATTACTCCCAATCAACACAAAATGGTTCGTGAATTTGTCCTGCTCGATAACACCTACTGCTCGAGCATTCTCAGCGCCGACGGCCACGAATGGGCCACCGCTGCCTTTGCCACGGATTACATGGAGCGTTCCTTCGCCGGCTTTCCGCGCAGTTACCCTGACGGAATGGAAGATGACGACATCGATGCGCTCGCGTATTCCCCCTCAGGTTTCATTTGGGACAACCTTCTGGCTCATGGCAAGACCCTGCGCGATTACGGCGAGTTCGCCATGACCAGGAAGTCATGGGTCGATAAGACCAGGAAAGACGAACCCTCCTTTATGGATCATCTTCTGGAATTTGCCCGCGGCACCCACACGATCAATCTTTACAGCGATCCGGCCGTCGAATCCTTGCGGCCTTATCTGGTCACCAACACTGTCGGATGGGACCTCACCGTGCCGGACATCTTTCGCGCGTCGCAATTCATCGCCGAATTAAAGCGCTTCGAGCAAACCGGAAGGTTTCCGGACCTGTCGATCATTTGCCTGCCCAACGACCATACCAGCGGAACCGATCCGGGGAGGCCCACTCCTGCGGCGCAGGTGGCGGACAATGATCTGGCTTTCGGCCAAATCGTCGAGGCAATCAGTCACAGCCAGTTTTGGAAAGACACCTGCATCTTTGCCATCGAGGACGATCCTCAGGCGGGTTGGGACCACTTGAGCGGCTACCGTACCACGGCCTATGTCGTCAGTCCCTACACGAAACGAAATACGGTGGTGAGTACCCAGTACAATCACACCAGCCTCTTGCGCACCATTGAACTGATCCTCGGCTTGCCGCCCATGAACCAAATGGATGCCACAGCCACTCCGATGTTCGATTGCTTTGCCAGCTCGCCCGATTTCACACCGTTTACCTTGCTGACCAACAATGTGCCGCTTGATCAACTCAACCCACCTGCCAAAAAACTGGCCAATGCCGTCCTCCGCAAAGACGCTTATGTCTCTGCCCGGCTGCCTTTGTCCAAGCCCGATCAATGCCCCGAGGACACCCTCAACCGCATCCTTTGGCACGCCATGAAAGGTCCCCGCGCGCCCTATCCCACCTGGGCCATCCAATCCGTCGACGACGACTAACCCTGGGCAATTTGCAATTTGCAATTCTCAATCCCCTCTTTCCCTGTACCAACTTCAGCCTTTAGCCTTCATCCTTCAGCTTTTGTCTTCCCCTCCGTAACCCGATCGTCACTCCTTCGGCGCCTCTGCGCCACACGCTTGCGCCAATCTCATGCGCACTGTAACTTGCACTCATGCCCTGCTAATGTCTGACCCCTCGCAAACTGAACCGCCGGTTCCTCCTGCCCGCGCCTACTTCTTCCTCAGCACGCTCGTGGTGGCCTACATCGGGGTTTACCTTTGTCGCAAAAACCTATCCGTGGCCGTGCCGTTGCTGCAAACCAGCTGGGGACTCAACAAAGAAGAGGTCGGCACGATTAATAGCGCCAGCACCATCGCGTATGCCTGCGGGAAGTTCTGTTTCGGTCCCATCACCGACCGAATTGGCGGCCGCGCGTCCCTGCTGAGTTCCATGACGCTGGTCGCCTTATTTGGAGCGTTGGGCGCGTTCGCTCCTTCCCTGACGGCCCTGGTGGTTCTTTACAGCGTCAACCGGCTGTTCGGCTCGGCCAGTTGGGGCGCTACTCTGAAGCTGGTGCCCGAATGGTTCGGTTCGGCCAAGTTACCCTTCGCCTGCGGCCTGCTCTCCTTGAGCTTCGTATTCGGCGGCGCGCTGGCCGTTTCGTTCGCCGGCTTGATCGCCAGTCTCACTCACGATTCCTGGCCCGCCGTTCTGGGCCTGCCTTCGGTCGTGCTGGTCCTGCTGGCTGCCCTTTGCTGGGGGATACTTCCCCGCCCCGCCAAACCGAAGGAACCAACCGGCGCTCGCGCAAAAACCTCCACCTACAGCCTGAGCCGGACCCTGGAATTGTTTACTGAACGAAAATTCCTGGTCGTCATTGCGCTGAGCTTCACCCTGACTTTGCTGCGTGAAACCTTCAATTTTTGGACGGTGGATTTCATCCGAACCGAAGGCGGAGCGCAGGTGTCCAGCAAAGTCGCCGCGTTTCTTTCCACTCCCTTCGACCTGTGCGGCGCCGCGGGCATCGTGCTGATGGGTTGGGTATTTGGCCGGCTGCAGCCCTTGGGCCGCCAACGGTTGCTGGTGGCGATCCTGGGTTCCATGACGCTTCTGCTCGCCTTGCTCCCCAGACTGTTCCATGCCGGACTATGGGTGCTGGCTGCGGGCGTAGGGCTGATAGGTTTTTTGGTGTACGGTCCATACAGCTTGCTCGGAGGCGTTCTATCGGTCGAGGTCCGTGGCAAGGAATTCGCCGCGACCGTCTCCGGCTTGGTCGATGGCACGGGCTATATCGCCGGAATCTTGTCCGGCATTGTTTTTGGCAAACTCCTGATGATGGGCGGTTATACTTTGGGGTTTCAAGCAATGTCAGGTCTGACTTTGATTTCCGCCGTCCTTTGCTGCTTCCTTTATCGCAGCCCTCGTGCGGCGCTTCCAAAGCCGGCTTCGCTGAAAACTCCGGTGCCTGCCCTGCCGGAGAATCCATGAAATAACATGAGCATAGAACTGGTTATCTTCGACATGGCCGGCACCACCGTGCGTGATGACGATGCAGTGAACACATGTTTGCGCGACGCCATGGCGCCGCACCTTGCTGTCACTCGCGACGAGGTCAATTCCGTGATGGGATTGCCAAAACCGACGGCCATCCGGCTGCTCCTCGAGCAAAAGCTTGCGGCCAAAGGAACCGTTCCGCCGGCCTTGGTGAACGAGATCCACGGCAGCTTCCTTGCCCGAATGCTGCATCATTATCAACAGACTCCTGGCATTGAACCCATGCCCCACACGCTGGACACTTTCTGCCAGCTCAGAGAGGAGGGTATCCATATCGCGTTGGACACCGGCTTCAGCCGGCCCATCGTCGATGCCATCCTCGAACGCCTCGGCTGGAATGAAGGTGGCCTGCTCGACGCCACAGTCGCCAGCAACGAAGTCCAGCGCGGCCGTCCTTATGCCGACCTGGCGCTGCGGGCGATGGAATTAACTGGCGTTCGCGATCCCAAGTGCGTCGCCAAGGTTGGGGACACACCTTCTGATTTGCAGGAAGGAATGGCGGCCGGTTGCCTCCTGGTGGTCGGCGTCACCAACGGTTCCCACACCCGCGAGCAATTGGCGCCCCATCCCCACACGCATCTCATCGCCACATTGCAGGAGCTCCCCGCCCTGGTCCTCAGCAGCGCTTCCCTGACCTCAAAAAGCCCTGAGCCAACTAGACCATGAACCCCTCGTCTCCCTGGGAGCGCCGGCGTCTCGCCGGCGAGTTGCGGCCTGATTAGCATCCGCTCATGCGCCAGTCCGAAATCAGCGCGGATCAAATCATTTCCACCGACGCGAGTTCAGCCACCGTGCCTGCCGCGCCCTCCCGCGACAAACTCCTGTTCACCCCCGGCCCGCTAACCACCAGCCTGGAGGTCAAGCAGGCCATGCTCCACGACGCCGGCTCGTGGCATTTCGAATTCAATGTCTTGGTGGCCTCTGTTCGGCGCCGGCTCCTGGAGATTGCCGGGCTCACTTCTGCCGAAGGCTGGGAAGCAATTCTGCTGCAGGGCAGCGGCACTTACGGCGTGGAAGCCGTCTTTCAGACTGCCGTGCCGCGATCAGGCAAAGTCGCCGTGCTCTCCAATGGCGCTTATGGCAATCGCATGGCTCAAATGCTCGACCGTGCCTCAATCGACCATATCCTGCTGTCCACACCCGAGAATGAACCGCTAGACCCTGAGCCGCTCTCAGCCTTGTTGTCTTCCGACTCGGCCATCACCCACGTGGCGATGGTCCATTGTGAGACCACCACCGGTATTCTCAATCCCATTGAAGCCATTGGGCGCATTGCCCGCACTCACGATAAAGCATTTATCGTCGACGCCATGAGCAGCTTCGGCGCGATTCCCATCGACTTTAAAAAGTGCGGCATCGACTTTCTCATTTCCTCGCCCAACAAGTGCCTGGAAAGCGTTCCTGGTTTTTGCTTCGTGTTTTGCCGGCGCGACGGGCTTCTGGCCTGCGCTGGCCAGGCGCGCAGTTTGAGCCTGGATTTGCTGGACCAACTCAAGGGGTTCGAGCGCAACGGCCAGTTTCGCTACACCCCTCCCACTCATTCGATTCTGGCCTTCGATCAGGCATTGCGCGAATTCGAGGCGGAGGGCGGCGTGGCCGCGCGAGCTGCTCGCTATCGGGCAAACCACCAGTTGCTTTATTCCGGGCTGGCCGGCTTAGGGCTTCGTGCTTTTCTCGATCCTGCGGTGCAGAGCTTCATCATCACGGCCTTCCATTTCCCTGACAGTCCGAAGTTTGAATTCGATAAGTTCTATCGCGATTTAAGCGAACGAGGCTTCATCATCTATCCCGGCAAGCTGACGCGGGTGAACACTTTTCGTATTGGCACCATTGGGCGTCTCTTCCCTTCCGACATCCAACAATTGGTCTACGCAATCGGTGCTCTGCTCCGATGACCGCTCCGGCGCGCGGACATTCCTGTCCGCAGCAACGTGCGACCATCCCCTGGTTCCGCCACTATGTCTTCGTCGCTTCGACTGTTCCCTTCGCCGCAATTCGATCCTGTATTGCTGCGGACAAGAATGTCCGCACGCCGCGCCAGTAACCGCCAAATAGTAGCGCTGATTGATAATCGGGTGTCTCGCCGGTTTGCAACCGGCGTGCCAGACCCGTGACGATGCCTCCGTGCCCAGGCCTCTGTTTCCTTTGTTTTCTCCTGTTCAATTCAGTAGTTGCGACTAAGGATTTTTCCATTTCAAGTCACGTTGCCAGCTTTTAACCTGCACCCCGCAACGTCGAACAATCAATATGCCCGCTTACAAGCGCCACTGTTTCGGCGCCAAAGCTAGAATCTGTTTAGCCGCCTTTTTGTGCGTCCTGGGCTTTGCCAACCGTACGGATGCGGAGGACGCGCCTTACTACCGTGATTTGTTTCCGGATACCTGGGTTGCGCACGACGCCCTGGGCCGCAACATGCCACCCTTTTCCGTTGTCGGCCCCGTCAAAAAGGACCATCGCCGCATCGTCGGCATCTTTTATATCACCTGGCACAGTGATTCGCTGCACAATCTGAAAAGCCCTTATGCCGCCGACGTTAGCCGAGTCCTCGCCACCGATCCAAAGGCGCGTCTGGATGCCAAACATCCGCTCTGGACCGAGGGGTCCTTTCACTGGGGCGAGCCGGAGGCGGGCTACTTCCTGAGCAAAGATGAATATGTCATCCGCAAAGATATGTCCATGCTCGCAGACGCCGGCGTGGATGTCCTGCTCATGGATGTCACCAACGCCGTCCGTTACTGGGATGAATGGGAAGTCATCTTTTCGGTCATGGAAAAGATGAGAGCCGAAGGTAACCGAGTGCCGCAATTCTGCTTTTGGGCCTTCAATGGCCCGGTCATCACCGTCGTCCAGGATCTCTACGACAAAATTTACAAACCCGGAAAACACCGGGACCTGTGGTTCATTTGGGACGGCAAGCCGCTGATGCTCTACAACGGCTCGCTGGGTTCCGACGCCAATGGCAAAGGCCCACCCAATCCCAATCCCCATTACGAACCCGCCGCCAAAACCGACGCCAGCCATCCGCATTACGGAGACCCCGACTACACTGAGGAGTTCTATCACGATTATACCAAAGAGGTGAAAAGCTTCTTCGCACTTCGCTCGATGTGGTGGGGATACTGGCAATGGGCGGGCAAGCGCTTTGTCGGAACAGAAGATAACTGGAGCTTCGGATTGGATTTAGGTGACAAACGGGTGGCCGCAATGCGCCCGGAGGAACTGGTCTCCCGTCACAACGGCACGAAGGAAGAAGCAGCCGTTACCCCCGCTCAGCACCCCGCCAGTCTCATCGGGAAATCCTGGACCCGCGACCGAAGCGAACCGTCCCTCAATCAATACGACCTGCCGGAGCCGGCCTTGGTGCCCTGGCTGGGCCAGGAAGTTGAGCATCCCGAAGGCTACGGCATCTATTTCCAGCAGCGGTGGGACGAAGCCATTCAAGGCGACCCGGAGTTTCTCTATCTCAACGATTGGAACGAATGGACCGCCGGCAAATACGCTCCCGCCGCCGGGCACACCACTTCCTTCATGCGCCGGGATAGCACCTACTTCTTCGTGGATCAGTATAATGCCGAGTTCAACCGCACCATCCAGCCCATGAAAGGCGGGTACACCGACAATTACTATATGCAGATGGCCGAGAATATCCGCCGCTACAAGGGAGTCCGGCCTATACCGGAACTGACCGGCCTGCGCCGAATCAAGATTGACGGGAAGTTCGATGATTGGGCGGGAATCGATGTTGAGTACCGCGACACTATCGGGGATACCTTCCACCGCGATTATGATGGATACGGCGGCCTCCATTATACCAACGACACCGGCCGCAATGATATCGTTGCCAGTAAAGTCGCTGTCAACCGTGACACCGTTTACTTCTACGTCGAGACCCGGGAGGCACTCACGCCGCATACCGGCACCAATTGGATGCTTCTGTTCATTGATGCCGACCTGAACCCAGCCACGGGCTGGTCCGGATATGATTATCTGATTAACTTGCGTGTGGTTGACGAGAAAACGACCACGCTCATGCGCTATTCTCCCAGTGCGCCTAACGGTCCCTGGGTCGAGACGGCGCGACTCAATTATCGGTACTCCGGCAAGGGCCTCGAAATGGCCGTTCCCCGCAAGCTCTTAGGCTTGAAAGGCGATGCTTTTACCTTCGATTTCCATTGGTGTGATAACCCGATCGATCTCAAAGATCCGATCTCCCTTTGCATCAGCGGCGATAGCGCCCCCAATCGCCGCTTCAACTACCGCTGTATCTGGAAGAAAACACCGAATAAAGACTAAGCGAACCTCGCCAAAGACGTCCAACTCAGCCCACTCCTTCGGGTCTCATTAACCCCTTCTTCAGCGGGTGAACCAGTGCTCGCAGGCCCAGTGAACCGCTTCAGCGGTTTCTCTGCAAGACCGCTAATCTTCGCTAATCGACGCTAATCAAGCCGCTCTCATTTATGCTTTTGGAGAAAATATGATCGCCATTCACCGAACAGATTTGGCACCCCAAAATCCTGGCTCCCTTCCGCCTCCTATTAGCGGTTATTAGCCAAAATTAGCGGTTCAATTGCATTGATTCATCTTGGCAAAAAATGGCCGAGAAAATACAGCTCAACCTTTTTGAGCTGAATATTGTCCCATTGCATGTCCGCTATCGGCCGCCTGCGGATCCGCCTACAGTTCATTTGTCTACGGCAGTGTCCTGGCGGATAGTTGGCACAAGGAGTGCTCCTCCAAACCTGTGAATGTCTCCAGTACCGTGCTGCCCTTGGAGGAGGAACTCGCCGACTCCCAGGTTCGCCGCTTTGGCAAAGCGCAAATCCTCATCGCGGAAGATGACCCTACCATCGCTCAGGATCTCAAGTACAAGATCGAGAGCCTCGATTACGAAGTGGCAGGGATCACCCATTCCGGTGAGCAGGCAGTTGTCCTGGCCCAGAGTCTCAGGCCGGACCTGGTGCTCATGGACATCCAACTGGCGGGCGAGATGGACGGGATCCAGGCCGCCGAGCAAATCCGCACGTTGCGAGTCCCGCTCATCTACGTCAGCGGTTACTGTGACAGTCCTGTGCTTCAGCGGGCTCAGCTCACCGAACCCTATGGTTACGTTCTCAAGCCCTACCGAACCGATGACCTCAGAATATCGGTCGAGATGAGTCTCCAGAGACACCGGGCGGAGCAAGAACGCGAGCAATTGCTCAAGCGATTCCAGGACGTGCTGCCAGCGTTAAAACGCTGACCGGGCAGCTGTCGATTTGCTGCTACTGCAAGAAAATTAGAGACGAAGCCGGCGACTGGCCGGATGTTGAAACCTACGTCATGAAACATTCCGATGCCTCCTTCACCCACGGGATGTGTCCGGACTGCTTTACGCGAGTACAAAAACGGATCGAGGCCATTGAGGGAGAGGATGCCGCTTCAGGATCGGTCGTTTTAGGCTAAGCAGTCCCTGCCCCTATCCCCACCTGGGGATGTAGTTTTCCGCTTGACTTGTTTGGCTTTGTGTCACAAAGTGTGCCGCATGGAATCGAACTGGGCGGCCGAGCATTTGCAGGTCATTCGCACGCTAATGGAGCGCTCCGCGGTGTACCGGCGAGCCCTGGCGCCCATCATGATCTACAACGGGGTGCTGGGAATTGCCGGGGGACTGCTGGGTTGGGTTGCCGGAATTGAGTCGCCCCGAGGGTTCATCGGCTACTGGGCCGTGGTCGGGCTGGCTGCTCTGGGAGGGTCCTTTGTCCTGGTTCGGCGTCAGGCGTTGAGAGAGGCGGAGCCGTTTTGGTCGCCCCCCACGCGGCGGGTTGCGCGGGCATTGCTGCCGGCATTGTTTGTCGGCTCGATCGCGGGGCTGCTGGCGCTCCTGTGCCCGGATTGGGATTTTCTGCAAGCGCACTCGTTGCCTTCGTTTTGGATGTTGCTTTATGGCTGTGCTCTTACGGCCGCAGGTTTTTTCATGCACCGGGGCATCAAGCTCCTGGGATGGCTGTTCATCCTGTGCGGCTGCGCGCTCATGGCGAGCCGTTGTCAGCCGGCAACTCCGTGGGCCTCGCTCAATGGTCATTGGGTCATGGGCTGCATTTTCGGCGGGCTGCATCTGGCTTACGGAATTTATCTGTATTTCACCGAGCCGCGCAGGAATGAAACGTGAACCCTGAAGCTTTTCTTCAGCTCGATCGCGTCATCCACGAGAAAGGGCGGCTG
>Ga0210409_10006358_pt1 | contig 12308 bp, 9 predicted proteins | sample IncBWH17MmetaG_FD_161649 | JGI IMG/M metagenome (GOLD analysis project Ga0210409, IMG submission 161649) | Forest soil microbial communities from Barre Woods Harvard Forest LTER site, Petersham, Massachusetts, United States - Inc-BW-H-17-M | ecosystem: Environmental > Terrestrial > Soil >...
AGGCCCTCTGTGAAAAAGATACCGTACAGTTGGGAAATGACATCATCCATTCCGTCACCAATCCCATCCCCCGCCTGACTGGTGCGATTCACATCTATGGCGGCGACTTTTTCGGTGTCCCACGCAATGAATGGGATGCGGAAACCCTTCTGGAACAACCCTGCGATGGACAGAAAATGCTCCGCCGCTTCGATGAAGCAAACGCTCTTTTTCTCAAAGCCTGATTCCCCGCGCAGTTTTCCAACCCCCTACTGTTCCGCTCCCCCCTAAGAACTAACAACTTAGAACCAAGAACCGCGAACTGGCCACCGAAAACTGAAAATGTTTTCCCGCTCACAGACAGTGACCTACTCATTACCTGTACTCTGGTACGGAGGCTCTATGGACGCCGTACTTCCGTGCCGCCAAGATGCAAATCGAAGCTTACATTAAAACTTTTAAATTTCTTGGGGGATGGGAAGGGGTGCGGCACATGATACGGAAAAACACACTGCTAGGCATCGTTGCAGCTCTCGCTCTCAGTCAATCATCTCAGGCGGAAGAATCGGCGAATGGCGCGGCTTCACCCAGCAAGCCGGTTCTGACCAGCACCATCAGTTGTAATGGATATTCTAATGTTCCGATGACCAAAGATCAGGAGCAAGCGCTCCCGATGCAAATTATCGGCTCGCTGGAATGCGGCGAGCAAGTCACCGTGCTCTCCGACATGGACGCCTACACCGTCAATGTCGTCACGCAGAACGGCAAGAACGGCTACGTCGCGCGCATGTATCTTACATTCCCAACTCGCAAGCGCATCGATGCTGCTCCCCTCCCCGGTGAAAACGCCGCCGTCAGTAACGGCATCGCCCGCTGGCAGTCCGGCGGCAAGGGCAGCGTGCAATTCCGCAGCGGCGGCGAGTTGGTGGAATCGCTCACTGCCAACGGCGTCACCGTCCAGGTTTCTCTGCAAGACACCGGCTGGAAGATGCGCGCCAACGTGGCCGTGGTCAACTCCGGCAAGCAAGCTATTTACGTTTTGCCGAAGCTGGTTTCGCTCGATGAGCTCGCGCCGCTGATCAAGCCGCTGCGCTACCAGGATCCTTCGCAGGTAGCCAAAGCCGCCACGCATCAGCTTCTTTGGACATCCGCCAACGCGGCGCCTTCGCTCAACGCGCAATCCCAGCGCTCCTCTGCTTCCTCAGTATCCGAATTTGCCGCTGTGAGCTTCAAGCTCCCGGCCACCGACCCTTCGCCGAACTACCTTGCGCAGCACCAAGTTCTCGAAGAAACTGCCGCGAGGAGCCAGTCCGCGCTGGTGGATCTGACTCGCGAAATCAACGCGCTCGCTCTCCACGAATGCACGCTCAAGCCTGGCGAAAAAGCCGCCGGCGCCGTATGGTTCGAGCGCGACGCGAAATCCTCGCAGTTGCTTCTGCGCGTCCCCGTCGACGGCTTGATCTTCGAATTTCCGCTTTCCTTCAACCACGAAAAGTAAACAGTGCGAACAGCCATTCCCCCGCCCCGCCCTTCTCCCCCCAGGAGGGCGGGGTTCTCTTTTATGAACTACCTTCTCGATTGATGGCATCGGGCGCGGATCGACTAGCTACAATGTTTGTCTATGAAGTGCCCCGGCTGCAGCACCGAAATGACTGCCATGACGATGGACGGCCGCATGGGCGGACAGGTCGCTATTGATGTGTGCGCTGCTTGCCAGGCTTTCTGGTTCGATCATTTCGAGAGCCTGAAGCTCTCTCCCGGCTCCACCCTGAAGCTCATGAAATTCATCGGCGAACACTCGACACCCGGAAAGCCATCGCTTCCGGACACGCTTCACTGTCCGCGGTGCGCCACGACCCTGCGGCTGGCGCACGACTTGCAAGGAAACATGCCGTTCACGTATTGGCGATGCGCGACCGATGACGGCCACTTCATCAGCTTTCTCGAGTTCCTGAAAGAGAAGAATTTCATCCATCCGCTGTCGCGTGACCAGATCAACGAACTGCGGCAGAACGTTCAGTTTGTGAATTGTTCCAACTGTGGCGCGTCTATCAACCTGCAATCCAACTCTGCCTGTCCCTACTGCCATTCGCCCATCTCCATGCTCGATATGAAACAGCCGCAGCGCATGCTGGAGCAGCTCAAACAAGCTGCCGACCCGAAGCCGATTGATCCGATGCTCCCCATGAAACTCGCTTCTACAAAGTTGGAATTGGAAACCTCCTTGGCCGATCATGATCGCGGTCCCGAATGGTGGAGCGATGCAAGTTCCTCCGGCCTGGTGTGGGCCGGCCTGAACGTCGTCGCCCGATGGCTCAGCGATAAGCTGGTTGATTGATGACCGGAGTATCCCCCAATGACGAGAATCGGACTGCATCCGGGAAGGTGGCAGTAGTAATGGCTCCGTTTGAAAATAAATCGTTACCGAGTGTTGGATAGTGTCATAGCATTGGTCGTGATAGGAATCGCCGTGAAGCGCTTTCTCATTTTTATAGCATTTCTCCTTGGAGTCGTCCAAGCGATGGCGCAGCAAACACCACCCGCAGCCGCACCTGGGCCTGGAAAAGACAGCCTGCCGCATGCGCCGGAAATAAATACCACTCTGATGGAAACCACTTTTATGATCAGCGGCCTATCCGCGAAACCAGGGGAAGAGAAAAAGATTAGGTTCGGCACGGGCTTTGTTATGCTCCGCCGCGTGAATCCAGACTCGAATGTTGGACAATATGTCCTCGTCACAGCCAAGCATGTCTTTGAAGACATCAAGGGTGAGTTCGCTACTCTAAATCTTAGAAAGCAAAATGCAGCTGGCGATGCGGTTGTGTCTCCATTTTCGCTGAGAATTCGCGATAAGGGCGCGGCCCTTTATACGACGCATCCAACCGAAGATGTAGCAGCTATCGATGTTACTTTGCCCAACGACACCATCATCGTGCAGCGCGCTGAAGATGTCACAAATGTGGATTGGCTCGCGACTGATGAATTCTTAGAAAGCCTCAATGTCCACCCCGGTGATGAGTTGATTTGTCTTGGGTACCCTCTGGGGTTAGCGGCAAATGATGCCGGTTACCCAATCCTGCGCGGAGGAAGAATTGCCTCGTACCCAGTGATACCGCTTAAAAAGGCGCATCGGATTCTTTATGATTTCCAAGTTCAGCCGGGAAATAGTGGTGGTCCGGTTTACTTTTCTTTTACCGGCCGGGTCCGGAAAAGTCACCTTCCCCGCTTTGGAACAGTGATGACATACCAAAAACTGATAGGCTTGGTCACCCAGAAAGCTGACCCAGTGGGGAATATCGACCCATTCATCGGCCTGATCGTTCCTTCGGTCTACATCAAAGAGACGATCGACCTACTGTCAGGGTTTGAGTCGAAAATCGTAGACGATCAGCAGTAGGTGGGTTTCTTCTTTCGATACCGAAACGCAAAGGTCTTTATGTCATGCTAGTCTTCCTACTTCCAATGGCGATCCGTCATTGGCTGAGACCTGGCTACGGGAGCGATTTTCGTTCAAATCAGGCCTCTTCCGACCTTTCACCCCGTTTGACAAAGGCGTGGGCCTCGTTTAACGTTAGAAGTTTGAGCGATACCCAAAAGGAGCAATAGATGGCCCAGGGACAGGCTACCAAAGTTAAGAAGAAGAAAAAGTCGGTTTTGAAGCGGGCGGCGCAATCTCGCCAGCGCGCCGAAGTCAACCGCGCCAACCGCACCCGGGTCCGTACGATGATGCGCCGTCTGCGCACTGCCATCGACGCCGGCGACGCCACTGCCGCGGGCAATCTTCTGCAACCCACGATGTCGGCAATCGATCAAGCCATTGCCAAGAATGTGCTGCACGAGAACACCGCCAACCGCTACAAATCGCGCCTCACGCTGGCTTTTAACGGCGTCAAGGCAAAGGCCGCCAAGTAGCAGCGGTACCTGCGATCCCGGTTTGTGGGACAGGCATTCCTGCCTGTCCTCTTCTTTTTCACCTTTGAGGCCCCATGCCTACACCGATCCCCGTCACCCGCGTATCCCAATCCCGTCTCACGGAAGCCCTGCGCGAAAATTCTGAGTTCGGCGCCACCTTCAGCGACCACATGTTCGTTGCCGATTGGGAAGCCGGCGCCTGGAAGCAACCGCAAATCGTTCCCTTCGGCCCGATTTCCTTTTCCCCCGCGCTGACTCCTTTCCACTACGGCCAGGCCATTTTCGAAGGCTTCAAGGCGCATCGCACTCCGAATGGCGGCGTTGCCCTCTTTCGCCCGCGCGAGAATTTCGCTCGCCTAAACCGTTCCGCCGCACGCATCGCCATGCCGGAAATTCCAGAATCGCTCTTCATCGAGGGAGTCAAAGAATTAATTCGGCTCGATAGAGATTGGATCCCGCACCGCGAAGGCGGCGCTCTCTACGTCCGTCCAACCTACTTCGGCGTCGACGACTCTCTCATGGTCCGCCCCGCCAATCGTTTCCGCCTCATTGTCATGACTTGTCCCGTCGGCCCCTACTTCGCGCAACCCATTCGCCTGCTCGCCGAAGAGCGCTTCGTCCGCGCATTTCCAGGCGGCACCGGCGACAGCAAAGCCGCCGGCAACTACGCCGGGGGCCTCCTGGCCGCGCGCCTTGCCCAGGAAAAGTGCTTTCACAATGTGCTGTGGCTGGACGGCGTCGAGCGCCGCTACGTCGAAGAATCCGGCGTGATGAACGTTTTCTTTGTCCTAGATGGCAAAGCAATCACGCCGCCTCTGGGCGGCACCATCCTCCCCGGCGTCACCCGCAACTCCGCTCTGACTCTGCTCCGCGAAATGGGCATCCCCGCCGAAGAGCGCCAAATCACCATCGATGAAATCGTTGCCGGTCACGCCGCCGGAAAACTCACCGAAGCCTTCGGCGCCGGAACCGCCGCCATCGTCGCTCCCATCGCCTGCATCCGTTACCGCGAACGCGACCTGCAATTCCCCGCCGCTTCGGATTCCTCGGTCGCCGCGCGGCTCCGCGCCCGCCTCGTCGCCATCCAAACCGGCCGCGAGCCAGACACTCACAACTGGCTCCTGCCCGTCTAAATCTCCGTTTGGAGTGCGGGAGCTTGCTCCCGCTTTTCTGTCAGGCAGCTATTTCAGCTACCCTTGACTCGTTCAGAAGGATTGGTGACATTCGATGAACTACTACGCTCTGATCTACGAACTCGTCGACGACATGGTCAATCGCCGCGTCCCCTTCCGCGAAGAACACTTGCGCCTCGCCCGTGAAGCCCGCGAACGCGGTGAGCTGGTTCTAGCCGGCGCTCTCTCTGAACCAGTGGATAGCGCTTTGCTAGTTTTTCACCTGGACGACAAGAGCAAGGTCGAAGCCTTCGCCCGCAAAGATCCGTACGTCCTTAACGGCCTCGCCAAAAAATGGCAAGTCCGCCCGTGGAACGTCGTCGTCGGCAATGAGCCCTCTGCGTCATCTTCAACCGCCGCGTCTCCCGCCCCAGGAATGATCCTGCGCCAGTGGACCGCCCGTACCAGCCAAGAGCAGTGGCCCAGGTATCGAGCCCACTTTTCCATCAAGGTGCTGCCGGAGTTGCGCAGGTTAGCTGGCTTTCTGGGAGCCACTCTCACAGTGCGGCACACCGGCGACGAAGTCGAAATCCTTGTCGAAACATCCTGGCGTTCGCTCGAATCCATTCGCGCTTTCGCCGGAGCAGACGTCGATGCCGCCGTCGTGTCCAATGAGGCCATAGCCATGCTGACGGAATTCGACGGCCACGTCCGCCATTTTGAGGTGGTCATTACGGATCGATCTTCGATTCCCGCGTGATGGATTTTGCCGGGAAGCATGCTCACGAGTGCGACTGCCGGCAGAGGGCAGCTTCTCGAGTTAGTCGACCTTTGCGGCCGCCGCAGTTTCATTCACGCGGCCGAAATTGATCTCAATCAACGAGTATTTCGGCATGTACGCGTCCCGCCCATGCCGTGTAATAAGAAATACCAGCGAGGCTCCGAGCCCTACGTACCTGGCAGCACTGGCAACCGCGGCGTCGCTCATCGCCGCGCCAATCGCGCGAATCGGAGTCTCGGCAATATCATCGGAAACCTTTCCGACAAAATACGCGTACCCGATGTCCACCAATCCGTTCAGCATCCCAGGCTTGCGGCCATGTAGCGTGCCTTCTTCGTCCAGAGCAAACCGCGACTGCGCATCGGCTTCCGCAGCACTCAACGAACCGCCCACGCGAAGAGGCTCTCCGTTTTCAGGCACGATGCGGTCAACACGAAGGTAGAGCCTGCCTGCACGGCTCAATATGCGAGGAGGAACGCGCCGAACCACTGTGCCTTCCACCATGGTGCCCGGAGCGAACACGTGGCCGCCGACGCGCACCGGCTCCGCGAGTTGCGCCCGAAACGTGTCGCCCTGATGATTCGTCGAAGCGCGCAGCCCAGTCAGCATATAGGCTCGCCCAGAGCGCTGCTCGGCAGCTGTGTTCACTGGTGCGAGGCCGTGCCCGGCCGCCACCGAAGAAGACGCCTCCCGGGACAATGACATCAGCAGAATATTTCCTGCTTTGCTTTTCCCCCGCTCCGCGCCTGCTGATTTCAATGATTCGGACTTGGGCTGGACCATCACTCCAGAGCTGGCGCGCAAGACTCGCACATCCAACGGCCGCACTTCCCCCGCGGGCGTCAGCAAATCCGCAGCGCTCAATTCCACGCGATATTCGGCTGGATGGTTAGTCTCCAGCGGGTTAAACGCCCTGACAATCGCGCGACCGCTTTTTCGCCAGAATCCTAGCGGCTCACGGACTTTTTCCACCGAGCTGACGGTGATGCGAACCACGCTGTCGGCTGGCGCCACCATTTCTTCCCCGGCATACAGCGGCAGCGAAATCCGCCCTTCCAACCGGGTTCCTTTTTCGACGCGCCCCCAACTCTTATGCCCCGGAAAAACCGCTCGCAGCAGCGTGTCGCTCTGGCCAGGAACTGCGGAAACCGCCGGCGCAACGGCGGCAGGTGTTTTTTCTTCGGCGCTATGCTCCTGTGCGAAAAGCGCCCAAGGAAGAATTGCCAACGTGCAAGCAACAAGAATAGTCTTCCGGAGACACGCAGTTCGGCTCATATTCCCTCTTCACTGGTTCTCTATTTCAGATTCGCCAATATCGGTGGGACCCGAGGGTCCCACCGATATGCGAGCGGACGTGACCTATTTCCCGTCTTTATCGTGGTCGGCATCGACTTTCGAGAAACGGGTTTTGGCAGCCGGAGCAGCCTTTCCCTTCAGACCTTCCCAAAGGATCTTGTTGTAGAGCTCGGCTGGAACGCGGTCTTCCGTCGAGAAGTCGAAGCCGCGGGTTTTCTGCGCCCAGTATTGCGCGTTATGAGTTGGCTTCAGGTTGGGACCGGCAGCAAACTCCACCTTCGTGGGATCCAGTCCAAGTGTCGTCAACTTGAGAAGCGTTGAGGCCACGGCTTTGAAGGTCCACTTGCCTGAGGACTTCGTATCGAACGCATCCGCCATGGGCCGCGCATAGTAGGTGTTCAAGTTCAGGTGCTCCGTGCCCAGGATGTCCTCGATGGTGCGGAGCAGGCTGGCCTGACTGTACCGCGTGCTCACCACCGCATGCTTCCTCACGTAGGGGCCAACGAAGTAGGTGGTGGCGCGATGAGAATCGACGTGGTCGGCTCCGTCTTGGCAGTCATCTTCGATGATGATGACTAGTGTGTCCTTCGCGTAAGGGCTGTTAGCGACGGCTTGGACCAGCAAGGCGACAGCGTAATCGTTGTCCGCCTGCTGGATTTCCGGCGTGTTGACTCCACCCAGCGCCTGACCGAAGCTGCCCGTGTGATCGTGGCTGAGGCCGCGGATCATCTCCAGCGTCGGCAGATTGCCGTTGGCAACGAATTGCTGGAACTCCCGGTTCCATTCGTTGAAGCGCCAAAGATCCGGGTAGACCTGGTCGTAAGCACGGAAGTACGGATCATAAAACTTATTTTCAAAGATGAGTTGATTCGCCGCGGTGGTCTGGATAACGCCGGCTGCGAAAGGATCAGAGATAGGGTTGGCGATCGTTCCGACGCTGCCCGGAGTGTTGGCCATCCAGCCATAGTTGCGAATGGTTCCGCCGGCGTTCAACACCGCGTTGAAGATGTACCCCTGCTGATAACCAGTTGGGCCGTCGGTGGCCGCATGATCCCCGTCGCCAGCCAGTATGTTGGCGGTGCCGCCCTTCATCGAGGAAGTAGCTTTGCTATAGGGGGTGGTTGCGCCGGTTGGGTCATAGAAAAAGTCGCGCGCCGCAGTGGTATTCAAGTTGACGGGAATATTCCGGTTCTGGCCTTCCCCTTCGTATGAGACGCCGCGGTTCACGCGAGCGTAGTTAATCTGCTGCGTGAGCGTCTCCGTATTGGTCACCCGGCCTCGCATGGACCAGGACCAGCCATCCATCGAGCCGTCGCCGGGGTCCATGAAGTTGTCGAAGGTCACGAAGTCCCGTGCCATGCGATGGAAGCTGGGGGTGACCGGTTCACCGAAGAGAGCCAGCGAGGGATCGCCGTTGGAACCATTACCCAAATCGCCAAGGATCTGATCGAAAGTACGGTTTTCCTTCACGATGTAGATAATGTGCTTGATTTTGGAATGAAGGAATTCCATGGCGTCCTCATCCCGATCGGAGTGTCTGGCCAGGTATCCGTTGTTTGCGGCAACCTTTGAGGTCAAATCCCAGAGATCGTCCGACTCCGGGACCTCTGCGCTGACGAGCGTCGCGTGTTCCAACTGAAATTGATACTGGTTGTTTGACCGCAGGATGGCAGACTCCGCCGCGTTACCGCCAGGAAAGGGCCCGCCCGGCGGCGTGATGAACTGGATAGCGGCAAAGTTGCCGTAGCCATAGCCGGGGTTGGGACCCGTGTCGCTCTTGCCGTTGATGATATACATCCAGCTGCCATCGGCGCTGAAGGCCACATCGGTCGGGTCGTACGCGGTCGGGATAAGGCCGATCGTTTTGAAAGCGTGGGGACCACTTAGAGGGATCACCGCGATTGAGTTCGAGCCGGCATTGACGGCATAGAGCGTTTTCTTCGCCTGGTTAATGGTAACTGCGGTCGGCGCCGCACCGGTTATGTTCCGGGGAAAATCCAGGCTGGCAGGGCCGCGCGTGTCGATTTCGTGGATAACCTTATTGCTTTCAGTATCGATGACGGCGATCTGGTCCTGATTATCCTGCGCGGCATAGAGCTTTGAGCCGTCGGCGCTGAGCGTCATGCCATTCGGATTGCCATCCAGTTGAATGCGGGCGACGAATGCGCCGGCGATTGGGCTCGCTACATTCACCGCAACGACTTCACGATCGCGATCGCAGCTGACATAGGCCACGGAGCCATTCAAGACCACCGCGTACGGGAACGTGCCTCCCTTGGTGCCGTTCGGAGCGCCCGAAGTGGCAAAGGGCCGCAAATCGTATTCGTACCGCACCGTTCCGCTCGCGGTGTCAATCACGCTGATTGAATCGTTGTAATTGTTGGCGGCGACCAGCGTTTTCCCGTCGGAAGAAATAGCAAGTCCCGCCACATTCGGCTCGACGCCAAGACCGAGACCGGTTTGATTGGCAGCGTTGGACAAACAGCCACCCGGGGCGTGTCCAAGACTGATCTTTTTGCTTAGCGCAAAACTCGTGCCATTGTTGCCGTAGACGTACACAACGTCGTCACAGCCCCCTGCCGCATACAGCGTCTGGCTATCTGGTGCCCAAACGAGACCAACGTGTGCGTTGAGCTGCTGGATGACTTGCTTCAGGACAGGTTTGCTCTTATTCGCGCCAGTAATGTCGAAGAGAAAGAGGAACTGCGTGGAAGCCGTCTTGTCGACCGTACCGACTTGGGCGGGGGAGGCAGGATTAGGGTAATACAGCGAGTTCTGGCCGGCAGTCAAGATCGCCAGCGTCTTGCCGTCCGGGCTGACCACTGCCTTTACCGCTTCGCCCGCGACGAAGTCCGGATAATTTGTGAGTCCAGGATTCAATTGCTGCTGCACCGCGTTAGCCAAGGCCGTAGGTGTGATAAACAGACCTGGCGGCGTCGGTGATTTCTTATCGTCATCGTCGTCAAGCCTCGCGCTAGCTTGCGCGTTGGCGAGACCCGCAAAGACCAAAATGGTCCATGCAAGAACAATCGCTTTGGGCAATTCGTCGAACCGGGACATTCTCATATTGCAATTCCTCTCTCTTCTGAGATTTCCTCGCGATCCAGCCGTGAGACGAGTGTCGGACCGCAGCACGCCGTCCCAGCGATCACAACAGACTCGCGAAGAATTCACGCTGAGGTTAGTCAAGTTAGGCGGGTAATGTTTCAGCGGGTTCTTCTGAATATGAAAAATCCGCGAATCTTTTTTAATGCTGTGTGTATGCTGCGATTTTTCGTCGCGTCGGGGAATTCGGGAGAGTCTTGATGACCCAGCTTCTGCAAACTCTGTGTGATCCGTGACCTTCGGGTTAAGGCCTCTTGGCTACCCCCGAGCAGTCTTAGCTTCCCCGCCGGTCAACTGCGCCACCAGAAATTCCATCACTGTCCGCGGTTCCGCCCCGCTTCCCTTCAGCCGGTCATCCGCACTCCGCAGCGCGTTCAATCCCGCCAGCAAGCGCGGCTTTGAAATCTTGCGCGCATTTTGCAGCGCCAGTTCTGCCTGCTCCGGCCGCATCCCCAGCACGCGCGCCGCCTGATAGCCGTTCGCTACGCCTTTCACTTCGCTCGCTTCAATCAGCTTGCGGTACATCCAGGTGATGGCGCCCAGCATCTGCAGAGGTTCTTCCCCATCCCGCAGCAAGCGATCCAGAAACTCCATCGCCTTATTCGACTGTCGCGCCGCCAGCATGTCCGACAATTCCCAAACCGTCGTCGTCTTCTCCGAAATCACCAGCGCGCTCACGTCCGCGCGTCCAATCACTCTTCTTTCTGCCGTGTACGTCGCCAGCTTGTCGATCTCCGTTTTCAGCCGCATCAAATCCGCCGCCACAAACTCAGCCAAGTCTTCCGCCGCGCCCTTCTCAAACTCCACCCCCTGCTCTTTCCCAAGCGCCCGCGCCAGCGCCACCGTGGCCGTTTGCCGTTCCCCGGCGTTTTCGCCCAAGCCGCATTCCACCACCAGCGCCTTCTCCGTCAGCATCTTGCCTAATCTCATTCGTTGGTCCAGCCCCGTCGCTTCCAGCACCAGCACCGTGAAGGGTGCGGGATCTTCGAGATACGCACTCAATTGCGCCACCGCTTCATCCCGATTCTTTTCCCCAAGCTTCTCAATCGCTTCCACATCTTCGAGAAAAACCACCTGCTGTGGCGAAAGCATCGCCATCGTTTGCGCCTGATCCACCGCCGCTTGCGTCTCGCCGCGATCCGCCGAATACCGCGACACCGCCCACGTCCGCGAAGCCTCCGGCACAAATCTCTCGATCAACCCCGCTCGGCAAGCATCGCGAAGATAAGGTTCCTTTCCCAGCAACAGAATTGCCGGTACCGGCTTCCCCTTCTCCAGCCGCCCCGCCAATTCTTCCGGCGTTATCCGCGCCATCTGCTCTGTTCTCCTGTAGCGCCCCGGCTTGAGCCTTGTGTTGGCTCAACCCGAAATGGAAAGAGGGCGCTCTTCGTTAGTGAGTATTCCGCCATTCGTGCGGGGATTTTCAAGGCATCGATACGACCACCAGGCTATCCCTCAGCATGGTTGCGTCCCCTCAGAGCCCGCTTCCGTTTCGCCTGGCAAGATCATTGTAGCTCCACCATGCCCATCCCTCTCAACCTCCGGTTAGCCCGTGACTCGAGAGCAACGCGATAGTGTTGAGCTTGTACGAGCCTCAAATGAGTGCAGTGGCGATTTTGAGCCAACCGAGGAAGCGTTCTGTTGTCCAGATTTCAGAGTCACGACCTGGGCACTTTGCATCAATCCGCCGTTTGCCAAATTGATTCGGGGTAGCTGCTTTGCTAAGGTCGTCCTCATGTCTGAGCGTTCCACCGAGCAGATACGCGAATTGCTCGACTCCCTTTATCGCGTGGATTCGGGACGAATCCTGGCAACCCTGATCCGCTTGCTCGGCGATTTTGATCTTGCCGAGGAGGCGATGCACGAAGCCTTTGCCGCTGCTTTGGACACTTGGGCTCAGGCCGGCGTACCGGACAATCCGCGCCCCTGGCTCATTTCAACCGCGCGCTTTAGAGCTATAAACGGAATGCGCCGGCGGGCGCGCTTCGACAGCGCACAGAAAGACCTCGCGCTCTACCTTGAGGCGCGCATCAGCGAGCCGGCTCACGTGGATGAGGAAATCGAGGACGACCGCCTGCGTCTCATCTTTACCTGCTGCCATCCCGCTCTGCCTCCGGAAGGAC
>Ga0210409_10006360_pt1 | contig 12305 bp, 5 predicted proteins | sample IncBWH17MmetaG_FD_161649 | JGI IMG/M metagenome (GOLD analysis project Ga0210409, IMG submission 161649) | Forest soil microbial communities from Barre Woods Harvard Forest LTER site, Petersham, Massachusetts, United States - Inc-BW-H-17-M | ecosystem: Environmental > Terrestrial > Soil >...
AGTTCGTGGACATCATCAAAGACTGAACGCTGGCTGAAGCGGACGTGTCCTGTCGCCAGGACATCTATTCTCTCTGGGCGCAGATACTTATGCAGGTAAGGTGGAACCGGGTATTCCCAAGGTTGCATTATTATAGAGCTTACCACCGATGCCGAAGTCGGAGATTCCCTTGGGAAACTGCCCAGCAGCGGGATGAGTTTCGCACTTTGTGTAGAATTGTATACCCTGGGAGGAAATGTGCCTTGCCTATCCCGCCCGATTGGTCGCAGAGGCTCAAGCGTTTTGTAGACGAATGGAAGCAGAACCCGAGGGCTGAGCAATATATTGGCGATGCGCCCTTTCCCAATTTCGTTCTGACGGAAGTTGCGAACTGCTGGCAAGACTTCCTCGATTGGTCGAGCGAGCTTCAGGGCTCGTGGTTCTACCGAGGGCAGCGGGAGTCATCCTGGTCGTTGCTTACCTCGTTGGATCGAGGAGTCAGAAGGAACATTTGTAAAGACTCCGCCGATGGTATCCGCACAACCGGCTACTATCATCTCGACCGCGAAGCTGAGCAGCGAGAATTGCTTTTTCGATTCCAGCAACAAGCCCATTTGTACATCTCCCAGGTCCCAACGGACGGAGATTTTGCTAGCTGGTTTGCGCTGATGCAACATCACGGCGCGCCGACACGATTCCTAGACTGGACGAAATCGCCCTATGTAGCCGCATATTTTGCGCTGGAAGACGAAGCACAGCAGGAGGAGAAGCGATCCGCAGTGTGGGCAATCGACTTGGATTGGCTGGAGACTCGGGGACGCCAGTTGCTCCAATCAAAGGAAATCGCTACGCCCGAGAATCCGCAAAACCGAGCGGCATGGGTAAACTCCCTACTGGCACAATGCGAAGAGGCAGCAATCGTCAGAGTTGAGCCAACAAGGAACAATGAGCGCATGGCCGCTCAACAAGGGGTTTTCCTTTGCAAGCTCCTTCACCAAGCAACTTTTAGTCAAACACTAATGCGGATGATCGTTCACCCCGAGGTGCCCGGACAGCCAGTCCTGAGAAAACTTGAGCTGCAAGCAGGCAGTCGCAAGGAGTTTCTAAAGAATCTGCGAGCCATGAACATCCATAGAGCATCCCTGTTCCCCGGACTTGATGGATTTGCCCAGTCGCTCCGGCTCGACCTAGAGATCAAGGACGGAAACGAAGGAATGTAGAAGCGCAAATCTACAGTTTCAGCGACGTCGTTCGTCGCACCTCCTGCTTCTAGTTCTCCTACAATGGAATCAACAGATGGCCTGGAACTGCCCTCGCTTCCTTCGTGCTCAAATCGAAAGAGTGCGCGTTGGTCAGCGGAAACCAAACGCCTTCATACCTTCGGCAAAGGATCACTTGATAGGTCATTGCATTAAAGATGCTCAGGTTGCAAAGAATATGGTCGTCCGCGCTCCAGCCGACCCCTATCATGTGTCCATCGACGAGCGAGCCACGCCTGCTTTCCTCCGAGAGACGCGGATTCCCTACGACGAAGACGGTTTCCCCCTGCGGGATGACTTCGTGTCTGATGAAGCTCCGAACTACATCGAAATCGGCCCGCAATAGAAGTCGCGTGTCTTCCCCGACGGCATACGCCAAATAGTTGAACGCGATCTTGGCCACAGAACGCCGGATGATCGAATCGAAGAGATAGGTGATTCTGGCAGTCATTTCTGGCTGCGGCAGGATGGTTGCCCTGGTGACGTGTTTCGTGTTGGACGAGAATCCGACCTCGCCCATGCGTGCCCTTAGCATTTGCTCCTCGTCCGGCGAGGAAAAGAAATACCTTAGTTGCGTATTCGGCCCGAGGCTCTGAAGCACGTCCCGATTCAGTTCGTCAGGCAAATACCATTTCCAGTCGTCGGAGTTCTCAGCGGCGAAGCCCACCTGGGGGAGATAGAGCATTTGCATGCGATTTGGACGGCTGTCGGGGGCCAAGAGAACTTTCGTCCCGAACGTCGGGCCTGGGACCGTGATGCGCGCGCTCAACCTGCTGCCAGGAATGCCGGCGACACCATCTCTTATCCCGTATTGGTAGCGAACGACGCTCTCCCCTGTTTCACGCGCAAAATGAAGTTCCAGGCGGTGGCCGAAGAACTGGTTACAGTCGCTACACACGCAGTGTAGGGTGAGGCCATTCTGGAAGCGTCCAAAGGATTGTGGGATTACGTGTTCCGCGGGAAAACGCTCCGACGAGACGCGCCGACAATAGATGCAGATGGACACGATAACGACAATCGTACCCCAGAATTTTCGAGTACGCGGTCAGGCTCCGATGTCTGGAAACAAGGGGGTAGAATTGGGAAGAGCGAGCCCATCGCAAGTGAAGGAATGTGTGTCTTAAATGAAGCACGACGAAATCGGAGGCCGACAAGGTCTCCTCGCGGAGACCAATAGAGTGCAATTTCTGGAGTGGAATTACCATATCGAAGCCCTTGAACAAATAAGCGGCCTTGAAGCGCAGGAGAAACGGGACGCAAAGCAAGGGCTCCTGTACCTGCAAGAGGTTCTTGGTGACGATTTCCTGCAGAGATGCAGCGTAGACGAGCCATTCGTCGCGCGGCATCCCCTGCTGAGGACGTTAGCGAACTTTGCGCCGAGTTCGCGCCGAGCTATAACACGATTCGCAAGCCAACTGAGAATCCTCGAAGGAAGCCAGAATATGGGCAACGTGGTCGCTCGACTCCACGATGTAATTCAGTTTGACCACGATGCCCTACTCATCAAGTTGGCTTCAAGGCTTGTGGCAGAAGGTTTGCGAGCCCGGTTTGAGCCAACTATGGAAGTCAAGAACAACCAGAAGCAACCAGATTTAAGATTAGAAGACACTGTTACGGGTGAAACTGTATTTGTCGAAGTAACGACACAGGTTGCTTCACAACGGGAGCGAGAGATAAGAGATACTAACACCGCTGTTTTCACTGCTGTGTTCGGCGCTCGCTATGACGCATGTCTCTCGGGTCGCTGGGAACGCACGCCTTCAAAGCGAGCTCTTGGGCGCATTCTAGAGAAAATCGATGAGGCCAAAACGCGTGCGATCAACGAGCGAGCTGTCGTCCCCGTTCAAGAAGACGGCACTCTAAATATGGCCCTGTGTCACAGGGATCAGGCAAAGCTACTTGATCTCTGGTCGGCGGAACGAGATTTGTCGGGGAATGGCCTCATCGGGCCAACCATAACTTGCAACGATACTGTGAGGATCAAGCGGAAAATCAGAAACGAGCAGGTGCAGCTGCCGGAAGAGACGGCGAACGTGCTAGTTGTCCTGGCTCCGGACGTTTTCTTCCGCGCGGGCGGTCTGCGCAGAGTCGCAAGAGAGGTGGAAGTGGATGTTTTTAGATATGGTCAGGTGCATCTCGTGATTCTGCACGGCGAGTACATCGGGGAGTCCGAAGGACCGTCGACGTGTGAAGTTGGGGAGCATCGATATACGCGCAGAATTGTTGACGGCTTCGCAGAACAGGACCTCATTTTGGTCAACCGGCAATCACACAGGAGACTCTCGAACAGTTTCCTCTGTAAATTCATGCGACCTTTCTAGGTGTTGGAGTCGTGTCGTTTTTTCATGGCGAGCAGGGCAAAGTGTACCGGCCACCGGGAGCAGGTGAGTGCTGCTGCGCGCAACACAAGATGTCCGAACGGTCCCAACTTTGGACCCAAGATCAGCTAAGCTTAGTGGATTGTTATAGTTAGGGCGACGCAACTGAGGGGTGAGCTCAGAACGCCAGCTTCCTGCCCGTCGGAGTAGGGAAATGGACCTCAATATGGACTCAACTCCCTGCCAAACTACAGAGAAGTAAGCAGCTTACCGCCAACACAGCTATGAGGGGAGCTCAGGCGGTGAGATTTCAGGCGCTAATGCCCTAACTCATGACCTGGAAATAATTAAGACAATGGCGCCAGCGGCTAGCACACGGGACAGCTCTCCAGAGAGAACGGAAGTAGAGCATTCGGCTCTCGACCGAATGCTTGGGCATGTTGAAGTAAAACTGGCGTGTGGAAGTTGTTGAGGTGGAACGTGCTTTTCGGCAATTCGGCGCAGAGTCAAGATTCCGTGTCATAAAAATGTAGTTGTGCTTTCGGATTTCGGAGCTAGGGTAAGGATGTAAGTGGTTGTGTGGATTTCGATAAGTAATCAAAAGATTGTAATGCCATCGAAGCAATGGAATTCCTAGAAACCTCGCCGATGCTGCAAATCATGCACGCTATCTAGAGCTGGAGATTCCGACCGGGCGATCCTACGCAGCGCTGGCTACCTCAAAAGTTCTCCAATATCCACATGTTGCCATTTGTGGTCGAGCGATGGAATTCAAAGAGGCGCCCCTCGGGAGACGGTCTGAACAAGCATCAGCTTCGATCTCAATGAAAAGTCCTGGAGGCGACAGGAACGGAGTAGTATTGCAGCTACGTTAGCAGGTCGCTAAACCCGTGGCAAAATTTGCCTGGAATGTTAGACACGCTTCGACGAGATGGAAGCTCCCGATCCAGCTCCTGGCAGTACTTGCCCTCTTCTCCTTCTCGATCCGCGATTCATTTGCGCAGACAACGGCTTCTGGCGGTTTGACTGGAGTGGTGAGCGATCCGAGCCACGCGGTGGTTCCCAACACCGTTGTGGAACTGAGAGACGAAACCAAAGGAACGATCCAAACTGCCAAAACCGACGGTGACGGTGTATACCAGTTCTTCTTCCTTGCGCCGGGAAAATACACGTTGAGCATTTCGCATGCAGGCTTTCGCGAGGAGAGTCACGACGTTAATGTGCTGCTCGGGCCACCGGGGACACGCAACCTCACCCTCGAAATCGCAGGAGGAAGCGCGACAGTCAAAGTGACGGGTGAGGTGCCGTTACTCCAAGCGGAGAACGGCGACGTTTCCACCACGATGAACCTAACCCAAATCTCCCAAGTGCCCAACCCGGGGAACGACCTCACATACATCGCGCAAACCGCTCCTGGAGCGATCATGAATACGGACACGATAGGCGTCTTTTACCTTGGCAATGTTTCCATTTTGGGGATGCCGGGCACGTCCAATTTGTTCACCATAAACGGGATGAATAACAACAACACTCTAAAGAACACGAACAATGGCGGAGCGTTGGGAATGATGCTGGGCCAGAACGAAGTGGAAGAGGCGACCATCGTCAGCAACGGCTATTCCGCGCAATTCGGCGGTGCTGCGGGAGCCAGCGTTAACTACCTGACCAAATCCGGCGGCAATGCTTTTCATGGGAACGCTGCGTACTACTGGAATGGCAGCGTGTTGAATGCCAACGACTGGATCGACAATGCACAGGGTAACCCGCGCCCCTTCGATATCGCCAGTCAGTGGGCTGGATCTCTAGGTGGCGCAATTAAGAAGGATAAGCTGTTCTTCTTTTTTGACACCGAGGGCATGCGCCTCGTACTTCCGTTCAGCAATACGGTGGTTCTGCCCAGCGCAAAATTCGAATCTGCAACCATGGCCAATATCGATTCGATCTTCGGACCGATGTCCGCGTCGCATAAGTTTTACCAGCAGGTATTCAACCTGTATAACAACACGCCAGGGGCGAGTGCGGGGACTCCCGGCAACTTTAATGATCCTCTGGGCTGCAACGGCTGGCAGGGACCGGGCGGGCTGGGAACGACGGATGCCTGTGCGGTGCATTTTTTCGAAAACCTTTATCATCCTTCCAGCGAGTCCATTGTGTCGGGCCGCTTGGATTGGAACCTCGGGGTCAACGATCGTGTGTTCCTGTTGTTGCAGTATGACCACGGAAACCGTGCCGAGTATGTCGATCCGATCAACTCGGTCTTCAATGTCTACACCCATCAGCCGTGGTGGCAGGGCCAACTCAGCGAGACGCATAGCATTGGCCCCTCGGCGGCGAACCAGTTTTTGCTTGCAGGGACTTACATCAACCAAACCATCAGTGTAGCGAATCCGGCGCAGACCCAGGCTGTCTTTCCGACAGTGTTAAACTTGGGCTTCGCGGGCAATCCTTTCTCTGTGCTGGGAGGCCAGGACTGGGGCTTTGCACAGCCTGTCGGTTTAAAGACAACGTCATACCAGTTGTCCGACGACCTGGTGAAGACGCGGGGAAAACATAAGTTTGGGTTCGGAGTGAGCTTTCAGCGGACCTATTTTGCAGGGTACGGTTACAATTTGAGTGGCATTGGACAATTACTGCCGCAAACTATCAACGCGTTTTTCTACGGAGGAGTAAACCCCTCCAACCCCAAAACAGACTTCACAACCATTTGGCAAACCTATCCGCCCGTAACTTGGAATCGTTTCGCTTTCTATAGCTTGGGACTGTACGGGCAGGAAGAATGGCGCGCCCGCACGAATTTGACGCTTACGCTGGCGTTGCGTGCTGATCACCAGTCCGATCCAGTTTGTGAAAGTCGTTGCTTCGCTCGGCTTTCTAGTTCATTTGATTCCATCAGCCACGATCCGGCTCAGCCTTACAGTCAGGCGATCCTGATCAATCAGAAGCAAGCATTCCTGAATACGGACAGCATAGTGTGGTCGCCGCGGTTCAGTTTTGCATGGCAGCCCTTCGGTGTCTCTCACAATACGGTCTTGCGCGGTGGCGTCGGTATTTTCTACGATCCGGTCCCCGGTGTGATCGCGACAACTTTAGCTTCGAACCCGCCTTCCTCCAATTTTTATGCCTTTGGCGGCTATAACCTTGCTCCCGGTGAAACGAATAGCCTGTCCAAAAACGTGGCCGCCTCCAATTCAGCATTTGTGAAAGGATTTGCCACGGGTCAAACTCTTGCTCAGATCCAGGCAGCGGATCCGAACTTCAGTCCTCCCAGCATTCAGAACCCGGCAAATACGATCCATTCGCCGCAATATCAAAAATGGAGTCTACAGGCGCAGCAAAGTTTCGGTTCTTCGACTTCCGTGACGATCGGCTATTTTGGAAATCATGGCATCCATGAGTTTTTTGACGATCCCAATAAAAATGCATTTGGGTTCGGATCCTTCCCCAAAACTGTGTGCAGCAGCCCGCCCGTTCCACCCTGTGCGGACGCGAGATTCGGCAATGTCATGCAGCATGAGACTGGCGCCACTTCCAACTACAATGGCATGGTCGTTTCCTTCGAACAGAGGTTTACGCGGTGGGGCAGCGGCATGTTTCAGGCCAACTATACCTACGGCCATGCGCTGGACGAGGTATCCAACGGGGGATGGCAACAATTTGCATTCGGCAGTTCCTTCTTCCCCCAGGATGCCAACAACCTTCGTGGAAGCTACGGGGCAGCGGATTACGACGCGCGCCATTCCTTCAACGCAAACTACGTTTGGGATGTTCCGGTCAAAGAGGCGCTACGCCGGCACGGCCCGGATTCTATCGTGAAGGGATGGCAAATTTCGGGAACGGTCATCGCCCGCACCGGTTTTCCTTACACGGTGATTGACAACGCGGAGACCGGCAATCTGGTTAGCAACAATTTCTTCGGCACAATTTATTCTGTGCCGGCAGCTCCATTGGGTCCCGCGGGGCCCTGCGGAAAGGGTGCAGTCATTCCTGCGTCATCGGTTCCGTGCCAACCGGCGCAAGTACTGGGCGATGGTTCACCGAATCCCGGCGCATTATTTGTGCAGACGGGCTGCGAAACGGGATTCAACACGGGGAACCTGCCAGGTCCGAACGGACCGTGCAGCGGCCGCAGCGTGACGTTTTCGCAAGGCCGCAACCGTTTTCGTTCGCCGAGCTACTTCAACACAGACTTCGCGGTCATGAAGAATACGAAGATCCCGCATTGGGAAAGCGGTGTCCTGACGATCGGCCTCCAGTTTTTCAATCTCTTTAACCATGCCAATTTCGGATTTCCCGATAATGTGAGTTCAGACAGCACGTTTGGTCAGATTTTTTATCAGGAGCAGGCCCCAACCAGCATTCTGGGTTCGGGACTCAACGCGAATGTTTCCGGTCGTATGATCCAGTTGAAGGCGCAAATCCGGTTCTGATAGGGAGAACAACATGGAGTAGGAAGGCAGGCTGCAAATCTCGTCGCCGCCTGTTCAGAACTTTTCCAGAGTCCAGATGTTGCCATTCGTGACCCAACCATGAAATGCCAAGTGGCGCCCATCGGGAGACGGATAAGCTTCTGTTTCGGCAGAACCTCCAGAATCCTCCCAGAGGGCATGCGCATTGCCCTGAAGATCCACATGCAAGAGTTCTTTTCCGTTCCGGACACCGGCGGAAACGAAAAAACCCTTCCCCTCCGCGGTCCAACTCAAAAACCCGATGTTACTCCAACCCTTTACTTGTACCTGCTGCAGCACTTGTCCGCCTAAGGAGAGAATGTAGATCGGGCCTACCAGGGTTCGAGTAACGGCAACATGGGTGCCATCGGGAGAGAGATCCAAAAACCAATTGTTGTCATTCGCAACCAGAGCAAACCTAAACTGCTCAGCACCGCGTCCTTTTAAGGGATCGAAAGCAGTGACAATCAATTGCTTGCCATCCTCGGTTGGCTCACCGATTATGCACAGGTCAGAAGGAGACCTCGCACAACTCAATAAGCTGAACGTGTGGGCGATGAATAATCGCTGCGATGGTCCGCCCGTGATGGAAACCCGCATGACTGGTTCCGGTGCGCTTGTTGGCGTCGCTCCATTTTCTCCAAGTCCAAGATAGACAATATTCTTGCCGTCCGGAGTCACACGAGGGTCTCGGCCGTAACCTTCGGTCACGACGGCTTCTGCAATGTCCTGGTCATGGGATTGTTTATAAATCCCAAAATGACCAGATCGATTGGAAACGAAAATGATAGCTTTGCTGTCAGGTGTCCATCCGACGGCACCTTCCGAGCTCTCACTCAAAGGAAAATGCCTTGGCCTGAGAATGTGCGATCCGCCCTCGGCCAAATCAGCCAAGAACGAAGTTTGTTTTCCGGACCATTTCCGGAAGGCGAGTTGCTTGCCGTCCGATGTTTCGCTCAGGCCGTTCATGCAGAACCCAGACCAATTCGTGAGTCGTCTAGGTTTTTCGACGGCTTCGCCCGTGCGCACATCGAGCCGCATTTCCCAGAAGTTGCAAGCGCTGCCAAAAAAAGATTCCGGCTCCTCCCGCGAATAGAGGAGTCGTCCATCGGTCAACCAAATGAGATCACGTACCTTCTTCATTTCGGCCGGGCCAAATAGGGTGGTGGGAGGCCCGCTCGTCAGATTGCGGCTCAGAAGAGTGTCCCCAGACTGGTCGGTCTTGGCGTACAGGACTCGTTTTCCATCTGGCGACCAACTAAGCCCGCCAATGCAGCTTTCTTCATCTGCGTCGAAAAGCTTTCGGGCCTGATCGCCGCTTGATGCCATCAGCCAGAATTCACGTTCGCCCAGCTTGCCCTTGTTTGTTCCAAAAGAAATTAATGAGCCGTCAGGGGAAACGGACCAGGCAATCGCATTGTCGCGAAGCTTGTGCGGCGGTCCACCCAGGACGGAGACCATCCAGATACTGCTAGTTTGCGATGACCAAGCGCTCTGATTTTCGCCCCCCGGATGAGCGTTAACAACAAACCCGGTGCTATTGGGAAACCACGTCCCGACAACCTCCCACTGCACTTCTTTACCGTTCAGCTCCTTTGGCTGAGGGATGACGCGTGTCTCACCCGTTGCGACGAGCTGGATGCGGATCCCATTCGGATCACTGTATGCCAAGTACTTGCCATCAGGAGAGATTGCCCCGCCTAAGACGGGGTTCTCGAAAGAATTGGTAGTGAGTTGCCGCAACTTCAACTCACGCGGAGCCGGAGTGGACGACGGCTGGCGTTTTGCGAACCAGAAGGTCGCACCCGCTACCAGCAGTACAGCAGCACCCGCGCCTATCTTCGACCGACGGGCGAGAGGTTTCGGCTCCATCTCGCGTTTCAGGGTCTCCAAGTCGGCCAGCATTTGCGCTGCGGACTGATAGCGTGCGCCGCGATCCTTTTCGAGCGCGCCGTGAATGATCTTTTCGAGCTTTGCGGGAAGTTCCGGGTTCAGTTCGCGCACCGGCGTGGGGATTTGCTTGAGGATGGCGTTCTGGAGCAGAGGGCTGGTGTCGCCTTTGAATGCACGCTGCCCTGTGGTCATCTCGTAGAGGACCAAGCCGAACGAAAACAAGTCCGTGCGCCCATCCAACTTCTCGCCGCGTACTTGCTCCGGCGACATGTAACCCGCCGTGCCCATCGCTACGCCGGTTCGACTGAGGAAAGGACTCGACGCGGTGAGCGACTCGGTTTCGTGTTTTGGTTCGTACGGACTGCCGCCCTCGCGAGGATCTGTAGTTGGGGAATCGGCCGCGGCCGTTCCAATGAGAAACAACTTGGCTAAACCAAAATCGAGAATCTTGGCCTGGCCGTAGCTCGTGACGAAGATGTTTGCGGGTTTGATGTCGCGGTGAATGATGCCCTGCCGATGGGCCGCGTCCAATCCTGCCGTGATCTGAATGGCGAGATCCAGCAACTTCTTGAGTTCCAATGTGGCATTCCCTGGAGCGGTTGCGACGATCAAGTCGCGTAGTGTCTGACCCTCCAAAAGCTCCATGACGAGGAACGGTTGCCCTTCGTATTCTTCGACCTCGTGAATGGTGCAAATATTGGGATGATTCAGAGCCGAAGCCGAGCGTGCTTCGGACTCAAAGCGTTGTAGTGCCCCGGAATCGCGCGCCAATTCTTCGGGAAGGAACTTCAATGCAACCCGACGACCCAACTTCAAGTCTTCGGCTTTGTACACGATGCCCATACCACCGCCGCCCAGAACTTCAAGGACTCGGTAGTGGGAAACTTTCTTGCCAATCAGGTCTCTGTTCGAGAAGAAGTAAGACTTTGGTTCGACCTCTCCGGTCGGAGACTGGTCAATTGGTTCTCGAATTTCGAGGGACTCGACCGGTCCGATCCAGCGATAGCCTCGACGCGGGAGAGTTTCGATGTACTGAGGATTCTCTGCCGCATCCCCAAGAGCCAGTCGCAGCCTGCCTATAGCAGTGTTGATGCTGTGATCGAACTCGACCACAGTGTCATTGGGCCAAAGTTTACTGCGGATTTCCTCGCGCAAAACTAACTCGCCAGGCCGCTCCAGCAGCATGGCGAGCACGGTGATGGACTGCTCAGGTAGCCCAGTGCTTCGGCCGCCATTCCGCAATTCCCTGGCCCGGAGATCGAGCTCGAATGTGGCAAAGCGAATGATAAGGGGCCGCTGGGACAAGCTCATGCAGGTTTCCAGCGCAGACTCTATCATTACGTCGCCAGGTCATCAATGTTCTCAGACGGCGTTGGCTCGCCCGTAGCGCTGGTAACAAGCCCATGTTCAACAAGTTAGCCGTGTGACAGTTTTGTTAGATGTATGTGATGCCCGCTGCATTGAGTGCTCCTGCCTAGTGGGCCAGAGTGCTGTCTGTAAGGCGAAGAAACAGGTAAGCAGGAGGTCGAATATGAAACTTCAGGGCAGCTACAGATTCACGACGTTTGCGAACATTACCGCGATGACCCTATTTGCTGCGATGGCGATGCCGATCTGTGTGCTTGCGCAAGGAAACGCCGCGCAGGGACAAACGGTCAAGCACCACCATTACAAACTCATAGATTTGGGGACGCTTGGTGGCCCGCATAGCTACGGTTCAATTAATGGTGATGGTTTCCAACTTTTGAACAACTCCGGAGTGGTGGCCTCATATGCCGACACTACGTTCCCGGATCCCAACGCGCCAAATCTTTGTTTTGACCCATCCTGTTTCGTCGCTCACGCTCTTCGTTGGAATGACGACGTGACGACTGATCTCGGAGCATTTTATTCGCGGATGAACAGTAGCGCTGGCGGTTCCATCAATTCACGCGGTTGGGTCACCGGACAGTCGGAGAACGGAATAATTGATCCGGTCCTGGGTTCTCCGGAGTTTCGCGCCGTTCTCTGGAAGGGCAATGAAATCATCGACCTCGGAACGCTGGGGGGACATAGTTTTGTTATCGGAATTCACGTCAATGACAGCGGCCAGGTCGTCGGAATCTCCGATAACGGCGTCGCCGACCCGTTCTCAATTTTTGGGATCGGGGTACAGCTTCGGACATTCCTCTGGCAGGACGAGGTGATTCAAGACATCGGCAGCTTGGGTGGCCCAGACACCATTCCCGGCGCCAGTTGCAGCGGTCAACCTCACGATGTGGTTGTGGGAGCTTCCTACACTAGTTTCACACCGAATGTTTCCACGGGAATTCCGACGATCGACCCGTTTCTCTGGAAGAGCGGAAAAATGATCGACCTCGGTAACTTGGGCGGAACGCTGAGTTTGGGGGCGCAGTGCGCAAATCATCGCG
>Ga0210409_10006361_pt1 | contig 12304 bp, 12 predicted proteins | sample IncBWH17MmetaG_FD_161649 | JGI IMG/M metagenome (GOLD analysis project Ga0210409, IMG submission 161649) | Forest soil microbial communities from Barre Woods Harvard Forest LTER site, Petersham, Massachusetts, United States - Inc-BW-H-17-M | ecosystem: Environmental > Terrestrial > Soil >...
GTTAGGGCGGAGGTGAGGCGGTTCACTTCCGGCATGAAGTTGACTCTAAACCCGCACCCTTTGAAAACCAAATTCCAAAGGGTGCGCCACCCGAAAATCGTCTCCCCGCTCTAAGGGTGCTCCACCCGCCCCAGAAAAAGTCAAAGTCAAAATCAAAATTATCTCGACGGGTTAAGGGTCGTCCACCCGCGGGGCACCCAACGTGGTCAAGAAATCTACCTCCGGGCCACCCGTCCTAGGGACAATCTGTAAAGGATGTCATGGGCCTGAACACCTTAAACCCGAAGGGTGCGGCACCCTGCATCGAACCCACAGCTCGTTTCTTCGCCACCCGCCGCCACCCGAAATTCTCTCACGGCTCTAAGGGTGTTCCACCTGCCAAACCAAACCTAGGGCCCACGCCTTTTCGACTTTTCGAGCAGCAGGCGGGACAATTCGGTGAAGGGCAAACGCGCCGCTGCTTCGTCGGAAACGCCCAAGAGCGAAAGAACTCGCACGATGTGGTCCCGCAGAACCGCCGAATCCGACTCCGACTTAGTCGTTGGGATCAGACTCACTTTCCCCTTTCGCACTTGTGCTTCAAGGACCCGGCCAGTCGAATCGTAGAACGCATACTCGTTGTTTAGGACATCAAGGGCTTCAACGTAGCTGGTCACCGAGTCCACAGACGGAAAAGCTTGAACATCTCCGTTTTCGTCGAGGACTATAGGAGGAACCACCTCGATAGGCATTCTGTTTGCAAACATTTGATTTCTCCTAAAATCGATCCAGGAACTTCCCCGATGGCGGTTTCTGCCACGGTCGATGCCGGCCAATGCCGCCCCCTGGAACGGTTTTACCGTCCGGTCCGACAATCCGGCGATGATAATGGGGCACCTTGCGGCCGTCCCCGTCGTAGAGATAGTTGACACCGCCTCCCGACTTCAACTGGCTTTCCGCATTCCAGGTGTAGGAGTTGACGCCGTCGCTTTGGGTGTTGCCTGAGGAAGGGTGATCCACCCGCCATGACGGTCCATAGCTAGTCTCTTCGAGAGGCAGGAATCGACGATTCAGATGTCTTTTAGCCTGCGCTTGAGATCAGAAGCCGACCAATCCTCATCCAGCGCGTCCGCTATCAGATTGAGTTCGTTTCGACCGTTCTCAAGCTGCCAGCGGTCAGGTTTTGTTTTGATAAGGAACAGGTTGCGCTCATGAAAATTTCCCCAATAATGCACGGCTGACTCATATGCCTCCCCGGCGATAGGATCGGACAAGTCGCCCACAAGTGGCTTGAACTGGTCCCAAAAGAGGTTCTCCTCTATCGTTCGAGAAGCTGCTGCTCTAAGGAGCCTTGCAATTGTTTTTTTCTGTTCTAGTTCCATCGGGAGTCCCTGCCATCCTTAGAATGGAAAATGCTTTATGTTTACGAGATTGCTGCCCGGCCCAGACGGTACGCCCGGTTTTTTGATGGTGATATCGATATGAGGCCGAACGCCCCCGTTAGCTTCGGGAATACGGTGGACGTCAAAAGATATGCGGCTGCCCTGGGTTGGGGCGTTTTTGAATGTTATGCCAGCTCCGTCAGCGTTCGGGTACGTTCGAACTTTCACGTTATTGGCGGTATAGGCAAGCGCTGCTGCTGTCCCGACAACCTGCCCGATGGCGCGTGGGTTGCCGTCCAAAGCGCTGCTGACGGTTTGTTTGATCTCTGTGATCGCCTGCCCCCCAGCTTCCTTTATGGTACTGACGGGACTCGTTGCTAACAGGCTGAAACCTTCGAAGGCCTGTTTGATGGTGTCGATTGGGTGTTCGGCGATATTGACTAGCGGCATGATCGTAGCGTCGGCGACTCCCTTAACTTCTTCTTTGAGGAATTGCCCCGTTGTCATGTTTGCCGGGCTCGTCTCTTGCGCCTCGGTGGGTTTTCCTTGCTGGCGGTCGATATCTTCGCTTGCTGGGTGAACTGTACAGTCTTTGGGATCGCCCGTACAACCATTTGATTGAGTGGGGGGAGCTGTGGCCCCCGTCTCGTGGCCGTCGAGGTCGGCGAAGGATTCCGGGTCATCCGAGACCATTGCATACAAGTTCAGCGTCTGCGGATTCGTTAGGTTCGCGTACGGAACCGCAACCGGCACTGAAGACCAGTCGGCGCTGAGCCAGCGGCCGAAACGGTTGGAGTAGTAGCGGGCGCCGAAGTCGTCGTTGCCAGTTTCGGTGTCGCGTTCCTTGCCTTCGAATTTGTAGTTTTGCGAACAGGTGTTGGTGTAGGAGCGCTCGCCGCCGTACGGATAGAAATCGGCGTCGTAGCAGACGGTGCCAGTGTTTGTGGCGATGACGCGAGAGGTGCCGAGCATATCCTCGACATAGTAAATCGGATTGCCACCGGCGGGAAGCATGGCGATGCGTTTGCCGCCGAAGAAAATGTATTCGGCGGTGGTGTTGCCGGAGGCGTCGGTTTCGGCGAGGATGTCGCCGCCGGAGCCGTACCAGTAGAGCTTGCCGGAGGACTTGGAGACGCGGCGGCCGTCGCCGTCGTACAGATAGTTGGTGGTGTTTCCGTTGCTGGTGGCAGATTTGAGCTGCTAATCCTGTTCACCGAGAGTCTGGGCGTACGATTTGCCGTAGGGATAGAAGAGCTCCTTGCGGCCTTGCTGCCACGCCGCTTTCAGTTCGGGCGTGGTGATGTCCCAGTCCGGCCGGCACTTTTTTGTAACGGCCCGCAAGTCCTGGCGGAGGTCTTCCATGGTGGGCCGGCCGAAGAACCAGTAGCCGTTGTAGACCTTATAAATGACAAGGCCGGGCTCGAGGACAATCACGTGGGGGATCATGGGATTGTGGAGAGGATCGGTGTATTCGGAGATGTCCAGATCCTTCTGGACCATACGCGCCGGGTCGGAGAGGAACGGCCAGTGGGCGCCGACGCCGGTGCGATATTCGTTCGTCTCGGTGATATTGTCCGTGCTGATCGTGACCAGCCGGCAATAGGCGACCTCGAGTTCATGGTGGAGTTGAACCAGCAGTTCAGCTTGGCGGCGGTCCTTGGGGCAGAATCCTCCGCGGCTGAGGACGAGAACCATTGGGTGTGGTCCTTGCAGTTCGGAGAGCTTCCGGTGTTTCGCGGTGTGATCGGAAAGCTCATAGTCCGGGAAGATAGACCCTGGCACAATGTCTGATCGCATGTGAACTCCTCGACGGTTGGATGCGCGTCGCCTTGTTAGGTTCCATATGAACGGGGCTTGGGACGACTTCTGCTAGCCGTTTGGCCTGGCGTGCTTTTTTCGGCGTCTGCAGGAACCGGGCAAGTCGGCGGTGCATCCCGCAAGTCAGTGCCAGCCCCACGACCAGACAAGTGGAATTGCTTCCTCCTTTCCCGACACCCGAGCACAATCGCGCAGGCGAAGAGGTAACCACCTCTTCAGTCTAAGATTCTTTAGCGAATACGGATAATCTCCGCGCCACCAAACTGCGAATCTGTCCACAACAGCACAGACGCGCTTCCTTGCAGCGTCTAAAATGGTTTCGCGGAAAGTGGCTCTTGTGTTGGCCAGTTCTTCCTCTTCAGCCGGATATCCATGGCCTGCGCAGGCGTTGAGGACAAGCAATAAACGTTGCTCGCGAGAGATTTCTGGATGGATACCCTCTCCTGAGGGCTAGTCCTCATTCAACAAGAACGGTTGAAAGCACTCGATCGGAAGGGGATTGGAACGGAGAGCAGTTTAGAGCCCTTCTTGTCACGCCCAAACCAATTGTACTCTGGAGCTCGCTATGGCCATCCGGCACAGAACAAGTCTTATCATCATTGGAATCGCCGCATTACTTTTGCTCGCGGTTATTTTTGTTGGACCCGCGCTTGTCAGAGTGGATCGCTACAGGCCCCAGGTGATCTCCTTTCTTCAGGAGAAAACTGGAAAACAGGTCGAAATCGGGCGATTGACGCTCACCTTTTTTCCACTCTCCATTCACATTGATGATTTCGGCGTGAAGAACCCGCCGATATTTCCGCGCGGTTATGTCGTCCAGGTGGCGCGGATTGATGCTGAACTTAGCCTTGGTGCGCTTTTGCACCGCCAGGTGGTCATCAAGTCCCTCGTGCTTAAGGATCCGATCCTCAATATGACTTCGGATCCCGACGGCCCGTGGAATTTCGAGAATCCACAAGCGCAGGCTTCGCAGAATACTTTTCCTCTCGGATTGATTTCGAGGGTGCAAATTGAGCGCGGGCAATTGATCGCGTCGAATCTTTTGCCATCCGATGCGGCGGGCCCTGTCTTTTTCGAAGCCCATGAGGTTTTCTGCGACCTGGAACAAGTGAACCTGATGGGAATTATCAACCCCTCCTCCTCCTCAACAGATGGCCAGGGCACCGTGAAGGCGGGTCTTATGCACTTCGGCTCGGTCGAGGCAAAAAATATGGAATCCAAATTGCGGCTCGAGGCCAGGCATGTTTATTTCACGGAGGTTAAAGCGCAAGTTTATGGCGGGAATGCCGCGGGTGACCTCACCTTCGACTTGTTGGGCAAGAACGTGAAATTCAAGACCGATGTGCGGCTGAAGGGAATCAGTGTGGCCCAGCTTCTGGCGGCCTTCCCCAGCGGCGGCGGAAAGATGACCGGCAAGATGGAAGGGGACGTAAAATTAGCGGGAGAAATCGAGCACACGCTCCGCCCGCTCGCGGGTATCCACGGAGCCGGACACGTGACCGTGCGCAATGGCCAGGTGCCGAGCCTCAAGCTCAACGCGAACTTGATGAAGCTGGCGCATTTCAATGATCTCGGCCCGGCCAAGAATGATCCTTCCGCATTTAATGTGATCACCACCGACCTGGAACTGGACAACCAGCGGATTTCGAGTCGCGTTATCGATATTGACGGCTACGGCGTGGATGTGGATGGCTCGGGCAGCGTCAGCGTGTCGGGCTCTGACGAGTTGAACTATCGCGGGTTGGCGGAAATCACAACCAAAGAGAGCTTCTTCACCAACACCGTCGCGCGGCTGTCTGGCGCGACACTCAAGGACGGGAAGTTGCAGTTTCCCTTTCGAATCGGCGGAACCATCGATAACCCAGTATTCTCCAAAGGCAAGGGCGATATCGACGTAGACGCCGTACAAAAACCTCACTAAGAAAAATGTGCCACAGTTCCGGACAAGTGGCCGGCCACAAGGAACTAATTTCGAACAGGATATCCGCTAGAGCCAAAGTTCTCCTTAAAGTGTTTGGCGGACAGGTCCGATTATGCGCGCAATCGGGGAGCGCGATTACTTTCAGTCGATGCTCTATTCCGTTTCAGGTTCGTCCACTTGAACGTGGATGAGAGGTCCGGTAGTCTACCTTCGCGCGGGGCCAGCAAACAGGGAGTGGCGGTGGCTAGATGAATGATCTCTTAAGACAGGCTGGTTCGCTTTCCCTCCTCGGCAAATGTATTGCGGCCGTCATCGGCATCCTGGTAATTCATGGGGCGTTCCGCGTCCTCGAACAAACTCTGCCGCGGCGCTTTGGCCGGGCCGACGCGCGCTATAAGGTCCGCAAGTTTGTCGTTTTTTCTGGATACCTTTCGATTCTCCTTTTCCTCGCTATCCTTTTTGAGGATCGGTTGGGCCGCCTGAGTCTTGTGCTGGGCGTCGCTGGCGCGGGCGTGGCAGTGGCGCTGCAAGATGTTCTGGCCAGTATTGCCGGAGCATTCTCCATCGGTTTTTCAAAGCTGTACGCCGTGGGAGATCGAGTCCAGATCGGCGATACGCGAGGGGACGTGATCGACATCGGGCTCCTGCGAACGACATTGATGGAAACAGGGAACTGGGTCGGCAGGGATCTGTACAACGGGCGCATCGCGCGCATCCCCAACAGCACCGTCCTGAAAGGGTCCGTTTTCAATTACTCCCAAGGATTCCGGTTCATCTGGGACGAGATTAAAGTCGTGTTTACAACCAGCAGCGATTGTGAGTTCGCCAGGGAGATGCTTTTGCGCACCACCACGGAAACCATTGGCGACTACCTGGTTGATGCGCGGAGCTCTTGGAAGGAAGTAAGTGACAACTATCGGAGCGAGAACCCTCCGCTGGAACCCAACGTCGCGCTAGTGGTGGAAGCCGGATCGTTGGCATTCAGCGTCAGCTACGTGGTCGACTACACGAGACGAACCGCGATGAAAGATCAGCTGTTCACGAAAATTGTTAAAGAAGTCATGAACAGCGACGGACGGCTGGCATGGGCGTCCTCAGGGGTTACTGTGATAAACCAGCCGGAGACTCCGGAGGCGGTCGAAGGGCACGCATTATCTTTAACCCGCGGCGCGGGGCGCGCGGCCGGTTCGCACTAATACCCGTTGATTTGGCAAGTCTCCTAGGAGCAGCTTCCACTGGAAAGGGTTTCGCATTTGCAGTTTCCGGGGAGCGGATTGCGGGCGGGAGTTTGTATCAGGAGAAAACACGGAAGCCCCGGGATGGCTGAGGCCAAGCTCCCGGGGCTTTTTATCACTGCGCTCAGTGGTGGCTTACGACATCGTGGCCTTGGTGTTGAGCGGACCACCGTGGCGGGAGTCGCGGCTGCGCTTGCGGCGCTTGGTCTCTGACTGCACGTACAATGCAGCCAGAGCGAAACAAATTAGCAAGGAAGCAACCACCCAGCTTTGGATCGGAGTCGGCTGAGAAATGACTGTCTCTTGCGTCGCGAGCGACTTGGCGATCCCAGCTTCGGAACTGATGGCCTGGGAACTCGCCACAGCAGAACCCAATTTGCCGGCTGCGGGAGCCGGAGCGGGCTGCGCAAGCGAGATTGTGTTTGGGCCCCCATCCCAAGTGGGGTTGTCAATTTCCTGAGCAGAAGCAGAACTCGCTAACAACAAAGCTGCCCCAAAGCCGATAACCATCGCGTTCATCCGAATAAAGTTTTGAAATCTCATTCGCCACCTCGATCAAATTTTTTTGTGAGCCACCGACGGTTCTGAGATAGGCATGCGAAATGCCAAACGGACCAGGGATGCGCGTGGTGAGAGAAAAACCGATATCTCGTTGTGAATACAGCGGTTGCGTGCGCGGGGGAAAAGAGATTGCGCTTCGTGATACGACGAGGGAATTGAAACCACTATCCGGGAAGTTAGTAGGGGGCGTGAGAGTAGCTCGGCCTGACGAAGCCGGGCGAAGTTTGTCAGCGGTGTGGTCGGGCAGGATGCATGGCAACCTGCTAAAAAAGAATGAGTTACGTTCAGGGAGTGAGGCTAAGAGCGCACTTTTGCCGCGAAAGTGAAGTGCTAGCCGTTCGGATAGACGCTCTATTCATTTGGATAGGACTCTTTGGCCAGGGTGGCGATAGTGGGCCGGTGGAGCTACACTGACGGCCTCGCACTGGGCTTGCATCTGGGCGTACGGCCCCAAAGCGAAGGGCAAATTATGGCAACAAAACTTCTGGCGATGAGCGGGCCGTTGCGAAAATCGGAATTCGCGCTTGGCGCAGAAGTCCGCATCGGCCGGGACGGGGACAACGCCATCCGTCTCGAAGACCCTGATGTTTCCGCACATCACTGCAGGATTGGATTGGTGGAGGGGCGCGTTGTTGTGTTGGATTTGAACAGTCAATCGGGAACATTTGTGAATGGCATTCCGGTGAGAGAACGCGAACTGAAATCGGGCGACGAAGTGGCGGTGGGAAGTTCTGTGTTTCTCTTCGAGGCGGATACGGGCGAGGGCGCGGCGAGCAGTCCGGTGGAGATGGATGAGGGAGAGACAGCAAACGTAAGAACGAAGGAAGTACACCGGGACGAACTTCCCAGCTTGCAGCCGGAATCGCTGGCGGCGCTGCCAGGAGCAGCACGAATGGTGCGCAACCTCAGCGTGCTGCTGCAAATCAGCAGGGCGATTGGTTCGCTGCGGGACGAGGAATCTCTTCCATGGCAATTGCTGGGAATGATTTTTGACATCATTCCCGCGGAACGAGGGGTCATTCTGCTGTTGGAGGAAGATTCCAACGAAGTGCGGTCTCAAGCAGCGTGGGACCGGATGTCCGGAGCGCACCAGCCTGTCCATGTGAACCAGGGAGTTGTGCGGCGGGTCATCGAAGAAGGAGTTCCACTGCTGGACATCGGCGCAGAGGCTCAGAAACTCGTCCATTCGGCGGACGGAGGCGGGAAGCAATTGCGACGCACGCTTCTTTGCGTGCCGATGATTTCCAAAGAGAGGCCCATCGGAATCATTTATCTGGTATCCAGCAGTTCGGCGACCGCGCTGACCGAGAGCGATTTCGAGTTGCTCACAGCGATTGCGGGTCTCGGAGTGATCGGGATTGAAAATGCTCGGCAGTTTGAGCGGCTCGGAAGCGAAAATCAGAGGCTGCTCGCGGAAGTCAGCCTCACTCACGACATGGTGGGAGGCAGCGCGCGGATGCGCGAGGTGTATCAATTCATCGAGCGCGTGGCGCCCAGCGATTCCACGGTATTGATTTGCGGAGAGAGCGGCACGGGCAAGGAGCTGGCTGCGCGCGCGATCCACAAGAACAGCCCGAGAAAAAACCAGCCGTTCGTGGCGCTGAACTGCGCGGCGCTGACGGAGACACTGCTGGAAAGCGAATTGTTTGGCCATGAGAAAGGAGCGTTCACGAGCGCCATCAGCCAGAAAAAGGGATTTCTGGAAGTTGCCGAGGGGGGCACGATTGTTCTGGACGAGATCGGAGAGCTTTCGCCGATCCTCCAGGCGAAGCTGCTGCGAGTGCTGCAAGAACGGGAGTTTGTGCGCGTGGGCGGGACGCGGGCGATTAAAATCAACGTGAGATTCGTGGCCGCGACGAACAAAGATTTGCAAAAGGCGGTGCGAGAGGGACAATTTCGGGCGGACCTCTTCCACAGGCTCAATGTAATTTCCATTACGCTTCCCAGCTTGCGGGAACATCCCGAAGACATCCCTGCGTTGGCGCGGCACTTTTCTGCTCTGCACGCGAAGAATTGCAGTCGAAACATGAAGGGGATTTCCGAGGAAGCGCTGGCCTGTTTGATGCAATACGATTGGCCGGGAAACGTGCGCGAACTGGAAAACGCGATGGAGCGCGCCGTGGTGGTGGGGTCCAGCGACACGATACTGGCGGAGGACCTGCCGGAAACGGTGCTGGAAAGCGCGAAATGCGGAGGTAGCGCGCCGGCCAAATACCACGAAGCGATACGCAGCCTGAAGAAGCAACTTATTCTGGGGGCGCTCGAGCAGGCGAGTGGCAACATCACGGAGGCGGCGAAACTTCTGGGGGTGCATGCGAATTACCTGCACCGGCTGATGCGCAATTTGGAGTTGCGTACAACCATGAAGAGACAGAGCGGGGCGTGAGGCGATTGACCGCCCGGTGGATCAAGGTCCCTATCGCCGCGTGCCGCTTTCTGAAAGTGAAACAGGAACATGCGCAATCGGCGAGGGGCAACGTTTTTGGAGGCACCGAAAGACATGCAAGGCTAGATCGTATCACTCGCTGTGCGTGCCAAATCTTTCCGCGCGGTCGTACTTTGATTGGGGAGAAGGACATCAGTGACATACACCGCCGCGTCGCTCACTCTCAAGAAGGGATCCGCACGGCTCAATACCGAGACACGGATGTCTGGTTGCTGAGTCCAGACCGCCGGCTTGAAGATCGCCGTCGTTTGGGGCCAGATCGGCAGAGGATCAACGTTCGAAAAAGCGACGTCGGTTGGTTGGTTGTTTTTTTCAGGCCAAGCGTAACGTTGGTCATCGCGTCGAAGGTTACTGCGGCTTGGCCGCTGGCCACGTCACGAGCGGTTCCCAAGTGTCCGCGAACCCACTGCGGATTGGTCGCCATATATTTGTCCATGAACTCCCAGCCGTATTTCTGAATAATGGTATAGAACAGATAGAGCGTGACATCGTCGTTGTTCGGATAGTATGTGATGACCTTGCCGTTGAATCCTAAGTCTCCTGACCCTCTCTATCCGCTGCATCGATCATGTCATCCCGCTTGCCGAGCTGCAGGACCATTCCTTCCGCAACCTCGTCTCTTGCTGTCGGAAATGCAACTCGCAGAAGAGCGATCTAACCGCGGAAAGTCATCTTCGTCGGCTCTACGACGACGCCCGATTGACCGCCGCCCAGCTCAGCGCCCGCCTCCGCGCGCTGGACGCCCTCGTCGCCGGCAAACTCCGCCCTCCTATCCCTTCCAAACACCCGTAGCGCCGCCATCTTGCCGGCTCTTCTTTCATCTGGAGTGCGGCAGCCTTGCTGCCGCTTTTCTTGCTTCTCGCAGTGCTCTATATTGGGCGAGGCTCAAAACCCCAGCTTGTCCTGGAGTTGGCAATCAAATGGAACGCATCGACTTGAATTGCGATATGGGAGAGCTGCCGGAGGCGATTGCGGATGGCACGCAGGAGTCGCTGATGGCTTCGCTCACGTCAGTGAACATTGCTTGCGGGGGACATGCGGGCGACGAACGGACGATGAAGACGACGATCGAGCAGGCGCTTAAATGGAAGCTGGCGATTGGGGCGCATCCGGGGTACGCGGATCGGGCGAATTTCGGGCGGGTGGAGTTGAAGTTGCCGGCAAAGGAGATTGCGGATTTGGTTTACGGGCAAGTTCGCGCGCTGGCGGAGATTGCGGCGCGCTGCGGCGCGCGGCTGGTTCATGTAAAGCCGCACGGCGCTCTCTACAACCAAGCCGTAAAGAATCGCGAATTCGCCGAAGCCATCGCCGAAGGCGTTAAGAAGGCTGTCGCTGCTGAAAATGTAGCAGCGGCTTTACGCCGCTGCAGCTGCTTGAGCGAAGACGTCGTTCTTGTCGGACTCGCCGGTTCACCGATGCTGGAGGTGTTCCGGCAGGCGGGTTTTGCAGTGGCCGCCGAAGCATTTGCGGACCGGCGGTATGAGGCGGATGGAACCTTGCGTTCGCGGAAGTTTGAGGATGCGCTGATCCGCGATCCCGCGGAAGCTGGGCGGCAGGCGTTAAGCATTGTCGAGCGAGGAGTGGTGATCGCGTGCGACGGAAGTGAGGTCCGCGTGGATGCGCAGACGCTTTGCATTCATGGGGATACGCCTGGGGCGCCCAAGATCGCGACAGAGGTGGCGCGGATGCTGCGTGATGCAGGAGTGAGCCTTCAGACGCTTTCACGATCCTGAAAGACAATCCTATGCGGCCGGTCGTTGGCGTCAGATCCTGTAGGACGGGGGCTTGATGCCATTGTCGCGAAGATAGATTTCGGCCTGGCCGCGATGGTGGGCTACGTGAACGAACATGGCGAGCAGGACTGCTCGTCCGGACAGGCGGCCATCGGGGGAATTGTGGACATTCGTCAACTGCTGCCCGGTGAGGTTGGGGATAATGGCAGCACAATACTCGAAGGAGCTGCTGAGGTACTTGACCACGGCCTCTTTGTCCTTGTCGGATGGAGGGGCCGTTTGAGGAGCGGCGGAATCCTGGAGGCCGGCGCAGAACGAGAAGTTGGTCGTGGCGATATGGGACATCAATTCACCGAAAGTCATGGAGCCGGGGTCGGGACGAAAAGTGTATTTTTCTGCGGGCATAGCATCGGCGACGGCGACGGAAAGTTTGTGGAGCGCGTCAAAATGCTGTGAGTACTCGGTGGTAGTGGCTCGCGTGCCAAACGCGCAGATCGAGGACAGTAAGAACGCCAGGGATAGAGCAGGGACCAGAAGGAAGCGGAATTTCATGCGATCTCCTTTTTGATCAGGCTGACTTTTTAGAGGGTTGGACGCGGCGTAAGGCGGTTTGTCTCTTTCAGGAATCTAGCGAAGGAAATGTAAGAGTTAAAAGAAGAGACGCGGAGTACGTGGAAAAAGGAAAAGGCGGACTAGAGAAGTTACAGCGTGTGAGGTGGCGAACCAAAAAAAAGAAGGGCGCCCGCCATAGCGGACGCCCCAAAAAGCAGCAGATGGAGCTATTCGAATTTTTCGGTTAGGACGGGGAACTGGAGCTTGGCCTTGGCCAGAGACTTGACGACGATGGCTTCGGCGCTTTCCGCGGTGGTGTTGCGCGAGGTGGCCATTTCGCTGACCAGCAGGTACTTCGCGCGTTCGAGCATTTTCTTTTCGCGGAAGGAAAGCGGCTTGCTGCGGCTGAGGGAAACGAGACTCTTGAGGACGACCGCGACTTCGAGAAGGGACCCGGTGCGCATGCGCTCCGAATTCTCTTTGAAGCGGTGCTTCCAGTCGTGATGAGAGTTGAGTTTGCCGGTTTCGAGGAAGCCGAGGACTTTCGCCGACTCCGTGGAGCGGATGACGGAGCGAAGGCCAACGGTTGTTGCGTTGGACTGCGGGACCATGACGCGCAAACCGCTGGAAACAATGCGAATCATGAAGTAACGTTCGGTTCTGCCGTTCAAGACGCC
>Ga0210409_10006363_pt1 | contig 12300 bp, 6 predicted proteins | sample IncBWH17MmetaG_FD_161649 | JGI IMG/M metagenome (GOLD analysis project Ga0210409, IMG submission 161649) | Forest soil microbial communities from Barre Woods Harvard Forest LTER site, Petersham, Massachusetts, United States - Inc-BW-H-17-M | ecosystem: Environmental > Terrestrial > Soil >...
GTCTCATCCAAGAGGTAAATTTCCAGCAAGCGGCGCGAAAGCACAAGGGCGAGCATACCATCGTTAACCTACACGGCCGAAGCACGAGTTACCGCAAAAGTTTAACGGAAAGAATAGCGCGAGCGGTAAGATAAGGCGCGGCGAGTGACAGCGGTTCGCGAAAGGTTGCGCAGCACGATTGGTTCACCAGTGTTAAAGCCGATGAACGGCGGTCCCGCGGGAAATGGCGCAAGGAGCCTGGCGATGAGTAAACAGCGGCGTGGGATTCACCTGATTGCGGAACTGGCAGGTGTGTCCATCGGCACCGTGGATCGCGCGCTGCACGGAAGAGAAGGGATCAAGGAATCCACCCGCCAGCGGATTTTGCAGCTGACGCGTCAAATTGGCTACACACCGAATCTCGCAGCCCGGGCTCTATCCGTAGCCAAAGCGAGCGCCCGCGTCGGGGTATGCATGCCCAAAGAGATTCATTTCTTCTACGACCAACTGTGGAGGGGCGTTCTGGAGGAGAGCAAGCGGGTGGCCCCGTTTGGAATCGAGTTTTTGAATCATCCTGTACAAGTGCTTGGCGAAGGCGATACCGAAGCATTCAAGGAGCTGGTGAAGAGCGGAGTGAATGGCATCATTCTCACCGCAGGAAATCCAAAGGACCTGAAGCCGCTGATTGACGACGCGGAAGAAAAAGGTGTTCGCGTTGTATGCGTTTCCACAGACGCGCCCGAGAGCAAGCGCTCCAGCATCGTGTGCGTTGAGCCATGGTTGAACGGCTGTCTTGCTGGCGAACTGATGGGCAAGTTTGTGCCGCCAGGTTCGAAGGTGGCGATTGTCGCGGGCATGCTGAAGACCGAGGATCACCGCAAGAAATCGGATGGATTTTCAGAAGCATTTCGCCAGCATTGTCGCGGGGGAAAGATTGTCGGCGTGATCGAGGGACACGAAGACGAAGATGAAAGCTTTCAAAAAACATTTGATCTGCTGCGTCGTTTCCCTGGCGTTGCTGGAATTTACGTGAATACCGTGAACTGTCTTCCGGTATGCCGTGCCTTGGGAGCGCGCGGGCTTGCCGGAAAAGTCAAACTAATCACCACGGACCTTTTTGCGGAGATGGCTCCGTATTTTCAGAGAGGAACGATCTCGGCTTCCATTTATCAGCAACCGTTCCGGCAAGGCCAATTGGCCGTGCGATTGATGTCTGACAACCTCACCAACAAAATAGATTTTCCGCCGAGCGTGCATCTGAGTCCCGGCGTGGTGATGACTTCCAATCTGCATCTTTTCCGGGAAATGCGGCGCAGCGAAGCCCAGTTGAACGAATCCATTCCCTGAATGGGAGCAAACCGAAAAGTCGATAATTGCCCTCAGGAATGGAGAAGCCCCGTTAGTGTTGCCATTCTGGAAATATGACCGAGCGTAAACGCTTTCTATTCGTAACTCGCGCATTTTCAATGACCTGAGGAGGGGCTGAGCTGATTGGAGTGTCAGGGAATGCCCTTTCCCCTCTAAAAAAACGATATTCTCCATCAGTTTTTCGAAAAGAAATGCTTGACAAGCATTTCACAAACAGAGTAAATAGCACGCTAACGAAAAAACGTGACCGTTCACGGTTTTACTGTGAGCAGCTTGACGGTCGGTGGTGGCGTTACAGGATCGTCGGTAGGTGGCAGCGGGCACGGGGTGCTGGGGTGGTAAAGGCTTTTCGCTCTTGCCTTTTCCCAACTCAATTTTGCGAAGGTGCTGGTCGTATTGTGGCGCACGCAGGGCGGTGCAACCCTGGCCATGATTCTGCCAAGCAGTGACCAGGTAACCGCTGTAAGGCCGTTTGGTCGGGATGGCTTGGCGGCGACGTCAGATCGTCGCTAGGCGGAGGCTAACAAATGAACGAAGTTGTACGAAGTTTTGCACACGTCCTACGCAGTAATGTCCGCTATCTCTGGATCCTCTGTCTACTCCTGGCTGGTTTGCCGTTCCTCGCCGCTGCTCAAGAAGCAACGATCGTGGGAACAGTTACCGACCCGGCGGGCAGCGTGGTCCCGAATGTTACGATCACCGTGACCAACACGGGCACGGGATACGTACGTACGTTTACGACAAATGATGTTGGTCAGTTCGTGGCTCCCGGTTTGCCCATCGGCAAATACGATTTGAAAGCGGAATCGTCCGGCTTCAAAATCGAGGAGTCCAAAGGCGTAGTTTTGAACGTCAACGATCGCACGCGCGTTGATTTTCAGATGAAGATGGGTACCAAGTCAGAGACTGTTTCCGTTGAGGCGAACGCCATTCAGGTGCAAGCCGACAGCAGCGAACAGAGTAGCCTCATCAGCGGCACGCAGATCTCTCAACTCGCCACCAACGGACGAAGCATCTACACCTATGTCACGTTGACCACCGGGGCTTCTAACTTGATGCCCGATTTTCAACCGCCGACGCCGGTGGGCGCCAACAGCAACATCAGCTTTAACGGAAATCGTCCCGGTCACAACCTCTACCTGCTTGACGGAGGCGAAAACTCGGACCGCGGTGGAGCTGGCGGTTCCGACGTCATGCCTTCCGTTGATGCCATCGCGGAGACGCAAACTCTCACTTCGAACTACAGCGCGGACTATGGACTTTCTTCCGGCGGCACCATCAGCTCGGCTATCAAGTCGGGCACCAAAGAGTTCCACGCTTCGGCTTGGGAATTCTTCCGCAACGATGCCTTGGACGCGCGGAATTTCTTCAATCCCGCTCCCCAGCCGGTTGCTGAACTCCGATACAACGTCTATGGCTTCAATGTGGGTGGTCCGGTAACGTTTGGGAAGCTGTACAACCCGAATAGGACCAAGACTTTCTTCTTCTACAATATGGAATGGCGCGATTTGATTCAGGGCCAGACCCTCAACCAGACCGTGCCCTTGACGTCTACCTATGGCGGCGATTTCTCAGCAGTCGCGCCAACACTGGCGAAGCTGCATGCCCCATTTTCTTGCCAACTCTCGCCGACCATTCAAGGCCAATTTGGGGCCGCAGGACAGGCGCTCAGCGGTTGCACTGCCAACTCGAGCGGCGTCCTCGTTCCTGACACGACGAAAGAGGTCGCCTTCAATGGCAATGCGATCCCGACTTCCTTGTTGGATCCGAACGCACAGGCCCTCCTGACTGCCGGCGGCAAATATGGCGGTATCTTCCCCAAACCCACCAACGGAGCCCAGTTCCAGGGCGGCAACAACGTACCGACCAACGTGCGCGAAGAAGTCGTCCGCATCGACGAGAATGTGAATGACAAGTTCACGATCTACGGTCACTTCGTTGCCGAGCAAATCTCCCAGAACTACGGCACCACGATGTGGAGCGGCGACAACGTGCCCACCATTTCCAACACCTTCGGCAATCCTTCTTACGCCGGCGTTATCCACACCGCGTATGTGATTAGCCCGACGCTGGTCAACGAAGCCTCCTTCAACTACAACGGAAATCGCATCGCGATTCTTCCGTTGGGCTTGGTGTCCGCGCCATCCGACTTCAACTTCAACCGCTTCTTTACTGGGCCGAACGTCGACAACCGCATCCCGACTATCAACCTGAACGGCAGCACGGGAGCGCAATATACTTCCAACTGGACACCATGGAACAACGTCGCGGATGACTACCAGATCCGTGATGACGTTTCCTGGACCAAGGGCCGCCACCAGCTCAAGATGGGCGGCAGCTGGGCGCTCTATAAGAAGGCTCAGGATTGGTTCAAGAACACCCAGGGTGGTTTCAATTTCAACGGCTCCTACACCGGCAATGACTTCGCCGATTACCTGTTGGGTTATGGCCAGTCCTACAACGAAGATGCGGTTAAGAGCACCGGCCACTGGAACAACGTTTCCTGGGCGCTGTATATCCAGGACAACTATCGCGTGAACAGCCGACTCACTTTAAACCTTGGACTACGGTGGGACGGCATTCCGCACACCTACGAAGCCAACAACCAGATGTCCAACTTCTATCCGAACCTTTATAACGCCGCGAATGCCGCCGTGCTCAATCCGGGCAATAACACTATCAGCCCGCTCAGCCCGGGTCTTGGGCCCAGCCCGAACCCGATCCTGGCAGGTCAACAGTTCTATCTTAACGGAATTGGCATCTGCAACGTTGGCGGCATCCCTCACGGGTGCGTGAACAATTCGTGGCTGAACTTCGGACCTCGTCTTGGATTCGCTTATGATGTAAGAGGCGATGGCAAGACCGTGATCCGGGGCGGCTACGGCATCATGTACGAGCGCCTCCAGGGCAACGACGTGTACGGAAACGCGGGAACTGTTCCGTTTTCGGCGAGCACAAGCTTCAACAACGTGTCTCTCTCCGATCCCAAGACCAGCATCCAGACTGGCTTGACGGTTCCGGCATCCATCCCGGTAAACAACATCACTGGCCTGGACAGGAATAACTATACCGCGCCGAGAAGCACACAGTTCAGCCTGGGCGTTCAGCAAGCCATCGGAAAGGCCGTGCTGTCCGCGTCCTATGTCGGCACCCAGAACCGCCATCAAAGCTACTACACTGAGACAGATCTCCCACTGCAAAGCAGTCTGGCAGCTCTCCAAACAGACAGTGGACCCTACAATACGCTGGTACCTTACCTCGGTTACCACAGCATTAAAATGGCGCAAAACGAGGCCAACGGAGACTACAATTCCCTTCAGGTAGCGATGCGCGGCAGCCTGAAGACTGACCTGACGTATCAGCTTGGATATACCTATTCCCACACGAATGACGCGTTCAACAACAACAATTGCCAGTCCGGCGGGGACCTCTGCGTTATTTCCGATCCTTATGTAGGCTGGAAGTATGATTTCGGACCATCCAGCTACGACCGTCGGAATATCTTCTTTGCCAACTTCGTCTATCAGATTCCACTGCTGAAGAACAGCGACAACAAGCTGCTAAAGACCACCCTAGGTGGATGGGAAGTCGCGGGCATCATCAGCGCGCAGTCCGGAGCCCCAATGGTCATCGGACTGAACGGTCAGAACGTGACGAGCATCGTTCCCAACACTTATAACCGTCCAGACCAGACCGGCTCTGGGGGCGATCCGCACACGGTGAACGAATGGTTCAATACTTCGAACTATTCAGCGCCGGCAGCCGGGACATGGGGTAACGCACGCAACAACTCTGTGCGCGGGCCCGGCCGAGACAACTGGAACCTCTCCCTCTACAAAAACTTCCTATTCAGCGAGTCGCGCGGCAGCAACCTGCAATTCCGCGCGGAGTTCTTTAACGTATGGAACCACACTCAGTTCGAGGGTGACAACAATAACGGCGGCATTAGCAGAAACCTCGGAGCCAGCAACTTCGGCGCCGTTACCAGTGCTTATGACCCCCGGACTATCCAACTGGCCTTGAAGCTGTTCTTCTAAGCTTCCAGCAGCTGTTGCAGTACAACCAATTTGCGGCGTGGCGGGTCACCCCCCCGCCCGCCGCATTTTGTTTCTGGCGCCTGCACGGCCGCGCCAAAGCAGATACACTAGGCAAGTTGGCATCTTCTTGAAAGCATCCAGGTCACGCTTGGGATAATGAACTCCTGCAAGTCACTTCTTCTGTTCGCCGCACTACTCTCTCCCTGCATGGCCAGCGGCCAGACTCCGACTCCTTCTCAGGCACTGGCCCTGGAGCAGCAGGAGAAGCTCCCAGAAGCGGCGCAAGCCTGGCAAGCCATTACCCGCCAATCACCGCAAGATGCCGCGGCGTTTGCCAGCTGGGGCTTGGTGCTGTCCAAGCTGGGAAAATTTCAAGAAGCGGTCCCGGCCTATAAAAAAGCACTATCGCTGAATCCGAAATTACCGGGGATCCATCTGAATCTGGGATTAGCAGAGTTCAAGCAGGGACACCTTCCGGAAGCGATTGCGCCGCTTCGTGCGGCCTTGGCAGAGGATCCCCATAGCATGCAGGTGCAGACTCTGCTGGGCCTGAGCTGCTACGGCGCAAAACGATTTGCCGAGGCGGCCAAATATCTGAAAGTGGCGGCGCAGGCCGATCCGGGCAATATGGAGCTGCATCAGATCTTGGCGCAGAGTTGCCTGCGGGCGAAAGACAACGCTTGCGCCATGGAGGAGTTCAAGAAAATTCTGGAACAAAATCCGAATTCCGCTCAGGCGCACATGCTCCTGGGAGAAGCTCTGGACAATTTGGGGAGAACCCCAGAGGCCATTGAAGAGTTTCAAGCCGCTGCGCAGGTGGCGCCCAACGAGCCTAACGTAAATTTCGGCCTCGGCTATTTGTACTGGCGAGTTCACCAGTACGATAACGCGAAAGCTGCTTTCGAACGCGAGCTGGCGGTTGAGCCAGACCACGCGCAGGCACTGGCCTATCTGGGCGACATCGAGATGAAGGCGGCCGACCTGGAGAAAGCCGCCAGTCTGTTGAAGAAAGCCGTCAAGCTCAACTCCGACATTCGCATCGCCTACGCGGACCTGGGCAGCATCTACATCGACCAGAAGCAATATCCGGAGGCTCTAGCGGCGCTCCAAAAGGCCCTGAAGCTTGATCCGGACCAGCCTGACACCCATTTTCGCCTTGGACGATTATATCGAGCGATGGGCAATACCGCTGCCGCCGACCAGGAATTCGCCAAATTTAAAGAACTGAACAAGCGGGGCCAGCAGGAGAACCTGCTAGAGAAGATGCCCGGGTCCTCTCCTCCGGCGAGTCCATAGAAACTCGAACGGCAGGAAGCAGCCTTAGGGACTGGATGCAGACGCCGGCCGTATCTTGCCGTCGGCGGTCAGGCGGTCCAGCCATTGCCGTGCGGTGGCTGCTTCTGGACTGCTGGCACTGTTCTTCAGGACGGCGCGCAGCACGCCAGCGGCATCCTCAAAGCGCTGCGCCGCCGTCAGGCACTGCGCCAGAAGCAGGTCGACCTGCGGAGCCGAGCCATGCGAGTCCCCTTGTGCCTGCTGAGCCATCTTGAGCGCCTGGTCGTACTGCTCGTGGTAATAATACGATTTGGCGAGCGCCCACTCCGTCTCCCACCCTTCGGTCGGGTCCAGTTGCAGCGATTTCTCTAGCTTCGGGATTGCCGCTTCGTACTTCTTCTGATTGCACAAAGCCATCCCCAGCGCAGACAGGACGCGAGCCTGGTTCGGCTCAATCTGCGAGGACTTTTCCAGGACCGTTTGCGCGCGGACCCAATCACTTTTCCTCAGATAGAGCACCCCTTGGATGTACAGCACGTCAGGGTTCCCCGGCGCGAGCTTCATCGCCTCGTTCAGGTATTTTTGTGCTTCGTCCAGCTTGTCTTCCCTCAGGGCTTGCGATCCTTTATCCAGCGCTTCCTTGGCCTTCGGTGCCAGCAGAGGCTTGCCGGGTACGGCTCCGGTTTCGTTGGAGGCCACGTCGCGCTGAAGGACAATATCAACATCCACTTTAACGGCAATCGACAGCGAGACGTCCCGTTGTCCGTTTTTGTAGCCGGCGGCTTCTACCGTGACGGTGTACTCGCCCAGACTTCGCGGTATGAAAAAAGCGCGTCCGTGCGACGTCGATGCCTGGTCCATTGGCATTCCGTTTTGATAGACCTTGATTGTCGCGGGCGCGTTGATGATCTCGCCAGAGGCGTCGCGTACGGTGACGGCAATCTCCGCCCGGTCGCCTCGGGACATCGTTCCCTGGTCCGAGCTGTCCTGGCAACGAGCCGGGAACGCACCCAGGAAGAGACAAACTAGCGCCGGCAGCACGAACTGAAGATAGCGCAGCGAAATGTGCTCGCTTCTGTGACGCATAAGACCCCTCAAGCCTTTCGCAAAGGTAGTCTGCACCATTGGGTGCGTCAAGCAAAACGTTTGTGCCTGGTTTTGAGTTTACCGCGCCACGGGTTCAATCATACGGAGATGAAGTTGACCGTTTTATGCGCTTTCACTACGATGGTTCGCGTTGGAAACTTCATCATTTTGATTTGTTCGTTCAGGATTCAACCTGATTCGTTCGCACAGAGGATCTGATGGCAGAACGCGTGCTCGTTACCGGTGGGGCTGGCTACATTGGAAGCGTGGTCGTTTCCCAACTCTTGGAGCAAGGCTACCAGGTGATTGTCTATGACAATCTCTCCAAGGGTTGCCTTGCTTCCGTCCCTGCCAGTGCCAAGTTCGTCCAAGGGGATATTTCCGATCGCGCCGCTCTCGACCAGCTGTTTCAGGAAAACTCCATCGATGCCGTAATGCATTTCGCCGCTTTTATCGAGGCTGGCGAATCGATGCAGGTGCCAGAGAAATATTTTCGCAATAATACGGCGAACACCCTCAGTGTGTTGGAAGCAATGATTGCCCACAAGATTTCGCGCTTTGTGTTCTCCTCCACCGCGGCCCTGTTCGGAACTCCGGAACACACTCCCATCGAAGAGACTGACAAACTTCAGCCGACGAACACTTATGGGGCCTCGAAGCATCTCGTGGAGCAGATGCTTGCCTGGTTCCACCTGATTCATGGATTTCGTTACGCCAGCTTGCGTTATTTCAATGCTGCCGGCGCCGCCGGCAAACAAGGGGAAGATCATCACCCCGAGTCGCACTTGATTCCCTTGACGCTTCAAGTCGCTTTAGGCCAGCTCGAATCCATTTCGATTTTTGGCATTGATTACCCCACTCCTGACGGCACCTGCGTGCGGGATTACGTCCACGTTTCCGATCTGGCCAGCGCGCATCTGCTGGTGCTCGACGAACTCAAGCGCAAAGACAAATTGATCTACAATCTGGGGAACGGCCGCGGCTTTAGTGTCAGGGAAGTGATCGAAACGGTTCGCCGCGTGACCGGCCACCCGATACCCGTGAAAGAAGCAGCTCGTAGGCCTGGCGATCCCGCGATCCTGGTGGCAAGTTCAGAGAAGATCAGGAAAGAATTGAACTGGACGCCTCGTTATTCCGATCTCGAAGCGATTGTTCGCAGCGCCTGGGATTGGCGCCGCGCCCATCCGCAGGGCTATGGCGAGCAGGGGGTCTCCGGTCACTAGCCCTGCGATGCAAGCGGAGTCGCTCCTCGATTGCTATTCCTTCTTTTCGGAGGTCTGCGTCAATTGGCGGTGAATGGCAAATTCCTTGTCCGCCTCTTCCTTTTTGCCGGTCCGGCTCAAGGCGACTGCCAAATTGTAATGGGCGCCAGGATTGCCTTCTTGCAGCCGCACAGCCATCTGCAGAGGAGGAATCGCCTCCTCGTACCGTCTCAGCGTAACCAGGCAGAAGCCCCAGCCCATGTACGCGTCTCCAAAGCTGGTGTCCAGCTTGGCTGCGCGCGAAAAATGCGCGATGGCCTCATCCCACTGCGAATCCTGCCGCGCCATCTCGCCTAAGATATATTCGGCGCCCGCATTCTGCGGATCAATCTCAAGCTCCTTCTGGAATTCCTGCTTGGCCTGGGCTATCGCCGCGGCATCGCCATTTGGCCTGGAGAGCAGCAGCCGGCCGAACAAATAGTGAACACCCTTGGCCGCGGGGTCGTCTTTGAGTATGGTCTCGTACTGTTTCTGAGCCTCGTCCCACTTGCCCTGCATCTCCAGCGCTTCCGCATTCATCTTTCGCGCGGGAGTCGAATTCGGAGCGATGCGCACAAGGTCAAGCGCCGTCCGGGAAGACAGATCCGAATAAGCGTGCGTGGCAACAAAGAGGATTTCAGGATCCTCGGGAAACTGTTTGTGGAGCAGCAGCAAAAATTCCGTGGCACCGGCTCGATCGTCTGTGGACAGGGCGCACCTCAGGCCCAAAACACCCGCTTGTTTCCTGGCCTCTGCCGCGCCGGCCCCGCTTGCCGCGCGCTTCAGCGTTGGCAAAGCCTCCTTGCAGCGGCCTTGCTGTGCCAGTGCCAGGGCCTTCTCCGTACTAAGCGTCGTGCTCGTGGTTGCAGGGGTTGCGCCGGATTTAGGAGCCTGAGCCATCAGGGACTGCAGGGGGAAGAGCATCGCGGCAGCAAGAGGGAAAAAGGCGATCTTACCTGGGGTTCGCAACATGTCGTCGCAGCACGCAACCTTGTTGGGCAGTCGTCAGAAAATCAACGTCCGCCAGAGCTGAAATAAGTCAGACGAAGTTTCGCCGTCCGCATTAAGTATACGTCGTTTGCGCCGCCCAGCTGAACTGCTACCAGGCCAACTTCAGCCCCAGCTGAACTTGCCTCGAACTCGTCGCCGTTGAAGTGATCACCCCAGCTGTTGGCGACGGTCCTCCGGTGGCTGCGGCGTACACTACCGGATTCGGCGTGTTGAAGTTTGCGCGATTGAAGAGGTTGAAGAACTCCGCGCGAAACTGCAAGCCGAGACGCTCAGACAACGCAAATCTTCTCGACACTGACAGATCCGTTTGCGCCAAGCCTGGGCCCTGCAGCACATTTCGCCCCACATTGCCGTAGGTACCTGGAAGCGGTTGGATGAAGGCCAGCGGATTGAAATATGTATCCGGTCCGCCCAGAAGCACCGGCCCGGCGAAATTTGGATTCCATGATGGCCGCACGGGATTGCGCGTGTCGCCATCATTCGACGGGTTGTACGACAATTGCGGCGTGAACGGCAGTCCCGATTGCAGAGTCACGATCCCACTGGCTTGCCAGTCTCTAATCAAACGATCCATCCACCGTTCTCGGGCCGCCGAATTCGTTCGCCCAAACGGGAGATCATAAGTAGCCTGGAGAACAGCGGAATTCCTGACATCAAACGAAGCGCGGCCATAGTCCGCTTTCGGGCGCAGCGGGTTCGCAACAAACGCGGGAGAATTTGTGGCTACGCTGGTATTCATGTTGTCGCCATCATCGAGCGTTTTCGAAAACGTGTAGACGCCGCGGAATTGCAGGCCACGCGACAAGCGTCGATTCACGTCCACCTCAAGGCCGTTGTACGAACTGATTCCCTCAGAAAACCAATGCGTCGTATTCCAGACTGCATTGTTGGCGAGCGCCGCTCCCGAAGGATAGTAGAACGCTCCGTTCGGGTATCCCGCAGGGCAGGGAGATGCCGGGCAGATGGTCGCGGCGGGCAAATTTGCGTCCAACGAAAGCATCTCGTGGTAACCGTGAGAGCCGGTGTATCCCACACTGATGGACGTGTTGGGCGAGAGCTGCTGTTCCACTTTCAGGCTCCACGATTCCACGGTCGGAGTCTGTAAGTTCGGCTGAACGCCGCTGGGGATGATTTTCGAACCGCCGTAGTCCGCGCCGGGAGCAATGCTGGAGAACGCAATATTCTTCACCGCAAGGACGGAATTGTACGGGCCATTCTGGTCCAGCCGGTAGCTCAGATTGTCTAGCAGGCCGTAGTACACGCCGAAACCTGCTCTAAGCACGGTCTTCTTTGACGAAAAGGGTGACCACGCAACCGCGACTCGCGGTGCGGGCAGAAATTTAGCATTGTTCACGGCGAGAGCTGCCCCGCTCACAACCGGATTCGTCAGGATCACCCCGTGCGAGTCAAACGCGTAATTGGACGCGCGTCCCTGCGCTTCGTTCCAGCCATTCGTCGATTCGCCTCGAAAGCCGATCCGCACCTCCAGCGAAGAATTCACTTTGATGGCATCTTCCGCAAAGAAGCCGCCCTGCGTTGAGCGCCACGACAGTGGCGTATAGGCCGGTGCATACGTGTAAGTGCTCACTTTGCCTTGAAGAAATGTCTGCAAGTTGGTGAACGAAATTTGGCCGTATTGATCTTGGACGAGGCTGTCGTTGGACTGGATCCACTGTACCAGGCCGCCGAAGCTTAAAACGTGCCGTCCGTGCGTGTAGGTCACTTGGTCAGAAATAGTGAACAGGTTGCGCACCGCAGTCAGATTGCTTCCGGCATTGGTACCCCCGTTGGTGATCTGAGAGGCGCCGTTGAGTGTGGTTCCGCCGCCGACCACAACAGCGCCCACGGGCTGGCCATCGTGGATCCAGCCGGGCAGATTTGTAGTGGTACCGCTGTTGAAATAGAAGGCGCCGCGGGAATAGCCAAAGGTGGCCTTGTTGAGCAGGTTGGAAGAAAAGATGTGAGTTTCGCTGAGACTGGCCACCTGTTCGCGCAACGAAATGTCGACCAGACTAAAGGGATTGTTGGTTGGGGAATGCGCTTCGCTATCGTCCACGGTATAAACTCCAGAGAAGGAATCTTGGCTGGAAAAAGTCTGGTCGTACCGTGAGGTTCCAAAATCCTCGCGAATGTTCTGCGTGGGATTGCTGAACGCCTTGGCGATTCCGCTTGACGCGCCCGTAGAAGTCAGGATTTCTGGTCCATTCGCCACGGGCCAAAGTGCCAGCAGCGGTTGAACACTGGCAACGGCGCTGGCTCTGGAAGCGTTGTCGGGCACCAGCGTGACGTCGCTGAGCCCAGAT
>Ga0210409_10006366_pt1 | contig 12296 bp, 9 predicted proteins | sample IncBWH17MmetaG_FD_161649 | JGI IMG/M metagenome (GOLD analysis project Ga0210409, IMG submission 161649) | Forest soil microbial communities from Barre Woods Harvard Forest LTER site, Petersham, Massachusetts, United States - Inc-BW-H-17-M | ecosystem: Environmental > Terrestrial > Soil >...
CTCTACTTCGGCTCCCGCCTCACGTCGTGGGTTCAGTTATACACCGATTTCGAGATGGCGCGAGGATCGGGTGTCAGTCACGCGTATGGCCTCGCCGGTCTGACCGATGGGGATGTCATCCGTCAGGGCTCCGTGGATCTTGGTCAGGGCCCTTATCTCGCCCGGGCTTACGCGCGATTTATGATTCCCTTGGGGCGAGAAAGAGACACCGCTGATCGAGGACAGGATCAGGTGCCAGGAGTCGAGCCGTCGCGGCGCATCGAGATCAAGGCCGGCAAGTTCGCCCTGAACGATGACTTTGATCTGAACCGCTACGCGGGAACCACGCGATACCAGTTCATGGACTGGTCGCTGTGGAACAACACCGCGTGGGACTTCGCCGCCGATACGCGAGGGTACACGAACGGCTTGATGGTCGGCTACGTGAGCCCGGTGTGGAGCCTCAAGGTCGCGGCCGTGCAGGTCTCGACGTTCTCGAACGGCAACGTCTTCGACGGCGACATCCCCCACGCCTACGCGCTGAACGCCGAGGTGACCTGGCACCCGGACACGACCGGCACGGTGCTGCGATTCCTCGCGTACGAGAACCATGCGCGCATGGGTATCTATCGCGACGCGATCAATATCGCGAAGGCGAGGGATACCACCCCGTGCATCGTTTGCGACGATGCGCGCGGCCGCATCAAGTACGGATTCGGGCTCAACATGGAGCAGCCGCTGGCCGACTCCGGCAATACGGGCGTGTTTCTCCGCGCTGGGTGGAGCGACGGCAAGACCGAGGACTTCGAGTTCACCGAGGTCGATCGCGTCGTGAGTGGCGGGCTGCAGTTGGCCGGCAATCTCTGGCACCGGCCGACTGACCGCTTCGGCATCGCCGGCGTTCTCGAGGGTCTGTCCAAGGACCACGAGAATTATCTCGCCGCGGGCGGCGTGGGGTTTCTCCTCGGCGACGGGAAGATCCGGTACGGGACCGAGAACATCGTCGAGGCTTATTACCGGTTCCAGCCACCGTATCTCAACTTCGTGCAGATCACGCCCGCGATCCAACACGTGGATCATCCGGGGTACAACGAAGATCGAGGGCCGCTCTATGTGTACACGATCCGCGTCAACCTGCACTACTAGCGTGCTTCGCACGCCGCTAGTGCAGGTCGACCTTGACTGAGCCTCAGTTCCGGAGAGTTGCACCGATTTGCGCGCGGCTGCGCCGAGCTCTAACTGAGCGAAGCCCGGACCTCGTCGTCGCTCACCTGCGGGAATTCCTCGTACCACGACCCGACCGCGTCGAACGGATCGGCGGCCAGCGGGCAGATCACTTCGTCAGCTGCCTGCTGCAACAGGGCCAGGGCCTCGGGGGCTCCGACCGGAACGGCTACTACGACCTTCTTGGGCTCCCGCCGCCGCAATGCCATCACCGCCGCGTACATCGTCGACCCCGTCGCGACACCGTCGTCGACCAAGATTGCCGTCTTGCCCTCGAGGTCGCGCGCGGGCTCGCCGCCGCGATAGGCATGAGCGCGCCGATCCAGCTCCTGCTGTTCCTCGGCGCTGATCTGCTCCACTTGTTCGCGGGTCAAGCCGACGGACGCGATCACGTCGCGATTGAGCACGCGGATCCCACCCTCGGCGATCGCGCCGAACGCGTACTCGGGCTGATGGGGGACGCCGAGCTTTCTCACGAGGAACACGTCGAGTGGCAGCCGCAGTTCCTCGGCGATCACCTGGCCGACCGGCACGCCTCCCCGCGGCAGTGCCAAGACGATGCAATTCGGGCGGCCGGCGTACTCCGCCAATCGCGCGGCCAGTACCGCTCCTGCCACGCGGCGATCATGCAGACGCCACCGGGTGCCGTGCGTCATGGTGCAATCTACCGATGTTCGTAATCGCGATATAAGAGCCCCGATGTTATCGTAGCGCCCATGTCCCTCGCCACGCGTCCTCGGAGCATCCTCGTCGACTGTGCCGCCGCTCGGCACGGCGATGTCGTGCGCCAGCTCGAGACGACGGTGAGTGGGCTGACGGCCGAGGAGGCCGCGCGGCGCCTCGAGGTCGAGGGGCCGAACGAGATCGCGACGCACAAGGAGCCGAGCTGGCCCATCCGGTTTGCGCACACGCTCCGGAACCCGCTCGTCATCCTGCTCGCCGTGCTGGCGCTGACCTCGGCCCTCACGGGCGACATGCGGGCCGCGGTCGTGATGGTGCTCATGATCTTCCTCGGCGTGGGCCTCCGGTTCGCACAGGAGACGCGGGCGGGCGCCGCGGCCGCCAAGCTGCGCGCTATGGTTCGCGTTACCAGCACGGTGATCCGTGATGGGGTGCCGAGCGAGGTACCGCTCCGCGAGGTCGTGCGGGGCGACCTGATCTCGCTCTGCGCCGGGGACATGATCCCGGCCGACGCCAGGATCATCTCGGCCAAGGACCTTTTCATTGACCAGGCCAGCCTCACGGGCGAGTCCATGCCCGTCGAGAAGACCGACCAGGCGGTCACGCCCGACGGCCACTCGCCGCTCGATCTCCAGAACCTCTGCTTCCTCGGGACCAGCGTCCAGAGCGGAACCGCCACGGCGGTCGCGGCCGCTACGGGGCCAGCGACCTACTTCGGCGGGATGGCCAAGAGCATCACCGCCGCGCCGATTCAGACCGCGTTCGACAAGGGGATCAATCGATTCACCTGGCTCATGATTCGGTTCATGGCGGTCATGGTGCCGCTGGTCTTCTTAATCAATGGCCTCACGAAGCACGATTGGAAGGAGGCCTTCTTTTTTGCCCTCGCGGTCGCCGTTGGGCTCACGCCCGAGATGCTCCCCATGATCGTCTCGGTCTGCCTCTCGAGAGGCGCCGTCGCCATGTCACGCGAGCGCGTGATCGTCAAGCGGCTCAATGCCATCCAGAACTTCGGTGCCATGGATGTGTTGTGCACGGACAAGACCGGCACGCTTACCATGGACGACGTTCTGCTGGAAATGCACTGCGACGTCACCGGCATCGAGAGCCAGGACGTACTTTTTTCCGCGGCCCTCGTCAGTCATTTCCAGACCGGTCTCAAAAACGTGCTCGACCGGGCGATCCTGACGTTCGTGTCCAAGCTCGATACCATATCGTTCACCAACTACCGCAAAATCGACGAAGTCCCATTCGACTTCACGCGCAAGCTGATGTCGGTCGTCGTCGCGGGCCCAGACAATCACAACCGCCTCATCGCCAAGGGCGCTCCCGAAGAAATCTTTCGTCGCTGCACGACATTTTACGCCGCTGGCGAAGTTCTCCCCATTGAGCTCGCATTCCTCGACGAGCTCCAGGAAGAGTACGATCGCCTGAGCGCTGATGGCTTCCGGGTCCTGGCTGTCGCGTATCGTGACGTCCCGACCCGCGGCGCATATGGCCGGGAAGACGAGTGCGACCTCACGCTCGCGGGCTACGTCGCGTTCCTGGATCCACCGAAGGAGACCGCCGAGCCTGCGCTCGAAGCGCTCAAGAAGCACGGTGTCGCGGTCAAGGTGCTGACCGGCGACAACGAGCTGGTCACGCGCAAGATCTGCCAGCACGTCGGCCTGTCCACCGATACCGTCGTACTCGGTCGCGAGATCGAGACGATGTCGGATGAGCAGCTCGCTGACGTGGCCGAGCGCACGACGATTTTTGCCCGCCTATCGCCGTCGCACAAGCAGCGGCTGATTCAAGCGCTCCAAAGACGCAAGCATGTAGTTGGATTCCTCGGTGATGGCATCAACGACGCCGCGGCACTGCACGCGGCGGACGTGGGCATATCCGTCGACACCGCGGTCGACGTCGCGAAAGAATCGGCAGATATCATCCTACTGGAAAAGAGCCTGCTGGTGCTGGAAGCGGGCGTTCTGGAAGGACGGAAGGTCTTCTCGAACATCGTCAAGTATGTCCGTATGGGCGCCAGCTCCAACTTCGGCAACATGTTCAGCGTGCTCGGCGCGAGTGCCGTGCTGCCGTTCGTACCGATGGCGCCGATCCAGGTGCTGACGAACAATCTGCTGTATGATTTCTCGCAGGTCCCGATCCCGACCGACAACGTGGACGAAGAGCAGATCGCCCGCCCGCGCCCGTGGGACATGGGAGAGATCAGTCGATTTATCCTGTTCATCGGCCCCATCAGCTCGATCTTCGACTACACGACGTACGCGATGATGTGGTTTATATTCGGAGCGCGGACGCCGGCGCACGCCGCGCTCTTCCAAACGGGCTGGTTCGTCGAGTCACTTATGACGCAAACGCTGATCATTCACGTGATTCGGACGAACGGGATACCATTCTTGCAGAGCCGGGCCAGCGCCCCACTGATCGCGACGACGATCGCGATCATGATCGTCGGCGTGCTGCTCCCGATCTCACCGGTCGCGCCCTACCTCGGGTTTGTCCCGCTGCCGGGACTCTACTGGCCGCTCCTGGCGTTGACGCTCCTGCTCTACATGGCCCTCACCCAACTCGCGAAAGTCGCCCTGCGCCGCCGCGGATGGATCTAAATTGAACGTCGAATTCTCCGGAGCCGCCCGCGAAGTCACCGGCTCCTGCCACATCGTGCGCGCCGCGGGGCGCACGATCCTGCTCGACTGCGGGATGTTCCAGGGACACCGCCTCGAGGCCGACGCCAAGAATCGCAAGCTGCCGCTCCCCGTCCGCGAGATCGACGCGATCGTCGTCAGCCACGCGCACCAGGACCACACCGGACGGCTCCCGTACCTGGTACACCAGGGCTACGCCGGACCGATCTTCACCACACCCGCGACGCGCGACCTGTCGACGGCTCTCCTGGCTGATAGCGCCAAGATCCAGGAGCAGGACGCGGCACACCTGCAGCATCACGGCAAGACCGCGGTCGAGCCGCTCTATAACGGCGACGACGCCAAGCGCGTGATCGACAAGATGCAGACGCGCGACCTCGATCAGTGGTTCGATGTCGTCCCCGGTATTCGGGCCAAGTACACCGAAGCTGGCCATATCTTAGGCTCGGCGTCGGTCACCATAGAAGCCGATGGACGTCGTCTCCTCTTCTCAGGCGACGTAGGCCGATGGGGCCTGGCCATTATCCGTGACCCAGTCTCGCCGACCGATGACGTCAGTCTGGTGATCATGGAGTCGACGTACGGCAATCGCGATCACGACAGTGTCGAGCACGCGCAAGAGCGCCTAGGTCAAATCGTCTCCGCCACCGCGAAGCGGGGTGGCCGTGTGATGATCCCAGCGTTCGCCCTGGGTCGCGCACAAGAGATCATCTACGATCTCCACGAGCTCGCGCTCGCCAACAAGATCCCGCACATCCCGATCATCATCGACAGCCCGCTCGCGACCGCCGTCACCGCGGTCTTCGAGAAACACCCCGAGCTCTACGACAAGAGCGAGAAAATGGTGCAGGACGGCCAAACGCTCTTCCGCTTCGACGGCTTGCGATTCACCGAAAGCGTCGAGGAGTCGAAAAAGCTGAATACTCAGACCGTGCCCTGCGTGATCATCGCCGGTTCAGGCATGGTCGAGTCGGGCCGCATTCTCCACCATCTGCTGCACGGCGCCGCCGATCCGCGCAACACGATCGCGATCGTCGGATTCCAGGCCGAAGGCACGCTCGGCCGCCGCATCGTCGAGGGGCAGTCGACGATCAAGGTCTTCGACCAGCACGTGCCGTTGCGGGCCCAGGTCGAAGTGTTGAACGGCTACAGCGCCCACGCCGATCGCACGGAGCTGCAACGCTGGCTCGACGGCACCCATACGAAGGCGCCGGTCTGCCTCGTCCACGGCGAGCCCGACGCCCAGACGGCGCTGGTCGCGCAATTGTCCGCGAAGGGCTATAAGGCGTCGGCGCCGGCTCCCGGAGACGTCGTCACTCTGACTTGATCGCCACGACCGGATCGACCTGACTCGCGCGCCACGCCGGGAACCACGTCGCGGCGAGCGTCGCGAGACCGGCGAGCACGCACGTTCCGGCGAACGTCACGAGATCCGCTGGCCCGACGCCAAATAGCAGCCGTTGCAGCAACCGCGAAGCAGCAAGGGATCCGACGATGCCGATGACGACGCCGATCGTGCCGATCGCGACGCCATCTTTGATGACGAGGGCCAGCACCTGGTCGGCCCGCGCTCCGAGCGCCATCCGCACGCCGATCTCCCGGGTCCGCGCTCCGACTGAGTACGCGATGACGCCGTACAGTCCGACCACAGCCATCGTGATGGCCACGGCCGCGAAGATCTCGAGCAGGAGCATCACGAAGCGCGACCGCGCGACGGCCTCGTCAGCCAGGTGGGACATCGTACTGGGATGGTACAGTGGGACATCGGGGTCGAGCGCCTCGAGGGCCGCTCGCATCGGCGCGATTGAGGGCGATGCCGTGGACGCAACAATGCTCCAGTAATCCAGCGGAAACTGCGCGTGCGCGAGATAAATCATGGGTGGGGCTGGCGCCGTGAGATCCGTCTGTTCGTGCGTGTTGCCGACCACGCCGACGATCGTGCCGCCCGCGTGATTGGCGCCGAGCCCAAAGGTCGTGCCGACCGTGATGGAATGGCCGATGGGGCTCCTCCCGGGGGCGATGAGTTTCGCCGCGGCCTCGTTCACGACGGCCACCGGCTGCGTCTCCAATCGGTCGGCGTCGGTGAACCAGCGCCCGGACTCGAGGGGGATGCCCATCGTCGCGAAATACCCAGGTGTCGCCACGCGCAGTTGCGTCGCCAGGCGGTCCTGCTCATCCTCGGACAGCTTGACGCCGTCGAGCGCGTATGCCGACATGCCAAAGCCGTACCCGCTGAGCGGCAGGCCCGACGACGCACCGACGCCATGCACACCTGGAAGCGCGCGCAGCGCATCCGTCAACGCCACCAGAAATGCGGCGCGCTTCTCTCCCGACGCATACCGCACGTCCGGTAACGCCACATCGAATGTCACGCGGTTCTCCGTCTTGTAACCGAGATCGACTGACCGCAGCGCGGCGAAGGTGCGGAGCAAGAGGCCGGCGCTGGTCAACAGAACGACCGCGAGCGCTAGCTCAGCGATCGCGAGCACGCGCTTGGCCCGTTGCACGTCGCGGCGTGGCTCGATCTGGATCGTTGGCAGGAGCCCGGCGGCGAGACCGGCGCCGAAGCTTAAGACGAGTGAGACGAGCAGCACGCGCATGTCCAGCGTCGCGCCAGAGATGTTGCTCGCATCGTCCGGGCGAATCGCGATGAGCGCGCGAACGCCCCATCCCGCGAGGCCGACTCCAGCCGCGCCGCCGAGCAGCGCGAGCAGCACGGCGTCAGCGATCGATGCCCGCATGAGATCGCCGCGCGAGGCGCCGAGCGCGGAGCGGATCGCCATCTCGCGTTGCCTCGTGACGGCGCGGGCCAGGAGCAGATTCGCGACGTTCGCACAGGCGATGAGGAGCACCACGCCGACTGCTGCCCACAGCACGAGGAGCGCGGGCCGCGTCTCGCCGACCAGGGAGCGCCGGAGCGTCGCGATATCGCCGCCGCGGTCAGTGTCCTTCGTCGGGAATGTCCGCGCGAGCCGCGTCCAGATCGTCTGCATCTCCGACCTCGCGCCGTCGAGCGTCGCGCCGGAACGCAGTCGGGCGATCACCGTCAGATAGTGGGCGCCGCGCTGGGTCGCGAGGTCGTGCGACGTGAACTGTTGCGGAGTCCAGAGCACATCGCCGGCGGGGTATTCGAAATCGGGCGGCATTACGCCGATGACGGTGTAGGGTACTGCGTCGAGCTGTATCGATCTGCCGATGAGTGCCGGGTCGGCGCTGAATCGGCGGCGCCACAGACCATCCGAAAGCACGACGACGTGGACGCCGGGCACCTCGTCATCCGCGGTGAAGGTGCGGCCCATCTCCGGCGGGCGCCGCAGCACCGAGAAGAAATCCTGGGTGACGCTGGCCGCGTCCAGCTCTTCGGCGGTGCCGTTGCCGGTGAGCGCATACGAGCCATCGGCGTACGCGCCCATCCCGTCGAACACCGTATTGTCAGCGCGCCAGTCGACGAAGTCGGGTGGCGAGACGCTGGATCGGCCTTTCGTCGACGGACTATAGATGCGGACGATGCGATCGGCCGTTGGATAAGGCAGTGGCCGGATCAGGGCGGCGTCGACCACGCTGAAGATCGAGGTGTTCGCCCCGATGCCGAGCGCCAGCGTGATCACGGCGACCAGCGCGAATCCCGGGGCTCGCAGGAGCCGCCGGGCGCTCAGGCGGATGTCGTTCGCGAGCAGGCTCATTCTAGTCGATACTGACAAGCCTTGTGCCAAATCCTATCGCGTTGCCTCCCAACGCATTGGCCGGATGGGGTCGTCCGCGAACGGGACTCGGGGTCCCGGGCGCGGACATATTTTATCCCATGCCCACACACAACAGCGAGCTCCGAGCCCACGTGCTCGAGCTGCTTCACGGCGGCCACGCCCACGTGACGTTCGAAGACGCCGTCGCCGATCTGCCCGAGTCCCTCCGCGGCAAGCGCCCTGACTCGCTGCCGTACTCGCCTTGGGAGTTGGTCGAGCACATACGGATCAGTGCCCGGGACATCGTCGACTACACGCTGGCGCTCAAAGCAGCCGATTACAAGGCACTCGCTTGGCCCAAGGACTATTGGCCCAAGACGCCCGCGCCTCCGAGCGCCCAAGCATGGGATGACTCGATCGCCGCCGTCGGCGCGGACCGCGAGGCGATGGAGCACCTCGTCAGAGACAACGATCTCTTCGCGGTGCTCCCCACATCATCGGATGGCCACACGCTGCTGCGCGAGGCCTTGCTGCTCGCCGACCACAATGCCTATCACGTCGGCGAGCTCGTCGCGGTCCGCCGTCTGCTCGGCGCCTGGCATTAGTCCGCTACGGCGCCAGGACGACCGCTGTCAGCACCCAAGCCTTCCGGTCAGTGGCCGTCTGATCGTAATAGAAGCCGTAGACCTTGTGCGTCTTGGGATCGACGGCCACCGATCTCGCGCCGCCGCCGGTCTTGATCGTGCCGAGCACGCTATAGGCGTCCGGCGAATCCTCATGCACGATCACGAGCGTCGAGTCGGTGCGGTTCGCGTTGAACGCGATCTGCATCTTCTCGTCGAACGCGTCCTCGTCGGCGTGCCCGTTCACCGGGATGCGTTTCACGACGGTGCCCTTACCGGCGTCGACAATGACGAGCTCCTTGTCGCAGCCGAGGAAGAGCCGATCGTGAGCGGCGTCGAACGAGAGGCCTTGCGCGGCCTTGCAGTCGGGGACGGGATACCGGCCGACGACTTTTAGCGAGCGCGCATCGACTTTCGTCACGATCGATGAGTCCTCGCGATTGATGTACAGCATGCCCTTGCCGTCGGCCACACCCGACTCGAGCGCGTTCGCAAAATGCTCCCGACCGACGACTTGCCCGGTCCTCATATCGACGACCGTCACGGTGTCGAGCAGCATGAACGCGCGATGCGTGGCGGGATCGTACAGCATCGCGTCGCCGCGACCCGCGACGGTCCCGAGGATCTTCCCGGTCGAGATCTCGAACCACGTCCCATTTCTCGCCAGCCCGCGATTCAAGTCGGGCGCCAGCGCGTAGCCGCCGGCGGACTTTCCAGGAATCGAATCGACGACTTGGTCTTTGTCGATGTCGATGACCGTGTTGCCGAGACCATACAGCCGGCGATGCTCGGCATCGATGGCGATGAAGTCGGCCGAGTATCCAGCGCCGACGGCGCCGACGGGAATGCGGCTGACGACGTGGTAGTTCGGGCTCTGCGCCGCGGCGGTCGCGGCGAGGCACAAGGCGGCGGTGATCGTGAGACGAGGCATGGGGACAGGGGGTGGGCGTGAGCGCAACAACGTACGCGGGGAACCTGTCACCCTAGTGACACCTACCGGGAGAGACCCTACGCGCTGAATTGTCTCAAATGGTGATCCGTGTGGAGGTACGCCCACCGCTGCCAGTCGCCACCGCTCATAGCACCGAACATGGGATGTCGCGGCCACATCCCGTTTGGCTGCCGTGTGCCGAACTCCTCGAGGCGCTGTACCAACTTCGCCACGTCAGACACAAATTCACCCGGTCGTTCCCCATCGCGCCTGACATCGAACTCGGGTCGAGTCTTGAACCCGGGTGGCCAGCGCATCGGCGCATAGAGCGCGATGGGCTTGATCAGCGTTCGCATGAGGAAAGTCTCCGCCGGCGATATCGAGCGCAGGCCGAGGCCCGCTTCCAGGCAGATGACACAGTGCTTGACCATCTCCGGCGCGGTCATGACCCCGAATTGCGCGACGTTGTCCGGCCGCACTGCGTGCACCCGCGCGATGATCTCGGCGCGGGTGCTGGGCTGGGCCAAGGTTTTCACTTCAACGACTCCTTTACATGCGCGCTAAGCGACGAGACTCTCCGGAGTTGAACCTCGGCCACTCGCCGGGAGCTCGGCAGAGCCGAGCTCATTGGTGACGGTTCACTCTATGCCGAGTCCAAAGAGTACGTGAGGAGATCCGCGGTGTCCGGTGACCGCGGTCACCCACGGCCGCAACTTCGGGAGCCGCAGCGGTTGATTGGCGAACGCCGCGAACGTCTCGTGCGCGGCGGCGTGCAGTAGCACGGCCTCCAGCGCCTCGCCGGCCGCGACCCAGTGGCCCGCATCATCGCCATAGGTGCCGAGCAGCATCAAGACCGGCGCGTGCCGCACCATGCGCCGTACGGTGGCGGCTTCGGCCAACGTCGTCCCGTGCCAATTGTCGCAGGCCGGCGAGTCACCCGCATCCGCAGCGCCGACGTGTGCTTCGAACACCAAGTCGGCGATCGCCTCTCGATCAGCCGCTGCCGTGATCACGTGCAGCCACGCCCCGTACACTTGGGCCTCGGTGCAGCACTGCGCGATGAGCGCGTCGGTGACCGTGCCGTGGAGTGATCCGTGAACGGTGTGCCGTCGCTCGATCGCGTAGAACATCTCGCGATCGCGCGGCGTCTCGTGCGCCGGCCGGCCGGCGCGGATGCGGGCAATGATCGTCGGCTTCGAGGGCTCAGGCAGCAGCTGGACGTCGTCGCGCCGCCCGAAGTGTCGGAGCGCCACGCGCATGTTGAGCAGCGCGGCCCCGCAGGATACGATGACTTCTCGGAGGGCTGCCTCGCCTTGCGCCGGCGCCCGGCCCGCGTCGGCGAGCAGCTCGAGCTCGTCGCCCTCGCGATGGAATCCCCACGGGCGTACGTCACAGGGCGATGGGGCTCGGCTCCCGTACAAGGTCAGGAGGTCCAACTCGTGCGCGCTAGGGTGAATTTGCATTGGTCTGCTCCTCTTCCATGGGACCGGTGTCCTCTTCCCGCTGGTTGCGGTCCCGGGCCCACAAATCGAACGCATCCATCGGGCCGGCGGACATGATCTTATACCCGGTCGTGCTCTCTCCTCGTACATACACCATCTGACCAGAATCGACTGGGAACGTCCGACCCGCGGCCGCGACCTGCGCGTGGCCCGACCATGTCACGAGCCGCGTCGTGTCCCCATTAGTCGATACGTCGATCCGGTACTCCCCGTTCTGCTCGAGGAAAATCGCGGCATTGGGCGCGTCGACTTCGTATGACTTCGTGCTGTCGATCTCGCGCAGGCGATAGTCGATCGACCCTTGTGGCAGCAGGAGTTGCATCTCGGTGGTATCGACGCGCACGAGGTCGAGCTCCGTCTCACTGGCCAGGCGTACGGTGGTCGAACCGAACTCAACCTCAAGGTGCCCAACCGTATCGACCCACAGCCGGTCGCCGGAGCCTAGGACGACATTCGTGTCGGGGATGGCCCACGTGTCGCCCGCGGCAGGGCGGATGGAAACGGCGCCCTCCATGAGACTGAGCTGACCCCACGGAGTCTCCGCCGGGGTTGGGCTCGAGTCAGGCGGGTCGTTGGACTGCTGGCCGATGTAGAAGCAGCCAGCAACACTCGCCAGCATCGCAACCAGGCACAGACGCCTCATAGATGGAATTTACACTGTAGTTTTGGCCATGTTGTCGCACGCCCCTCGATTTGACGCCGCGGCAGCGGCGCGGCTCGCCCTCGATCTGTACGGCCTTTCTGGCAGCGTGCGTGCGCTGACCAGCGAGCGCGATCAGAACTTCTTATTAGAGACGCAGGGCGGGGAACGATTAGTCCTCAAGATCGCGAACGCGCTCGAGGACCCCGCTATGCTCGATGCGCAGCAGCGGGCCATGACTCACGTGGGCGCCACTTTAGCCGTCACGCCGCGTGTCATCTCTACGCGCGAAGGCTCGACGCTCTCGAGTGTCGCCGAAAATGGACGGCAGCACCTGGTGTGGGCGGTGAGCCATCGTCCGGGCATCCCATTTGGCCTCGTCCGA
>Ga0210409_10006368_pt1 | contig 12291 bp, 12 predicted proteins | sample IncBWH17MmetaG_FD_161649 | JGI IMG/M metagenome (GOLD analysis project Ga0210409, IMG submission 161649) | Forest soil microbial communities from Barre Woods Harvard Forest LTER site, Petersham, Massachusetts, United States - Inc-BW-H-17-M | ecosystem: Environmental > Terrestrial > Soil >...
TCAATATTTCGTGGGCGACGCTTCCAACCAGGAGCCGCAGCTTCCTTCCTACACGGTCTTCAACGTCCACGCCTCGTATCAGATCAACAAGACGATCCAGATCTACGGCAAGATCAACAATCTCCTTGATAATCACTACGCGACCTACGGCACCTTCTTCGACACGGCGCAGCTGCCGAACTTCGCCGCTGGCGGGGCGCCGTTCACCAACGCCCAAACTCTGAATCCGGCCTATCCGCGCACCTTCTACGCGGGCATGAGAGTGACGTTCTGACGCGGCGTCCTTATCGCCAGTTGCTCGTTATGCGGGCAGCTCCCTGAACCACAGCCTCGCCCACGACGGCGCGCGTCAGCCCGGCGATTTGTGCCGGTCGACTCCTTTGTCCCGCGCTGATAAGGAACCGTCGATCCAGGCCGTAACGGCAGGACAAGACCGCGCCTCGACGCGCGGCTTTGAATAAACCAAGGGAGAGACGCATGGCCAAGGCACCGCCTTCCGCCAAACGCGACCGCATCAAGGCGTTCACGCCGGCGCTGGTCGATTACACCAATGATGTCGTTTACGGCGACCTGTGGGAGCGCAAGGGTCTGTCGAAGCGCGACCGCAGCCTGATCACGGTGGCGGCGCTGGTCGCGACCTACCGGCCCGAGCAGCTCGTCTCGCATCTGTCGCGCGCCATCAACAACGGCGTCACGCAGGAAGAGATCACCGAAGTCATCACCCACATGGCGTTTTACGCGGGCTGGCCCGCAGCGATGTCTGCCGCGCAGGTCGCCTACACCGTGCTGGTCGAAGGCAACAAGGGGGAATGACGATGGCCAATGATATCGTCGTCGGCTTCGTCGGGCTCGGCACCATGGGTGGCAAGATGGCCACCAATATTCAAAAAGCCGGCTTCAAGGTCGTGGTGCATGACCTGCACCGGCAATCGGCCGGCCATCATTTGCAGGCGGGTGCCGAATGGGCAGATACGCCGCGCGCGCTGGCGGAGAAATCCGACGTGGTCCTCACCTCGTTGCCGGAGCCCGCGGATGTCGAACGCGTCGCGCTCGGCGCCGACGGCCTGATCGAAGGCATCAAAAAGGGAGCCGCCTATTTCGATCTCTCGACAAATTCTCAAAGCGTTGTGAAAAAAATTCACGATGCCTTTGCCGCCAAGGGCGCGCACATGCTGGATGCGCCGGTGAGCGGCGGGCCCTCCGGCGCGGCCTCGCGCAAGATGGCGATCTGGGTCGGCGGCGACAAGGCGGCCTATGACAAGTTCAAGGGCGTGCTTGATGCCATGGGCGACAAGGCCGCCTATATCGGGCCGATCGGCACCGCGACAGTCGCCAAGCTCGTGCACAACATGTCGGGCTATGCCATCACCTGTGCGCTCGCCGAGACCTTCACCATGGGCGTGAAGGCTGGCATGGATCCGGTGGCGCTGTGGGAAGCCGTGCGCCAGGGCGTCGGTGGCCGCCGTCTTACCTTCGACGGCCTGCTCAATCAATTCCTGCCCGGCAAATACGATCCGCCGGATTTCGCGCTCAAGCTCGCCACCAAGGACGTCAAGCTGGCGACCGAGCTCGGACGTGAACTCGGCGTGCCGATGCGGATGTGCAATCTCGCTTATGCCGAGATGCGGGAGGCCTGCAACCGCGGCTGGGAGGGGCGTGACTCGCGCGTGGTGATGCTGCTCGAGCAGGAGCGCGTCGGCGTCAAGATCGCGGCCGACCCGGAGCAGGTGAAGCAGGCTGCGGAACGCGCGAAGTCCGGCTGATGCTTGCACCCGACAGCAAGCCGTCGATGTTGTTGCGACAGCCCGGCCAGATCGGACCGCTGTCGTTGAAGAATCGCGTCGTGATGGGGCCGATGGGGACAAACTTCGGTACCACCGACGGCTTCTCGACCGAACGCGACAAGATCTACTATGCCGAGCGGGCACGCGGCGGGGCGGCGATGATCATCACCGAGGCGATGGTGGTCTCGGGGAATGCGCGCAATCATCGCGCTTCGCTCTGCATCTTCGACGATCGCTTCATCCCCGGGCTGGCCGATTTGACCAAGGCGATCCATCAAGCCGGCGCATTGGTGTGCGGCCAGCTCAATCATCGCGGCATGCTGTTGCGGCGTTCGGTGCTCGGCATGGAGCCGGTCGGCCCCTCGCCGGGCAAGAATCCGGCGACGGGCGACGAGGTCCGTGCGCTGAGCAGGCACGATATCGCCGAGATTGAGGAGCAGTTTCTCTCGAGCGCCGTGAGGCTTTACCGCGCCGGTTATGACGCGGTCGAATTGCACGCAGCCAACGGATACCTGTTCCAGCAGTTTTTCACGCCGCGCCATAACCGGCGCGAGGATGAATACGGTGGTTCGGTCGAGAACCGCATGCGGCTGTTGATGGAAACGGTGGCGCTCATCCGTTCCGAGCTACCTGACTTCCCGATGATGGTCCGCCTGTCGGCGACCGAATATGTCGATGGCGGTTACTCGGTCGACGATGTCGTGGCGTTGTCGAAGGCGCTCGAGGCGGCGGGCGTCGTCGCGATCGATCTCTCGGGCGGCACGAACGAGACGCCGGAATTGTCGCGCTATTGCATCCAGCCACCGTCGTTTCCACGGCGGTTTCTGGAGCCCTATGCGCGGCCGATCAAGGATGCCGTCAGTGTGCCGGTGATCATGGCCGGCCGGATGTTGACGCCGGAGGATGCTGAAGGTGTGCTGCAGGCTGGCAGCGCCGACTACATCGCGCTCTGCCGCGCGCTGGTCGCCGATCCGCACTGGTGTCTCAAGGCGTTCGGCGAAGTGAAGCGGCCGATCCGCCATTGCATCTCCTGCAACGTATGCTTCGAGCGGTTGACGCTCGAGCTCGATGTCGCCTGTGTCCAGAACCCGCTGGTGGGCACCGAGTTCGAGACGCTTGCGAAGCTCGAGCCGGGACTTGAGGGAATCCGGAAGCAGGACGGCCGCGTGCTGGTGATTGGCGGCGGCGTCGCAGGGCTTGAAGCCGCGCGCGTCTTCGCGATGAACGGCCGCGAGGTCGAGGTGTGGGAGCGCGAGCCCCGCGCCGGCGGGCAGATCGATCTCGCGCTCGCTGCGCCCGACAAGGAAGATGTGTCGGGCGTGTGGACCTACCGCATGGCCTCGCTGGACCAGCTCGATGTTCCCATTCGAACCGGCGTTGAGCCGACGCTCGATCGCATCCGAGCCTATGCGCCGGACCTGATTGTCATTGCGACGGGCGCCTCGCCGCGCGATCCGCCGTTTCCGGTCAACACCAACGTCCCGCTGCTACAGGCCTGGGACGTGTTGCGGCAGCCGGAGCTGATTCCGGAGGGGGCGAACATCACGGTCGTCGGCGGCGGCATGGTCGGCATCGAGACGGCCGAATGCATCGCCAAGCGCGCCAGCCATGTCACGATCCTCGAGGGCCAGAGTGTCGTCGCCAAGGAAATGGCGCGCAACAACCGGTGGGACGTGTTGTTGCGCCTGCGCGAGGCCAATGCGCAGATCATGACGGATGTGCCGGTCATATCGATCGAAGGCGACAGTATTCTGTGCCGCGGCGGGCAGGGCGTCGTACGCCATCCCGCCGGCGACCGGATCGTGCTGGCCATCGGCGCGCGTCCGGTGCGTGACGTTGCAAAGCTCGCCGACGAGGCCGGCGTGCCCTGGGTCATGGTGGGAGACTGCAACAACGTCCCCGGTGATTTCCTCACCGCGATCCGCGACGCGTCCATGATCGCGTGGGCGGCCGAAGAGAGATTCCCGGCTGCGCCGGGCAAGGTGCGTGCGACGAGCTGAGCGAAAAGCAGCCGCGACAGGGGAGGATCAACATGAAACGCCGTCTTGCGACACTTATCGGTGCGCTGCTGCTTGCGATGCCGTCTGTCGCCCTCGCACAGGCCGGCAGCAAGGGTACTCTCAAGGTCGGCGTGTTGCTGCCGCTTACGGGCAACACGGCGTGGGCCGGGAAGACCAATCGCATCGCTGCTGCGATCGCGGCCGAGGAGGTCAATGCGCAAGACCTCGCAGGCGGCTACAAGCTCGAGCTCGCGATCGGCGACAGCCAATGCGAGCCGCGGCCGGCGCACGATCAGGCCGAGCGCTTGATCGGCCAGGAAAAGGTCCAGTTCCTGATCGGCGAATTCTGTTCCAGCGCGTCGGTGGCGGCCGCGCAAGTCGCCAACGATGAGAAGATCCCGCTGCTGGTCAACATCTCTACCGCGGACCAGATCGCGGGCGACGCAGGACCGTATGTCTTCCAGAGCTCGATGCAGAACCGTTACTCGCAACAGCGCGAGGCGACGCTGCTGCAGAAGGACTTCAAGTTCGAGTCGGTGGCGATCATTGTCGAGAACAACGATTTCGGCCTGAGTTTCCGCAAGAACATGATCGACCTCATGCAGAAGGCGGGCAAGAAGGTCGTCCTCGACGTCACGCAGGATCGCAACGACACCAATTGGTACGCCACCATCACCCGCATCCCGCCGGCGAAGCCCGACCTCGTCATTGTGTCGATCTCGGCCGTCCAGGCGGCGAACTTCGTCAAGCAATATGCCGAGGCCGGCATCACCACACCGCTGTTCTCGGACTATCCGCCGCCGCCGCGCATCTTCGAACGCCAGGTCGGCGCACAGGCCGGCAAGATCGGTCTGGTACGCGCGACCTTCTTCGTGAAGAGCGATACCAACAGTCCGGCCCAGAAGGAGTTCGTCGCCAAGCTCGAAGCGCGCGTGCAAAAGGAGCTGAACGAGGCTCACGACGTGACGTACTGGGACGTGGCCAGCTATGACGCGGTGCGCCTGGTGGCCGATGCAATCAAGCGCGGCGGACCGAAACCCGAGGCCTATTTGAAGGCGATGGCGGCCACCAATATCGATCTGGTGCTGGGGCACTATGAGTTCGACGATCAGCGCGGGTCCAAGCCGGATGGCCTGAACTTCGTCTTCATCCGCACCGGGCCGGACGGCAGCATCGAAGTCGTCCAATAAGATGTTTGGCCAGATCCTCGTCAACGGCCTGGTGCTGTCCGGCAGCTACGCGCTGGTTGCCGTCGGCCTCACCTTGACCTTCGGCGTGATGCGGATGGTCAATTTCGCCGAAGGCCAGTCCGTGATGATCGGCGCGTTCGTCGCCTACACGGCCGTGCCGTATCTCGGCTATGTCGGCGCGATCGCTGCCGCGATGGCGGTCAACGCCGTGCTCGGCGTCATTCTGGAGCGTACGGCGTTCCGCCCGTTTCGCGGTGTAGAGCTCAACGGCTTGATTGCCTCGATGGGCATGTCGATCGTGCTCGTGAATGTGGCCGAGCTCGTCTGGGGCACGACGCCGCGGCCGTTCGAGACGGTCTACAACGAAACCTCGATCAATTTCGGGACCGTGGGCATCAGCGTGCAACGCCTCATCTGCGTCGTCGCAAGTGCTGCGATCCTGCTCGGCCTGTGGTGGCTCGTTCAATATACGAGCCTCGGCCGCAAGTTCCGCGCGGTGTCCGAGGATCACGAGACGGCTGCCGCCATGGGCATCGACGTCAACCAGGTGTCGCGGCTCGCGCTGGTCATCGGCTCGATGATGGCGGCCTCGGCGGGCGCGCTCACCGGCCCGGTGAACATGATCACGCCCGACATGGGGCGCACCGAGATGCTCAATGCCTTCGCCGCGATCATCCTGGGCGGCTTCGGCAATGTGAACGGCACGATTCTGGGCGCGCTCCTGATCGGAATGATCCAAAGCATCGGCGCGGTCTATATCTCCAACGCCTATTCGACCTCGATCTCGTTCGCCCTGCTGGTATTGACGCTCGTCTTCTTCCCGCGCGGCCTCGTGCCGGAAAGGGTCGACGAGAATGTCTAGAAAGGTCCTGCTGATCGCAGTCTTCGCCGTTCTCGCGGCGCTACCCCTGAGCTTCGGCACGTTCTGGATCAACATGATGATCACGGCGATGATCTTCAGCCTCGCCGTGTTCAGCATCAATTTCCTGACCGGTCTCACTGGCCTGTTATCGTTCGGGCAGGCCGGCTTCGTCGGCATCGGCGCCTACACGTTGGGTGTGTTGGCCAAGCAGGGCCATCCGCCGTTGCTCGCCGGGTTTTATGGCGTATTGCTGGCGATGCTGTCCGGCTTTCTGCTCGGATTGCCGGCGGCGCGGCTGAAGGGGCATTACCTGGCGATCGGCACGCTCGGCTTCGGCATCCTGATCTACCAGTTGCTCACCAATTCGGTCGACATCACGCGCGGGCCGATGGGGTTGATCGGCATTCCGACCGGCGGCATCGACAAGCAGACATGGTATATCGTCATGCTTGGCGTGTGTCTGATCGTGCTTGCCGCCCTGGTCTATATCGACCGTTACAGCTCGCTCGGCGTCATTCTGAAGATGGTGCGGCACGATGAGATCGCAGCACAGGCCAATGGCATCAACGTCTTTGCCGTCAAGCTGATCGCGTTCACGGTTTCGGCGGGTTTTGCCGGATTGTCCGGGGCTCTCTTTGCCGCCTATGTGCGTTTCCTGACGCCGGACCTGTTCAATGAACAGGAATCCTTTCGCTACATGATGATGGCCGTCGTCGGCGGCATCGGCAGTCCGCTGGGCGGGTTTGCCGCAAGCCTGCTGCTCACGATGATCCCGGAAGGCCTGAGGGCTCTGGGCGAGGACAATTACCGCCTGCTGGTCTACGGAACGATGGTGCTGTTCGTGCTCTGGTTCCTGCCTGCCGGCATCGGCGGCCTCATCGAACGGCAGCGCCGATGAGTGCGCTCGAACTCTCCGGCGTGTCCAAGCGCTTCGGCGGCCTGAAGGCGCTGAACGACATAAGCCTGTCGGTCTCGCCCGGCGAGGTGCTTGGGCTCATTGGGCCGAACGGCGCCGGAAAATCGACGCTGGTTTCCTGCATCACCGGCGTATTGCGCATCGATGACGGCACCATTCGGTTTGGGAAACGCGATATCCAGGGACTGCCGCCGCACCAGCGCGCGCGTCGCGGCATCGCGCGCACCTTCCAGAAGGTGCGGCTGGCGGATCAATTGACCGTCTACGAAAATGTCGCGGCCGGCCTTGCGAGCCGCTGGTTTTCGCATGCGAACGGATGGCCCCTGTTGTTCCGCCCCTTGTCGGCGGCAAGCATCGCCGCGGCGGTGAACCGGACGCTGGAGCAGGTCGGGCTCGTCGATGTCGCAGCGACAACCGTAAGGTCGTTGCCGTTTGGCCGGCGCCATTTTGTCGAAATCGCGCGTGCGATCGTGGCCGGGCCGAGCCTCTTGTTGCTGGATGAGCCGGCGACCGGCCTGACCGAAAGCGAACGCGAGCATCTTGCCGTCCTGGTAAAGGACATCGCGGCCGGCGGCTGCGCGCAGATATTGATCGAGCACGATCTTGAACTGGTCGGGCGCCTTTGCCACCGCGTCACCGTCATCAATCAGGGACATCACGTCTTCACCGGAACGCCGGCCGCAGCGCAAGCTGAGCCGGAGGTGGTGCGGGCCTATCTCGGCATGAACCAGCTCATCAGCGGAGGCGCCGATGACGCTCGCGGTTGAGAATTTGCACGCCGCCTATGGCGAGATCGAAGTGCTGCACGGCGTGAAGCTCGCGGTCGAGAAAGGCCAGATCATCGCGCTGCTCGGCGCAAATGGCGCCGGCAAAAGCACCACCATCAAGGCGATCATGGGGCTGGTGAAGCCATCGGCGGGACGGATCTTGCTGGATGGCCGCGATCTGTCAGGCCAGGCCGCGCACCTTGCCGCCCGCGCCGGTATCGCGTTGGTCCCGGAAGGGCGCAAGATTTTCAGGAAGATGACCGTCGAGGAGAATTTACTGGTCGGCGGCGTGGTGCGCAGTGCCGCCGAGGTGCGCGAGCAGCTTGCCGATGTCTATACCCTGTTTCCGAGGCTCGGGGAGCGCCGGCGCCAGTTCGGCGGCACGCTTTCGGGTGGCGAGCAGCAGATGCTGGCGATCGGTCGGGCGCTGATGTCGCGTCCGAGCTTCATTCTGATGGACGAGCCGTCGCTGGGCCTCGCGCCGCTCGTCGTCGAGAGCGTGCACCAGGCAATCGATCGGATTCGTCGTGAGATGGGCATCGGCGGTATTCTGGTCGAGCAGAATGTTGCCGTCGCATTCTCGGTCGCCGCGTACGCTTACGTGCTGATGCGGGGCTCGGTGGTGCTCGAGGGAGACCCGAAGAGTCTTGCAGCCTCTCCGCAACTGAAGGACGCCTATCTCGGCATGGCATCCGGTCCGCCATCCACAGACGCAAAGCAGGGGACATCATGACCGAGGTCGATTACGAGCTCTTCGCCATCCGCTATGCCACGCGCGACGCCCGCCGCGCCGCGCATTTCATCGGCGGCGATCCGCATGACGGGCCGATGCCGATGGACTATTTCGTCTGGGTGGCGAGGGGCGGCGGCAAGACATTGGTGATCGACACCGGCTTCAATGCCGACGTATCGGCGCGGCGCCAACGCACCTTCCTGCGCTGCCCGGTGGAATCGCTTCGTCTGCTCGGCATCGATCCGGATACGGTCGATGACGTGATCCTCACCCACCTGCATTACGACCATGTTGGCAATTTCGACCGGTTTCCTAACGCGCGGTTTCACCTGCAGGAGCGCGAGCTGACCTACGCCACCGGACGCTATATGCGCTATCCGCGCCTGTCGCATTCGTTCGAGGTGGAAGACGTTTGCGGCATCGTGCGGCTCAATTACGCCAGCCGCGTGATGTTCTACGATGGCGATGCGGAACTTGCGCCGGGCCTGACCGTGCATGCGGTCGGCGGTCATTCGGCGGGGCTTCAATTTGTCAGGGTCAAGACCCGCCGCGGCTTTGTCGTGCTTGCTTCCGACGTCACGCATTTCTACGAGAACATGGCAAGCAGCCGCCCGTTCACGACGGCGTTCCACATCGGCGAAATGCTGGAAGGCTTTGACCGGCTATTGCAGCTTGCACCCAGCGAGAGCCACATCGTGCCGGGGCATGATCCGCTGGTGATGAAACTCTATCCGCCGCCGAACGCCGAACTCGAAGGTGTCGCCGTGCGCCTGGACGTGCCGCCCTCCGGCACCGCGCCGTCCCGCGCCGATTATTCTTCGCCGCACTAAAACGGGACGAAGTGAATCGTCATTGCGAGCGGAGCGAAGCAATCCATCGCGCCGCGTGGACAGAATGGATTGCTTCGTCGCTTCGCTCCTCGCAATGACGGCTAAGTCGGTGATCGAACCTCAAATCATGATGCTCTAGCAGTTCGCGTTTCATACGAACGAAATAGCTTCCGCGCTTTCCAGTATCTGGCGCAAGTCGAGCAGCGCCTTTTCCAATATGGCATCCGTCGCTGCATAGCCCAGGCAAAGACGAATGCCGAGCGTTCCGCGGTCGACCTGCTGCAACGCGCCCGGCGGTGCGATCGTGATGCCGGCTTGTGCCGCTTGCGTCACCAGCGCGATCAAGGTCCGCCCCGGCGGGATCGGCAGCCAGCGATGAAAGCCCGGCGCTTCCGTCATCGGTGTGAGCCAGGCGCCGAGAATGCGATCGGCGATCGCGTTTCGCCGTGCCGCCGCCGCGCGCTTGGCATGGACCTGCCGCAACATGTCACCGCTGTGGATGAGGCGCGCCACCACCTCGGCCATGATGGGTGAGGCCATCCAGCCCGTCGCACGCACCGCATTGATGCAGCGATCGCGGAATCGCTCCGGCGCGATCATGGCGCCGATCCGCAGGCCCGGTGCCAGGCATTTGGCAAAGCTCGTGACATAGAAGCTGCGGTCGGGGATCAGCGATGAAATTGGTTGAGGCGGAGAAGCAAAGAGGAAGGCGTAGACATCATCCTCGATGAAGAAAGCGTCGTGCCTGGCGACCACATCGGCAATCTCGCGCCGTCTAGCCGCTGTCATCACCGTCCCCATCGGGGTCTGCAGGCTCGGCATCGCGAAGATGACACGGGCGCCGGTGTCGGCGAATGCGCGGTCGAGCGCGTCAGGCAACAGGCCGTCGCTGTCGCCGTCGACGCCATGCAGCCGGTAGCCGTTTTGCGCCGACAGCGCGATCATGCCGGAATACGTAAAGCGTTCCGTCAGCACCATGTCTTTCGGCGCCGCCACCATGTTGAGCGCGATCGAAAGCGCATGCTGGCCGCCATGGGTTACGAAGAGATTGGAGACATCGGCGCCGACGCCGAACGCCGAGAGCCAGCGCGCGATGATATCGCGATGCGAGGCGAGGCCCTGATGCGGCAGATAGCCGAGCAGGGGATTGAGTGCACCATCGGTCAGGATTTCCGACAGCACCGCGGCGATCAGTTCGTCCTCGCCGGTCGCAGGCGGAACGTTGAGTGCGAGATTGAGCGTAGACGGCGCAGGCGGCTTGGTGTCGGCCGGCAGCCGGCGGCGCTGCACGAAGGTGCCGCGGCCGACTTCGCCGGAAATCAGGCCGCGCGCTTCGGCTTCCGCATAGGCGCGCGAGATCGTGCCGACGCTCAGCCCCAACTGGTTTGCCATGTCACGCTGCGGCAGCAAGCGCGTGCCCGGCTTCAGCACACCGGACTGAACGTCGCTCTCCAACGCCTGGACGAAAGCGAGATAGAGCGGCCCGTCGGTTTCGGTGAGCTTGGGAAGCCAATCAACTGAGCTGGAAACTTGTGACACAGAGAGCCTTTTGCTTGTCTCGGCATCGAATAGTACAATTCTATGATTGTTGCAATATTTGAGTGATTTCTGGCGCGACGATCTCGGGTATATCCTCAGATAGGGCCATAAATCTGAGATTAATTGTCATTTTGGTATCTTGTCATGCTCTTGATACAGCTCATTCCTACAGCTTTGGACGATTGAACCATAATAAGTTTGACATTTGTCCTTGCCTGGCTTTTATCGGGGCAAGGGAGTGAACAGTGATCTACGAAATCCGAATCTACGAAGCCGCCGAAGGCAAAGCGGACGCCATGAAGGCGCGATTCAAGAATGAAGTCGTCCAACGATTTCCGAACCACGGCATTGAATTGCTGGGCGTGTTTGAATCGCCGAGCGACACGTCGCGGCTGACCTATCTCACGCGATTCAAATCGGAAGCGGAGCGAGCTAAGGCCTGGGCTGCCTTTGGCGCCGATCCGGACTGGCTGGTGGTGAAGGCTGCGACCGAAAAGAACGGCCCGCTGCTCAAGAACCAGACGGTGTCGGTGCTGTCGCCGACAGTCGCCGGTCTTCTGCTCGGTTAGCCTGTTCGGAACAGCGAATATGAAACCTGCGCCGTTCGATTATGTCAGGCCTTCTTCGCTCGCCGAAGTATGCGAGATTCTCGCGGCCGACGAAGACGCGCGTATCATCGCCGGCGGCCAGACGCTTATTCCGATGCTGGCGATGCGATTGGCGCGTCCGACCAGGCTCGTCGACATTCTGCGGCTGAACGATCTGCGTGGTATCCGCGCCGAGGCCGATGCTGTCGTCATCGGAGCCGTGACCCGGCAGGTCGAAGTCGAGCGCAGCGAGATCGTCCGGCGCTCTCTGCCGCTACTCACGAAAGCACTGCCCTGGGTCGGCCATCCGCCGACGCGCAACCGCGGCACGGTCGGCGGCTCGATCGCCAATGCCGATCCTTCGGCCGAAATTCCGCTGGTGGCCGTCACGCTCGGCGCGGAGATCGAGATCGCCAATCCCTCCGATCGCATGCGGATGCCGGCCGACGAGTTCTTCATTGGCCCGATGCTGACCTCGGTCATGCCCGGCGATTGCGTCTGCGCGGTGCGCTTTCCGGTCTGGACTCACAAGCGGATCGGCACCGGCTTTCACGAAGTCAGCGCGCGCCAGTCGGATTTTGCCTTCGTTGCCGCTGCCGCGCAGGTCGCGATCGATGAAGAAGGGCGCTGCATCGAGGCAACGCTCGGACTCGGCGGCGTCGGCGATCGCGCGATCCGGATCGATGTCGCGCCGTTGCTGGGTAAGGTCCCGGCGCGAGCCGCGATCACGGAGGTCGTGCGCGCTGCGACAGTCGACCTTGAAGCCAGCTCCGATCTGCACGCCACCGCGGATTATCGCCGCCGCGTCGCGGTGACGCTCGGCACGCGGGCGCTGGAGGATGCGTTCGCCGATGCGCACTCCGGCAATGGAGCCCTGCAATGAAGGTCAAGCTCACCATCAACGGACGCCAGCGCGAGGCCGACGTCGAGCCGCGCAAGACGCTGCTCGACACGCTGCGTGAGGATTTTCTCCTGGTCGGCAGCCATGCAGGCTGCGAGCATGGCGTGTGCGGCGCCTGCACGGTGTTGATCGACGGCGAGCCGTCGCGCTCCTGCCTGATGTTCGCGGTTCAAGCCGACGGC
>Ga0210409_10006369_pt1 | contig 12290 bp, 10 predicted proteins | sample IncBWH17MmetaG_FD_161649 | JGI IMG/M metagenome (GOLD analysis project Ga0210409, IMG submission 161649) | Forest soil microbial communities from Barre Woods Harvard Forest LTER site, Petersham, Massachusetts, United States - Inc-BW-H-17-M | ecosystem: Environmental > Terrestrial > Soil >...
TGCTCGCGCCGGGCTGCAAGCGCGGCACGCAGGGCTCGCTTGCGGACGGAGCACCCGCACGCCTGCGCATCGCCGTCGTCCCCAAAGGCACCACCCACGAATTCTGGAAAAGCGTCCACGCCGGCGCCGTCAAAGCGGCGCGAGAGTTCGACGTCGACATCGTGTGGAAGGGAGCGCTGCGCGAAGACGACCTCAAGGGACAAATCGACGTCGTGCAATCCTTCGTCGCCCAAGGCGTGAGTGGCATCGTCGTCGCGCCTCTCAGCGACCGAGGCCTTGTTTCCGCCGTCAAGGCGGCAAATAGCGCGCACATTCCGGTCGTCGTTTTCGACTCGGACCTTGCGAGCGACGAGTACGTCAGTTTCGTCGCGACCGACAACGAGGCCGCCGGGAAAATGGCCGGCGACGCGCTCCGGGCTCGGCTTCTCGTCGCGCGGGCGGCGGCCCACGTCGTACTACTCAGATACCAGGAGGGTTCCGCCAGCACGGCACTCCGCGAGAGGGGCTTCCTGGATGCCATCCGAAGTCATCCGGAGCTGAAACTCCTCAGCGACTCGCAGTATGGCGGGGCCACGACGGAGAGCGCGGAAAAGGCAAGCGAGAACCTGCTCGCCGCCCAGAAGGCCGATAGCGGCAATGTGCAAGGCATCTTCGCTCCGAACGAATCGACCACGTTTGGCATGCTGCTCGCGCTGCGCAAAGCCGGGCTTGCAGGCAAGCTGCATTTCGTCGGCTTTGATTCCTCCGAAAAGCTCGTGCAAGCCGTCCGCTCGGCGGAGATCGACGCGCTCGTCGTGCAGCGCCCCTTCGAGATGGGCTACCTCGCCGTGCGAACGATGATCGCCCACCTGCGAGGGCAATCGGTCGACAAACGGATCGATACCGGGTCGACGCTCGTCACTCGCGACAATATCGACTCGCCCGAAATCAAGACGCTCGTTTCGCCGGACCTGAAGCTTTGGCTCGAATAGCTCCAGAATGAGTGAGCCTCGCCTGCTACTTCGCGGCGTTCGCAAGCGTTTCGGCTCGACGCTCGCGCTTGCGGGCGTGGACTTGGAGGCGCAAGTCGGCGAGGTTCATGCGGTGCTCGGCGAAAATGGCGCGGGCAAAAGCACCCTGATGAACGTGCTCGCGGGCGTCATCGCGGCCGATGAAGGCGACGTCCTGCTGGACGGCGCGGCGTGGCGGCCGCACGGACCGGCGGACGCCCGATCCCGAGGCTTTGCGATGGTGCACCAGGAGCTCGCTGTTTGCCCGCACCTCGATGTCGCCGCCAACGTGGTCCTGGGGATCGAGCCCGCGCGATTCGGCATCGTGCGGCAAGGAGTGGCCACGAAACAAGCGCGCGACGCCCTTGCGCGGGTGTTCGGCCCACGGGCGATCGACCCTCGAACTCGCATCGCCGATCTCCCCCTCGCGGATCGCCAGCTCGTCGAGATCGCACACGCCCTCGCGACGGCACAAGCCTCGGGCGAAACGTTGCGCCTGCTCGTCCTCGACGAGCCGACCAGTAGTCTCGGAGCGCAAGACGCCCAACGACTCCTGTCGCTCGTTCGCGAGCTTGCGGAGGGCGGCACCACGGTGCTGTACGTCACCCACGTTCTCGAAGAAGTGGAGCGCGTCGGGCAGCGCTTTACGGTGCTCCGTGACGGAGCGACCGCCGGCTCCGGCGAGGTGTCGGCGACGTCGATCGACGCAATCATCCGGATGATGGCTGGCCGCGACATAGCGAGCGCCTACCCGCGCTCGACCCGCGCCCAGGGCGAAGTCGTCCTGTCGGCCCGCGAGCTCGCCGGCGCGCGGCTGCCGCTGGACGCCACGTTCGAGCTTCGGCAAGGAGAGGTATTGGGCATCGCAGGCGTCGTGGGAGCGGGCCGGACCGAGCTATTGCGCGCCATCTACGGGCTCGATTCCGTTCGAAGCGGCGAGCTCAAAGTCGGTGCCTTGCTTGGCCCCGCATCGCCCGCGCGCAGACTCGCGCAAGGGATCGGTTTTGCGAGCGAGGACCGAGCTGGCGAAGGTCTCGCATTGTCGCTCTCCATTGCCGAGAACCTGACGCTGTCGAAGTTGGGGCGTTCGGGTCCCTTTCTGCCGGGCCGAGCGCACGCCGCCGCCGCTCATTGGATCCGAGAGCTGGGCATCAAGTGTTCCGGACCTCGCCAGCGCGTCCAAGAGCTCTCGGGCGGCAATCAACAGAAGGTGCAGCTCGCGCGGTTGCTTCACCACGACGTGGACATCCTGCTGCTCGACGAGCCGACGCGCGGGATCGACGTGACGAGCAAGGCCGAAGTCGCACGCGTCTGCGACGCCCTTGGGGCCGCGGAAAATCGGTCCTGCTCGTGTCCAGTTGGCTGCCGGAACTGCTCGGTATGGCCGATCGCATCGCCGTGATGAACCGCGGCAAGCTAGGCGAGGCTCGTGCTGCGCAAAAGTGGGATGCGGCCAGTCTGCTGCGCGAGGCCATTGGAGCATGAGAGGAGCGTGGCGCCGACCTTGGTTCGGACCGCTCGCAGCGCTCGTCGTCACGTGGGTCGTCTTTGCGTGCGTGACCCCCGACACGTTCGTAAGGTGGTCGATCGCGCTCGCGATGGTCCGACAGACCACCGTGGTCGCGCTCGGCGCGATTGGAATGACGCTCATCATCATCAGCGGCGGGATCGACCTCTCGGTCGGCTCGGCCGTCGCTCTCACGACGGTGGTCATCGCCTCGATGCTACGCATGGGATTCGGGCCCGTTTTCGCCTCCGTCTCAGGGATCGCCTGTTGTACGGCAAGCGGGATGGCCTCCGGCGCACTCATCGCGCGCCTGCGCATGGCGCCCTTCATCGTCACGCTCGGCGCCATGAGCCTCCTTCGCGGCGCAGCGAAAGGGATCGCCAACGAGCAAAAGATCGATTGTGACCCAAAGGGCCTGGATGCGCTTCTCGCGCCGACGACCGGTTGGCTGCAGGTTCCCCCCGGGGTCTGGACCGTCCTTCTGGTCGGCTTGGTTGCCGCGGCTTCTCTCCGCTATACGCGTTTCGGGCGGCACGTATACGCGGTCGGAAGCAACGAGGCGACCGCCCGTGTCTGCGGCGTAAACGTCAGCGGCGTCAAGATCGCCGTTTACGCGCTGGGGGGTGCGCTCGCCGGCCTGGCCGGGGTGATGGAGTTCTCCACGCTGACCGTGGGAGACCCGACCGACTCGATCGGCCTCGAGCTAGAGGTCATTGCGGCCGTCGTCATCGGAGGGGCTTCGCTGTCGGGCGGGGAAGGCACCGTCTTCGGATCGCTGGTCGGGGCGATGCTGATGGAGGTGATCCGCATGGGCTTCACCCACGTGGGCGTGCACAATTGGGTGCAGGAAATGGCGACAGGCGGGATCATCCTTGTGGCGGCAACGGTGGACCGGGTGAACCAGAGGAGGCGATGACGCTCATCTCGTCCCCAATGACGCCGAGATCCTCGTCCGACAGCTTGCTGTTCGCGAGCACGCGTCGCCGCGCTTCGCCGTAGCCCAGGGACTCCCGTCCACGCTCCACCTCTCGCTCCAGGTATCGCGCGACGCATTTGGGATGCGCATAGGCTGCGCCCTTTTGGGGTCCCATGGGGCCTTCGAATGTGCGCTCGAACGCCACCCTGAGCTCCCCCTTCTTGATGGGCGTATCGCAGGACTTACAGCGGGCGCGCCCGGAACCGGCGCGCTCGGCATAGGGCGTTTCGGGCCGCCGATGCTCGCGAATGAGCGACTCGATCGACTCGCGGTCTTCGACCGGGCCGTCGTATTGCGCGAGCGCCTCGTCGAGCTCGTTGGCGAGCTTTACGGCCGCGCACGCCAGATGCCAATAGCGGAACGAGGTTCCCCCTTCCTCCGAATACGGATTCTGGAACTCTTCGCCGAACCGGAGCGCACCCTTGGCGATGAGCTGTTTGCAGCCGCGGCAAGCCGCGCGTCCGGACGAAGCCGGTTCGATCTTGTGCATCGGGGGCCCATACTAGACCAGGGCGTGTCCCTGAATTCTCGCCCGTAAACGTGCCCGTGCCCGTGCCCGTGCCCGAAACACCAGCAACACCGACGCAGGTCGCCTGCGGTTTCGGGCACGGGCACGGGCACGGGCACGCGTACGGGAAGAAACACTGCCTCTCGCGAATACGTCGACACGCCCTAGTACGCGCCAGGCGCGTCCGGCCACCCAAAACCCTGCACGTACTCACGAAGTGCCGGGTCCTCCAGCGACACCGGCCGCAAGAAGATGCCCACCCGCTGGCGCTTCCACCAGGGGCCACCCGATTCGGCGCGACTGCCCGTGAAGGCGTACCGCCAGATGTCGGCGCGGATCCACTTGGGCGGCGCATCCGCCTCGGGAAACGGATCGTAGGAAAGCAGGCGCTTGGGCGAAGGCTCGCCCGAAAGGAGCTGCCATATGAGGTGTACGAGCCAGGGCTCCTGGTCAATCGGTTCACCGCGCGCAGAGCCGTTGCCGACGAACCACATCTGCCAATCGAGGCGCAAGTGATAGGGCGTGATCACACAGGGTCGGCGATATGGATTGCCCGGCATGCAGGGCAGCTCGTACTCCAGCCAATTCCCATCGCGGGTGGGAATTTCGTCGCGCGTTCCCTCGAGGATCACCTCGAATCGCTGCCGGTCTACCGAGCCGAAGGCGCCGTAGGTGTTGACGAGGTCGAGCGGGTCGAAGGACGTGTTCATCGCTTGGTGGCACGAAGCCAGGTTGAGAATCGGCGCGAAACTGAGGATGGCGACGACGAATGCATACCCTCGCACGACGCGCGTCTGGACTCGCGAAGGCGCACCCACCTCGCGTGCGGCAAGTAAGGCTCGCCATCTCCGAGGCACGAGCAAAGCGAACGCGCTGTCGTCGAAGCACGCGAGGGCGGGAATGATCGTGAGCCAGTTGAGAAACGACAGATTGCCGCTGAGAATGAGGAAAACCTGAAACGCCACGAGCACGATGCCCGCGGCGTGCCGAGAGCGCCGGAAGCCGAACGCAAACCAAGGAGCGATCAGCTCGGCGAGATAGTTGAACAGCACTCCCGCCGCGTGGATCGCGTGGGGCGCGTGATGGAGCGACCAGGCGAGCGGATTGGGATTGGGTTGGGTCTCGAAGTGGTAGTCGAGGCAAGTGAGATCTCGCCAGCACGGGTCTCCGCGCAGCTTGATGAGCGCCGAACCGAGCATGATGCGGAAGACTAGCCAGCGCAGCAGCCAGATGAGGATCTTCGGCGTTGCTGTTTTTGGAAAGGGCGAGAGCCCGCGCACTGGGCATAAGAAGACCGCGAGAAACCCCGTTTCCAGGAGCTGGATTTCCCAGCCGTAGCCGTAAAAGATTTGCCCAGCGTGGACGAACGACAAGTAAAGCACCCAGAGCGCGAGCTGCACGATGGCGTTGGTCACACCGGCGAGCGCCGCAAAGGACAGCGCCATCCCCGCGTAGCAGGCGGCGTGCACGACCGCGTCCGATGAGCCAAACCAGAAGAGCGTCGGCACGCGCCAGTACGCCGAGCCACCGAGGCGCGTCTGATCCCAGCCGAGAAGCAGCGATACGGGCAGGAGGCCACTCGACCCCAGGAGCGCGTCGAACTGGTTATGGATAACGAGAAACGCGACCAGGTACACGAGCCCGATCAGGCGCAGCACCGCGAATCGGGTCAGCTCGTACGTCGAATCGTCCGCCAGAAGCCGCTGCCACCACGCCGTGCGAAAGGCCCGGAGATCCTCGTCGCCGCCACCGCCGCCACCCATAGCGGGCGATGGTATACGCTCGCGCGGGTGATTCGGTCGCTACGCCGTCGCTACGCCTGTCGATGGGGGGTGCCTGTCGTCGATCGCGTCGACACCGCCATTTTCGTGCACACGTACTTCGTGCACTGCATGCAGTGCTCCTACTGCCGCGACTCATGCTGCCAATACGGCGTCGATGTCGACGCCGACAACGTGGCGCGCCTGCAGGAGCGAGCCGCGGACCTCGAGCAATTCACCGGCATCGACCGCGGGCGCTGGTTCACCGGACAATGGTCGAGCGATCCCGAATTTTCGGGCGGCGCGTACACGAGAACGAGGGTCGAGGATGGCGCATGCGTGTTTCGCAATCGCGCCGGGCGCGGCTGCCTGATCCATTCCTTCGCCCTGGACCGGGGCGTCGACTATCACGAGCTGAAACCGATGGTGAGTGTGCTGTTCCCGATCACTTTCGACGAGGGGCTGCTCCACCCGAGCACTGAAATCCGAGACCGCTCGCTGCAGTGCTACGGTGACGGCCCGACTCTGTACCGTGGCGTGCGAAGCGAAGTGGCCTGGTACTTCGGCTCCGAGCTCGTGGACGAGCTAGACGAGCTAGAGGGCTCGGCGCTTGCTGAGCGGCCCAACGCCGACTAAGCTAGTCCGTCGATTTCGAAAGGGTAAAATACGTGGCTCGTGTCACAGTCGAAGATTGTCTGGAGCGCGAAGAGAATCGCTTCGCTTTGGTCGTGTTGGCGGCGCAGCGCACGCGCCAACTCATGAAGGGGAGCGGGCCGCTCGTGCATTCGAAGAACAAGGCCTCGGTCACAGCGCTACGCGAGATCGCGGCCGCGAAGGTCCGTTACGAGCGGCCGAGCCACGAAGCTGTGCAGGAGTACATCGAAGAGCTGCATCGACGCGAGTTCGGTTGAGGCGCGGCGGCCGCACGCCCCCGGGCATCGCTTGCGATGCCAAAGGCATCGACGGGAGCGGCCGCAATGTGACGGTCGATCGCGAACTTTTGGCCGGTTCGCGCGCGCATTACGACGACCCCGCGTATTACGCGGCCACGTATGCGAATCGAGTCGACGACGTCGCATTTTACGTTTCGCTTGCCCGCACCCTCGGCGGGCCCGTGCTCGAGTACGGCGTGGGCAACGGTCGCATCGCGCTCCCGGTCGCACGCGACGGCGCCGAAGTGGTGGGCGTGGACTGGTCGCGCCCGATGCTCGACGACCTCCGCGCGCGCCTGAAGCTCGAGCCGGTTCCGGTCCGCCGCCGGGTGCACCTGGTCCGAGGCGACATCCGACGCGTGCGTCTGTCGCGCCGCTTTCCGCTCGTCATTTGCACGTTCAACACCGCACTGCACCTTTACACGCGAGCGGATGTCGAACACTTCCTCGCTCGCGTAAGGTCGCACCTTTTGCCTCGCGGCCGGCTTGTCGTCGACCTGTCGACCCCCTTGCCTCACCAATTGGCCCGCGATCCCGCACGGCCCCACCATGGTCCACGCTTTCGCCACCCGACGGCTGCGGTCACGGTCAAATACAAGGAGCACTGCGATTACGATCCGGTCCGCCAGGTCCTCTTCGTGTCCATGGAGTTCGAGCCCGTGAGCGAGCCACAAGATGGGTGGGTCACCCCGCTGGCGCACAGGCAGTTTTTCCCTCGAGAGTGGGAGGCCCTATTGCACTACAACGGCTTTGACGTGGTGCGCGTCGACGGCGATTTCCACGGCGGGCCGCTGACCAGAGAAAGCGATGTAATGGTGTGGCACGCGCGGCCGCGATGGAAGAGAAGGTGACCATCGCACAGCGGCTCGCCCAGGTGCGCGAGCGCATCCAGCTCGCGGCGCGGGCATGCGGGCGCGACCCCGCCGAAGTGAGACTCGTGGCCGTGTCCAAGACCCAGCCGCCAGAGCAGATTCGCGAAGCGTACGCGGCAGGGCAGCATGCATTCGGGGAGAACTACGCGCAAGAGCTGGCGTCGAAAGCGGAGGCGCTGGCGAGTCTGCCGGGCCTAGAGTGGCACTTCGTCGGGCATCTCCAGACCAACAAGGCGAGAGTCGTCGCCAAGCATGCGAGTGTCGTCCACACGATCGACTCGCCCGCGCTCGCGCGCGAACTCGGTAAACGCGTCTCGCGTCAGGGGCGCGCGACTCCCCTGCCCGTCCTGGTCGAAGTGAACATCGGAGCCGAACCGCAGAAGGCGGGCGCAGCGCCGAGCGAACTCGCCGAAGTCATCGCGGCAGTGCAAGCCGAGCCAAGTCTCACATTGCGTGGTCTGATGACCGTTCCACCAGCGGAGGGGCTTGCCGCGGCTCGCAGGGTATATGACACCCTGGTGACGCTCCGAAACCTCCACGGTGGGGCCGCCGCGCTCCCGGAGCTTTCACTGGGAATGACGGGAGATCTGGAGGTTGCGATTGCCTGCGGGGCAACGATCGTGCGAGTCGGCGTCGGCGTCTTTGGTGCCCGCGGGAGCTAGTGTCCCCTCTCTTTCTTGGCGCGTATCTTGGCGTCCTTGGCGACTTGGCGGCTCCCCTCACCTGCCTCATCGCTTCAATCCGTCGAGGACTTCAAGGGCGAGCTCGTACTTCCCGAGCGGGGGCATTAAGTATGCGCCCTGGATTCGGTCGCGAAGGGCGAAGAGCATCTCTCGCGCGATGCGCACGCCCTCCTTGCGCGCCTCGGCGCCGGCAGCGGCCTTGCGCATGCGTTCCCGGATCGGCTCGGGGATGGTCATCCCGGGCACCTCGTTGTGAAGAAACTCGGCATTCTTGTAGCTGACAAGCGGAAGGACGCCGAGAAGCACGGGCAGACCGAGTCGAGTCGTGTGCTCGAGCATCTTCTCCACGAGATCCACCTGGAACACAGGCTGCGTCATGACAAAGTCCGCGCCGGCCGCGCGCTTCTGCTCCAGACGCCGGACTTCCTTGTCGAAGTCGGCCGCCCCTGGCTCGAAACCAGTGGCGCAGAGAAAGGACGTCTTTCCGCCGAAGAGCGGCTTGCCGGCGGGGTCGAGGCCCCGGTTCATGCTCGAGGCCATCTGCAAAAGGCCGATCGCGTCCAGGTCGTAAACAGCGGTTGCCTCCGGATAGTCACCGACTTTCGGCGGATCGCCGGTGATGACCACCAGATTGCGGATACCGATGGCGTGGGCGCCCAGCAAGTGCGCCATTTGCGCGAGAAGGTTTCGATCGCGACCGCAGACGTGCATGATCGGCTCGATGCCGTACTCGCGAAGCAAGAGCGAACAAAACGCCATGTTCGCCATGCGCGCCATCGCTCGCGGTCCGTCAGCGACGTTGACGATATCGACGCCGTTCGAGAGCAGCATCTTGGCCGCCTCGAGCGCAGGCTTCGGGTCCAACCCGGGCGAGGGATTGACCTCCACCGATACGACGAAGCGTGCTTGCGCAATCTTCGCCGCGAATGCGCTGCGCTCGCGCAGAGGCGTCGGCTCGACACCCACGGGTCTCTCGGAGGGAGCGCGGACCCGGGCCTGGGCCGCGGGCCGCGAGCCGCCGCCGAGCATGCGCGCCGACTTCGCCATCCAGCGCACGTGCTCGGGCGTCGTGCCACAGCAGCCGCCGACCATGCGCGCGCCGGCCTGAATGATTCGGCGCGCGAAGACGTCGAAGTACTCGGGCGTCGCCATGTAGAGCTGCCGCCCATCGACGGTGCGCGGCAGCCCGGCATTGGGCTGAACGCAGAGCGGGAGATCCACCTCGCGCATCCTCTCGGCCATGGCGAGCGCCAGCTGGGGTCCATCGCCGTGGTTGACCCCCATCGCGTCGACGGCCAGCGCGGCGAGTCGACGGGCGACTTTTTCGGGCCCCGCCCCGTCGGCCACCGTACCCCCTTCGTCGAACGTCACCATCGCGAGGATGGGAAGCGCGGGCGCCCCGCGCCTCGCGGCCGCGACTGCGATCTGGAGTTCATCGAGATGACGGAACGTTTCGAGGACGAGTAGGTCGGCTCCGCCCTCCGCGAGGGCAGCGGCCTGGGAAGCGAAGGTGGCCTCGACACGGTCGTCGTCCCAATCGCCGGACACCCCGGGCACCAGCCCCGTCGGCCCGATCGATCCGGCGACATACACGCTTGCGCCCGCGATTTCGCGCGCGATGCTCGCGCCGGCAAGATTGAACGCGCGCACATGATCGACCAGCCCATGGCGCTCCAGACAAAAGCTGTTGGCGCCGAACGTGTTGGTCGTGATGACCTGCGCGCCCGCGTCCACGTAATCCGCGTGGATCTTGCGCACGATGTCCGGCCTAGTGACGTTGAGCTGTTCGAAGTTCTGCGTCACGAAGACGCCCCGCTCGTAAAGCAACGAGCCCATCGCACCATCGAACACGAGGAGTGACTGCTTGACGGCTTCAAGAAACGCCAGAGCTGGACGGGCGGACACCACGGCCGACATCATGCGCATTGTCCTGTCCGCGGGCCACTATGTCCACGCGGCGCCAAAGCTCGCCGCTAGAAATGGAGCCCAACCTGAAGCGCGGCGCCGGACGCACTCAGATTCAGCGTTCCTGTAGCCGCGGTGCTTGTCTGGGCCTTGGGCCAAACCAGCCACGTCACCACGGCTCCAGCCGCAAGGGCTCCGCCGGCCACGTAAAGGATGTTCGAAATCGTCGCGTCGCGGCTTTGCGCGTTCACGGCGTCGTTCCAGGCGCCGCACGGATCACTGGTCGATTGAAAGCACCAATTGGGTCCAAACGTGCGCCGGTACTCGGCCGCCCGATCGTATTCGGCTTGCGATCGCAGCGCGAAATACGCGCCGACTGCAATCGAAACGGCGGCCGCTATGCCCTCGACCGCGACCGCGATCACTCGGTCCCTCGACGAGCTATTGGCCTCGGCCGCGCGCGCAGCCGATTGCTCACCGGGTTGGGCGCCCTGCGGCGGGCCTGCATTGGCCTCGCGTCCGCCGGCAGGGGCGAGCCGAATCGAGCTCGGTATCGGCGCCGAACTGTTGGCCACCGGCATGAGGCTCACACGAACGAATTGTCCCGACGTGACGTCGGCGAACACCTCTCTGGTCCCTTGCGCTGTCTGCACCTCGAGGTGATGCTTGCCCGGCAAGACGTCGAGCGTATCGCCGAGAGGCGCTGCCCCGGCCGGCGCACCGTCCAGCATGACTTGCGCTCCCGTGGGCGCTGTCACGTCGAGGTGTCCGGTCTGCCCCATCAGGTCGCCGATGTGCCTCTCGGCCACGGATCGGTCATCGCTCGCAGGCCCCACGCGCACGAATTGCTTGAAGTGCCCGAGGGCCGCGAGAAGGCTCCCCGTTTTCTCCTCGGCCAGGGCCAAGTTCCACAGGATGTAGGGCTTCTGCAGCACCACGTAGGCTTGGAGGAACGACACGCGAGCGCCCTCGTAGTTGCCTGCTCTCACGCGGGCTATTCCTTCTTCGAATCGCGCCTGCGCTTCCCGCTCCGACGTCACTTCCTGTGCGCGCGCTGCGGCCGGCTCGATCGCCATGAGCGCGCTCGCGAGGATCCCCAGTCGACCCGCACGTCGCATGCGCCACCTTATACAGGAAGCCCGGCCTGCGCGGTCAGTGCGTCTCGCTTGTCTGCGCCTTGCCGGGAACCATCTGCTTCTCGGGCGCAGGTTGTGCAGCACCGCTTCCCGCTGGACGCTTCCTGAGCGGGTGCCGCGGAGGGCGCGGCCCCGCGCCTTCGACGCCGGTCGTGACGGCATCCGCGCCGGCGTCCGCAGAAGCGACTTCATCGGGATTGCGCACAACCCCGGCTTCGGCGGAGCTCCAGCTTGGACCGCCCTCGCGAGCGGACGATTCGGCTGGCCGCGCCTGCAACGGCGCACGGCCCGCTTTCGGGCGCACCATCGGGATCGCCAGCCATGCCGAGCACAGGCCAACGCCAACCGCAACACCGGCGAGCGCGAAACCAAGGCGCTTGTAGCGCCGCCTCGGCTTGCGGAACGGCTCTACCACCGTGGAGGGCACGCTCGACGACGCGGGAGATGCATTCGCCAACGACTCCCACGCCCTCCACACCTCGGGACCCACCTCCCCGCTCGCCGCCGTCAGTCCGGCAGCGATCCGCTCTCGACGCTTTTGACGCAGGTGCCCGACGTGGGCTTGCAAGAAGCCAGCAACCATCGCGGAGCTCGTCGCGAGGTTCGTCCGGACCATCGCTTCCTCGACGGCCGCCTTCATCCACGCTGCGGTCACAAATCGATCGGAGCGCGAGAACTGGAGCGCGCGGATGACCACGGCCGCGATTTCGGGCGCGACGCTTCGCGGGAGTGGATCAAGCGGAAGGCCGCGCCCAATCGCGACGAGCGTCATTGCGTCGTTCGCGGCCTCGTAGGGCGGCTTGCCGGCGAGACAGTGGTACATCATCGCCCCGACGGCCCATATGTCCGCGCGGCGATCGAGATGCTGACCGTCCGCCTGCTCGGGCGCCATGTAGCAAACCTTGCCCTTGATGTGCCCGGTGGTCGTGTCATCCCCAACGCGGTCGCGCGCTTTCACCACGCCGAAGTCGATGAGCTTTGCAACCCCGCTCGCGTCGACAAGCACGTTGGGCGGTGCCACG
>Ga0210409_10006372_pt1 | contig 12287 bp, 10 predicted proteins | sample IncBWH17MmetaG_FD_161649 | JGI IMG/M metagenome (GOLD analysis project Ga0210409, IMG submission 161649) | Forest soil microbial communities from Barre Woods Harvard Forest LTER site, Petersham, Massachusetts, United States - Inc-BW-H-17-M | ecosystem: Environmental > Terrestrial > Soil >...
GCCAGGCTAGCCGCTAACGCTCGGCGCGAAAAGCGCGAATAGGCGCCGATAATGGTGGTTAACGGGATATGGAAATCGGATATCTGCCAGAGCTTTTCGTTACGTCAGGCGATCTCGCATCCACTGGCGGGCTTCTACTAGAAATCGGAGGTGGCGCCTCCGCCTCCCGAGTCTCCCCCACCGAAGTGGACGTCGGGAGTGACGGTTTGCGGGCTTGGCGTTATTGCGCGCGTCGATACGAGGCCGAGGGCGGCGGACCCGACGTTCATCCAGTGTTTGTCCTTATCCGAGAGCCGCGGGGCGGTGAAGCCATGGCGAATTCCGCCCGGCCCGGCGGCGAGCCAGCGGCGAAGGAGGAGCGCGACACCAATCAACAATGCGCCCAGGAGCATCGGATCCCAGGTATGCCGCTGCCAGCCGAGATAAGGCTTATTAGTGACCAGGGTCAGGATGGCGGCGATCGCGCCCACTGCGATGACGAAGCGGTCTTTCCGGCGCACACCGCGCGCGAGTATGGCAGGTGGAAAGCACCAGATCAGCACCCATGTGGCCCAATAGAACGTTCTCGGGAATTCGGTGGTGGTCAGAGGACCAACCCACCACTGCCTGAGTAGGTCCACTGAGGAAAGGTTGAGGTTGATCGCCAGGTAGATGCCGAGCCAGAGGAGCGCCTCGACGATCGAATATCCCTTGTTGAGGTACGTGAAGCGGTGGGGGGAGCGCACGGCGGCCACGGTGATCAGACCGGCTGCGTAGAGCGCCGCGACGGCCACATGTTGCGCGGAATGGGACGAGGTCCAGTAGCCTGACAGCCATATGACGAAGATCATCGCGGCGAGAAATGCATAGGGCAGCCCGAAGCGATGCCATATCCAGAGTGAAGCGATGACACCGGCGGCGGGAACCAGGAAGTCCGTTCCGCTGGACAAAGCGGCCTGTATCCCCACGCAGAGAAAGCCAACCGAACAGGCGTCGAGAGCTTCCTCGATCCCGTAGCGATAGAGCCGGAACCGCGAAACAGCAAATTCGGCAGCCCCATATGTCATGGCGGCGAAGATCAGCAGGAAAACGCTGGTCGTTTGCGCACTCGGTGGCGAGAGAAAGACCACGAAGAACAGCGCGGCGGCGGCGCCCAGGATGATCAGGGTGAAGAGGAACAAGACGATCCGCAAGAAAATGTTGGTGCGGCGAAGATCACAAACGGTTTCTTGTTCCATGCTCTGGTACTGCGCTTGGGTGAGGAAACCTTCACCGGCCCAGTCCTTCAGTAAATCGCGGGCGCGCACAGCTTCTTCGCTGGCTGCGCTGTAGACTCTCATGCTTCCTTCCCGAAGCGGCGCGCGATCTGGACCAGCATCACCAGCATGGCGACGCCGGTAACGACGAAGTAGCTCAGGAGAGCAGTCTCACCATTTATGTCGCGGATGAGAATTGAACTGACGCCCACGTAGCCGTAGACGGCGGCGTAAGCGACGAAGGAAAACTGCCTGCGCCAGAGGCCCCAAGCGAGGGACGCAGCACAGGCGGCGAGCAGAGCGAGAAACCATAAGACGTAGTCCTGCCGACTGAAGACCCCGGAGAGCAGCGCCCAAAAGAGAACGTTGGCCGCGATGTTCAAATAAGTGCCGAACAAATGCGGTTTCAGGCCGCGGCGCTGGAGGATGGCTCCGGCTGCACCGACGAACAGGCTGTAAACAATCGCATATTGCCGGTAGGTTGCGTCTTGATGTGACGGCCAGTGTGAGACGGTGAGCCCGAACCATCCAGCGAGCGAGGACAACGCGAGCGACAGCACGAAGCGGTTGTCGAAACGATAAGCGAGGAAAAAAAACAGGCCGGCGGTCGCCAAGAGATAGAGATCCCTTTGTGCTGAGAGCAGATGAAACCGGTTCTCGAGGTAAGCGAGTTCCACGGACCAAACGAGGCTGCCGAGGTAGAGCAAATAGTCGAATGCCAGGCTGGGGGAAGAAACTTCCGCGGGGGACCAGCCAGGTGCGCGGGAGAAGCAGTACCAAAAACAGGCGGCGAGCATGGCGGAGAGGATTGTCAGGACGAGGACGTCGCCGAGTTGCTGCGACCAGGTGCTGACGGTCCAGCCGAGACCGGCGACGAACGCGAGGATACCGCCGTAGAGGAGAAGGTTCAGCTCGAGATAAAGGGAGAAGGGTTCTCCGCGGGAGAGGCCTGCCAGGAGTGCGTGCTGCTCCGGCGATAGAATGCCTTGCACCTTCCATTGCTCCAGGCGGGTGAGTAATGTCATGAAGTCTTCATTCTCAGGACGGGTATCGGCGCGTCCGGAGCTTGGCATTCGATCTGGATGCCACTTCTTGGGTCTTGAATTTACCCATCATACATTGCAATGGCTCGGCGCGCGAAAAACTGTTCCGATGAGTCACACGGACGAATAGTCGCCTTTTCGGACCAGTAAATCGAGCGACCGACCTTGATGAAGGCCACATCGGCGCGAAGGTGACGCTCAAGATAGCTTCCGATACTGTGCCTTAACAGGACCTATTACCCGGAAGGGGATGGCATCCGGTATGGGGTCACGACGATGTGGCTCAGAGCAAGCAACATGCCCGTGAAACATGTTGCCCTACGTGCCGTCCGCTGGGCAGGAAGAAATCGCGATCTGCGTAATGGTGCTCAGCACTCGAAGACCGCACGCAGTTGGGCCGACAGCCACGCCAGGTCCTCTTGCGCGACCGTCAGCGGGGGCGCGAGGCGGATGACGTGATCGTGGGTTTCCTTGCATAGCACGCCCAAACCTCTCAGCCGCTCGCAGTAGGGGCGCGCGGGACCCAGCAATTCGATCCCGAGCAGGAGGCCGCGGCCGCGGATTTCCTTAATATGCGGATGCTGGAGTTTCCGCAACTCATACAGCAGCCAGGCGCCGAGTTTCTCGGACCGCTCCGCCAGCCGCTCCTCTTCGAGAACCTGCAGTGCGGCGCGGGCGACGGCGCACGCCAGGGGATTCCCGCCGTAGGTGCTGCCGTGACTGCCAGGACGGAACATGCCCAGGATCTCCTGGCTGGATACGACCGCCGACACCGGGTATGTTCCGCCCGAGAGAGCCTTGCCCAGGATCAGCACATCCGGCTGCACGTCCTCGGCATGGCAGGCAAGGAAATGCCCGGTGCGGCCGAGCCCCGTCTGAATTTCGTCTGCTGCGAGCAGCACGCGTTCCCGGCGGCAGACCGCCGCGGCCTCGCGGATAAAACCCGTGGGCGGGATCAGGATGCCCGCTTCGCACTGGATCGGCTCGAACAGGAACGCACACGTGTTCGGAGTGATGGCACCCTCCAGCGCCTCGGCGTCACCGAAAGGAATCGTGACGAAGCCTGGCGTGAAGGGTCCAAATCCGTCCTTGTTAAGAGGCTCAGAGGAGAAGCCGGTAATCGTGGTGGTGCGCCCGTGAAAATTGTTCTCGCAGACAATGATTTCGGCCTGGTTCAGCGGGATGCCCTTGCGCGTGTAGCCCCACCGGCGGCAGGCCTTGATGGCCGACTCCACCGCTTCCGCGCCCGTGTTCATCGGCAGGACCATCTCCATGCCGCATAGCTGCGCGAGCTCGGAAGCAAACAGCGGGAGCTGATCGTTCCGAAAGGCGCGCGAGGTGAGAGTGACCCGCTCCGCCTGTTCCTTGAGCGCCTGAACGATGCGCGGATGGCAGTGGCCTTGGTTGACCGCCGAGTAGGCGCTGAGGCAATCCAGATACCTGCGGCCGTCGACGTCATAGACCCAGGCCCCGGAAGCGCGCTCCACCACGACATCCAAAGGATGGTAGTTGTGCGCGCCCCACCGGTCCTCGAGGGAGATGAGTTCTTCGGCCCGCGATCGGGATTTGACTGGTTGCATGAAATATTTTTCGCTTAGTGGCCGCCGCCCGAGCCGGCGCGGTGGCTCGCGACATTCTCGGAGATCTTCGAAGTGGAGGATCCCAGATGAGCGGCGATTTTCGTGGCTTCCTCGACCGCCCGGGCGAGCACGGAGCGGATGCGCCCATCCTCCAGCATGAGCAACCCGGCAATGGTGCAGCCGGCAGGAGTGGTGACATCGTCGCGGAGAGCCGCGGGATGACGGCCCGAGTCGAGCACCATGCGCGCCGCGCCGAGAGCGGTCTGGGCCACCAAAGTCAGCGCGAGCTGCCGCGGCAGGCCGACACGGACCCCAGCGTCGGCCAGCGCCTCCATAATCAAAAACTGGTACCCAGGTCCGCTGCCGCTCAACGCAGTGACGGCGTTGAAGTGGACCTCGTCCAGCGATACACACTTGCCCACGCCTTCAAAGATGCGTTCGGCGCGATCCAGATGAGTCTGAGATGCGCTCGAACCGGCGCATACCACGGTCATGCCCTCGCCCACGACAGCGGGAGTATTGGGCATGGCGCGCACGACAGGGTTTTCGGTGCCGAGCAGGGATTCGATGCGGTCGGTGGACACGCCCGCCAGGATCGAGATCAGCAGGGTGTCGCGCCGCAGTCCGGCGTTGCGAAGGGTCGCAAGGACCACGGGCGCGTCGCCCGGCTTCACGCAGACCAGGATGAGATCGGCCGTCGGGACGCGGTGTTGAAAGTCCGTTTCGGCGGGAACATCCAGCGCCTCCGCGGCCTTGAGACAAGCCGAGGGGTTCTTGTCGCCGGCCCAGACGCGGTCCTTCGAAATGACGCCGCCGGCGATCAGCCCGCGGATCAGGGTTTGGCCCATGACGCCGGCTCCGATGACGCCTAACGTCATTCCCTCCGCAACGACGGGGGTGTTCTTGGATGCGGAATGCTTTGACATGATGATTTCACCTCGGCCGGCTTTCACGCGCGAAGGCGCCCTGCGGCGCATCCACTTTGTGTCGCTCCTGTGGAGTATTCTTTCGATTCTAATACGTATCCAGGGCCGCGATTTGGAAACAATCCAGTGACCAATCGCGCCGGCCGTACCTCGTTTGAGATTATTGTGGGGTGTCGAAGCGAACATCGGGTGTTGAAATTCGCCCCGCGGGAAAGGGCGATATGGCCGGCATCAGCAACCTGATCCGGTTGTTTCCCCAACAGTTGGCCCAGCAGAATCTCCCGCGTGTGACGTCTTTCTTCGTTGCCTCGTCGGGCAGCCAGCTCATCGGTTGCTGTGCCCTCCAGATCTACTCGAAGAGATTGGCTGAGGTGCGCAGCCTGTCGGTTCATCCCGATTTCCAAGATCTGGGTGTGGCATCAAGGCTGGTCCAGTGTTGCATCAAACGGGCCAAGGAACGGCGGATCAGAGAATTGTTCGCCGTTACCAGCCAGACTTCATTCTTTGGGCGGCTGGGCTTCGCCACTTTCCGCCGGGAAAAGACAGCAATGTTCCATGAACTGACGCCTCACACGAGGGAAAGCTCAAACAGGCTGTCTTAAAGAAGTTGCCGTTCCAATTCCGAGCGACCTGAGGGATCTGTCGGTGCCGAACATCTCGGTAACGAGCGTTATGCGGCCAGGTGAAATCTTCCGAGTCGCCGATCGCGCCATTGGGTACAATCGCCGAAAGGAGCTACGGATAGCGGACTCTCGGCCGATGGGACGGCGTTGGAGAAGAATATGAAGCTCACCGAGGAGCAGAAGCAGCGGTTCGACTGGGACGGCTATCTCTTTTTTCCGAGCCTGTTCAGGCCCGAAGAGATCAAGGTGTTGACGGACGAGGTTCCAGCGCTCTACGCGCAGCGTCGGCCGGAGAACGTCTGCGAGAAGAACGCTGACGTGGTGCGGACGAATTTCGCGGCGCACATGTACAGCTATCCGTTCGCTAAGCTGGCGCGCCACCCACGTATGGTGGAGCCGATCAGGCAACTGTTCGACGAAGACGTGTACATGCACCAGTTCAAGATCAACGGCAAACAGGCGTTCGACGGCGACGTATGGCAGTGGCACCAGGACTACGGCACCTGGCGCGCCGACGACCAGATGCCCGAGGCCCGGGCCATGAACGTGGCGATCTTTCTCGACGAGGTGAACGAGTTCAATGGCCCACTGATGTTTATTCCGGGCAGCCACAAGCTTGGCGTGCTGGAGGCCGAGCACGACCTCACCACGACCAGCTATCCCCTCTGGACCATCAACCACGAGACGATCAGGAAGCTCGTGGAGCGCGGCGGCATGGTCGCGCCGAAGGGCCCAGCCGGCTCGATGATCCTGTTCCACTGCTGCTTGGCGCACGCCTCGACCTCCAACCTGTCGCCGTGGAACCGCGTGAGCGTCTATCTTTCGTTGTGCGCCGTTTCCAACCACATCCGGTGCTTCAAGCGGCCAGGCTACATCGCGCATCGTGACTTCACGCCCATCGATTGCCTGCCGGACGACTGCCTGCTCAGACACTATGACGTGTCGCTCCCCTGGAAGGACGGGACGCCGGCCCAGGAACTTCAGGGGAGCCTCAGGGCCGCATGAGCCTCCACGCCAAACTCCTGGAGAGGCAGGACAACCCACTGCGTATCGGCCTGATCGGCGCTGGCAAGTTCGGCGCCATGTATATCGCGCAGGTGCTGAAGACACCGGGCGTGCATCTCGTCGGCATCGCGGATGTGTCGCCTGCCAATGCGAAGGAGAACCTGCGTCGTACAGGGTCGCCTGTGCACGCCTACGGCTCCGCATCGCTCGACGCTGCTCTCAAGGAGCGGCGGACGCACCTTTCTGACGATTGGGAAGCCCTGGTCAGACATCCCGGCATCGACATCATTATCGAATCGACCGGCAATCCGCCTGCGGCGATCGACCACGCGCTAGCGGCGTTCCGCAACCGCAAGCATGTGGTGATGGTGACGGTAGAGGCGGACGCGTTGTGCGGATTCCTGCTCGCCCAGAAGGCGGCGGAGGCGGGCGTCGTCTATAGCCTCGCCTATGGCGACCAGCCGGCGCTGATCTGCGACCTCGTCGACTGGGCGCGCGCCTCCGGGTTCCCGGTGGTGGCGGCCGGCCGCGGGCACAAGTGGCAGCCGCACTTCGCGCAATCGACGCCCGAGACCGTCTGGGGCTATTACGGCCTTACGCCAGAGCAGGCGAAGCTGGGCGGACTGAACCCGAAAATGTTCAATTCTTTCCTCGACGGCTCCAAGCCGGCGATTGAGACAGCCGCAGTCTGCAACGCCACCGGCTTGACGCCCGCACCAGAGGGACTGCTGTACCCGCCGGGCTCCATCGACGAGATTCCGACGCTGATGCGCCCTCGCAGCGAAGGGGGCGTTCTGCACCACAAGGGCCAAGTCGAAGTGATTTCCTCGCTCCAGAGCGATGGAACGCCCACCCCCTACGATATTCGCTTCGGCGTGTTCGTGGTGTTCGAGGGAGAGACCGATTACATCAAACGCTGTTTCGAGGAATACGGTGTGAAGACTGACCCGTCGGGCCGTTATGCGTGCCTGTACAAGCGCTGGCACCTGATCGGGTTGGAAGCCGGCATCTCGGTCGCGTCAGTTGGCCTGCGCGGCGAGCCGACCGGTTGCCCGACGGGGTGGCGCGCCGACGCCGTGGCCGTCGCCAAGCGGGATCTGAAAACGGGCGAAATTCTGGATGGTGAAGGCGGCTATACCGTCGTCGGCCGACTGATGCCCTCCGAGACTTCTGTGAGGGAGAATTGTTTGCCGCTGGGCCTCGCACAGGGGTGGAAGCTGCTGGAGCCGGTCGCCGCCGGCCAACCGCTCAGATGGAGCACTGTCGCATACGACACAAACTCGACTGCGGTGCGGTTGCGGCGCGAGATGGAATTCGCTGCGTCTAGAAAAAGCGCAACGCAAGTGCCTGGGCTCTCTCCCATTCCCGATGTTCGGAGATAGATGCCGATAATGGGCAATATCGAAAGCTACGTCATGAGGACATTACCTCTGTAGGGAGGAAACATCAACGCGATTGTCGGAGCCGGCGGCGTTAGACAGATTACATTCCCTCTTAAGCTAGAATCAGGGAACGTAGAGGGCAATCACATGAAACGCAGGGTCGCTGTTCTTGCAGTTTTTCTGGGCCTAATGGTAGGAACCGCGTCGGCACAGGCGGTGAAGGATGTCCGCTCTGTTTTGGAAGCTTCCCTGAAGGCTATGGGAGGCACCAATCTTAAGACGATCCGATATTCCGGCAGCGGCTGGTCCTCGCGAATCGGCCAGACCTACGGGTTCGCCGAAGATTGGCCGCACTACGAAGTTGCCGGCTACACGCGAGCGATCGACTACGACGCCAAGTGGTCGCGGGAGGACTACACGCGCAGGCAGGGCAAGTATCCACTTCTCGGCAGGCCACCGATGCCCGAGGAGCACGTCACGTCCATTCTAAGCGGCAACTACGCCTGGGATATGCAGAGCGATAAACCAGTGCCGCTCACGAGTCTGTATCTCGATGGCGTGTCGTATGCCGACCTGCGGCAGCTCGATCTCGCGATTACACCTCACGGATTCCTCAAAGCGGCGCTGGCGGCGAAAGACGCAACGGCCATTATGCTGCCGATCGTGGGTGCGTCGGACGCCGGCCTTTCAGCGTATGGGCGCAAAGTGACGATCGTCTCCTTCACGATCGGGAAGTACCGGGTCAACGGAACAATCAACGACCGGAATCTGGTTGAGCTGACGGACACCTGGTTTCCCAACCCCGTTTACGGCGATATGGATTTCGAGATGCGCTTCACGAAGTACAAGAATTTTGACGGCGTCCAGTTCCCCACGATGGTGCATGTGCATCAGGGCGATCCGAGGTTGAACCCTGCGCACAACTACTACGAGTACAACGTGACGGACGTGAGGGCCAACGCACCGGTGACCACGATACCCGTCCCTGATGGGGTGCGAACGGCCGCCGTGCAGCCGGTTAAAGTCGAGAGCCAAAAACTCGCCGATGGCCTCTGGCTGCTCGCCGGAGGAACTCACAGCAGCGTACTCGTTGAATTCAAGGACTTCGTTGCAGTCGTGGAGGCGCCCCAGAATGAAGCCCGCTCGCTGGCCGTCATCGAGGAAGCAAATCGGCTGGTTCCCAACAAGCTGATTCGATATGTCGTCAATACCCACCATCATTTCGATCATGCCGGCGGCCTTCGGACGTATCTTTCCCAGGGCACGACCCTGATTACACATGAACTCGCCAAACCGTATTACCTCGAAACAATGTTCTATCCGGCGCCTCGCGAATTGCAGCCGGACCGCATGGCCCTCTATAGTCCCATGTACATGATCAGCCGGCGCCCCGCTCCGATTGAAACGGTTGCAAGTTTTGCCGGCGGTCCAGGCGGCGGCGCAGCCAAATACGTCATCACGGATGGGGAGCGTATACTGGAGATCTTTCACGTGCAGGATATGGCCTACGAGTTGGAGGATCCGTCGTTAGCGCAAGGCAACCACAGCGCCGATATGCTGATGGCTTATCTCCCAAAGGAAAAGATCTTGATCAATGCAGACCTCTACTCGCCTCCAGCGCAGGGCGCGCCGGCGCCCGCTGCAACGGCTGGGATGCGGACGCTCTATCAGAATATGCGGAAGCAGAAACTGGACGTGGCGCAGCACGTGCCCATTCACGGCCGCGTCGGGACGAATGACGAGTTCCTGAATATTGTTGGCCAGAGCAGCGCCCAAAACCATTAACGCAGGTTGCTACGCGCGCAAGCGACTAACTCGGTTGGTCGGAGCAGCAAAGCTGCCTGATAAGCTGCATTATCGGAACCGATCCCTGCCGGCGCTTTTTTAGTCAACGCGTTTAGTTAGGGATAATCCGACTGTTTCCGGAAGCAGGAGACAAAATCGAAGAATCGCTTCAAAGCTGGAACGCGACTGGTTCGCCTACTTGAACCAGCCCTTCCGATTCGACGGCGCAGTCCAGCGCCATCGTCCCCTCGAGTTCGCTGACAATGCTTTTCAGGATATTGAGATCCTGCTTCAACGTATCCGGATCGTAGGTCGTCATGACGCAGCGACCGCGGAGCTGGGCAACGTGGATTACTGCGTCGCCAATCCTAAGGCGGCGGCCAGGCCAAGTGCGCTCTTCGAGACCTTCGACCCCGCCGATCACGACGTTCGGACGCAAACGGCGGCCGTCGATGCCCATGTGCTCGATCGCTCCGTCAGTCGCAATCAGAAGGGGGAGCACGTCGAAACGCTCGACGCCTTCATACTTGAACAACTCCGCATCGGACCCCGCCGCCTGCCGAACGAGATGGAGGGCCTCCGGCGAATTCCACGCGTAGCCCGAGATCCGAGCGCCGCCGTGACTGTCCATTGTGCCCTTCAGGCCCAGCAGGCGGTGGTGCGTTCGTGACGTCAGCACCCTGCCACGGCTGTTGCGCACCAGAACCTGCCGGTCGCCCGCAATCCCTAACGGGTCGATGCGAGCTTCCGAGATTTGCTCGCCGGCCAGTGACTTCACGGGATAACGCCACAGTTCCTTCACAAACACAAGCGGCTCCTTTCAGAAAACACGGCGGCCCGAGTCGGAGATCTTCGGGTTTGCTCCTGATCACCGAACGTGCTTGGCCAGGAATGCCAGCATGTGGCTCGCAATCGTATCCAGGTCTTCCTCCAGCGCAAAGTGACCCGAGTCTACGAAGTGGATTTCGGCCTTTGGAACGTCGCGTCGGAAAGCCTCCGCGCCCGGTGCGCTGAAGATTGGATCGTTCTTCCCCCATACGCAGAGCACCGGCGGCTGCACGCGGCGCAGTGTCTCGTGCCATTGCGGATACTGCTCGACGTTGGTCTGGTAATCGTAGAACAATGCCAATTGAATTTCCGCGTTGCCGGGACGATCTAAATTCATCTGGTCGAACGTGTAGCTGTCCGGGTTTACGTTCTGTGGATTTCGGAATCCTCTCGTGTACTGGAACTTCGTGGTCTCAAGCGCCAGCAGGCCGCGCACTTTCGTCTCCGTCTCGCCATTGCGCTGCTTCCAATAAGGTTCGAGAAACTCTGCCCAGAAGGGGCTCAGGCCTTCGTCATAAGCGTTGCCGTTCTGCGACACGATGGCCTCGATGCGCTCGGGATGCTTCACGAACAGACGGAAACCGACCGGCGAGCCGTAATCCATGACGTAGATGCTGTACTTCTGAACGCCGATGGCGTTGAAAAAGTCGTCCATCACATCCGTCAGGTGAGCAAAGGTGTACTCAAACTTGTCGGCGGGGGGCTGGTCGCTATAGCCAAAGCCGGGCATGTCCGCGGCGATGACGTGATAGCGCTCCGCCAGCTTCGGGATTAGGTCGCGATACATGTGGGAGGAAGAGGGAAAGCCGTGCAGCAGCACGACCGTGGGAAGCGACGGCGAACCCGCCTCGCGGTAGAAGATGTTCACGTCGCCTACCTTCTGGTTGCGGTAGCTGATTTTCGATTGGCTGTTTTCCGCCTCGAGCGCAGGACCGATGTTTTTGAGAGTTTGCATGTTCTTCGCTCCTTGCACAGTACTAAGATGCAACTAACCGATAAAGAGATGCTATGAAGGTGTGTTATTCTGGAAGAAAGTTTGCGAGAACCTGGCTTGGGCGGCTATGAACAATGATTGGCGGGACGGCTTCCTGTTCGTCGGGAACCATCTGAGCCTGGATTTCCTGAACACCCGGCCCGTGATGGACGGCAACCCAGTGGAATTGCTGCCAGACGGCGCGTCACTGGCGCGTTGGCTGAAGGCCGCTGGCCTGGTACCCGCGCGGGAAGGCAAACGGTTGGAACGAGACTGGTCTGCACGGCCATCCCTCACAGGGTTGCTGGACGAACTTCGGCAATTCCGAGAGAAACTGAGGCAGGCGGTTTTTCAGATGGAAGCTGGCATTGTGCCCTCCCCGGCATTCGTCGCCAAAGTAAACGAGCTGCTGTCGGCCCATCCCCATATCGACGAGCTCTTTCGTAAGGATTCGGGTCTAGGTCGACGAAAGCGGTTCGGTCCCCAAGTGCCTCTGGACATCTTTGCACCGATTGCGGACAACGTCGCGAGCCTCTTGACGATCACTGACAAATCGCGCCTTCGGAAGTGCGAAGGTTGCGTCTTGCACTTCTACGACACGAGCAAAAAGGGTACTCGCCGCTGGTGCAGCATGAATCTATGCGGTAACCGGTCAAAGGTCGCGGCCTATGCGAGACGACAACGAGCCGAACTCTCCGGCCAGTGAGGTCGGGGGAATTTCGCGTTCAGATTGAGCGGCCTCGATTGGCCAGCGGGTGATTCTTTCTCAAGTCTGTCGCTCTTTTCAAGTTGCCGGTGAATTCGAGAACAGCCGCCCGGCGAGCCACTCTAAGGCCCGATAACGGTCATTAACGATAGCGTCTAAATGCTGTCCCGAGTTGGCCAACGACCGCTCAAACGAGAGTTA
>Ga0210409_10006373_pt1 | contig 12287 bp, 10 predicted proteins | sample IncBWH17MmetaG_FD_161649 | JGI IMG/M metagenome (GOLD analysis project Ga0210409, IMG submission 161649) | Forest soil microbial communities from Barre Woods Harvard Forest LTER site, Petersham, Massachusetts, United States - Inc-BW-H-17-M | ecosystem: Environmental > Terrestrial > Soil >...
TTCGGTATGAAGGCGGTCCATCATCGCTCGACCGAAGAGACGATCGCGGCCTTGCGTGAGTTTGGCCTGCCCGCCTGACGTCTAACGGGCCAAGAACTCGCTGATCGCCTCCGGCGACGCCTTGGCATAGGTGCTGCGCCGGCTGACGACGACTTTGGTAATCACCTTCAGGGCGAGCGCCATCTCGGCAGCCTTGGCGACGACGGCGATGCCGTTCAGCACCGGCGCGCCATCGATGATGAACGGGCTTTCGCGGGCGAACAGCAGCATCGGCAGTCCGCCGGCCGGGATGACGACCTCGGCGCCAGCGTCGATCAGCGGCTTGACCTGTGCCACGAACTGGGCGCGCACGGTCGCATAGGCGGCTTCGTCGGTGAATGCCTTCATGAAGGCCGGCAGATTCATCTTGAGCGCGGTGGTGCCGACCACCCGCTCGCCGAGCCCGTGCATCCTCACCTGTCGGTCGTGCCAGGGGATGAAGATCGGGTCGATCGTCACAAGCCCCAGCCGATGTCCCATGCTGAGGGCGGCGAGCAAGTTGGCCTCGCCCAGGCCGATGACCGGGATGTCGACGGAGCCGCGGATTTCAATCAGCCCGGGCTCCTGGAAGTGGCCGATCACAAAAGCATCGTAGCCCGCCTTTTCCGCCTCCAGCGCGTGGCGGATGACCTGCGCGGCGCAGCGGAACTCGGTTAGCGCATGGAAAGAGTGAGCGGGCGGATCGAGGCCGTGAACCTCGAAGCGGACGCCTGGACTCGCGACGCTGTCGAGCAGCGACTGGAGTCGCTCCATGTAAGGCGCCTGTTCGACCGGATGGACGAAGCTCTGGTACCAGATCCGAGCCTGGTCTTGCGCCATTGCATCACCTCCTGGGTCTTCAGCTTGAACGCGCGCAGCGCCGGCATCGAGATCACGCCGGCGTCGGTGATCACTTCCCCTTTTGAACTTTCCCGCACGCGCAAGGGTACGCCGGCGGAAACCCTATAGCGGCCCGCCGGTAACAACGGGCTAGCGAGGCCTAGAACGGGATGTCGTCGTCGAGCTCGGCCTTGCCGGCGCGCGAGGCCGGGCGTCCGCCGCCGCCGCCGCCACCCGACGTCGCGCCGGCCATCTCGTCGTCGACAGCGCCGCCGCCCGCGTCACCGCCGCCGCCACCGCGGCCATCGAGCATGGTGAGCGCGCCGCCGAAGCGCGGGATCACGACCTCGGTCGTGTAGCGCTCCTGGCCGCTCTGGTCGGTCCATTTGCGCGTCGAAAGCTGACCCTCGACATAGATCTTGGAACCCTTGCGCACGAACTTCTGCGCGACCTCAGCCAGCTTCTCGTTGAAGATCACGACCCGGTGCCATTCGGTGCGCTCCTTGCGCTCGCCGGTCTGGCGATCCCGCCACGTATCCGACGTGGCCAACGACATGTTCACCATGGATCTGCCATCCTGCATGGACTTCACTTCGGGGTCGCGCCCCAGATTGCCGACCAGGATGACTTTGTTGACGCTGCCCGCCATGGGGGCCTCCTTCGCTTTCCCGGTGCCGCGGGACGCGGCACCTACCTCACGGCGGCCAAACTAGCGCCGACGGCCTGTGGGCAGCCACCAATTTTGGGTTGTGGCATGAGGATCGCGTGAGCTGGGCTCATGCTGGCCCTCCGACAATTCATTGGCTCGGCTGGAAAGCCTTCCCCTATCCTCATCGGCCATGAGCAAATCCTTTCACGTTTCCGAGGTCTCGCGCGGCCAGGCCTACGCCATGCTGGGCGGCGCCGCCCTGATGATGACCCTGGCCATGGGCATCCGGCAGAACATGGGCCTGTTCCAGGCGCCGGCCGCCAAGGAGCTGGGGATCGCCGTCTCCGACTTCGCGCTCGCCATCTCGGTGCAGCAGGTCGCCTGGGGACTGAGCCAACCTTTCGCCGGCATCCTGGCCGACAGGCACGGCACGCGCTGGGTGGCGCTCGGCGGCAGCGTCCTGTTCATCGTCGGCCTGTGGCTCACGGCGACAGCCCAGGGCGCCCTGCCGATCGTGATCGGCGCCGGCGTGCTGATAGGCATGGCGCTGGCCTGCACGACTTCGGGCATCACCGCCAACATCGCCGCCCGCGTCGTCCAGCCGACCCGCCGGACGCTCGCCTTCGGCATCGTCTCCGCGGCAGGCTCGGTCGGCACCATGCTGACCGCGCCGATCGCGGCCTACCTGCTTAACCACGACAGCTGGCGAACCGCGGTCTGGGCTTTCGTCATTCTGGCGGTCGCCATGCTGCCGGCCGCCTGGATCGGCAGCCGCGCCGACAAGCTGCCCAACGGCCTGCCGACCGACCGCGAGCTCAGCCTGCGGGGCGCCCTCGACGAGGCCCGCCGCCATCCCGGCTACGTCGTGATGGCCATCGCCTTCTTCGTCTGCGGCCTGCAGCTGGTCTTCCTCACCACCCACCTGCCCACCTACCTCGCCCAGTGCGGTATGGATGCGAGCTACAGCGCCATCGTGCTGATGCTGATCGGCGGCTTCAATATCGTGAGTTCCTGGCTGTTCGGCTGGCTGGGCGACCGCTATCCCAAGCGCCTGCTGCTGGGCGGGATCTACCTGCTGCGCTCGCTCATCCTGGCGCTCTTCTTCATGTCTCCACCGACCCCTCTGTCGGTGGTGCTGTTCGGCGCCGCCATGGGCACGCTCTGGCTGGGCGTCATTCCGTTGGTCAACGGGCTGGTCGTGCAGCTCTTCGGCCTGCGCTTCCTCTCGACCCTGACCGGCATCGCCTTCCTGAGCCACCAGGCCGGGTCATTCCTCGGCGCCTGGGGCGGCGGCTATCTCTTTGATCTGATGGGTTCCTACGACCTCGCCTGGAAGATCGGGGTATTCGTCGGGCTGGTGGCCGGCACGATGCAGCTCCTGATGAATGACCGACCGACGGCCCGCATGCAGGCATTGCAGGCAGTGACAGCCTGACGCCGGGACTGGCGGGGCTGGGGGTTAATCGCCATATGCGAGGGTCCTGCCCATCGCCTATTCTCTCGGTCCAATGGCAAAAAACCGTTCCACCGTCGCCGAGCCGCATCGCTTCATCTCCATCCGTGGCGCCCGCGAACACAATCTGAAGAACGTCGACCTCGACCTGCCGCGCGATCGGCTGGTGGTGATCACCGGCCTGTCGGGCTCGGGCAAGTCCTCGCTCGCCTTCGACACGGTCTACGCCGAAGGCCAGCGCCGCTATGTCGAGAGCCTGTCGGCCTATGCCCGCCAGTTCCTCGAGCTGATGCAGAAGCCCGACGTCGATTCGATCGAGGGCCTGTCGCCCGCGATCTCGATCGAGCAGAAGACGACGTCGCGCAACCCGCGCTCGACGGTCGGCACGGTCACCGAAGTCTACGATTACCTGCGCCTGCTGTTCGCCCGTGTCGGCGTGCCCTACTCGCCGGCGACGGGCCTGCCGATCGAGAGCCAGACCGTGTCGCAGATGGTCGACCGCATCAAGACGATGGCCGAAGGCACGCGGCTCTACCTGATGGCGCCGATCGCGCGCGGCCGCAAGGGCGAGTACCGCAAGGAGCTGCAGGAGCTGCAGAGGAAGGGTTTCCAGCGGGTCAAGATCGACGGCAAGCTCCATGAGATCGCCGAGGCGCCGGCGCTCGACAAGAAATACAAGCACGACATCGACGTCGTTGTGGACCGCATCGTGGTGCGGCCCGACCTCGGCAACCGTCTGGCCGATTCGATCGAAACAGCGCTCACCCTGGCCGAGGGCCTCGCCGTCGCGGAGAACGCCGATTCAGGCGAGCGCACGATCTTCTCGGCGCGCTTCGCCTGTCCCGTTTCGGGCTTCAGCATCGAGGAGATCGAGCCTCGGCTGTTCTCCTTCAACGCGCCCCAAGGCGCCTGCCCGGCCTGCGACGGCCTCGGCGTAAAAATGTTCTTCGATCCGGAGATGGTGGTGCCGGACGACCGGCTGTCGCTCGCCGAGGGAGCGATCGCGCCGTGGGCGGATTCGTCGGGCCAGTATTACATGCAGACGCTGGAAAGCATCGCCAAGCATTTCAAAGTCAAAATGTCGGTGCCATGGCGCGACCTGCCGAAGAAGCTTCGCGACACGATCCTCTACGGCAGCGGCGGCGAATCGATTGCCATGCGCTACGATGACGGCATCCGCCAATATCAGACCACCAAGCCGTTCGAGGGCGTGATCCCCAACCTCGACCGCCGCTGGAAGGAGACCGATTCCTCCTGGGTGCGCGAGGAGCTGGAGCGCTTCCAGCGCGAGAGCAAGTGCGAGACCTGCAATGGCGCCCGCCTCAAGCCCGAGGCGTTGGCCGTCAAGATCGCCGGCCTCAATATCAGTCAGACCACCGAATTCAGCATCGGCGACGCCGTGAAGTGGTTTCTCGAGCTGGCGCCCAAGCTCACGCCCAAGCAGCGCGAGATTGCCGCCCGTATTCTCAAGGAGATCAACGAGCGGCTGGGCTTCCTCGACAATGTCGGCCTCAGCTACCTGACGCTGAACCGTACCTCGGGCACCCTGTCGGGCGGCGAGAGCCAGCGCATCCGGCTCGCCTCCCAGATCGGCTCGGGCCTGACCGGCGTGCTATACGTGCTGGACGAACCTTCGATCGGCCTGCACCAGCGCGACAACGAACGGCTGCTGAAGACGCTCACCAGGTTGCGCGACCTCGGCAACACGGTGCTGGTGGTCGAGCATGACGAGGACGCGATCCGCTCCGCCGACTATCTGGTCGACATGGGGCCGGGCGCGGGCGCGCATGGCGGCAACGTGGTCGCCCAGGGCACGCCCGAGGATGTGATGCGCAACAGCGCCAGTCTTACCGGCCAGTACCTATCGGGCTTCCGGCAAGTCCCCATCCCCAAAGTCCGCCGCGAACCGCCCGCCAAGGGTGGCCGCTGGCTGACCATCAAGGGGGTGCGTGAGAACAACCTGCAGAACATCACGGCCAGCATCCCGCTCGGCACCTTCACCTGCGTCACCGGCGTGTCAGGCAGCGGCAAGAGCACGCTGATCATCGAGACGCTCTACAAGGCGCTGGCGCGGCGGCTGAACGGCGCGCGCGAGCATCCCGGCGTGCATAGCGGACTCGACGGCGTGGGCCATCTCGACAAGATCGTCGACATCGACCAGTCGCCGATCGGCCGCACGCCGCGCTCCAACCCGGCGACCTACACCGGCGCCTTCTCGCCGATCCGCGACTGGTTCTCGCAGCTCCCCGAATCGACCGAGCGCGGCTACAAACCCGGCCGCTTCTCGTTCAACGTCAAGGGCGGCCGCTGCGAGGCCTGCCAGGGCGATGGCGTCATCAAGATCGAGATGCACTTCCTGCCCGACGTCTACGTCCAGTGCGATGTCTGCAAGGGCAAGCGCTACAATCGCGAGACGCTGGAAATCCACTTCCGCGGCAAGTCGATCGCCGACGTGCTGGAGATGACGGTCGACGAGGGCGTCGAGTTCTTCAAGGCCGTGCCGGTCATCCGCGACAAGCTTTTGACGCTCCAGCAGGTCGGCCTGGGCTACATCCATATTGGCCAGCAGGCGACGACCTTGTCGGGCGGTGAGGCGCAGCGCGTGAAGCTCGCCAAGGAACTGTCGCGTCGCGCGACCGGCCGCACGCTCTATATCCTCGACGAGCCGACCACCGGCCTGCATTTCGAGGACGTGCGCAAGCTTCTGGAAGTGCTGCATCGCCTGGTCGAGGGCGGCAACACCGTGGTGGTGATCGAGCACAATCTCGAGGTCATCAAGACCGCCGATTGGGTGCTCGATCTCGGGCCCGACGGCGGCGCCGGCGGTGGCCGGTTGGTGGCGGAAGGCCCGCCCGAGGAGATCGTGAAGGTGTCCGAGAGCTATACCGGCCAGTATCTCGCGCGGCACCTGCCGCGCAGCGCGGCGGCCAAAAAGCGGGCCTAGCCTCTTCCGGACCGCGGGCGTCCCGCCCGCCTCATATATCTTGAGCGGGCGGGACGCCCGCGGTCCGGAAGACTATGACAGGCGCCTCCAACGAATCTCGCCAAGATCGTAGCCGAACTGGCGCTCGACCACGGCAGGCGTGGCGTCCGAAGCATCCACCTTGCGGGCCGCGACGCGAGCCTGTGCCACCTCCTTCGGGACATCGAGCCAAATGCCCTCGAATGGCACGCCCACCTTGTCGGCGAGCGCCTCGGCCGCGGCGCGCTCGTCCGGGTGGGCAAACACCGCATCGAGCACGACGCTGTGACCCGCCCGCAGGACGCGCTCGGCACGGGTCAGAAAGGCCGCATAGACCGTGGCCGAGGATTCTGACGTATAGCTGCCGGCCGGCATGCGGTCTTCCAGCGCCACCCCTGCCCGGCGCTTGCGCTCGACGTCGCTGCGCACCACGACGGCGCCCGGCGCGCGGCCGATCTCCGGTGCCATCCTGAGGGCCAGCGTGGTCTTGCCGCTGCCCGACAGGCCGCCGATCGCCACCAGCCGCGGCGGCACCGGCCGCAGGAAGGACAGCGCTATCTTCTGGTAGTCGCGGGCACGCGACGCATCGGCACCGCTCACCGCCGCCGCCTGGGCATCGACGAAGGCACGGATCGAGGCGCGCCGCGACAGGAACATCGGCAGCAGGGCCAGCGCCTCCTCGTGCGGTGCGCCGGTCAACTCGGCGATGCGCCACAGCCACTCGTTCAACAAGCGGTTGGCCAGCGGCCTGAGCATGCGCTCGCAGAGGTCCATCAAGGTGAACGACAGGTCGTAGAGGACGTCGATATTGGCGATGCGCTCGGAGAACTCGATGGCGTCAAAAGGCACCGGCCAGCCATCGATAAGCACGATGTTGCGCAGATGCAGGTCGCCATGGCAGCGCCGCACCGCGCCGGCCACCACGCGCCGTGCCACCAGGTCCATATGGGGTTCCAGCGCCTTGGGCATCGCCTCGGCCAGGGCCTCGCTGGTCGGCGGATCGAGCCGGTCGCCGGCCTCGCGCATCTGGCGCACGTCGGCCGCCACCGAGTGGCGATAATCGTCGGGCGTGCAGAAACCCGATTTGATCGGCGCGAGCCCGTCATGGAAGCGGGCGACCCGGGCACCAAGGGCGGCCATCAGTTCGGACGTCAAGGCGCCGCGCTCGGCCATGCGATCGAGCAGGCCCTCCTCGTTGAAGCGGTGCATGACGACCAGCCAGTCGATGGCGGCTTCGGCCGCTTCGCCGACCTCGCCCAGCGCCGGTTTGCCGTCGCGGCCCCGCCACACCGCCGCCGTACCGAGATAGATCTCCGGCGCCAGCCGGCGGTTGATCTCGATCTCGGCGGCGCACATTGCCGCGCGCCGTTCGACGGTCGAGAAATCCATGTAAGGGAATTTCACCGCGCGCTTCAGCTTGTAGGCGCGCGCGCCGGCGAGGAAAACGACGGCGCCATGCGTGTCGATGCGCTTGACCGGCGAAAGGTGGGCCTCGAGGAAGGCGATGACCTCCGATTGGTCCTCGACAACGAAGGCGGGCTGCCGGCCCATTGCCTCAGGCCGCGGGCTGGCGCAGTTCGCGATCGTCCCAGCCATCGACGTGCAGGATGATCTCGGCCCGGGGGAAGGCCTCGCGTAACGTGGCTTCGACACGATCGCCGACGACGTGGGCGTTGCCGAGCGGCATCGTCGGGTCGAGGACGATATGGAGCTGGATGAACTTGGTGAGGCCCGCCGATCGCGTGCGCAACTCGTGCACGCCGCGCACCTCGGGATGGCTGCGTGCGATGTCGAGGATCCGCTGTCGCTCGTCGTCCGGCAGCTCGCGGTCCATCAGCACGTCGAGCGAGGCGCGGCCGACTGTCCAGGCCCCGTGAATGAGATAGAGCGCCACCAGTCCCGCCACGCTGCTGTCGATCAGCGGCTGGTCGAGCTTTCCCGACATATAGAGGCCGACGCCCGTGACGATGGTCGCCACCAGGTCGGTCTTGTAATGCGCCATGTCGGCACCGATGGCGATCGAGCCGGAGCGCTTCACGACGTAACGTTGGAACATCACCAGGCCAAGCGTGAGCGCAACCGCCAGCCCACTGATGAGCAGGCCAATATGCTCCTCGCGCACCTGATGGGGATTGATCAGGCGTTCGCCTACCGCCAGCAGCAGCGCGCCGCCCGAAGCGGCGATGAAGCCGGCCTGCACCAGGCCCGCCAAGGCCTCGGCCTTGCCATGGCCGAAGCGGTGGTCGGCGTCGGCCGGGATCAGCGCCTGGCGGACGGCGAAGAACGTCACCAGCGAGCCCACGAAGTCGAGCGAGGTGTCGACCAGCGACGACAGCATGCTCACCGAATCGGTGACCCACCACGCTGCCAGCTTGGCCGCGATCAGGATGACCGCCACCGCCATCGAGGCGACGGTGGCCAGCCGCATCAGGCGCTGGGGCGCGATCGCCATCTTCGGCTCAGGGATAGAGGGTCTGGGTCGTCCACGGCTCGCCTGGCGCGGCGCGGCGATACTCGAGCCGGTCGTGCAGGCGGAACGCGCCGTCCTGCCAGAACTCGATCAGGAGCGGTTTCAGGCGGAAACCCGACCAGTGCGGCGGCCGCGGCACCTTGCCGATGACATGCCTGGCGGTGACTTCCGCCACCCGCTTCTCCAGCGCAAAGCGGCTCTCCAGCGGCCGCGACTGGTCCGACGCCCAGGCGCCGATCTGGCTGCCGCGGGCGCGGGTTGCGAAATAGGCGTCGGCCTCCTCGGGTGTGGTCGGCGATACCGGCCCTTCCAGGCGCACCTGGCGACGCAGCGACTTCCAGTGAAACAGCAGCGCCGCCTTGGGCTGCGCCAGCAGGTGCAGGCCCTTGCGGCTTTCAGTGTTAGTGTAGAAGACGAAGCCTTCGGCGTCGTAGTCCTTCAGGAGCACCATGCGCAGCGACGGTGTGCCGTCCGGCCCGACCGTGGCGACGCTCATGGCCGAGGGATCGTTGGGCTCGCCCTTGGCGGCCGCCTCGTACCATTCACCAAAAAGCGCCAGCGGATCGGACTTTTCCCGAATCATGACCACAATATGAGGGGCTGTGGGCGGCGAGACCACCGGCATCTTGTCCCAATAGGCTTACCCCGCTAAGAACGACCCATGATCGCTGCTGCACAGTTGATGGCCGGAAAAAAAGGCCTCGTCATGGGCGTCGCCAACGAGCGCTCGATCGCCTGGGGGATCGCCAAGGCCTGCCACGCGCAAGGGGCAAAGGTGGCCTTCACCTTCCAGGGCGAGGCCACGGAGAAGCGCGTCCGGCCGCTGGCCAACTCGATCGGCGCCGAGATCATCGTGCCCTGCGACGTCACCAATGCGGCGAGCATCGATGCCACCTTCGCCGAGCTCGAGAAGAAGTGGGGCGGCATCGATTTCCTGGTCCATGCCATCGCCTTTTCCAACAAGGACGAGCTGCGCGGCCGTTATCTCGACACCTCGCCCGAGAACTTCCAGCTCACCATGAATGTGAGCTGCTATTCCTTGACCGCGGTGGCGCAGCGCGCCGTGCCGCTGATGAAGAACGGCGGCAGCCTGCTCACCCTCACCTACTACGGCGCCGAACGCGTCATCCCGCATTACAACGTCATGGGCGTGGCCAAGGCCGCGCTCGAGGCGAGCGTGCGCTACCTGGCGGCCGACCTCGGCGAACAGAAGATCAGGGTCAACGCCATCTCCGCCGGGCCGATCAAGACGCTGGCTTTCGCTGGCATCGACGACGGCCGCTATATCCTGAAGTGGAACGAGCTCAACTCGCCGCTGAAGCGCAACATCACGGCGGAGGAGGTCGGCAACGCCGCGCTCTACCTGCTGTCCGACCTCGGCACCGGCATGACCGGTGAAATAATGCATGTCGATGGCGGCTATCACGTCGTCGGCATGGTCAAGACCTCGTCGGCCAAGCAGATCGCCGAACTGCTCGGCAATTTCGAGGGCAAGTAGGGCGGAGGCCGGCAGCCATGGCCGGCAACAGTTTCGGCACCCTCTTCCGGTTCACCAGCTGGGGAGAAAGCCACGGGCCGGCGATCGGCTGCGTGGTCGACGGCACGCCGCCCCGCCTGCCGCTCTGCGAAGCCGACATCCAGGTGTGGATGGAAAAGCGCCGGCCCGGCCAGTCGCGTTTCGTCACCCAACGCCAGGAGCCGGATACCGTCAGGATCCTGTCCGGCGTGTTCGAAGGTGTAACTACCGGTACGCCGATCGCGTTGCACATCGACAATGTCGACCAGCGCTCGCGCGACTATTCGGAGATCAAGGACAAGTTTCGTCCCTCCCACGCCGATTACACCTATCTCAAGAAGTACGGCGTGCGCGACTATCGCGGCGGCGGCCGGCAGTCGGCGCGCGAGACCGCCGTTCGCGTGGCAGCGGGCGCCATTGCCCGCAAGATCCTGGGCGACGACGTCAGCATTCGCGGCGCCGTGGTGCAGCTCGGAACCCAGAAGATTGACCGCGGCCAATGGGACTGGGCGGCCACCGCCGACAACCCCTTCTGGTGTCCCGACCGCCAGGCCGCACAGCGCTGGGAGGGCTATCTCGACGACGTGCGCAAGCGCGGCAGCTCGTGCGGCGCGGTGATCGAGGTCGTGGCCTCGGGCATCGCCGTCGGACTGGGCGATCCGGTCTACGACAAGCTCGATGCCGATCTTGCCAAGGCCCTGATGAGCATCAATGCCGTGAAGGGTGTGGAGATCGGCGACGGCTTCGCCACCGCCGCCATGAGCGGCGAGGACAATGCCGACGAGATGCGCATGAAGGATGGTCGGCCCATTTTCCTCAGCAACCACGCCGGCGGCATTTTGGGCGGCATCTCGAGCGGCCAGGACATCGTCTGCCGGCTGGTCGTGAAGCCCACCAGCTCGATCCTCGCGCCGGTCCGCAGCATCGACCGCTTCGGCAACGAGGTCGAACTGCGCACCAAGGGCCGCCACGATCCCTGCGTCGGCTTGCGGGCCACGCCGGTCGCCGAGGCGATGGTGGCGTGCGTGCTGGCCGACCATTTGCTGCGCCACCGCGCGCAGTGCGGCTGAGGCCGCTTGGTGGCCGCCGCCAAGCCCGTCGAGGCGCGCTATGGATCGTTGCACAACATCAGCATGGCGGTCGTCTCGGCCGGCATGATCAGCGTGGCGATCCTGCATTTCGTCAACAATCCGGCCAATGCGCCCGCCGTGTCGATGAACGACCCGCGCTTCGTGCTGTTCAGCCTGCTGGCCGTCGCCATGGGGTACTACGCATTCGTCGGCATCAGCCGCACTATCAACCGCCGGCCCCAGATCGTCATCGACCGCGAAGGCATAGACTTGGGCTTCGGCCGCGACCGGCGCTTCGCCTGGGACGACATCCAATGGGCGCGGCTGCGCCGGCTGGCGCTCAGGCCGCAGCTCGAAATCGGCATCGCGCCACCGGCTTTCATCGCCGCCAACCTTCGGCTGTCGATGTGGAGCTTAGATGACGGACTCAGGCCGATCCGCGGCCTGCCGACCGCCGTGCTGGTGCGCGACAACGGGCTCGACACGCGCGCCTCGGCAATGCTTGACGCGGTGCGGACGTTCCGGCCGAATCTGCTCAAACCCTAAGAGCTGAACGGAGACTCGCCATGTGGCGATTTATCGTTGGCCTGCTCGCGACCGTGGGCACCCTCACCCTGATCGCGATCGGTGGCATTGCCGCCTTCGTGGCCTCGGGCCCGTTCGCGAGCAAGCCGCTGGCGCCGCCGATCGTGCTGTCGATCGACCTGCGCGACGTACCGTCCGAATCGAGGTCTTCCGGCCTGCTGCACGGCGGGCTGTTCGGCGGCTCGCGTGACATCGTCGAGACCGTGCAGCTTCTGTGGCAGGCGGCGGACGACCCGCGGGTGGTCGGGCTGTTCGTCGATATCGGCGACGAATCGGCGGGCCTCGCCCGCGTGCAGGAGCTGCGCCAGGCGATCGCCCATTTCCGCGGCAAGGGCAAGTTCGCGGTCGGCTTCGCCGAATCGCTGGGCAGCGGCGGCACGCACTTCGCCGACTATTACCTCGCCTCAGCGTTGGAGCAGATCTGGCTGCAGCCGAGCGGCGGCTTTGCGGTGGCCGGCATCGCCGTCCAAACGCCGTTCATCAAGACCGGTCTGGACAGGATCGGCGTGCAGATCGAAGGCGGCAAGCGCTACGAGTACAAGAGCGCGCCCGACACGTTCCTCGAGACGGGTTACACCGGCCCGGCCCGCCAGAACCTGCAGCAGCTTCTCGAAAGCCTCTACGGCCAATTCGTGAGCGACGTGGCGCGCGAGCGGCACATCGAGCCCGCCAAGCTGCGGCAGCTGGTCGATTCAGTGCCGTTCGATTCGGAGCGGGCGCGGCA
>Ga0210409_10006375_pt1 | contig 12284 bp, 11 predicted proteins | sample IncBWH17MmetaG_FD_161649 | JGI IMG/M metagenome (GOLD analysis project Ga0210409, IMG submission 161649) | Forest soil microbial communities from Barre Woods Harvard Forest LTER site, Petersham, Massachusetts, United States - Inc-BW-H-17-M | ecosystem: Environmental > Terrestrial > Soil >...
CGTAAACCAGAAACAGGATAAACAGGGCTGCAAAGTCTCGCCACTCCCGTCCGCGCATGTCTCGCCAAGCGAGCGCTACCGGCGGCAGAAGCAGCAAGCCGATGAAGAGAGCTACGGGCCAAATGTCCCGACTATGAACCGAAATAAGTCCCGCGATAACAGTGATCAACAGACACAGCAACGTGTAGAGCGCAAAAATCACAGGTCTGCCGTTCTGGAAGCTACCGAAATTGAGCAGGAATACTCGAAAAACGCTTGATCCATGCCATATCTCTCGCTGGAAAAAGGCTGCAAGCGTTTGAGGCGATCCCAAATGTACTACTGAAATGGCATCATACTCTGCCATATGCAGCCCGAGCGCACGCGCTCGGCAGCAGAAATCACAATCCTCGCTCGTTTTCAGACTCTCGTCGAATCCACCAATCATGTCAAACTGGGATCGCGTAACCATAAGATTTCCTGAGGGAATATAGGAAGGAGAAAGGTTGACTTCGTCCATCTTCCGCTTAAACCAAACCCGCGCAACCCAGGAAGAATGTTCCGGGACCCGAAAGAAACCACCAATGATCTCTGCCTTAGCCGAAATGAATAACTTTACTGCCCTCTGCAGCCAATCCGCAGGGACCACCATATCCGCATCTAGAAATATTAGGTATTCCCCGCTTGAGGCCGCAGCGCCGGCGTTTCGCAGACCTGAAATGTTGATTTCAGGACGCCGCAGCACGGTAATATTCATGGCCTCGCGATAGGATTCAGCAATTTCGCAGGTGCGATCCACTGAACCGTTGTCTACCACGATTATTTCGAATTTGTGGTGAGGAAATTCAAGACCAGCAATCGAGTTCAAGCATTGACAAATCACATGCTCTTCGTTCAATGCGGGAATTACGATCGAAAACGTCATCGTCTTTCCGTCGGGCATCACGGCAGGCGTAATTTCAGCATCCATTTTGCTCAACTCTTGCACACAGCTTCCTCAGCTAACGGTTCGTGGTTGTTTTGGAGTTGGCGGTACAGCTTAAGATAGCGTTCGGCCATTACTTTGGAAGAAAAGTGGTTTTCGATTCTAGTCCGCGCCGCACTCCCAAACCTTTCGCGGAGAGCGGAATTCTCCAGCAACAGACACACGGCCTCGCTTAGCGCCTCTGGATTCTTTGGTTCGACTAGCAAACCGGTTTGCCCGTGAATCACAAGCTTTGGCACCGCAGCTACGCGAGTCGCCACCACCGCCTTGGCTGCGGCCATGGCTTCAATTAATGCGATCGGCATACCTTCATCAACCGAAGAAAGAATAAATACATCGAAGAATGCGTAGACGCTGGGCATATCACCGCGGGCTCCCAAGAATTGCACTTGTCCAGAGATGTTCAATTCGCATGCGAGAATCTCTAGCCTGGACCGCTCCGTACCCTCCCCGGCGATCAGGAACTTTGTGCTTGGGAATCGCTCTAGAATTCGGGGTATGGCGCGCAGCAGGTAATCAAATCCCTTCTGGATAACGAGACGTCCAACAGCGCCCACAACTCGCATTTCGCTCTCTCGAAACTCCGATCCAATCTCCGAAGACGTGCTCCGAAAAGCATCGACATCGATTCCATTATCAATAACTGAAATCTTTTCGGGAGAAACTCCAGCGGCACGAATCTCCTTTGCAATCTCATCCGAAACCGCCACGACATGGTTGAAGCGCCGAAGAATGAGTTGGTCGATATACGCATACAGCCGGAGGGAGGTGGTTCGACGTGTCCAGAGATGCGAAGTAGCCAATATCGGTAACCCGCTCTTCCGGGCCGCAAGATAGCCGTATACGTCCGTTTTATAGCCGTGACTTTGAATTAAACTAATATCGTACCTTTCGATCGACCGCCGAATTGCATCGATCGTGGTGCCATCTAGCTTTCCCTTGCAGGGAATAACGATAACGGGGAGATCCTGTTGTCGCATGTATGTAGCAACGTCGGGCGATTCAACATGCATGTTGTCAAATACACCCACGATTGACTGGCAGCCCATCATATCCAGCCCTTTGGCAAGGTTTGCGACCATTTTCTCGGCGCCGTAGATGCCGCCGCTGCTGAGAAGCTGTAGGACGCGCATTTCAGACCTCGGTCACTCCTGGGTTTCGTTGGGCGTGGGCATGGCATACTCGTTCCTGTCCGCAAAAGCGTGCCACACGCGGTGGTACATGCGATCCCCGATGCAGATTTTCAATACCTGCTTCATCCTGTAGGGCACCTGCAAGCGCGCCCTGGCTATACCCTTCGCCACTAACAGCCGCCGGAGTTGGGCTGCATCGACGGAGTTGCGAAGCGTTAACCGACCAGCGACCGCAATGCCTTCACGCGTGACCGGGGAGAGCCAAGGATCGGACGTATAGACTTGAGAATAGCCGGCCTTCAGGCACGCTCGAAGTACGCGATGGTCCCAACGCCCATAGGGTAGAGAAACGTCAGTTACCGCTGAGCCCAGAACATCTTCTAGCTTTCTGCGGGAAGAATATAATTCATTAAATAGCTTGACGTCAGAACAGTAAGGAAGAAATACATGCGAACAGGTGTGCGATCCAATTTGGTGACCCTGTACAAGCAGCCCTCTCAGCTGCTGCTCCGACATTCGGTCCTGCGCTCCCATCCATTCTGTGGTAATAAAGAAAATCGATCGCACGCCATACTTCTCTAGAAGGGGCAATGCGAGGTCATAGTTCGATATGTGCCCATCATCGAAGCTTACGTGATACTCGCAATAGGCTGCGTCAAGCTCGCGAAGGACGACCAAATGTTTCTCGAATAAGGCGCAACTTACCCGGTAAATATCGGGCGTGTCCCGTAGATCAAGTTCGTGATATGTAAGGTGCAACATATACGCCCTTAACGCAATCTCACTGTATTCAACAAATCTCTAGTGGGTAGGGATTTTGGCATTTGAGAGACTTGGGAGGCTGGCGCGGTTCTCTTCTCCTCGATACAAAGCTCTCGAAAGCGCTCGAAACAATAATTCTGCAATAGGCTTTCAAGCCTTTTCTCCGTGGCTGAGATGTTCGTGTAATGACGAAGTCGCGATTTTAGTTTTTCTCTCAGGCGCGGCTGCTCTGGATCAAGTTCCCAAGGATGTATGTAGACCACTACGCGCTCACCGTATTCTCGCTCAAACTTTCGAAAGAACCAGTGTGTGTAAGCCATCGGAAGAATCCGCAGATAGCCACCACCTGCACCGGGAAAGTTTTGTCCCACGATCCGAACCGTCGCTGGTGGATACTCCCTTAGGGCGAGGCCGTTACCGCAATTCACTGTGTATGGGAACCTCGCTGCCCCTGCAACACCGTACAAGTCATGATGAATTGGGAAAATGCTGGAATCGTACGTGAAGCCCTGCTCGGCGAGGATGTCGAGAGCCCAAAGACAGTCTTTCGTGATTGACCAACTGGGTGCTCGATATCCATAGATCTTGACGCCTGCAGCATCTTCGATCGCGTTTACTGCACTGCGAGTGTCTTCACGAAATTCGTCGGGAGTCAGAGAGTAGACCGTGCGATGCCAAAAACTGTGGCACGCTAGCTCATGGCCGCGTGAGGACACTTCACGTACAAGTTCGGGGTATTGGTGTGCTACCCACCCCACAAAGAAAAATGTACCCTTCGTGTTGTGTTTATCGAACAGGTCCAAAATTCGTTGTGTAGAGACAACGACCCGCGAAGGCCACGAATTCCACGAGTTCCGCGGAACCGAACCGGCAAACGCCTCCACCATGAAGTAGTCTTCGACATCGACGCTCATGATGTGCCTGCCGTTCAAGCCTGGTGCCCTCTCTTCTTGCTTTTCGTGTGTTATATATTGCATCGAAGTTTACCGAGGCAGTGCAGCGTCCAGCATGGGAAGAAACATGCTCTGAAAGTCTTCGATCCTCGCAATAGCTGCTGATTCAGGGTCGTGGCCCAGTGGTGTTTCCAGTCTAATCATCGATCCGTCTGTGCGACCGGTGAGCGCAGACATCATGAGCATGGCGTACACGTACCGGATACGGGTTTGAAACGGACGTGATCCTGCGTTGTACCACCACACGACAAGACGCCGGTCGCCGTTCTTATCAACGATTATCCCCTTTGGTGAAATTTGCGTGCTTCTGAAATTGCGGGCCATTGGGTTTCGAGCTGACCGTACTTCCCACCCTTGGGCGGGGTAACAAATTTCAGGTGTGTGAACCTCAATGATTGTTGCCAGGTCTCCAAAAAAGCCCACATACGCTACCACCGGCGGCGCCTCAGCCTTGTGGTAAACGCGAAGGAGACTGGTGTCGGCTGGGTCCGTACCATATACGGAGTCAAACTTGCCATCCGTTCCTCGCCATCCACCAACCTCATACGGAACAACGCTCCAATTAGGTTGCCGTCTTTGCCCGAGACGATAGTGGTCGGCTGCTCGCGTCCCGCCGAAAGTGAGTGTGAGAACTGCAATCAATATGATCAGGCGTATTCGTTCGCTGCCCATTGCAAGAACCTCTGGAAGCCCAACAGACCCATTACCGCGACTACAAATACAAGAATGCCCCAGGTTGTATGGAGTGACTCACTCGCTGCGAGGGCGCCCCACTGTCTGGCGATCAAGCCAGTGCCAACGATTCTGACAATATTTGCGCCGACCGCTAATAGGGGAGCGGCTGCCACCAACAGAGTCCGGGCCCACCATTTGCGCTCGATACTAACGCCCAAGATCAAAGCCAATGCCAGAAGGGCAAAAATGGAGCGGGAGCCGCTACAGGCGTGCTTGACCTCGAGTACGTAGTTCGGAAGATTCAGGAGATTACCTTCTTGGTATACCGGAACGCTCAGAAATCTCAAGAGCGCCGAGGATATAGTGCTCGCACCTTCCTGCAGGTACCAGGAGACCTGACCTACGGTATAACTCGGCACGGGAACCATCAGGATGAGCAGCGCCACCGGCAAGGCCACTATTCGAAGGTACCTACCTCCGCACAGATAGAGAACTGTTCCCAGGATTGTCAAAACCAGGGCAATGCCGGAGACCAACAACGTGCCACTTAGACTGCCCACAACGTTCAGACCGCAGCCAACTAGAACAAGTGTTAAACTCGAAGAGGGGCCGGCGATTCTCTGTCCGCTCAACTGCGCTCGCCGGACCCACAATAGATACGCCACTATGATCGGAATCGCTATTCCATAAGAGAATTCGGGATCGCCTAACCAGTTCCTAAAGAGCGCTGTTAGGAAGCCACTAAAAGTGACCGGAATCGCGACCCCGAGACCTATCCACAGCGCGGTCGCAGCATTCAGTTTTGACGGTGAAAACACCATGGCAATAGGAGTGGCAAGCAAGGATGGGACCTTTTGCGTTCGTGTAAGGGTAAGCACTAGAATAAGATAGCTCATTCAACGGCCGACAGTGCTCCAGCGGGCGGAAAACCTTTTGGCGGATAAGGTAATCCTTTACCATCAATCCCCACCCTAACTTCCCGCGGACGTGGTGAGTTCCCAATTCAGTGCTGGTTACGTCGTTTGAATTGGCACGCTAGTTGCGCGCAATCCAATCCATCGCAGGAGGTTAAATGAACCTAGTAAGTGTAGTTATTCCCGCTTACAACGCTGCCAGATTCATTGGTGGTGCTATTGAATCGGCGCTATCCCAGACCATATCGGATCTCGAGGTAATCGTCGTCAATGACGGATCCACCGATGACACTGCAGAGGCTGTCGAGAGATATTTGTCCGATCGCAGAGTTCGTTGCATCTCTCAGCAAAATCGAGGGCTCCCTGGGGCCCGGAATGCCGGTGCGGAGAACAGCCGGGGTGAATACCTGGCTTTTCTCGATGCGGATGATTTTCTTGCACCCAACGCCCTTGAAGTAATGACAAGAAAATTCGAAGAAACCGGCGCGGCATGGCTCAATGTCGGAGTCCTGAAAATCGAAGGGGAGCGCAGAACATACCGGTGCCCTAGGATTCCACAGGGCGACCTGCTCATTGCTATTCTTGAGGGCGATTTCATCACGCGCAGTCCATTCTATCCGCGCAAGGAGTTTTTTGAGATTGGCATGTATGATCAAGAAATTCGCATGCGCGAGGATTGGGACATCAACATTCGAATGGTCGCTGCGGGACGACCCTTCGCGATAGTGGATGAGCCTCTCTATTTGTACGCCCGGACCGAAGGAAGCATTACCACCGGCAACCGTCAGAAACTGTATTTCTATACTAGAGAGTTGATGCGGAAACATCATAAACGCCTTGCCGACGCCGGAAATCAGAGGATAGCCAAGGTTTACGCGACAAGTATGTGGGACTTGGCGCGTCGGTATTCTTACGAGATTAGGGACTTTCGCCAGGCGTTTCGCTGTATGATTGAGAGTCTGCGTTATGACATGAATGTTCTCCGCCTCCTACATCCACTCGTACACCACATTGACGACGCCCTCGGCCGACAATCGTAGGGCGGCTTTAGACTCAGCGTCGAAGCGCTTATGGGTAGTAATATGGGAAAAGGTTTTCCATATGCGGACTAGGGAGTCGCACAGTCTACCTTCTATCTTATTGATTATGAGGGACCTAAAAGGACTCCAAAGGCAATCACCTTGCAGCACGTTGTTGGCGACACCAGCAAGGATAATGAGTTGAGGATCGAACCCGTTCAGGACGCAACGACTGCAAGCTCGTGCACAACGAGGACTACTTATCCTTCTGAGCAGTTTCGGCAATACAAAGACATTCTTACGATGCTTACATGGCGGGACATTAAGGTTCGCTATAAGCAGTCCGTCATGGGTTTTGCTTGGGCCATCCTTATGCCGATTTTGATCATCGGCTCCGGCCTCATTGTGATGGTCGCGTTTGCCGCTATGTCAGGTAAGCCGATAAGCAAGCTGGATGTGTTGTCGGTAGCCGTTAAGTCCGTCCCGTGGGCATTTTTTGTCGGAGCGATCCGATTTGCAACCAACAGCCTTGTAATGAACAAGGAGTTGGTCAGCAAAATCTATTTTCCGCGGGAGATTCTTCCTTTGGCCTCGATTCTTGCCAACCTGTTCGATTTTTTGGTGGCAGGGGCAGTCTTGGCTTTGATCCTGGTCGCGCTACGCGTTGGGGCCAGCATTTACCTATTTTGGCTGCCCGTAATATTGGCGTTACTCCTGCTTTTATCAGCGGGACTCGGCATCCTCTTGGCTTGCGCTAACCTATTCTTTCGCGACGTCAAGTACCTAGTTGAGGTCGTTCTCACTTACGGTATCTTTTTTACGCCGGTCTTTTATCCTGCTAGCACACTGGGTAAGTATGGTCGACTACTATTGCTTAATCCGGTTGGTCCTATCCTGGAGAGTATTCGCGATGTCGTTATCTTGCACCGATCTCCTGATCTCCCTTGGCTGGCCTACTCCGCGGCTTGGTCCTTGCTCGGATTTCTGGTTTCCTGGAAACTTTTCCAAAGGGCTGAACCGTCGTTTGCGGAGAGCGTCTGAGGAATGAGCAACTACGCGGTCGAATTCAACAACGTATGGAAGAAATTCAAGCGAGGCGAGAAGTTCGACTCCCTTCGCGACCTCATTCCCTCTATGGCTAAGTTCCTGTTTTCTCCAAAGCCGCGCGGCCTAGAAGACAAGGAATTTTGGGCGGTTCGTGACGTTTCTTTCCAGATTAATCCAGGCGACGCCCTGGGCATCATCGGACCCAACGGTTCGGGCAAGAGTACAGCTCTGAAATTACTTAGCGGCATTTTGAAACCTGACAAGGGAGACCTCAGAGTCAGAGGACGTTTGAGCACATTGATCGAACTCGGAGCGGGTTTTCATCCGGATTTGACAGGCCGCGAGAATATCTATTTGAACGGCACGATTCTTGGAATGAGGCGTTCGGAAATCGATCAAAAGTTTGATGAGATCGTGGAATTCTCCGAACTCAAGGATTTTCTGGACACGCCAGTGAAGCGGTATTCCTCAGGCATGTACGCGCGCCTGGGTTTTGCTGTCGCGTGCCACGTCAACCCGGAAGTACTTCTAGTAGATGAAGTTCTGAGCGTTGGGGATTATCACTTTCAAGAGAAGTGCTTTAACAAGATGCGCGAATTTGTGAAGCGCGGCGCCACCGTCATTTTTGTGTCCCACAACTTGACGGCAATCAGCACGCTTTGCAAGAGCGTACTCGTTTTGCGACATGGCGTTCCTATCTATCATGGCGATGTCTCCACCGGGATTCAGAAATATCATTCCTTCTACGAGGAGGACACCAAGAGTAACTCCTTTGAACTCGTCAGTGTACAATTGCGATCCGCGGGTGGCCAGGAACGGGATGCATTTGAGCCTGGTGAAAAAGCCATTTTCGAAGTTGAATTGAAAGCGCTACGAGACATCCGTAATGCCCACGCAGGCCTAGAAGTTCATACCGCCGACGGTCAACTCATATTTGTGACCGCAACCAGCCGTTTGACGAACAAAAAACTAAATCTTATGAAAGGTGAGCAGGCCAGAATTACGTTTTCACTTGATCTGAATATCCACGGAAACGTTTTCTTGTTGGGCTTCACGATGACACCTGAAATCGAGGTGCTCGGAGAATGGCTCTATTACAATCCTCGGTTAAAGAGATTCATTATGACCGACGGTCGAAAGAGTCAGGGCTTCTTGCATCTAAATCCATCAGTAGAAGTGCATTTGCTAAACAACGAAACACCCAAGATCGAATTTGCGCCGAGCACCTAGGTATCCGGGAAGCTTTGATGAATCCGAAAGTCACCTTCATAGTTCCATGTTACAAATTGGCACACGTTTTACCGGATTGCATAAATTCAATCCTTGCGCAAACTTTCAGTGATTTCGAAGTGCTAATCATGGATGATTGCTCACCGGACAACACGCCCGAAGTTGCGGCGTCATTCAAGGATCCTCGCGTTAAACACATCCGGAACGAGCCAAATCTGGGACATCTGTGTAACTACAATAAAGGGATCGCCTTGTCTCTCGGGGAATATGTTTGGCTCATCTCAGCAGATGACTATTTGCGTCATAGCCATATCTTGGAACGCTATATCGAACTAATGGACGCGCATCCTAGAGTTGGCTTCGTGTTCTGTTCAGCCGTAAAAGTCAGGAATGGCAAGGAGGTTGGAACTTTGGACTACTCCTTACATGGTGACAAAAACCGTATCTTTGACGGACGACAATTCCTGACCAAGTTGATTCGGGAGAACACAATTGTCGCGGCCTCTGGAATGGTTCGAAAAAAATATTATGACACGGTGAGTGTGTTCCCACTGGGGATGCCTTGGGGGGGGGACTGGTATTTGTGGTGCGTTTTCGCGCTCGCGGGCGACGTGGGCTACTTCGCCGAACCTATGGTTTGCTATAGGGAACACGACCTGAGTATGACCAGCAAATTGATGAAGGACGATGTGGATCAATGTTCCAGAGAAGATATCAATATGCCTTGGATTCTGAAACGCAAAGTAGAGGACGCAGGCTACGAATATTTGGTCGAGAGTTGCTTGGACTCGGCCGCATATGACTATGCTCGCCGTATTGCCGCTAGGCGCTACAAGTCTGCGACATCGAGGATGACGATCGATCAGTTCGAAGAATCTCTCCGCAACAGCACATCCGATGAGAAAGAACGGAATTTCGTGCGCGCGCGAGTTTACGCCAGGGTTGCCGACCTTTATTACTGGCGAGGCGAGGAGTCACTTGCTCGCCAATTTTACCCGTTGGCGTTACGAAGAGATCCTTGGATGCCGACGGTCTGGGCCAAGCGTCTTCTCATGGCTGCTGGTACCGTCGGCGATTGGATCCGCCGGAGCCGCGCTCGTCTTCATCATCGGGCAGCCAGCTAGGCTTATCTCGTCTGATCGAAACGCATTGGTGATAGCGAGTTAACGCACATCCTCGCATTCCGCCTTCATTGTCTGATTCTCCGGGAAGAGTGCGCTCTGGTGTACTTCAGATGATATCCCCTATGGCCAAAACTCTTCCACGAAGTGGCAAGTTGCTGGACCGCGGGAATGCTTTTCCCGGGGCTCTGCAAAAACGACCATTCGTCGACGCTGCATCATCCTGATGCTAAACGATTTATCTGGGACGAACTACTTATCGACTATCTTAAATTGGCAGGAGCATTGCCTCGTAAGGTGATTGAGCTTCACAACGCGCCTTTCTGCTGGGGCGCCGCGAGGTACATGACTTTGATCCGCATAGCGATGGTTGGAGTCGGATACTGGCGGCCCAACCTGATCCGCAATTTCAGCGATCTGGATGATGCCCAGGTGGTTGGCTGCTCAGACCTCTCCCAGGAACGCCTAAACAAGATCGCCAAGCGCTATCCGGGCGTGAAATGTACCCAAAATTACGAGGAATTGCTAACCGATCCTGACGTCGATGCGGTGGTGATCGCCACGCCGGTTTCCACCCACTACCCCATTGCCAAAGCCGCTCTCGAGGCTGGCAAGCACGTCATGATCGAGAAGCCACTCGCCGACTCCAGCGAGCACGCGCTGGACCTCGTCGAAACGGCTGAGCTCGTTGGGCGAATTCTCATGGTGGATCACACGTTCATCTACACCAGTGCGGTTCGCAAGATGCGAGAGTTGATCGATTCGGGCGAGCTTGGAGACATTCTCTATTTCGATTCCATCCGCGTAAACCTCGGCCTCTTCCAGAAGGACATCAATGTTATTTGGGATCTCGCGCCTCACGATCTATCGATCATGGATTTTCTTCTGCGCGCTGAGCCCATTGCAGTGTCCGCCATTGGAGCGAGTCACGCAGGCAACGACATCGCCAACATCGCCTACATGACTTTGCGTTTTGCCAACAACATCATCGCGCACTTCCACGTGAACTGGCTGGCGCCGGTAAAGATTCGCCAGACGCTTCTCGGCTGCTCGAAAAAGATGGTCGTTTACGATGATGTTGAACCCACCGATAAAATCCGCGTCTACGACAAAGGAATCGTCGTGAACGGCTGTAATGGCAACGGCTCCTCGGAAAAGCGTTATCAGGCAATGGTCGGGTATCGCACCGGCGACGTACTCATCCCGAAAATTGACACTACCGAAGCACTTCAGCGAGTTGCGCAAGAATTCGTCTCCTCGATTAACGAAAATCGCGCTCCACTCACTGATGGCGTCGCGGGCTATCGCGTCGTGCGCTATCTGGAGGCAGCACAGCGATCCCTCGAAAACAACGGCCGCGAAGTGCTCCTTGAAGAAGCAGCAGTCGAAGTCTTGGTACGGAGCTGATTTAATGGATTTCTGCCGGATTGCCCCCGATGTCAAGCTCGGTCGCGATGTGAAAGTGTTCGCCTTTGTGAATCTCTACGGCTGTGCAATTGGCGACAACTCCAAGATCGGCACGTTTGTCGAAATTCAGAAAAATTCAGTCATTGGTCGAAACGTGAAGGTTTCCAGCCACACCTTTATCTGCGAAGGCGTACACATCGACGACAACGTGTTCATAGGTCACAACGTTTCTTTCATTAATGACAAATACCCTCGCTCCGCAAATCCAAACGGGCAACTGCAGACAGAAGCAGATTGGAAGGTCGTTCCCACGCGCGTAAAGCGCGGAGCGTCTATCGGCACCAGTGCAACGATTTTGTGCGGAATCACAATCGGAGAAAACGCCATCGTTGGAGCGGGCAGCGTTGTCACTCGAGATGTGCCAGACAACGCCGTGGTGGCAGGAAATCCCGCCCGCATTATGAAGAAAGTGGAGGCTGCGTGAAGGTACGTTTTGTCGATCTGTCTGCGCAACACAAGCCGCTGGAATCGGAGCTCAAGGAGGTCTTTAGCCGCGTATTGGCCAACGGCAGTTTCGTTCTAGGACCTGAAGTCGGAAAATTTGAAAAGATGTTTGCCTCTTATTGCCAGGCAGAGCACTGCGTCACCGTTACCAACGGAACAGCGGCGTTGCAGCTTGTCTTGCAAGGACTTGGCGTTGGTCCCGGCGATGAAGTGATCACGGTTGCGCACACGTTTATCGCTACTGCTGAGGCCATCAATGCCGCCGGTGCGCGTCCGGTTTTCGTGGATATCGATCCTCTTTCTTACACCATGGATCCCACGAAGCTTGAGAAAGCCATAGCCTCCAAGACTAGGGCCATTATTCCTGTTCATCTGTACGGTCAGCCTGCAGATATGGACGCCATAAATACCATCGCTGCAAAACACGGTATCCCAGTGATTGAAGACTCCTGCCAGGCGCATGGCGCAGAGTACAAAGGTCGCCGGACTGGGTCGCTAGGCAAAGCCGCCTGCTTCAGTTTTTATCCGAGCAAGAATCTCGGAGCCTGCGGCGAA
>Ga0210409_10006376_pt1 | contig 12284 bp, 10 predicted proteins | sample IncBWH17MmetaG_FD_161649 | JGI IMG/M metagenome (GOLD analysis project Ga0210409, IMG submission 161649) | Forest soil microbial communities from Barre Woods Harvard Forest LTER site, Petersham, Massachusetts, United States - Inc-BW-H-17-M | ecosystem: Environmental > Terrestrial > Soil >...
CCTTTTAAATTCATTTCGGTTTGCCGGAGGTGATGTGTAGCGTGATAAGTCATCAAACAGAGCATTTCCCTTATGGTCAGGTTACCAAGTAATGGATGAGGTAAAACGAGATGATCTAACTCATCATCAGTATAATGATTGAGGAGCTGTTCTATGGTCTGTAAAAGCGCAATCAGTTGAGCAGACAATTCAACTTTATGATCCGGGTCAAATTTTTCGGGTACAAATCTTTCGGGTGCTTTGCCCCCGTTAGCAAGCGCTGTTTTATAATTTTCAATTACGTCGTCATAACCCAAAGATGGCCGGTCTATTTTTCCAAATTTCTGCAAGATAAAATCTTTTGAAGCCAGGGCCTGGGCAATTGGCTTTAAACATAAATAGACATGGTTGAGTTGTTGGCCGGGCGTCCACTTTCCATTGCGGCTATAGGAAAATTGTCCCGCTGCCAATGCAGCTATATAGTCAACGAGTTCCAGATGATTTTCGCGGAATTTTGCAATAAGTTCTTGCTTTGTCATGGTATCAGCTTTTGAGATGAGTTAACACATAAATTTAATCATTTACCTGATATAAAACCTGCCGACGGGTAATTTACATCATTAAATATCGATCCTCCTTCTCGCATTTCGGATTTGGTGCCTATGATCATAATAGCCTTGGTCGCCTTTTCATAAGGCGTCCAGTTTGCTGAGCCGATATGACCAGGAGATCTTCCTTTGATGAATTCTGACCAGGCCTTATGTACATCCTTTGCAAGTTCGTTTTCAATTGCTGTTGCTCGTTCCTTGCCGGCAACAGACCACACATAAGGCATTTCTCCTCCGTGTGTAGCACCTTTTCCACTTGCGCTGTAATCAAAACGATAGACCCAGAGCGGGTAGCCCAGGCTGGCTGCTGCATTTGCCAGTCTATAGGAGTGCAGTGTGTACATATATTGCGTAAGGATTTCTTTTGCGGCAGAATCTGCCTGATACTTCTTTCGCTCGTGGTGATAACTTTTCAATACGTAACGAAAATTATGACCAAACCAATCTTTGAGCACTTTTTTATCTGGCTTATAAAGTCTTTTGTCTATGTCCATAAACATTGTGCTTTCAAATTTATTGGTACCAATCAAAAATCTTTTGTTCTCACTCTGATTCATAAAACAGGTATAAGGATCGGAAGTAAACACCAATCCATCTTCCACAGGTCCAAAGTAGTTGGTCCCTTTTGCCCCACCACAAACTGCATCCTGGGCCGCCAGTAATTGATTGGTGCTTAGGTTCAGTAGCTCCGCAGGTCTACGGAGGCCTAGTTGCTTCAAAACCCTGGCCCTGATGGCCTTTGCTGTTGTGGTGTCCCGGATGCATTGAACACTTCCACTTTGGGCAATGATTTGCTGAAAGAGCCCTTTTGCCAAGGGTGTAACGCTGAGTGCACTGACCAGCTTTGCGCCTGCAGACTGTCCCATAATGGTTAGCCTTTCGGGGTCACCGCCAAAGGATTCGATATTTTCTTTTATCCATTTCAATGCCATGATGCAGTCCAGAACTGCATTGTTACCAGAGGTATGATAGGAACTGTCTACATCTCCTAAATAGAGAAAACCCATTACGCCAAGCCTGTAATTTATAGTCACGGTAACAATGCTGTCCCGATCGGAAAAAGAATGTCCGTTCTCTCCTGATCCCGATCCCCCAGTCATTCCTCCGCCATGTATCCAAACCACTACAGGTAGTTTTGAACCGGATTTCAGGGGTTGATAAATATTCAGACTCAGACAGTCCTCACTCCCATTAACAGCCTTTTTTTGCGAATTGTATTGAGCGGAAATTGAACCGAATTTTGTACAATCCAGTGTATCTGCCCAGCTTTTACGGGCCTTAGGCGCCCTAAATCTAAGTTGTCCGACCGGGGGCTGCGCATAAGGGATTCCTTTAAATACGGCACAGTTACCTTCTTTGAGACCTTTTATCAGCCCTTTTTAAAAGCGGACCAGGGTATCTTCCTGAGCATACATCAACAGGGGAAAAAGCATCAGCACGATCAGGATTATTCTCTTCATATACATTAAACTAAAAGACACCCCAATATAACACTTCAGGGAAAATTTTGTACTTTTCTTTTTTATGGAAGAAAAAGAGAATTTCCCTGTTCTTGGTATTACTGAGTTTCGGGATGAACTGCATTCAGACAGCAATTTTCAATACCATGAGCTTCATGGAAAAAAACAGATCGAAAAACCGCACAAACATGATTTCTTTGTTTTTCTTCTGTTTGAAAGGGGGAATGGAGTTCATACCATTGATTTTACCGATCACCAGGTTGCAGAACATCAGTTACATTTGCTCTTTCCAGACCAGGTACACCATTGGGTTTTGGGTGAGCAAACCAGAGCTTATCAGATCATGGTGAGCCGGGCAGTTTTCGAAACCTTTGCCAATGCTTTGCGTTTTTCTTTTGTTCTTTATCAGCACCATCCGGTGATGAGTTTAAAACCGGAAACATTCAAATGGTTGTTTTACGAATTTAAGGCTATAGAATATGAGCTCTCCCTGGCACCCACCATGTGGGAGATCATCAGATCTCGGATAGAAATTATTGCGCAAATGGTGAGCCGGGAGGCAGAACACGTGGTGGAAGATGTAAAAGTTTATCATGCAAAGCCCATTCTGTTTAAATACCTTTCTTTAATTGATGTTTATTTTAAAGAGCAAAAGCTGGTTGCCTTTTATGCGGAAAAACTGAACATTACGCCCAATTACCTCAATATACTCTGTAAAAAACATTTCCAGACCTCAGCGACTTCGGTGATCCAGAACCGCGTTATCCTGGAAGCCAAAAGATTATTGCTGACTTCCAAGCATTCTATCAAAGAGGTCGCTTATCATCTTGGCTTTCTTGACCTGGCTTATTTTTCGAAATTCTTTAAGCTTCAATCTGGAAAAACTCCGCGCGAATTCAGGGAGCAGTTATAAATTATACAAGTAGTGTCATGAATTTTACTATTTTAGAACCCATAGGGCAGATAACTTTGCATAAAACGTATAAGTTATGGCACCACAATCAATTTCGCGCAAAGACTTTATTAAAAACTCTTCAATTCTGCTTGCTGCAGGCGGCAGCTTGCTGAGTTCAGTTCCTGCTCTTGCCACAGAACAAGCCAAGCCTGCCATTACTGGTAAAGCGGTTAAGCTAAAGAATGTAAGGCTGGAAACTGGTTTTGAGTATAAAGAGGATGAGGTTAGCCATACCACAACCGATCTGTTCATCGTTGAGATTGATCATGGAAAAATCAAAGCCATTTTGCCGAACGACTCTAAAGCAGATGCTGTCGATGCAAAAGGATTATTAATGTTGCCGGCATTCAGGGACATGCACATCCACCTGGATAAAACTTATTATGGTCTTCCCTGGAGAGCAAATTCCAGCAAACGCAGAACGGTGAAAGACATGATTGCTTATGAGCAGCAGGTGATTCCGGACTTGCTGAAAACTTCTGTACCCCGTACAGAAAAACTGATTGAACTTTTACAGTCTAAAGGGACCAATTATGCCAGATCGCACGTCAATATTGAACCGACTTCCGGCCTTGACTCTTTGAGACACCTTGAACAGGCTCTTGCCAATAAAAAGGATTCCTTCCAGGCTGAACTGGTTGCCTTTCCTCAGCATGGAATCTATTACACTAAAACTGAGCCCCTGATGAAAGAAGCTGCGAAAATGAATGTTGATTTTATTGGTGGTCTGGATCCTTACAGTATTGATGGCAGTATAGAAAAACATATGGATTTCATTATACAATTGGCTTTGGACAACCATAAGGGAATAGACATCCACTTGCATGAATCCGGAGAATCTGGAATGAAAACAATTGAATATCTGATCAATAAGGTGATAGAAAATCCTGCTTTAAAGGGAAAAACCTTTGTTAGCCATAGCTTTGCCCTGGCGCATCTTGATCAGAAAAAAACAGAAGAAATTGCAGAAAAGCTGGGAAATGCACAGGTAGGTATTACCTCTACAATTCCTTTCGCAGGCACTATAATGCCTATTCCTACGCTTTATAAGTATGGCGTAGATGTAATGGCGGGTAATGATTGTATCGTTGACCATTGGAGCACCTTTGGTTCGGGAAGTATTCTGCAAAAGGTAAATCTTTCGGCTCAGCTTTATGGCTACCGCAATGAATTTGCGCTTTCACGCAGTCTGCGACTGGCTACACATAATATTCTTCCTTTAGATGACAAGGGCAATCAGCAATGGCCGAAAGCAGGTGATACGGCAGATTTTGTACTGGTGGAAGCCAGTTGTTCGGCTGAGGCTGTATCAAGAGTTTCTCCGGTGAAATCTCTGATACACCGCGGAAATATAGTCTATTAAGCAGATAGATACTGAACAACGGCCATTACAGGTCCTTCAACAATTTCTACTTTATGGTTTGTTTGCAAAGGGATTTGTGTATATCCCCCTGTTTCCAGGTAAAAACTGTGGCCGTCAACAGTACATTTACATTTTCCCCTAAGAATCAAAAAACTCTCATATACATCGTGGTGGGTTTCGTCTTCAATATCAACTGAAGAAACAACCAGTACCTGCGTCAACCCTGGCTGCTCTCCAATAGGCCCACAGAAGTTTTCGGCATGAAAGGCTTCGGGAAATTGATCTGCAACAAAGCGAAGCCACTCTTGAACATCCGAATTTTCGTTAACGGGTGTCAAGCTCAATGCTGTAGTACTGGTTTCCAGTATTCTGCGTTCAATTCTTTCCTGCAATCCGAACGAGGGTTCAACAGCATGTACCTGTGCATACGATTCAAGGGCCACTTCTATGGCCTCTATTTCATCATTAAGTTCTGGATATTTCAAAACCATATCCTGAACCTCTGCCCTTTCCTGTTCATGGAGCAGGTTCAAAACATAGAGTTCTAAAATACCACTTTCTATATAGGTTTGCAGGTTCAAGGTCTACGGAGTCTTTTTTTGAATGTTTGCAGCAGATAAAGATAAGATCTTTTATCAATGGATCTGGAAATATTCGCTCAATCTTCTTTAGGTGGCATAGCTGGTGCATTTCCATCACGAACTGCCCTATAGTGAGGCGACAGAATTTCAACCCCCGCTTCATTGAATACATCCAGTGTATTTCGATATAAATTGCTATAGATAACCGCTTGTTTATTGGCTTCTTTAATATACGTATTGAGCTGATAGGAGACATAAAAATCGTCCAGTCCGGTTTGTAAAATGAAGGGCTTGGGCTCTTTCAATACATCTTCGGTTCTATCTGCGGCCTCCAGCATCAGTTTATGAATGGTTGTCCAGGGGATATCATAGCCCAGGGTCATGGTGTAATTTAAAATTAAGCCTTCCCCTCCCTCTTTGGTATTGGTAGAATAATTTATGGTACTGGAGGAAAGGACTGTAGAATTGGGTACTGTAATGTCTTCATTTTTGATGGTCTTGATACGGGTTACCAGCATCGTTTTCTCCAGTACGTCACCTACCACATCTCCTATTTTAACCCGGTCTCCTACTTTAAAAGGGCGCATATAAGTAATCACCAGTCCGGCAACAATATTGGTAATGGCACTGGAAGATCCAAGAGATATTAAAATACCAAGAAAGACAGAAACCCCTTGAAATGCTGCAGATTTAGAGCCTGGCAAATAAGGAAAAACAATCACCAGCATAAAAGCATACAGCAAAATCCTCAGAATATTGAAGGTTGGAATTGCCCAATCCTTATGAAAACCATTAATTAGGATATGACCACGCCTGATCTCATTGAAATAATATTTCACGGCCCTGATGACATATTTAAAAATATAATAGATCACAATTACAGTAACCAAATCTGGCAAATAACTGAACACCGCATTAAAAGCTTTGGAAAGCGGGCTCAGTATCCATTGCAGCAATGTACCTGTCCATTGTTCGGTTTCAGGAAAAATACTAAACAACAAGGGTAAGGATAAATAGACCAGCAGAATGATCACTATAATGCGTACAACGTTATTTAACTGGAGCAATACTTTTTCCAGATGTTGTGGCGTGAAAAGCTTAATGGTGCCTAGTTTTAACCCATTAACATATTTAGACCGATATTTGGAAATCAATCCTGCAGATCTTCTGAACAACCGGTTTATCCCATATATAACAAACCACAAGAATATAATGATCACTAGTACCAGACCAATCCTTTTGAGCCAGTTGACCAGGCTGTATTCTTTTCTTTCTTTTGCGATGATCTCTTTTATTCTCCCAAGGTATTCTTTAGCAAGTACTTCATTAGTTTTATTGAGCCACAGCCCATCCGTATTGGCTACGGACAGAATAATATTCGTTTTTTTATAGGTCAGTTCGTAGGTTTCTTCATTTTGATTGATTGCCAAAGAATCTGCATGATAGAAAGGATCTTCATAAAGATTCTCAATCCTTTTGGTGATAGATTCTGCACGTTCCTGGGCATTAAAAGACCCTATCCCAGTATAGATATAGAACAGGGTATCCAGTTTCAATATGACCGGAAAACCTTTGGTTACTTTCTTCAGGGCCTGTATTTTTTTGACCTGTTCTATTTTCCGTATGGAATCTTTACTTGCAATCTCACGCAGCTGCTTCTCCAACTCTAAAGTTTTCTTTTTATCGCCAACTACGGTTTTCAATTCTTTTTCCAGCTGGATTTTAACCAGTGAATCAATTTGCTGCTGCTGATGATCTTTGACGATTAGCGCCTCTGTAACGACTAAAGAATCTGTTTTAGTGGATTCTGTTGGGCTTTGAGCATGGACTGTTACTATGTTTAGAAAGGAGATCATAACACATAACAGGGCAAAATTGAGATTGCGGTTAAACATAGATGAATATTTTCAGTATTGAACGGGCTTTCTATTCAAATTTAACATATTAAACCACATGTCATGAAAATACTATTTTTTAAATTTCCAGAGTATAATGATCAAGGCCAGTACAGGGGTTGAAGCAAAAGCTCCAAAGAGCCATCCGGCCGCGTGTTCTGCGCCTGCTATACCTCCTGGATTGGTGATGCCTGAAAAATTTGCAATCAGACCTGCAATAGCAGATCCAAAAGTTGTACCCAGTAATTGTACGGTAGATATCGAAGCCGAGGCTTTTTCCTCTTCACCTTTTGGCGCTGAGGACAACACCTGGGTAAGAATATGTGACCAGCCCATGCCAATTCCTGCGCCAATAAATACCAGCAACAGGCACATCAGTACAAAACCTGCACCACTTGCATTCGCTACATCCGGCACCATCCAGGAGAGTCCTGCCAAACCTGCAAATACCAGAACTGGCCCGGTAAGGATGACCATTTTGACATAGCGGACATTCAAACCAGAAAAGGCAATAGAACAAAGTGACCAGCCCAGGGCGATCAATACGGTAAGGTAACCTGCTTTTAGCGGAGAAAAATTGTGAATCAGCTGCAGAAAATAAGGAATCTAAATCTCCACAGTTCCAGACAGTGTTAATAAAACCACCACAGCATATGTTGCACCAAGTAAAGTCGAAATTTTATAGGCACCAGTGGGAAGCAATCGTTCGGAAGAACTTTTTTCCCCTCTGATCACCATGCCCAATAAAATCATGGCAACAATTACCCCAGCCGCATTTAGGCTGAGATGCTCAGAAACACTCCCGGCAGAAATGGCCAGGGCTGCAAGCAGAATAAGAAATAATTTATAAAAAGGAATAGTTGCGGTACTTAAGGATTTTTGCTTCTTAGGCAGTACATTCTCTGTCAGCACAATCAATGATAATGCGATGACCAACAGCGTTACAAAAGCATACCGCCAATGGCTGTATTCTGCAAAAATGCCTCCAAAGAACGGCCCCAGGAAAGCGGAAACACCCCACATTGCAGACACCAGGGCCATAGCCCTTGACCAAAAGCGTTCTTCATACACAATACTGATCATAGCATAAGATAAAGCCACCAGCAGACCACCTCCTATCCCCTGAATAAAGCGGCCGGCCAGGAGTACATACATCACTGGTGCAATTGCACAAATCAGGGCACCTATAGCAAAAAGAACAATCGCCAATCGGTATGCCTTTCTCGGGCCCATCTTAGCGAGTGTTACTGAAGAAACAACAGATCCAATGATGGCCGCCACGACATACATGGTGGTCGCCCAGGAATAGAAGGACAGTCCGCCGATATCCTTAGTCACAGAAGGCATAATAGTTGTTGCCAGATACACATCTGTCGCATGTAACATCACGCCTCCAGCCAAAGCAATAGATTTTAGCCCATTTTTTCCAGACAATAAAGCTGCCCAGCCTTCTTTTTCTTGTTGCTCAGGTTTCATGCCTGCAAAGCTAACACTTCGCTATAATAAAACAAGTAAATACTTTGTTTATTAAACTTAGCTGACTTTATTTTCAACGGAGTTGCTTAACCAGCTTTCCTTCATAAAATGTAGAAGGATATAGGCTAATATTACAACTGGAAAGTAGGGAAGCAAGAACAAGCTATCATCAGGTTGTAAAGAACTGCCCCTAACTTCTATAAAGCCGGAACCATTCTGACTGATGTGTCTGGGAATATAGGTCTGGGCAAAGTTCCAGCCTAAATGAAGTGCAATCGGCAAACACAATGATTTGGTTCTGATATAAGCCTCGCCAAACAAAAGGGATCCCAGACCGGTGGAAAGCACCGTAAGTATCATCATTCCAATGCTCATATTCCAGTGCAGATGCATGACACCAAATGGAATAATAACGACAACCTGTGCCACCCATTTTCCGTAATTGTTGAGCAAGGTTTGGAATGGATAACCTCTGTAAGTAAATTCCTGTACAAATACAGAAAGCGCACAGGAAACAAATGCCATTAAAATCTGAATAGGATCAATGTTTTTGGTCAGTATCCAGTGTTGCCCGGTTAGTCTGTTCGTGACCACCGCAGTACCCAGCAACAGGATTGCGCCCGCTAAAAAACCAAATAACAACTGCAAATAATGTTCTCTCTTTTGCGGATAGAAGTTCAGAGAGGATAAGGTTTTACCTTCGGTACGAAGCAGTAACCAGGAAGTGACGAGAGAAATTAAAAGATAAAAAAACAAATTATTCAGGACAGGATAAAAAGTTGTGGAGACAAATGTAGCGGCCCATAAAACAATAAAGAAGCTGGCTACTTTTAAAAATGGATGTTTCATTTTCTTTTTTTTGAGCAAATAAAGCGGCCCGGAAATAGACGAAAAAATAAATCCGACAAGAGTCCCTGTTTTCCCGGTGAATACTTTCAGAACAACGACGAAATATGTGCTTTTAAAGGTTTTTTTTCTGAGTTTGTCGTATATTTTAGCATTGTTGAATAGAATTAGGGAATTTAGCAACCATGAACGCATCTGTAATTCTGGACCAGATATACAAAAACAGGAAACTCCATATACTGGCTCATGTGGTATTTTGGTTGTGCTTCCTGCTCCTTCGCTGGTATTTAACAACCATATCCTTTAATGTGTACAGGGTTTTGCCCGGAGAGCACATTTTATGGCTTAACCTTTCTTCAGTTGGTTGTTTAGTTATTTTCTATTATGCCTTGATTTATTTCCTTGTGCCTTTTTACTTAAAAAAGAAAAAATCCATACCTGCACTATTTGCTGTTTTGTTCCTCTTTATCGCTTATACGATACTGGATACTTATCTGGAAACGTATATAATCTCTGCATGCAGTACCTGCAAACAGATCATGCAAACACACAATGCAGATTATTATCAATTCCTGCATATGGATTTCTCTAATATAATTTTCAAAAAGGTATTGAGTTTTGGTGTACTTATCGGACTGTTGTTTAACATTAGTGTTCCTCTTGGTCTTCGGTATGCAATAAAGACCTTTAAGCAAAACATCATGGCTTTAAAAATGTCCCGGGACAACATTCAACTGGAATACAACTTTTTAAAGGCACAGATTAACCCTCATTTTTTATTCAACACACTGAATAATATATATGGCCTGGTGCTACAGGACAACAAGGAAAAATCAGCAGCTTTAATTGCAAAACTTTCTGAATTTATGCGGTATACCTTGTATGAAGCGGACCAGGAGAAAATGCCTGTTCAAAGGGAGATTGAACTTATAGAGGATTATATTGAGCTGGAAAAAGTGCGGTTAAATTTTACCAAAACTGAACTAAAGGTTCATATGGATAAGATGATTCTTTTGATTCCTCCTCTTTTGTTCATTCCCCTGGTGGAAAATGCTTTTAAGTTTTGCCCGGATCAGGCCGGATCGGTTATTGAAATAAATTTCCAAATAGACAGCAAGCAACTGGTCTTCAATTGTACCAACAGCATTGCAAAAATTAGTGTAACAGCTCAGGAGGATGGCGGGATCGGATTACAAAATCTAAAAAAAAGACTGGAACTTTACTTCGCAGACAAACATCAATATAAAGTTGTGGTCACTGCAACTGAATATATTACAACTTTAATCCTTGAACTATGAGCTTAATCAAATGTATGATTGTTGATGATGAACCCATTGCAAGGGATATTCTAAGTCAGCATATCCAGACTACAGAAGGGCTTCAGCTTGTAAAGACTTGCATGCATGCTGTAGAAGCTTATGAGGGCTTACATGAATTCCAGATAGACCTGGTGTTCCTGGATATCCAGATGCCTTTACTGACGGGAATCGATTTTTTGAAATCTCTTGCACATCCGCCATTGGTGGTATTTACAACCGCCTATACAAATTATGCGCTGGAAGGATACGAGTTTAATGTAGCAGATTATTTGCTGAAACCGATTACCTATGAAAGATTTTTACAGGCTGTTCAAAAAGTAAAATCCAGAATGGCTGGGTTGAAAACAAAGGAAGAGGTGATTCAAAAACCACACTATATATTTATCAAATCAAACGGCAAACTGATCAAAGTAGATTATCGGGACATATTATATCTTAGGGCTGACGGGGACTTTACCTGGTTTAAGGTACAGCAAAAAGAGATCTTCGCCAGTGTTTCTTTAAAAGATTTTGAAGAGAACAATACTTATCCTTCGCTGGTCCGGATCCATCGATCCTTTATGGTTAACCTGGCCAGAATTGATGCCGTTAAGGGAAATATGGTGGAGATCAATAAAGAAGACATTCCAATTGGATCGATCTACAGAACGGCGCTCTTAAAAACTATGGGCATGTAAAAACCCCTTATCGGCTATAGCCAATAAGGGGTTTTCTTATTTATTTTTAAATTATCTCGAATAATTTGGAGCTTCTTTAGTGATGGAAATATCATGAGGATGGCTTTCTCTCATTCCTGCTGCTGTAATTCTTACAAATTTAGCTTTCTGCAGATCTTCAATAGTTGCTGCCCCGCAATAATGCATCCCAGCCCTTAGTCCGCCTACATACTGGTAAATAACTTCTGCTAAGGTTCCTTTATATGGAACGCGGCCAACAATACCTTCAGGTACCAGTTTGGTCACAACATCTTCTTCATCCTGGAAGTAACGGTCTTTGGATCCTTGTTGCATGGCCTCTACAGAACCCATTCCGCGGTAAGATTTGAATTTACGTCCTTCATAGATAATAGTTTCGCCTGGAGATTCCTCTACACCTGCAAATAAAGAACCGGCCATAATAGAGCTCGCACCTGCTGCAATGGCTTTAACAATGTCGCCGGTTTGCTTAATCCCACCATCAGCAATCACCGGAATTCCTGTACCAATCAGGGCTTGTGCACATTCGAAAACGGCATAAAGTTGAGGAACACCTACACCGGCAATAATTCTTGTGGTACAGATAGAGCCAGGTCCAATACCCACTTTTACAGCGTCTGCACCCGCAGCAGCTAAAGCTCTTGCTGCATCAGCAGTTGCAATATTTCCTGCAATGACCTGCAAATCAGGGAATCTTTGTTGGCAATAACCATATCAATTACCCCTTTGGAATGTCCATGAGCTGTATCAACAGTAACAACATCTACGCCAGCCTGCACCAATGCAGCTACACGATCAATGTTATCTGCTGCAACACCCACCGCAGCACCTACACGTAAACGGCCTTTTTCGTCTTTACAGGCTTTAGGGTAATTTTTATATTTCTGGATATCTTTAAAAGTAATTAAACCTGCCAGATGTCCATCTTTACTGATTACGGGAAGTTTTTCGATTTTATAGTCCTGCAAAATCTCTTCTGCCTGCAACAAGGTTGTTCCTTCTGCTGCAGTGATCAGATTTTCGCGGGTCATTACTTCCGCAACAGGGCGGTTCATGTCTTTCTGGAAACGCAAGTCTCTGTTGGTAATAATTCCAACCAATTTATTA